>OBEQ013030208.1_pt1 | contig 19454 bp, 13 predicted proteins | sample 1670901 | NCBI WGS metagenome assembly OBEQ01 (sample SAMEA104232315, study PRJEB22302) | groundwater metagenome | biome: forest; feature: aquifer; material: groundwater | place: USA | collected 2011-08-07 | depth 5.4 m
AATATCCGGGTTAAGAGCCTATCCGAATATCGCTATTCTTGAGGCAGATGTTTCGAAACGGATTTTTTGACCACTAATGAATTCCGACAAAAGGGCGGAATTTACGAAGAGCCCCTACGGCTGATCGCCTCCGGGAAAGGTGTTTCGGGGCATCCGCTGATCGCGGACGGGAAAAGCAAGCTAGCGATTAGCTGGCCCCCGGAACCAAATAGCGGCGACGATCAGTCGCCGCACACTTTGATGGATTCATCGGTTGATGAATCCATTAGTGGTCAATCCTACTCCGTGCCCTTCCTCTTGATTCATGCCGCCACCCACCGGAAACAGCGAGGAGCCTGATTTGACCGCGCAGGGCATGGCGGACACGCCGTAAAAACGGTCGATGGCCCGGGTGACGAGCGGCAGGCGGAGGCCGAGGCGGGCTAGGCGCTTGAGGCCGGGCTGTGGCAGGCTCTTAATGACCTTGAATTGCACGGCGCCGCGGTAACGCACGCGCAGCGGTTGCAGGCCGTGCTGGCGGTAGAGGCGGGCCAGGCAGTCCGGATTGAAGAGGCTGATGTGGAATTCGGGCAGCAAGTAGCGATAGTCCAGTCCGGCCATCCGCGCGGCTGTTGAGGTGAGATTGCCCGTGGTCAGGAGCAGCAAGCCACCGGGTTTCAGCAACCGGGCGAGGGAGGCAAAGACCTCGTGGACCTCGCGGACATGCTCGACGACCTCGATGCACGAGATGATATCGAACGAGCCGGTGGCCCCGGCCAGCTCGGCGGCGGAAAGGATCGAGAAACGATCGACCTGCTTCAGCCGCTCGGCGTAGTTGCCGATGTCGTGACCATGAATTTCGAGCGGCAGGGTGCGGCTGCCCTGCGTGAATCCCGGCTGGTCGCGCAGGAACTTCAGCAGGCCGCCCGCGCCGCAGCCGTAGTCGAGCCAGCGCACCGCGCCGGCGGTTGGACCCGGCCGATGGTGCCGCCGGGCGAGCCGCCAGATGTCGGCAAACTCCAACCGGCGGTCGGTGCGGCGGTAGTCGGCATATTCCCGGGCATAGTCCACGTAGGGGTCGGGTCCCCGGCCCTGGTAGTATTCTTCGTTGTAGATGTCGTAGCCGGGAAACGGTTCAACCCAAAGGTAGGCACAGACGCGGCAGCGATGGTAGTGGAATTCGCGCCGGAGCAGGGTGCTCCACTTGCTGCCGCGGTGTTCGGGTTGCGGCGCGGCGCAGCACGGGCAGGCTGAGGGTGACGACAGGGCAGGCATGCCGGCTCAGGACCTGGCCAGGGGGCCGAAGCGGGCCCGGGCCCAGGCGACCAGCCAGGTGATCGGGTCGCGGAACATGCGGATTTTTTTGCCCTGCTTGAATGAACGGGAATGGTAGGTGACGGGGATTTCGATCGGATGATGGCCGGCCCGGACGAGCTTGATCAGCAGTTCCCAGTCGAAATCGAAGCGATCGCATTCGAAGGTGAGGCCTTTCAGGCAATCACGCCGGAAGACCTTATACATGGTGAAGGGATCGCGGAGCCAGATGCCCAGGGAGAAGTTGATCAGCAGCGTGAAGCCCCAGTGACCGAGATTGAGCACGAGGGCCTGGAGCGGTTGATCGGAAAACTGGCGGATGGCCCACCCGCCCTGACCGTGACGGGCGCCGAGCACGAACGACTGACGGCCCGATCTGATGGGAGTCAGCAACTCCTCGTAATCGTCCAGGTCGTATTCAAGATCGGCGTCCTGAATCAGGATGATATCGTTGGCGGCCATCTTCAATCCCGCCCTGACGGCATGGCCTTTCCCGTAGGGACGGTCTTCGAGGATGAGCTTGACCTGCGGGTGATCGCGATAGGCCAGGACCACGTCGCGGGAACCGTCGGTGGAATTGCTTTCGACGATGATGAACTCGATGGCGATCCCGGGAATGGTCTTCTGCAGCAGTTGGTCGAGCGCGGACGCAACGGTGGCGATTTCGTTGTAGACGGGAACGATGATGGAAAGTGAGGTGGGCTTAGACACTCGGACAAGGGCAGCGCACGGTGCGGAGCCAGGCAATGTTTTTAGCCCGGACCCCAGGGCGGCAAACCGTCTCCGCATTCCGCGCCGAGGGCGGTCCGCCCGCGACGAGCATTGGGTCAGGGCGGGAGCACGGGAAGGCGGCGGGCCCGCCACACGGTGAGGCCGGCGAGGGCCGCGCCGCTGGCGAACAGCCCAAGGCTCAGGCGGAAATGTTCGGGCTGGTAGCGGAAGACGACGCGGTAGTGGCCGGCGGACGGAACATAGACGCCCTTAAAGGCGTGGTTGAGGCGAATGACGGGCGCCTCGCGACCGTTGAGTTCGGCGCGGAAATCGCGCGGGCTCCAGGCCTCGGTCAGGGCGACGACGCCCGGACCGGTTGCTTCCACCTCGAAACGGGTGGTGTTGGCGGTGAGCCGATAGTTCGTGGCGGGAACGACGCGTCGCGTCGTGTGGTCACTGGAGATTGCAGGCAGCGGGTTGCCGGGCGCGAAGTCCTTCACCCGGGCGGCGGCAAAGGGTTTGCTCTCGGTTTGGAGCAGCCACTGGAGGTCTTCGACGTTCACATAGTGGGCGAGACGATCGGTGAAAAACGCTCGCGGCCAGACGGTCGGGCTTTCGTAGACATCGAGATCGGCGTGACGGACAAGCTTCAAGCCGGCCGGGGTCAAATCCTGGCTATCGGGGGCGGCGAGGTAATAGCGGACGTTGAGGAAATCGAGAAAAGGCCGGGCGGCGGCCACGCCGTTGGCGTTTAGATAAAGCCGCCAATCCCAAATGCGTTCGATCGGGGCGGCGCCACAGAGCTCGCGATAGGCGGGATTGGCAAGGGCGTCGGGCCCGGTGATGCCTTCCAGATCGTAAACGCCGGTCCAGCCTGGGAAGAAGTTACTTTCCAGGCCCATGCCACGGCTGGGCGCGGCGCGCTGGCCCTGCTGCAGCAGGCGGATGGCTTCTGAGGGCGCGTCGAAATTGACGCGTAGCGCCGGGCGCACGGTGTAGTCGGCAAAACCGAGGCTGTTATCCTGGAGGCCCAGACGCCAGTGCCAGATGAGCGCGCACGTCAGCAGCAGCAGGGCGGCCGCCGGTGGGAGACGGCGCTGTCGCAGCGCGTGGGCGGCTACGAGGGCGGCGACGATGGCCGCGGCCACGCTGGCAACTAGGGTGCCCCAGACGAACGGAGAGACGGGGAGCATTTGGCCGGCTTCGATTCCGGAGAACGTCGTGCCCGGGCCGTGGACTGCCCGGTGCGCGGCTTGGCCATAGCCGACATAGGCAAAGATGACGGCGAAGAGCAACAGGGCGGCGATGGCGAGATCGCCGCGGCCTTCGGGCTGGCCGAGACGATCCGCCGCGGTGGCGAGACCGACGCCGGCGAGCAGGGCCCAGAGCACGATGAGCGCACAGGAGAAGGTGTTGTCGATGTGCGCGATGTTGCCGAGCAGGGGCAGGTTGCTGATCCAGCGCGGGGAAATCAGGCCGAACGCAAGTGAGAGGGGGAGCAGGCTGGTAGCGGCCAGGGCAAGCGCCGCGCGGTTGCTGGCTTGACGGCGCAACGTGGCGAGAAAGTAGAGGACGCCGAGCAGAATGAAGAAATTGGCGGAGGGATTGAAGACCCGGTCGAGGGTTGTGAGGGGCCGATAGTAGAGTTCGTCGAAGATGCCCAGGAGCAGGCTCGGCTGGATTTGGGCGGCGCTGCGGGCGTCGTAGCTGGTATAGGCTTTGCCGAGGGCCGCGAGGAAGTTGATCCAGAGCGGCGCGCTGAGCAGGACAAAAACCGCGCCCACCCAGGTGAGCAGCGCGAGCTTGGCGAGCCGGCTCGGCCAGTTTTCGGTCGTGGCGAGGAGCGTGCAGAGTCCGGCGAAATTGAGGGTGAGCAGGAGCATGTAGGCTTCCTTCACCGTGCCGCTGGCCAGGAGCATCCAGTTGGCGGCGGCGAGGGCGGCACCCAGAGCGAGGATGCGCCGGGGGCCGGACGCGCGAGTCAGATGCAACCAGCAGAGCACGACCCAGGGGGAATAGCAGAGGCTGAAGAAGGCGGGATGGTTAATCCGGTAAACGAAGAAACCGATGAAAGCGCTGCTAGCCGCGATGAGAATGGCGACGGACAGTCGACCGGTCAGGAGCAAGACAGACAGGCCCAGGCCCAGGCCAAAGAGCCATTTGGCGGCGAGGTATTTCAGGTCCCAGGCCCAGGCCGCGCTGTTGGCGGCGGCGACGAGAAGATTCAGGGGGTCGCCGAACATCGACTGGCCCTGGCCGAGGAGCGGAACTCCGGTGGCGTTGTAGCGGTTCCAGAGGGGCATCTCACCGTCGAGCAGGGCGGTGCGCTGCATTTTGGAAAACGGCACATGCTGCCACATGATGGCGCCGATATCGACGCCCTTCACGTCCTGCGATTGACTGTTGGTGTAGCCGGGCAGGGTCGGCATGCGATCGTAGAGCAGGGCGGTGCCAAAGTTCGGCGAGACGTGGCTTTTGCCGAGAAACACAACCGGATAGGCGCTCAGCACGACCGCGAACACCGTCGTGAGGGCGAGGGCGCGCCGGGGGTGAGCTTGCAGCCAGCCGAGGGCGGCGACCCAGAGTGCACGCCAGCCCGGTAGGAACTCCAGACTCGCGAGCAGCACGGCTAGTCCGAGGAAAACCGGCAGCGCCAGCGGCACCCAGCCCTCAAGGTAGTAGGCGAGGGAGAAGGCAACGCTGAGGGTCGGCTTGAAGGTCAGGAGCAACTGCGGATCACTGGCCGCCGGCAGGGACTCAATCACCAGCCGGCCGCCTTCCGTCCGCAGCCCCTTGATCTGATTGAGCACCGCCATTTCGTTGAAACCGAAGGTCCGCAGAGCGTGGCCGCGGCGGTCGACGATGCGGAAGCTCTCAAGCACGACAATGCCGGCGTGGTCAATGGGATCGAAGCGGAATTGCCGATATCGCCCCGCCGGAATTGGAAGGCGGACGAGGTCCGGGGCCGATCCCACCGGCAGGGAGCCGCGGGCCCCGAGATTTTCCCGAAACCCCAGCCCGTCGTCATAGAAAATTTGCACGACGCCTGCGGAGTCGGCGGCGAGGCGCAGCTCCACAAAGAAGTCGGCCTCGGTGGACCGCTGCTTGGCCGCGGGCAAAAACGGGATAACTGCCACCGCGCTTAATACAGCGGCAGCCATGAGGGCGGGCAGAGTGAGAAATTTCATGGTTGGGTCGGGCTCGATCCGGCCAAGAAATGGGAAGCGAGGATGATCGCGAGCATGACAAGCGCGGCGCCGAGAGCGAGCCCAGCCATGGGCCAGCCCAGCCGGGTCGCGAAAATAGCGAGATAGGAAAGGGCAGGCACCTCCACCGGGCCGCTGAAGGCGATCCAGCCGGAAGCGCTGCGGTCGACTGCCGCGATGACGAAGCCACGGTCCGGAATGCGCACATATGTTTTTTCCCAGACATCTGGGCGCGACGGAGGATGCACGACTGCGAGGACGAAACCCAGGCGCGCATCCCGTATTTCCAGCGCCACCCCGGGCGGGCCTCCTGCTCCCGCGACCCGAAGTTCAATCCAGCCGGTTTTGGCCCGCAGCGGCGCGCTGGTCCATTCGCCGGTGTTGTGCGCACCGGTTCTGTCCCAAGAGCTCCAAAACGGCTCGTGCAGAATGGGCGGCGTGCCTGCCGGAAGTCCGACCGTTGGTGCATCCGACGCTGCGATGAGTTGTTCCCGGGTGAAGCCCTGTTGCATGCCCGCCGACATTTCGAGCGGGGGTCGGACGCTCGCTGGCATGAGTGCCCGCAGGGAAGGCCGGCTGATGCGGGGAATGAATGAATTGAAATCGGGGAAAGGAATATCGTTCGTCTCAAGGTGACGGACATTGTTAGTCAGCAGATAATGCCGCGTGTTGGTTTCGGCGATCCGAGTTTCGGCGGCGGCGGCGATCATCTCGGGCCACGCCGTGCGGGCATGGTGCACGGCTCCCCACCCGACGACGGCGAGCCAACCGGCAGCCAGCGTGACGAGGATGACGCTTTGAATCCGGTTCGAACGCGTCCTCCAGGTGGTCAGCCAGCCGAGCGCGAGGGCATTGATCACAACGCCAAAAACCAGCGTGTCGACATAGCGGCTGGGCGGGGCCAGCCCGCCGGAGCCGCGGACGTAGGCGGTTGCGACCAACTGCAACAGCACCCAGCCGCCCAAGCCTAGCAACGCCAGGCCGTCGCGATCCTCCGTTCCGCGGGGACGCCGCCACAGGGCTGCGGCCAGCCAGGCCCAGGGAGTCCAAACGAGCGGAGCCAGCCACAGCGGCCGTGGCAGGGGCCATTGCAGGCTGCGCCAAAAGGTCAGGAAAAAATCCTGCACCGATTGGGCCTTCAGTCCCTCATGATAATCGACGCTGACGCGGGTCGCTGCGCCCACGATGACCACGCTCGCGACGACGACCAACGCGGGCCAGGCACGCGCCCAATTCGTTTCCCGGCGGGCGAGCTGCCAGCCGATCAAACCGATGACGACCAGCGCCGCGAAGAACCCCGATGCCATGCTGCCCAAGGCGAGAACGGCGCACGCGGCGCCGAACCACCAGGCTTTGGACCAGGGCTTCGCCAGCGGCAGGCAGGCGATCGCGCCATAGGACAGGGCGATCAGGAAAAATTGCTGGGAGTGAAATCCGCTGACGATATTCTGCCAGGCGAGCGGCAAACCCCAGCCTGCGGCCAGCACCAGCCAGACCAGCGGCAGGACGAATGCCGGAAGGAACCGGCGACCGTGGAGAAAAAGAGACGCCGCGATGATTGCAGGCAGCAGGGCGTTGAAAACGCATTCCAGCCGCTGATCCCAGCAGCCGTTGGCGAGGGTCAGCGCGAGGTTGGTGAGCTTGGTGAGAACGACCCGGTGCTCGTTGTGCGCTTGGAAGACTCCCGGCCAAATGGGGCGATTTTCCATCCAAGGAGCTAGCAGATACAGGCCTTCCGCGTCCCACTGGTCCCAAACGGGCAGGTCGGAACCAAACCGGCCGATGGAACCCCAGCGCATGCCGACGAGAAAAATAGCGAGGAGGACGCCCGCCGCTACAGGCGTGGCGTGGCGTGAAATCCAGAAGCGGGCGGCGGAAGGGGCGAAACTCATCGGTCAATCCGGGTTCGGATGGAATTGAGCAGCGCCAATCCCGCGGCCAACGCCGCGCCCAGCGCGAGGCAAGCGGGCCAGGCGCCGGCGACGTGCATGGCCACGCGCGAGAGCCAGGAAGCCGGCGAGTCCGATTTTCCCAGCATGCGCTGCAGCTCCGAGGGACCCTGGGCGGGATGGCGCACGCTGGCGGGCAGATAGCGCTGCACGGCGGGCATATCGAGGAGATTGGCGAGAATGAACGCGTTCGGGTAGGGAATCGGGCCATGGTCGAACAGGCGGCGGTCATGCGACTGCACGTAGGCGGCCACGTTTTTTTCGTAGAGGCGAAAGTTCGCGCGTAACTCCGGCAGGCGGTGGACGAACGCGAACCGGGTCGACTGGACTGTCCCCCAAGCGAAGGCAGCCAAGACCAAGCCGAGCAAAATCCGGGCCGTGATTCGTGCGCGGGCCGCCGCCGCATGGTTGACCAGCAGCACGCCAGCCGTGACATTCACGATGGTGCCGTAGAGATAAAGTTCTCCATAGCGGTTGGCTGGAGGCCACATCGTGGTGTTGGAGCGGGCGAAAGCGATCGCGGCAATCTGCAGGCCCACCCAGAGGCCAGCGCCGAGCAGAAAAGTGGAGAGGTTGCCGCGAAATGACGGTTCCCGGCACCAACGCCATGCCAGCCAGGCGAGTGGGGCGTAAGTCAGAGGCGCAAGCCAGAGGCGGCCGGTGGCCGGCCAAGCCATGCCGGCCAGAAGGTAATTGAAGAATTGGACGAGACTGGTGGCGTGAAGAACGTCGTGTTGGGGCGCGGGACTGCGGATCAGCCAGGCGAAGCCCAGCAACAGGCCGGCTGCGATGATGGTCGGCAGGAAGGGCCGCCGGTCACCGGGCGGGGTGAGAACGAGGCGCAACAGGGAGATGACCAGGACCACCAAGGGCGCGAAAAATCCCGATCCCAGGCTGAGCATGGCGCACAGGCCGGCGATCCATCCGGTGTGCCACGCCCGGGAGCCGGGCGTGGCGGTGAGCAACTGCCACAGGCAAAGAAGGCTGAAGCCCGCCACGAACAGGAACTGCGATTGAAAGCCCCAGACAATATTCTCGAAGACAATCGGCAGCCCGCCCGTAGCGGCCGTGACGGCAAAGGTGACCGCGGGCCATGCGCCAGTCTGAGTCCGGGTCAGCGCCAGCCAGACGCCAGCGAGCACAATGCCGCACAGAAATGCGTTGAAAACGGTCTGCTGGCGGTTGTCCCACTGGCCGCTGACGGCGGCGAGGATTCCGTTGCTCAAGTTGGTGAAAAACACGCGATGTTCATTGGTGGCGTTGAAGAGCGCCGCCGGGCGAAAATCTCGGTTGTGCAGCGGAAGGAGGAAAGCGTTGGTATCGGCGGCCCAGGAATCATACATCGGTAGGTCAGTGCCGTAATTTGCCACCACGGCTAGCCGTCCGCCAGCTACGATCAGCATCAGGCTGACGGCTGCGAGGAGCCAACAATGACGCGAAATCCATGCGAAAATCGTGTCAAGCATAGCTGGAGGCGGTCTGCTTGCTTAGCGAGATTTGTTCACCAGTCCGGCGCACCCCGGCGCTGCGCGCCACCCCTCTCCAGAAGGGATCCAAATCGGCGTGATTAACATTCCTCTCTTGGAAAGGAGTGCCCGTCAGGGCGGGGTGTGATGGGGGGATGGGTTTCATCTTCTCGCTTCTACGTCAGTTTAATCTGCGGGACTCAATACTCGGGCTTCGTATTCGATTCATCCTCCGTGGCGACGGCCAGTCTTCCGCCGCTCCACACCAATGCAGCGGCGGCGGTGAACCAGGTAACGAGCCAGAACGGCGACCAGGCCGGTCGCAATTGCCGGTGCAACATATCCCACGAGGGGGAGAAGATCCAGATGCACAGCCAGAGGGAAAGGTGAAGGACGAACACGGCCAGAATCAACCGCGGGCGTCCGCTGGCCAGCAGGCCCAGCACCGCTGCGACGTGCAGTAGCGCACCGGTCAGGTAAGTGCCTTGGTGGACGACGGTGCTCTCGGGTCCGAACATCAGCGCACACCACACTCCGATGCTGACGAGGGCGACCGTGGCGCACCAGCCGCCGGCGGCCGCCAAGGGTTGGCGCCGCGCCACCCAAAGGAAGGGAAGGCCGGTCAGCAGGAAACCGAGGGACTGCACCAGGTGGAAAAATTCGCCGTTCTGCATGGCATTGCTGAAGCGCCACCAGGCGCCCCGGACGTCGCCGGTGAATATCTCCATGACGGTGCGGCCCAGGCTGGGGAAGATATAGGTGCAATCGCCGGCCAGGACGCGGACATTGGACCATTTGTTTCGCGCGATTTCGAGACCGGGGGTTTGCCGGTAGGCTTCGGCAATCACCGTCAGCGCCCCCCGTGGATCGACCGGGATGCGGCCGGCGAGGTGGAATTTGAGCAGCCGGTCCCCCGGTGGATCGGCCCAGTGCTGGTAGGCCAGCCACGGAGCGAAGAGCAGCAACGCCAGGGTCGCGCTGCCGGCGATCAGGGGGTAATCGCGCCAGCCGCCGCGCAGCGCATGGACGCCGCCAAGCGCGAGGAGGCCGAAGATACTGCCGCCATGGCCGAGCATCGCGAGGGCGGCGCAGCCCCCGAGAGCGAAGATTTCCACGCCGGTGGCGCGACGGTTTTCCCGGCCGATCCGGAACAGCAGGGCGGCCGCTCCCAGCAGGAATCCGGCGGGAAGCAACTTGGGCCAGGTGTAGAGCGTGTTCAGCAGGAAGAACCCCGAGGTGACGCAGGCCAGCAGGCAGAGGCGCGCCGGCTGCCGTGGCACGCCCAGCGCTGCCAGCAAGGCCCACAGCCCGGCATACACCGCGAACTGGCAGGTGATCGCGGCGGCGATCCGGCCGCCCGGCTGGGTGACCCACGCGCGGGAAACGAGCAGATAGCCGGTTTGCAGCGGCGGCCGGTCGCTGGTCAGCCAGTCGGCCGCAAACGGGCGGAGCGGCTCGCGGCGGAAAATTCTTTCCACGAACATCTCCGGGATCTGATTGTCCGCAGGCAGGTGCATGTCGTGCCGGTTTCCCGCCACCTCGTCCGGCGACTCGGTACCGCCGTAGAGAAAGAGGGTGGCGACGACGAGGGTGGCCAGCGCGAGCACAGCGAGCAGCGGGGTGAACCGTTCCATTCGCAGGGGCGCGTGGCGCCAGAATTGCCGGCCCGCGTAAAGGGCCGCCCCCAAGCCGGCGACGACCAGCGCCAGACCGAGCGTATGGGAAAAATAGAAGCCAAAAAATACCGCGAGCGCGAAAATCCCGGAAGCCACCAAGGCCAGGGTCACATGGAGGACCGGGTCCCCGGCGAAACGGCGTTGGAGCAGGACCAGCGCGGTGAAGAAAGGCAGGATCGTGAGCAGCACCGCCGACAGGCTGGACCCCGCCAGCACCCAATCCGCGGCGCGCGCCCGCCGCCGTGATTCCGGCAGGCCGACGCCCAGCCATGAATCGGGGGAATTGTCCTCCGCCAGAAACACGACGGGCTTCCCCCGCCAGTCGTCGGGCAGCTTCCAGCGCTGGAGGCACCAATTGCCGTTGGGGGACGAGCGCACGCCGAGCTTGAGTTCGCGCTGTAGGTCCGGACTGAGTAGGCTGAGGCGCACCGTGGACTCGTGCAAATGATAGCCGCTGATATTGAGTTCCAGTGTGTCGGGGGCGACGGGAAAGGCCAGTCTCAGGGCACCCATGCCACCCTGGTCGGAACGATCGGAATTCCATATCCGACCGGGGATCGAACCGGCCGCGCGCGCGACGTCATCACTGACGGCTTGAAAGGCCCCGGTCAGCCGCACCGGGGCGGTCGGCTCGACCGCGTGGCCTGCCATGGCGGCGCACCCCAAAAGCATGACGGCGAAAAATTTTCCAAAGATCGGATTCACGATGCTATTTGCGGGATACCACACTAAGAGAACATGTGTTAGTGGGCGAAAGGGTCGGGCTTGAACAGATTCAACCGATGCTGACGCAGATACTCGAGCCTGACCGTGAGATTCCCGGGGTGAACGGTGTAGCCCAAATCGATTGACGTTACCGCGTCGGCCTTTTGCCGGCTGCCGGTGGCGAGGTAGGCTTGCCGCCAGTTTTCCCGGTTGCGGCGATACCACTCCACGGCGTTCCGGTCGTTCTGAGAAAGGGAGAATCCACCCAGCACGGCGAGCAACAGCAGGGCGGTCCACCAGCCGTTGCGCCAGACGCGCCCGGCGAGATTTTCGCCGTGCAGGTAGAGGGCAAAGATGCCCGGGACGACGAGGGTGACGTAACGTGGCGCATAGGCCGCCTCCTGCCAGCCGAGCATGACCCGTCCCACCGAGGTGCCGACGCAGTAAAGCAGGGTGAAGGCGGACAGCACGAAGATCACCGCATGGGCGGGCTGGGCGGTGGGGGAGGATCGCAGCAGGCGCAGGCCATGCCAAACCGCGACCCCTCCGAGCACGAACAGGAGGACAAAACCGACCGCCAGATCGGGTCCCCGGTGGCCCTCCAATCCGGCATAGCTCGCCAGCATGATGGCGGAAAAATAGCCGTATTCCCAGGGGCGTTCGTCGGGGAAGCGAAAATCCGGCACCGCCGGCTGGCTCGTGTAGCCGTGGAAGAACAGGATACACACCACAACGGTCAGTAGGCCCGCCGTGCCGGTCAGCCACGCCAGCCGGCGGTCGCCCTGACACGCAGCTTGCCAGGTTTCGAGGGCGAGGAGCAGGGGGCTGAGCACGCCGACGAACAGACCGAAACCCGTGAACATGAGAAAAAAAGTCAGCAGGACCTGGAGTCCGAGACGCCAGAGCGGCCGGCGGATGAACCAGGTGAACCCATAGAGCAGCAGGAGCAAAACGGGAAAGGCGCCGTGCGAAGGATTGGCTGCACCGATCCAAGCCTCGAACTGGCGCAGGGTGAGAAAAATCACCGGTACGGTGAGCAGCGCGAACCCCGGTCGGGCGCCGCATTTGCGGGCGAGGGGCAGGGCCAGCAACGCGGCGAGGCCGGTCACGCCCACGGAGAGCAGAGCATCGCCCCGGGCATCCCAGTGGGTGATGCGGGCCAGTCCGGCGGTGAACAGAAAGCCCACGCCCTGGCGGTGCGGGCCGTGCTGGCAGGTGAAGATTTTCCACCAGCCCTCGCCGTTGAAGAGCGGGTTATAGATGTCCCATTGGTCCCCGAAAAAAATATTCGAGGTGTTGGCCGAGGTGAAACGAAGCCGGTGGTCGGCCAGGGCGAGGGTGAGGAGCACCACGGCGCTGAAACCCAGCTTGGACCAGGATATGCTCGAAGGAGCTTGTGAGGGCGCAGGCATGGAGGGAGCTTCAGCCGGACGCTGGAGGCGGGGGGGCGACCGATGTCGGAACTGCGGCCCCCGGTTGTTCTCCGGGAGGACGGGGCGAACGATGGGGCATGGCTTGGGCTCAGGTTTTGCGGGCGAATATAGCCGTCGTGCTGGCCAGCTCGAAGTTCGATGCAGGGGGGAGTTTTTTCACAAAATCGGCATCGAGATACCGCATCGTATCACCGATCAATTCTCCGACGCGCATCTGCATGAATTGCTCCCGGGCCTCCGGGGGCAAGCCGTTGACCCAGCGACCGAGGAACCAAGTGAGGGTCCAGACGGGCAGTCCGCTCGCGGGAACCTCCTGGCGTTCGATCTCCAGGTGGCCGGCGAACAGGTTCCGCAGGCCCTCGGCGGTCATGTTGTAGTAATGATGGGGGTAGGCGTGCAGCGGCTGGAGAAAAGGCACGACGCAATAGAGGCGGGCTCCGGGTTTCATCACGCGGGCGAGCTCGCGGGCCGCTTGGAAGGGGTCCTTCACATGCTCAAGCACGTTGAGGCAGAGCACGCCGTCGAAAACAGCGTCACGGAATGGCAGTGCCTCAGCCACGCCGCGAACGTCGGTCGACGGATAGTCCACAATCTCGAAATTCACGACGTTCGGCAGATAGTCGCCCCGACTGCCGGCCCCGCAGTCGAGGACAAACCCATCCGGTGACGAGTCGATGATGGCTTGGGCGTAAGGATCGTAGCCATGAGCCGAAACATTGTCCGTGTCCACGATGGAGAATTTCTCCCGGAGACCGGCGCTGAGGAAATCCAGGCAGATGGCGGATTCGGAGACAGGCGGGCCCGACAACAACGGACGCAGTCTCTCCAGCTTGAGGCGTTTTGCTTCCTGCCATGCCGTGGTTTGCTTTTGCTGCGCATTTTCCGTGGTGGCTGGCTGGTCGAGATGAAGAAGCTTTTTGAGAAAGTTCATAAAGTGAACGGTGGTGTGCGCGGCGGATCGGTGAGGACGAGGGGGAGCAGAACCACCGCCTCACAAGCGAGCTTGGACCAGAGAAACCGAGACGGGGTTGACGGTTGGGACGACATGGCAACGGCCGGGTAGAATCCGGCTATTTTGCCTGCCTTGTCCAATCTTCTATGCCGGCAGCGGACGGGCTTCGAGGGGCTTGCGCAAAATACAGACCGACTGACCGAGGTTGGCGAGGCCGGACATGCGGACGCCGTTCTCCCACACGATGTCCTCCTCGATGGGGATGTGCGGTTTGTCCCCGTCATGGAAGGCGACCATGTCCAGCGCAGCATTGAAGGCGAAGGCTTCGAACGCATCGCGACTGAGGAACTGGTTGAGAATTTTGTTGGGGGACTTGTCGGCGAAAGTGTTCTTGAAAATCCACCAGTGGCTGCGGATGCGAAACTCGAGAAACGAGCACACGAGCAGGCCGCCGGGCTTGAGCACGCGCTTACTTTCGAGGATGTATTGCCACGACTCCTCGTGCGTGATGTGGGTCAGCACAGAAAAGAAACAGACGAGGTCCGCCCATTCGTCCGGCGCCGGGATGACCTGCCCATCGGTTTGCTTGAATTCCCAGTCGGGCCGGCCGCAGAGACCGCGGGCGTGGTCGAGCAACGCGGGCAGTATGTCGGTGCCGAGGTAGGGAGCGGGTGACAAGGGGGGGAGTTTGCGGGCGAGCCGGCCGCTGCCGCAGCCGACATCGATGATCTTCGAATCCGGCGTGGCGCCGGCGGATTTCAGAAGATTAAATTCCAGCGTGCCGACGGCATCAAAATCGCCGCCCACGGCTTTTTCGTGGGACTCTTCAGTCCCTTTGAGCTTCTTCCAGAGCGATTGATATTGGTCGATGAATTTCGCCATGATGAATGCAAACAATTATTTTTGCAGAAAAGATTTCTTCAAAGTGAAACTGCTAGCGGTCGATTCGTTGGACTGCAATGAATCAATTTCGTATTCGAGTTCAGTCGTTGGTCCCAATACGAATAGCGTATGAGTTCATGGTGAGCGAGCAATGAACGGGGCATTGCGATGATTCCATCACGTAGGCCAGGTTCTCTCTAATCACTGCGCCTAATTTCAGGCTGTTGGTATCATCGTCAACGCTGGAACCATGTGTTTGAAAATACGGATTAGGGCAAGTCAGTCCTAGAATATCCAACTCAATAAAATCAATGCATACACCCAACAGAAAATCCGCCGGTATCGTGAAGCATCTTATTGCAATTTATCTTTTGATGATCGCTCACACCACTTACGCATTTCAAATTCTGATAGATACGAACTCAATGCTGCTCTCCGAGGGAAGTCAGGCGACGATCATTTCATCAGATGGAGTTTTGTCCTATCCCATATGGAGCGATAATTTTAACTACTACGGTCAGTGGCAATACCTCGGCAGCGGCTACATCAACTGGACAACGGTGATGCAGAAACTCAATGCAAACAGTCATACCATTTCGGAGGACGATTATAGGCCTGGGACTTCCTCTCCCTTTGTCTTTCAGCGCACGGCGGAGTTTTTTAGCCCCAATCGACCGGTCGACGCCGCGATCGCATTCATTGAGGGGGACGACGAAGGGCATGAAACCCTGACGACGTCTGAAATTGAAACACAGGCCGCCTACACGGGACGACCGATAGTCGTCTTGACCCGGAACTACGCGGTTGGAAGCGATGCCCACACCCTCGTGAACGCGGCCCTGGACAATTCATCCTGCGCCGGAGTGGCCTTCGAATTGAATCCGGGATCGAATCTTGGCAATACTCTGGCCGGGATCGAGCACTGCATCACCGACAAGAACAAGAAGTGCTATGTGATGATGCCTCCCTATTCGATGGTTGAAAGCGGCAACTATCTTTCTGACGTAGCTACTGCGATGACTTCCTTCGGCCAATTGCCGTCAAGTGTGCTCAACAGCGACAAGCTGTTTTTTGTGTTAGCCATCTATCCTAGGGATAATAGCGGGGTGGGATTTCTCATGCCGGATGCGGGAGCTGCTACAAACAGTGTTTTTGCTGCGTCGGCTTACCTCAAGGCCTACCGTAGTGGTTTTGTTTCACCCTTGGTTAATGGAGCGACGTATCGGTTGGTCCCGATGCACAGCGGCAAGCCTCTGGAAATGAATGGAGGTCAGTTGCACAACGGGGCACAGGCAAACCAGTGGGCGATAAATGAAGACTATCCGTATCATCAACACTGGACCGCAACCCCACTCGGAGGAGGGTATTGGAAACTCACGAATGTCAACAGCGGGAAATGCCTTCAACCTCCGAACTATTCCAGCGGATCGACTCTAGTTCAATGGACTTGGACAGGTTCGAGCCTTCAACAATGGAGCTTTTCGGCCGTGGGTGACGGCAGCTATTTGATTAGCAATCGTGGCACCGGTCTGGTCATGGATATTGTTGGAGGTTCGACCGGAAACTACGCTTGGGCTCAGCAGCATCCAAATTCAGGCGGGGCGCATCAGCATTGGGTGCTTCAGCGGGTGAACTGATATGGTCTGAGAATAAGGCGCTGCGAAATCTCGATTTCGCAGCGCCTTTGAGAAACAAACATGACAACGGCAGTCGTTACTAAACAGACCGCTAACCGACCAAAGAAGCCACACGCGGGGGATAGGCGAGGCCGAAGTCCTCGCTGTCGAGGGTGAGATTGGGATTGTAGGCGGGATCGCGGAGCAGGCGGTCGCCCCAGCGGGCCTTGATGGCATCGATCTCGGCTTGGAACCGGCGCACTTTTTCCGGCGAATCCTCGGCGCCGCGGCTGGCCGATTCGTGATGCATCAACTCGGCGAAAGGGGTGAAGAGGTTGCGCAGGCCGAGGGCCTCCACCTTTAGGCAGAAGTCCACGTCGTTGAAGGCCACGGCGAGGCCGGTCTCGTCGAGCCCGTTGGCCTCAAGGTAGACCGACTTGCGTATGACGAGGCAGGCGGCGGTGACGGCGACCCGCCCTACAGTGATGTCATTGGCAGCCATGCGAAGTTCGACATCAACATCGATCGGGGCGCGAATCCTGCTGGATCCTTCGCGCGGCTCAGGATGACCCGTGGCGTAAATGGGGAAGCCTTCCCCATGACGTCCACTAGCGCCGAGAACTACGCGGGGCGTCAATAGTCCTCAAGCATCAGGCCCGGCACACGGTCGAAATGTTTCGCGTTGCGACTGACGAGCGGGATGCGGTAGGCCAGAGCGGTGGCGGCGATCCAGATGTCGTTATCGCCAATGGGCAGGCCGCGCCGGTCGAGATCGCGGGAGATGCGCGAGGCCGTCCAGGCGACTTGCTCCGCAATCTCGATGAGAGTGAAGGGCTCCAGATGCCGCTTAACCTCCTCCTCCGTGGCGCAACCTTCGGCAAACTCGGCCCAGGCCACGCGTGAGGTATAGGCCGGGGAATCCTGCCGGTCGCGGAGGAAGGAGCGGGCGGCCTGTCGGTTCTGCCGGCCGCGATAGCCGGCGAAGTGGATCAGGAATGTGGTGTCGTAGAGCATCAGTCGGCGGGGCGAAAGTCGCGGGAGCGGCGGCGGTTGGAGACGGCCCGCTCGACACGCTTCCAGTCCACGCCCTTGCCCCAGTTCTTGATTTTAAGCAGGTCGCCGGCCGTGTGCTTGGCCGGGGGCAGGGTGATGCGGTTGATGACGGAAGAGAACGACTCGCCGGGGTGGAGGCGCGTGGCCACCAGGCGCTCGTAGGAGGTCAATTCGAGGGAGATGGTCTTGGATGGCATGGGGCGAGTAAAACCACGCCTTCGCCGGCCGCAATAAAATACACAGATACTCTGTGTGGTTACAGCGAGGCGTTTCCCACCCCCTGGCTTCCTGTTAGCAAGACAGTTTTGCGACCGTCTCATGGCGTGACATGGTCTGAGGTTTAGCCTCGCTGGGCCAAGGGCAGCACACGCGGGGGATAGGCGAGGCCGAAGTCCTCGCTGTCGAGCGTGAGATTGGGATTGTAGGCGGGATCGTTCAGCAGGCGGTCGCCCCAGCGGGCCTTGATGGCGTCGATCTCGGTTTGGAACCGGCGCACTTTTTCCGGCGAATCCTCGGCGCCGCGGCTGGCCGATTCATGATGCATCAACTCGGCGAAAGGGGTGAGGAGGTTGCGCAGGCCGAGGGCCTCGACCTTCAGGCAGAAGTCCACGTCGTTGAAGGCCACGGCGAGGCCGGTCTCGTCGAGTCCGCCGGCCTCGATATAGACCGACTTGCGCATCACCAGGCAGGCGGCGGTGACAGCGGAGACATTGTGGGCCAGATGCGGCCGGAACTGCGGGGTGCCGGGCTCGTCGCGGCTGAAGCCCTTGAACGCGTGGCCGGCGACGCCGCCGAGGCCGGTGATGACGCCGGCGTGCTGGATCCGAAGGTCGGGGTAGTAGAGCTTGGCGCCTACGCAGCCGATGTCCGGCCGGATGGCATGGCTCACGAGTTCATCGAGCCATTCGGGATGCATCGTCTCGAGATCGTTGTTCAGCAGGCCGACGAGTTCGCCGCGCGCGTGGCGCACGGCGCGGTTGTTGATCGCCGAAAAATTGAACGGGCCGGGGCAGGGCAGCACCTCGAACCGGCCGCGGGCCTTCATGCGTTCATAGAAGGCCAGCAGTTCGGGGTCATCCGAGTCGTTGTCGGCGACGAGGAATTCGAAATTCGGATAGGCCGTCTTCGCCAGGATGCTTTCCACGCAGGCGATGAGCAGTTCGCGGCGGTTGCGCGTCGGGACGATCAAGGTGACGAGCGGGGCGGGGTCGGGGCGCGGGCGCTGCACGTGCCAGTGGCCGCCCTTGACGGGCTGGAGGCTGACCACCTCGCCCCGACGCTGGAAATGTCCCTCCACTGCGTGGCGCGCGGCCTGCACGACGTAGTCCTTTTCCTGCAGCCCCATCGCGGTGGAACCCTCGATCGCCCGCCAGTGGTAGAGCACGCGCGGCAGGTGGTGGATCCGGGTCGGCTGCACCCGGTCGGTGATGCGCAGGGCGAGGTCCCAGTCCTGGGCTCCTTCGAATCCGACCCGGAAGCCGCCGACCGCGCGGAGCGTGGCCGTGCGATAGACGGTGAGGTGCGAAAGATAATTCTGACCATTAAGGAGGTCGGGGTTCCAGTCGGGCTTGAAGTGGGGATCAAAGCGGTTGCCGTGTTCGTCGATCTTGTCCTCATCGGTGTAGACGATCTCGGCATCCGGGCGGGTGACGAGGAGGCCGGCCACGCAGAACAGGGCATGGGGCGCGAGCTCGTCGTCGTGATCGAGCAGCGCGCAAAAGGGGCCGGTGGCGGCGGCGAGCGCGGAATTGGAGGCGGCGGAGATGTGGCCGTTGGTCGGGCGGAAGACGGGTTTGATGCGGGGATCCTGGGAGGCGTAGCGTTCGAGCACCGCGCGGACATGGGGCTGGGTGGACGCGTCGTCGGCGAGGCACAGTTCCCAATGGGGGTAGACCTGGGTGCGGACGGATTCGATGGCGCGGACGAGCCAGCGTTCCGGCGGGTTAAAGACCGGCATCAGCACGGAAATAAGCGGCGCGTTGGCCAGGGCGGTCGCACGCTGGCGGAGGATCTCGAGGTGCTCCGGACTGAGCGTGTCGAACTCCTGCACCCAGTGGGTATAGGTGCCCCGCACCGCGAGTTGTGCGCCCGCGCCCAGCGGCTGGCGGTAGAAGGTCTGCCAGACGCCTGCATCGTCCCCGGCCTCGAGTTCGATCTGGTCGTCTTTCGGGGTGAGGGTGACGGTGAGGCGGAAACCGGAGTTGCCGGCGCCGGCGAGGTTTTTGAAATTGTGGCCGACATCCGGGCGGCCGAGGCCGTATTCGCCGGGGAAGAGCCGGTCGCCCACGCGGGCGCGCACGGCGCGGATGGGTCCGGCTTCGGAGACCACCCAGCCCCGGACCGGAAGTTCAGCGGCCTCGGCCGGCCAGCGGCGGGGCGTGTCGAGATGGGCTTGGAACCTGGGCGCGGGCGGCAGCATGGCCAGCGTGTCCGGTGAGAGCCGGACCGTGCGCGCGGGCAGGGGTGGTGGTGGGGGCGGGCGAGGCGGCCCGAAAAGCGGATCGATCACCGC
>OBEQ010805994.1_pt1 | contig 19449 bp, 17 predicted proteins | sample 1670901 | NCBI WGS metagenome assembly OBEQ01 (sample SAMEA104232315, study PRJEB22302) | groundwater metagenome | biome: forest; feature: aquifer; material: groundwater | place: USA | collected 2011-08-07 | depth 5.4 m
CGCGATACGAAAGGGATGTACGTGAAGGCTCGCCGCGGGGAGATCAAGGGGTTCACCGGCATCGACGATCCGTACGAGCCTCCTAAGAATGCCGAAATAACACTTGGGACTACCGAGCGGACCGCGGAGCAGAATGCCGAGGAAATCTTGGAGTTGCTCGAGCGCAGAGGCTTTTTTGAGCGGAAAAAATTCGTTGTCGAAGACTAGCGGTTCCGTGCCGGCGGCCGTCGGCTCGCCGGAAGCACGGCTGGTCGGTATCTTCGGCTCCGGGCGCAATGGCTCGACGCTTCTGATGCGCCTGCTGGACGGCAGCCCTGGTCTTTGGGTCTACCCGGCGGAGCTGAACTATTTGGCCGCGGCCAGGGTGTTCGGTCGCACCAGCGACGCCTCCGGCTTTTCCCGCTGGGTCCAATCGCAGCTTGAGGAATTGGGCCGCAGCTACCTGGATCACCTGGCGGAGCCGATACAGACCGGCCGCGATCCGGTGCAGCGAATCGGCCGGGAGCGGCCTTCCATGCGCGAGGCGCTGCCGCGCTTCCTTGATGCGGTGCAGTGGGCGTATGACGTGCGGGTGGACGGCGGCCCGTTGCTCATGTTCAAGTCGATCGAGGTGACCCGCCTGCGCGAGTACGAACGCCTTTATCCGCAAATGAGGTTTGTCCACATTGTGCGCGACCCGGCATCGAATTATGCCTCGCTGAAACGGACCGACATGATCATCAAGCAGAAGCCGTTCTGGTTCCAGGGCGGGGATATCTTACGCATGCATATCGAAGATCGATGGATTCCCCATGCGCGATTCATCTTGGCGGCCCGCGATCTTGCGCCCGGCCAGCATACGGTTGTCCGGTACGAAGACCTGTGTCGGGAACCGGCACGCGTCATCTCGGGGATTTGCGGCTGGCTCGGTGTGCAGTCTTCTCCCGATCCGGTGCTCCAGACCGTGTTTGGCGGCAGGCGCATGAGGGGTTTGCCGGACAATTCAAGCCAAAAGGGTGTGAAAACGCCGGACCGTGTCGTCGCCGACATGGCGAGCGCATTCGGCTACGAGGATGTACTGTCGCTGCGAGAATTGGAATTTATTCGCCTTCGCACCGGGTGCCTCGCGCAGAAGCTGGGCTATCTGGCGCCCGCGCGGTCGACCGCGCGTAGACGAGCGCAGCTGGCAAGGCAATGGCTGTTGCCGGACCGTTGGGAGCTGATGAATGCGCGGCCGAAGCTCCAGCTAGCCAGCGCGCTGGCGCGGCGGCGTTGGTACATCTATTCCAACCTGTTGTTCGGGGATGCCGATGCCTGAGCCGGCGGTCGTCGTAGAAGGGCTCGGCAAGCGGTATGCAATCGGCCGGCGAGAACGGTATCGCGCGCTGCGCGACGTGCTTGCGGAAGCTGCGGCGGCGCCGTTTCGGGGATTGCGCCGCTCAGCCGTCGGTCCCGATCAAGATCACGTATGGGCTCTGCGCGACGTATCGTTCGAGGTGAACCCCGGAGAAGTGCTTGGAATCATCGGGCATAACGGGGCGGGCAAGACCACGCTGCTGAAGATCCTGTCGCGGATTACGGAGCCCACCGAGGGCCGCGCGTTGTTGCGCGGGCGCGTCGGATCGCTGCTCGAGGTGGGCACCGGATTCCACGCGGAGTTGACCGGCCGAGAAAACATTTTCCTCAACGGCGCGATCCTCGGGATGCGCCGCGCTGAGATCCAGCGTCAGTTCGATGCGATCGTCGATTTCTCGGGCGTGGAGCGGTTCATCGATACGCCGGTGAAGCGGTATTCGAGCGGGATGTACGTGCGGCTGGCATTCGCTGTCGCCGCGCACTTGTCGATGGAAATCCTGCTGATCGATGAGGTGCTGGCGGTCGGCGACGCCGCCTTTCAGGAGAAGTGCCTCGGCAAGATGTCGCAGGTCGCGCACAGCGGGCGAACCATTTTGTTCATCAGCCACAACATGGGCCTCGTGCGCAACCTCTGTTCCCGCATGCTGCTGTTCAACATGGGCCAGATACAGGGGCGCGGTACCGCCGAGGCCGTTATTCAACAGTATCTCTCCGACCTGAACACGATAGGCAAAGCAGAGCAGGCGCTCGCGACGCGATCGGATCGATCGGGCAGCGGGCGCGCACGCGCAGTCTCATTCAGCGCGCGCGCCATCGGCGCCGAGGGAAACTCGCCGCAGACCGGAGCGGACGCCGAGTTCATATTGCAATATGCAGGCTCGGGCAGCGAACCGTTGCTGCGGCTCCACCTGGCGATCGGCGTGCTGGACGAAATGGGAAACAACGTATTCGGCTGCACGACCAGCACCACATCCCAGGGCGATTTTCGGGACGTGCCGCCGTCGGGAACCGTCGTCTGCCGCCTTCAGCGGCTGCCGCTGATCCCGGGACGCTATTGGGTCCGCATCATGTTGAAGGACGAGCACGGCGTGATCGATTCGGTAGACAAGGCCGCGTTGTTCGAGGTCGTCGATGGGGGTGCTACCGGCTTCCCGCTGCTGCCGACACGCCGCTGGGGCAACATCGTTGTGCAGCACTCGTGGGATTGGTCCGCGTCCCGGGTGCCGGAGGTGACGGTTGGCGAACGCCATTGATAAGGCCATCGGCGTGATCCCCGCGCGCGGCGGATCCAAAGGGGTGCCGCACAAAAACATTCGCCTGCTAGCTGGCAAGCCGCTGATTGCCCATACGATCGCGGAGGCGCTCAAGGCAAAAACGCTGGACCGAGTGGTGGTTTCTACGGATGACGTGGAAATCGCCTCGATCGCGCGCGATTGCGGTGCGGAGGTAGTGATGCGGCCTGCACAGCTTGCGAACGACTCCGCGCCGCCCGAATGGGGGGTGCTGCACGTGCTCGATACGCTCGAACGAGAGGGATACAAGCCGGGGATCGTGGTGACACTGCAGCCGACGTCGCCGCTGCGCACTTCGGCGCTGATCGATCGGTGCGTCGAAGCCTTGCGCGCCGGCGATGCCGATTCGGTGGCCACCGTTTTGGAAACGCGCGAATACTTCGGCAGGATATCGGACGGAAGGTACGAAGTCCTGTTCAAGGATCAGCCGCGCAGGCGCCAAGAACGTGAGCCGCTGTATCGGGAAAGCGGAACCGTGTACGTGACGCGCGCCGACGTGCTGCGGGCGAAACGGTCCGTGCTCGGCGACCACGTGCGCGCGGTGGTGGTCGACGAGATCGAGGCGATCGACATCAATTCGCCGTTCGATTTCCTGCTCGCTGAATCGGCGATCCAATGGAGGAACGGAAATGGTGCTGCCTGAGCGGATCGGTTCGCTATTGGGCAAGGATCCGATCGTCGTGCTTGATGGCGGCGCGCGCAACGGCACGTTCGAACTGCCGGGTCTTGCGCGGTACGTGCACGTGTACGGCTTCGAGCCGAACCGGGAAGAGTATGAGAAGCTGCTCACCGGCAAGACTGATGTGTACAAGGCCAGCGGGGTGCGCCCGCCCCCATACGCGAAGGCCGTGTTTCTGCCGACCGCGCTTGCGCATTTCAGCGGGGTACGTCCGCTGCATGTGACCAAGGGGCCGGGCTCCTGCTCGCTGATGGAGCCGAACCAAGCGGTAACCAGCCAGTACGAACAAGGCTGGGCGTGGAATTTCGAGATCTCCGGTTCGATCCAGGTCGATTGCTCGACGCTGGAGCAAGTGCTCCGCGGAAACGGAATCGATTGGGTCGACTACATCAAGCTCGATACCCAGGGCAACGAGTACGATATCCTGTTCGCATCGGAATGGGCGAGAGACCGCATATCCGTGATCAAAACGGAAGTCGAGTTCATCGAGATGTACCGCGGACAGCGTCTGTTCACCGACATCGATTCCGGGCTGCGCGCGGCCGGTTTTCATTTCATAGACCTCGCGGTCACCCACGAGCATCGCATAGGGCGCGGCAACCTGTCGGTCTCGCGCGGCAAAAGGGAGCTGCTTTGGGGCGACGCTTACTACGCGCGCCGTTTCGACGAGCGGGAAGCCCACGCAAATCCGGTGCGCGTGCTCAAGCAGGCGCTCGTGTTGATGGAACTTGGTTACATCGAATACGGGCTGTTCATGCTGCAGCGGGCCAATATCGCCACGCTGCCGCTGGCCGAAATTCGCGACTATTACAAAAGCGAGCGAAGGCATTGGAAGCGGTTCATCCCGGTCCCGTTGAAGACGGCAGCCCGGATCGCGCTGCGGGCGATCAGCGGATGAGCGGCACAACAGAGGAGAAGAGATTCGCATGAGCACGACGGTCAAGCCGGTCCGCGTCGGGGACCGGCTCGTGGGTCCCGGTCAAAAACCGTATATCATTGCTGAGGCGTGCGTTAACCATCAGGGCAACGTGGAGCACGCGGAGCGCATGGTATACATCGCGCATGCGCTGGGCGCCGATGCGATCAAATTTCAGCTGCACATCCCGGACCGCGAAATGCTGCGAGAGGTGCCCGCCTCGGCCAATTTCGAAAAACCGCTCTATGATATTCTGCTGGAGACACACCTGACCATCGACGAGCACCGCCGTCTAAAGTCTCTCTGCGAGCACCTCGGGATCCTGTACATGTGCACACCCTTCAGCCGAGAGGCGGCGGACATCCTGGACGATCTCGGCGTCATCGCCTTCAAAACCGGATCGGGGGAGTTTACGAATCTTCCCCTTCAGGAACACATTGCGCGAAAAGGTAAGCCGATGATCATTTCAGCCGGGATGTGCACGCTGGACGAGGTCCGGGAAACGGTGGACCTTATCAAATCCATCGGAACCCCGTTTATCTTAACTCACTGCGTTTCCGCGTATCCGGCTCCTTACCGCATCGTCAACCTGGGAATGGTCCCGCGCTACATGGAAATGTTCCAGATACCGGTGGGATTGTCAGACCATTCACGCGGAATTTATACGGCATTGGGAGCGGTTGCGCTCGGTGCGTGCCTGCTCGAGAAACATTTCACGCTCGACAGGATGCAAAAAGGGCCCGATCATCCTGTTTCGATCGAACCGGATGAATTGGCAGAGCTGGTCAAGGGAGCCGATGCGATCTTTCAAGCCCGAGGAGCGGAGCGGCGAATCTTCGAAGAGGAGTCGCAGATCGTCGCTTGGGCCAGGGAAAGTGTCGTCTCCGAGGTTTCTATTCCAAAAGGCACCGTGATCACAAACGGGATGGTCTGGGTGAAGCGCCCGAGTCCCGGCCCACAGGGAATCCCGGCGAAGGCACTTCCCAACGTGATCGGCTCTGTCGCCCAAAAGGACATCCCCAAAGACGTCCAGCTTCAATGGTCGGACATCCGCCGAGGAGGTCGTTGATCCGATGAAACCCAGAAGACGGATTGCTATCATTACGGCAACCCGAGCCGAGTATGGCTACACGAAACGACTGATGGATCTGATGAAGAACGATCCTGAAGTCGAATTGCAACTGCTGGTTTCCGGAACGCATCTGCTGAAGGAGTTCGGCCGGACGGTGGACCTCATTGAAGCAGACGGTTTCCAAGTGAGCGCCCGGGTGGAAATGATCGTCGCTGGAGATACGCCGGTCAGCCATGCGCGCTCCGTTGGACTCGGCATATCCGGGTTCGTGCAGGCTTTCGACATGATTTCACCCGACATCGTCGTTGTCTCCGGAGACCGAAGCGAGATGTTGGCCGCAACGATCGGCGCCGCCTACATGACCCTGCCGGTAGCCCACATTCAAGCCGGAGAGGTATCCGGGAATATTGATGGTGTGACGCGGCATGCGATCAGCCGGTTTGCCAACATCTTATTCGCTGCGAACGAGGATGCCGCGCGCCGACTGGAACGGATGGGCGAGGAACGCGCTCGGATTCATGTCACAGGGGCCCCGATGCTGGACAGTGTGATTCACGATCACGATCCCAAGCTGTCGCTGACTGAACTTCAAGAGAAGCTGGGGATGGATCTTTCCAAACCCACCATCGTTACTATGCAGCACGCGGAAACGCTGGCATCGGACGGCGCGTATGAACAGATGCTTGGAACGATGGGGGCGATTCAAAAGCTGCAGATGCAGACCATCATTATTAATCCCAATGTGGATCCAGGGAGTCTTGAAATCCAGAAGGCCATCCAGCGGTACGAGGATCTTCCCTATATCCGAGTGTTTCAAAACCTGGAGCGCAAAGTTTTTTTAAGTGTTTTAACATACGCAAAAGTTTTGATTGGTAATTCCAGCTGCGGAATTATTGAAGCCCCAGCATTGAAGGTGCCGGTGGTAAATATTGGCAAACGGGAACGAGGCCGTTTACGCGCGAAGAACGTTATCGATGCGGAGCATGGAGAGGTCACTATACTGGCTGCTCTCCAGAAGGCCCTGACCCCTGAATTTCGAGCAAGCCTGCAGGACTGCAAAAGCCCCTATGGCGACGGACAATCCTCGGAAAGAGTCCTGGAGGTGCTGAAGACAATTCCTTTAGACCACTCATTGCTGGATAAGCAAATCACGTATTGAAAATGAGCATCCCCTCAGAAGTCATTACGGAAATACGAGCTCTTCTTGATCGAGAAAAAGAGCATGGGACAGCGTGCTTTCTCCTTTCCACCACGGCTCGCCAGGGAAGACGCGATGCCCTTCGAGTCACCGGCGTTTTCTCGCATCAGGACCTTCGTGTCGTGCATGCGGTTGTGCACGATTGGAGCACGGCCGAGGCCGTTGTGAAACAGGTCGACGGCGTAGTCCCTTACATCGGGCTGGACTGTGAAATGAAAGAAGACTTCGGGGGAAAGAGCCTTCTGGGCCTGACATCACGGATTCGTCAGAGCGAAGTATTACATCTAAAACCCAATGATCTGACCGCCGACGGAGTTCTGGCATTGTTGCTGTGCGAGTTTGGAAACGCTCTGATCCAAAAACGGATATTGATTATCGGGGTAGGGAATGTTGGCGCTAAAATCGCACAACGTTTAGTGGAAATTGGTTGTCAGGCACATTGTTATCGACGCAACAAGCAAGTGGCTCAATGGATCTGCCAAGGGATCAACGCGGTAAAGCCCTCCTTCTGCGCAGGCAATGCGGAACCCGTCGACTCGAAGCAAATCCAAGGTACGTGGGACATTGTTCTCGTATGCACACCCGGAACGATCGGATTTACTTTCCAGGATCTTGCTTGGGTAGCCCCTGATGGGCTCGTGATAGACGTGGGAATTGGCACTCTCGAGCCGCAGGCGCTTCAAGGCCAGCACGACGGACAAACACAAGTCAGATTTCACAGGTTTGATACCGCATCCGCTATTCTCGCGCACCTCAAACTTGCTTTGGCAACACGCGATCAAAAAACACGGATGGGCCGATGCGAGATGGACGGCATTGCCTTTGTATCGGGTGGTTATATCGGAAAAGCAGGGGATGTGGTCGTAGATAACGTGAACGCTCCACATTTCGTACTCGGTCAGTGCGATGGAAAAGGCGGGGTGACCGCGCTGACGCTGGAGCAGAAGACCCATTACGAATCGGTTCTTCGCAGATCCCCGTGCTGCGGCATTGCCAAAGAAACGGAGCTGAAATGAGTCTGCCGGAAAAGATGAGAAGGTTCTACCGGGGCAGTGTGGTGCTGGTGACGGGCGGGTGCGGTTCCATCGGTTCTTCGATCGTGGAACGGCTTTTGGAACTCAGGCCCTCTCGCGTGCGCATTTTTGACAGCAATGAAGGCCGCTTGTTTGAACTTCAACAGAAGCTGGCTTCAAAATACAACAGGATGGTTCGATTTCTGATTGGGGACGTTCGTGACAAGCAACGCTTAGAATTAGCGTCCGATGGAGTGGATATTATCATTCACGCCGCCGCTTACAAACACGTGCCGCTGTGCGAATACAATCCTCAGGAGGCGGTGCTTACCAATGTGCTGGGCACTCAGAACGTTATCGAAGTTGCGCTGCGCAAGAAAGTCAAGAAGACGCTGCTGATCAGTACCGATAAGGCGGTGAATCCCGTTAATACGCTTGGAGCGACCAAGCTATTGAGCGAGAAATTGATGATGAACGCAGCGATGGGACGCTCGAAGAGCATGTTTTCCTGCGTTCGTTTCGGGAACGTCTTAAATACCAGCGGTTCGGTAGTTCAAGTGTTCCGTGAGCAAATCACTAGCGGCGGAAAAGTGACCGTTACCTCCAGAAATATGACGCGTTTTATCATGTCCGGTAATGAGGCGGCCGGTTTAATTCTTAAATCCGGTTATCTCATGAAAGGACGGGAGATTTTTATTTTGAAGATGCGATCTCTTCGAATTATCGATCTGGCAGAGGTGATGGCCCGAGAATTGGCCCCCCGCCATGGGAAGAACCTCAAACAGGTGAAGATTCAAGAAATGGGGCTGCGCCCAGGCGAAAAACTCCATGAAGAGCTGATCTCCGAGTCAGAAGCGCCCTATGTTCAGGAGGTGGACGGCATGTACGTCGTCAAAAGCGGCTTGTTCACACCGACCTACGTGGAGCAGCCTCCCGAAATCCGCCTCTTGGAGAGTCGGTTTACCTCAAAGGATGTCCCCAAACTCACCCATGAACAGATCAGAGAACTCCTTGTCGGAGAAGGTGTGGTTTAGTTGAAAATGCTTCTTTTGGAAGCTATGCTGAAAAAAACCGGCCTACTGCCGGCAGCCCGGGCAGCCGTGCGCTGGAACCGGCTGCTGAGGAACCCGGCATATTTCCGGCAGCAACAGTCGCTGCGCGAGGAATTCGTCATATTTTCAAGGCGATATGCAGCCGCATTGCATGAACCGCTGGTGGACCCAAGCCGTGCTCTTCCGAAGGCGTTGGTCGTCAGCGTCGGTTTCCCGAGCGGCATTCCCTCGGAGTTAGGGCTGATCCGGGGGTTGGAAGCGGCCGGCTTTGCTCCGGTCGTGCTGACCAAATGGGATCCCTGGATCCTGAAGTATTACCGGCTTGCTCGGATCAAAAATCTGCTGTTTTGGGATCAGTTCATCGAGTTTCCCAATCCGAAGGAAATCCGCGCGGCGCTGGACCCGATCCGATCCTCGGAAGATTTGCTGCGTTACGAAAACAGGGGAATCCGCATCGGCCGGTTTGCCGCCTCTACCGCGCTGAGAAACCTGCGGGTCGGCTCATTGAACCTGCAGTCTCCTTCCGTGCGGTCCTACGTAGAGCAAGCGCTTGTCGCAGGCCTTATGCACGCGAAGGCAGCTCGTAAAATTCTCCAAGCCGTCATACCCCACAGGGCCCTGTTTGTGGACCGCGGATACACGCCGCAGGGGGAGATGTTCGACGCCTGTCTGTCCGACGGCATCGACGTGCGAACCTGGAATACCGGACACAAGAGCAACACGATCATCTTGAAACGGTACACGTTGCAGAACCGGGACGATCATCCGGTTTCTCTCTCCGAGCAATCGTGGGATCGGATCCGAGCGATGCGCTGGACCGAGGCAGACCGGGCACAAATCCACAACGAATTCGAGGGAACCTACGCCAGTGGAGACTGGTACAGCGAAGTGGGAACCCAGTTCAACGCCCACGCGGTGGAGGCTTCCGAAATCCGGAAACGGCTCGACCTAAACCCCGCTAAGAAAACCGCGATTATCTTTCCCCACATCCTATGGGATGGAACCTTCTTCTGGGGAAAGGATCTCTTCCACAGTTATCAGCAGTGGTTTCTTGAAACGGTCAGGGCCGCTTGTTCGAACACCAGTGTCAACTGGATCATCAAAATTCATCCGGCCAACACCGTCAAGAACGCACGGGATGGAATCCAGGGAGAACCTGCAGAGCTGAAGGTAATACAAGAAGCAATCGGGCAGTTGCCGCCCCATCTGTTCATTCTTCCGGCTAACAGTGAAATTAACACGTTTTCTCTTTTGAGCGTGATGGATTACTGCGTCACGGTACGCGGCACCGTCGGCATCGAAGCGGCAACATTCGGCATTCCGGTGCTGACGGCCGGAACCGGCCGCTATGACCGCAAGGGGTTCACGCTGGACTCGAATTCCCGCGAACAGTACCTGGACCGGCTCTCGCACATTCAAGAGTTCCCGCCGCTGACTCCGTCGCAGCGGGAACTGGCAGAGCGCTTCGCGTACGGGATTTTCATCTGTCGGCCGCTTGAGCTCGAGACCTTTACGCTCGAATACCAGAAGGATATCAAGGCGTCAATCCGGACCGAAATACGAGCCCGCAACCGCGAAGAATGGCTCAACGCTCCCGACATCCAGGCGTTCGCTCGCTGGATCAATGATCCCACGCAGACCGATTTTCTGTCCCTTCCCTCGAATCAAACGGAAGGAACCCTGAACGCATGTGCGGCATTGTCGGGGTCATAGGCCGGCAAGATCCCGGATGGCTTTCCAAAATGAACGAGGTCCTCTGCCACCGGGGCCCGGACGATTTGGGGGAGTACCGGGACGCCGCGGCAAGCGTGTCGCTGGCGATGCGCCGCTTGAGCATTCTGGACATCGGGGGTGGGCACCAGCCGATGAGCAACGACGACGGCACCCTTTGGGTCGTCCATAACGGGGAAATCTACAACTCACCCGAGATCCGAGCCCGGCTGACCGCAAACGGTGTGCCGTTCCGATCCTCCCATTCGGACACCGAGGTTCTGCTCCATCTATACGAGCGGAACGGAACCGACATGCTTTGGGAACTCAACGGCATGTTTGCGTTTGTGATCTACGACAAGAACCGGCGCCGCCTGTTTGGCGCACGCGACCGGTTCGGCATCAAACCCCTTTATCTCCACGAATCCCCGGGCGGGCTCGCGTTCGCTTCCGAGCTCAAATCACTGCTGGTTCTGCCGGATGTCCGACGAGAAGTGGACCCGGCAGCGCTGTTTCATTACATGAGCCTGCTCTACGTTCCCGGGGAATCCTCGATCATTCGCGGTGTCCGACGGCTGCCTCCAGCGCATTGGTTTACCTACGAACTGAAAACCCGGACATTTCGTTCGCAATGTTACTGGAATCTGGATGTGTCCAGCGAACAGCATAAAAGCGAACAAGATTGGGCCGCCGGAATCCGAGAACAGCTTCGCGACGCGGTCGGCCGCTGGACGCTCAGCGACGTGCCGGTGGGCTGTTCGCTTTCCGGGGGCATCGATTCCTCGGCGATCGTAGGGCTGCTGGCCGAAACCGGGCACCGGGTCAAGACCTATTCGCTTGGATTCACCGGTGCTGACGAACAGGACTGGAACGAACTGCCACTGGCGCGGCAGGTCGCCCGGAAATGGGGAACAGAGCACCATGAGTTGGTTGTTCAACCGGAGGAACTGCTGCGGGATCTGGTTAAGATGGTCTGGCATCTGGATGAACCCTACGGCGGAGGGCTGCCCGCCTGGAACGTATTCCAGTTCATGCGCCAGCATGTGACGGTCGGTCTCACCGGGACAGGCGGAGACGAGGTTTTTGGAAACTACGGGAAATTCGGAACGCTCGAGAAAGGATTCTGGGGCCAACTCGGCATGAGCTACCGCCGGGCGCTCGGCAACAACGGCCATACGGTCTCGGGCCCTTCCCGCCTGGTTCGTCCCCTGTGGGAGGCGGCCTGCGATTCTCCGATGAAGCGTTATTTCAACAGCTGGTACTATCTCTCGGACCCGGTGAAACGGGAACGGGTGTTCCGGGCCTCTGCCGAACAACGGCCGCCCGACACGGCCACGTTGCTCGAGGAACTTCACAAATCGTCGCAGACACGCAATGTCCGGGACGGGATCGCCTATGTGGACATGAAAACTCAATTGGCTGACGAATTCCTATTCATGACCGACCGGTTTTCGATGGCCCACTCATTGGAGGCCCGCGTGCCGTTTCTGGACCATCGGTTCGTTGAATTTGTGTTCCGGATACCGGCGGATCAGCGTACGCGGGCAGGCGATCCGAAAATCCTTCTCAAAAAAGCGGTCGAGGACCTGCTTCCGCCCGAGCTTCTGAGCGCGAGAAAGCGGGGGTTTGTGCTGCCAATCCGGCTCTGGCTGCGCAAGGAGCTGAGGCCTCTGGCCGAGTCGCTGTTGTCTCGAAAGCGGTTGGCGCAGCAGGAAATTTTTCAGCCTGGGTTTTATGACAGCTTTGTCTCTCCCCATTTGGAGGGACAGGCCGACTACACCTGGCAGGTTTGGGCCGCATTGATGTTTCAGCTGTGGCATCTGGTCTTCTTGGAACGGAAAGCAACGGAAGCCCCATCTTTTACATGGCGGGATCTATGACCCCAGACGACGAATTGAAGAGGCCGCTGAGCGTGCTGCACATCAGCATGTGGGACAACGTCGGTGGATCCGGCCGGGCGGCCTACCGGCTGCATACCGGCCTGCAACGGCTGGGTGTGCAATCTCGAATGCTGGTCGGACAGAAAAGAACCCGGGACGAGAAAGTCCGAACGATCGGAGGACCGCTGAACCGGCTGGACAAGCTGATTGGAAGAACGGTGGATCGAATGGACCTCCAATATCTTTTTTACCCTTCCTCGTTGTTCCTACCCGGCATGCGCTGGGTCCGGGAAGCTGACGTGATACAGCTATTCAACACGCACGGCGGCTATCTCAGCCATTTCGCATTGATTCCGCTTTCCAAAAACCGCCCCGTGATCTGGAGATTGTCTGACATGTGGGCGTTGACCGGTCACTGCTCCTATTCCTACGAGTGTGAGCGCTGGAAAACCGGCTGCGGCGACTGCCCGCACCTGGAGGAATACCCGAAACTCAAGCGGGACAATACATCTGCGTTATGGTTCACCAAGAAGCGGATCTATGAACGCTCCCGGCTCACCATCGTGGCTCCTTCTCAATGGCTCGCCGGACTGGCCAAGCAAAGCCCGCTGCTGAACCGATTCCCGATCCACTGGATCCCGAACGGGCTCGATACAAACGTTTTTCATCCAATCCCGAAAGCAGCCGTTAGGCAACGACTCGGCTTGGATCCCAAAACGCGCGTGATCCTGTTCAGCGCCTCTTCGGTTCGGCTGGAACGTAAGGGTGCGACCATTTTCAGAGAAGCATTGGGTAAATTGGCCGCTGACGGGCTTAAGGATGTCACGCTGCTGATCGTCGGAGAAGGGGGCGAGCGCTGGCAGCCGGAGGGGCCATTTTCAGTGAAAACGCTGGGGCCGATTTATGACGATGAAATGCTGGCTGCCGCCTATTCGGCCGCAGATCTGTTCGTGCTGCCGACACTGGCCGACAACCTGCCCAACGGAATCATTGAAAGCATGGCCTGCGGGACGCCGGCCGTTTCTTTTGACGTCGGAGGCGTCCGGGAGGTCGTCCGGCACATGGAAACCGGCTATCTGGCAGTGGCCAGAGACTCCGATAATCTGGCCAACGGAATTCGGTCGCTGATTCGAGATGACGATGGCCGTTCCCGGATGGGCCGACGCTGCAGAGAGGTGGCGGAGACGGAATATCCACTCGACCTTCAGGCCCGCCGTTTCGAGCAGCTCTACCGGGGATTGCTCTCATGAGCGAAAGCCATCCTTTGAGGATCTCGGTGGTCACTCCCTCCTATAACCAGGCCCAGTTTCTCGAAGAGACGATCCGCTCGGTGCTGGATCAAGGATACGAGAATCTGGAGTACCAGGTGATGGACGGCGGATCCACCGACCGCAGTATGGAAGTCGTCCGGGAATACGAGAAGCAATTGGCCCGGTGGGAAAGCGGACCCGACGGCGGGCAGTCAGCCGCGATCAACAAAGGTTGGCGCGGCTCCACCGGCCAGGTGCTGGCCTGGCTGAATGCCGATGACCGGTACACGCCGGGCACCCTTTCCAAGGTAGCTGAGCTGTTCCGAAAATACCCGGATGTCGGTTTGGTCTATGGCGCCTGCTATTCGGACATCTGCGGCACCTCCACCCAGCGGCTCTACCAGCCGCCCGCGTTCGACTTCAAGAAGCTGTTGCTGGAGAACTACATTCCCCAGCCGACCGTTTTCATCCGGCGCTCGGTGCTGGACCAAGTCGGTTTCCTGGACACCTCGCTGCGTTACTGCATGGACTATGATCTATGGCTTCGCTGCGCGCAGGCCGGCGTCCGATTCCAAAGGATCGAAGGGCCTGCATTGGCTCGATTCCGGGTCTGGGCCGGTTCAAAAACCTCGCAAGACGCCGGGGGGTGGGTCGCGGAAAAACTCCAAGTGCTGGAAAAAATATTTTCCAACCCGCCAGCGTCAATCAACCTGAAATCAATCAAAAAATACGCGTGGGCGCGCGCCTACGTGACGGCTGCCTATGGGGTCTCGATCAACGGCGATCCGGCCTCGGCCCGGCGTTTCCTCGGAAAGGCGCTGAGCGTAACACCGGGAATCCTGCGGGACCCACAGTTCTTCAGCGTCGTGGCGATTTCGCTGCTTGGAAACCGGGGAAGCCAATGGATCCGTCAGCTAAAATGGTCTCTGGCCAGCTCATGACCGAAAAACGGGCCTCTCTGCGGATCTCTATTCCGCTCGGATCATTCCACCTCTCCGGTGGGGTGAAGGTGCTGGTTCTCTGCGCAAACGGCATGGCCCGGCAGGGCTGGAACGTCCGGTTCATCGTTCCGGACTACGCAGCGGTATCGCCGTTCCCGCTGGAGCCGGGCATACGGGTTATCCCGCTGCCTACAGGTCATGCCGGCTTCCCACGGGCGCTGCGCAAAATCATCTATTACCTGAAGCTGTCGGTCTATGCCGCACGAGAAGTTGACTTGTGCCTGCCTAATTATTACCTGACCGCCTACTGTGCATTCTTTTCTCGTTTGCTGATGAACCGGCAAGCCAAAATCGTTTGGTACATCCAGGCATACGAGGCCGGAAGCCACGGGCTTTTGGCGGAGGCCAGGCTAATCAGCCGCTGGCTGCGTTATCTGCTGGCGAAACTGAGCTACCGGCTGCCGGTTTCAATCCTCTGCGTTTCTCGTTGGGTGCGGGACCGGATCGGCCGGCCGGACGCGCGCATCGTCAACCCTCCGGCGTTGAACCTGCAGGTCTTTTCTCCGGACCACGGTTCTCGGGACGCCCACCGACTGGTGATAGGAACCATCGGAAGGCCAGGGGCCACCAAGGGATACGACGACTTCCTGAAAGCAGTGAAGGAAATTCGTGAGAAAGATCGGATTCATCTGCTGGTGGCTTCGCCGGAACCTGGTGAGGTTCCGTTGCCGGTCGGGATTTCCTCTGAGGCGGTCAACCCGCGCACGGAATCGGCGATGGCCGATTTTTACCGCCGATGCGATGTCTTCGTGCTCCCCTCCCGCATGGAAGGGTTTCCGCTGCCTCCGCTGGAGGCGATGGCCTGCGGCTGCACGGTGGTGACGACCGACTGCGGGGGAATTTCGGAATATGCCCAAGACGGGGTCAACTGCCTGGTCGTTCCGGCAAAATCGCCCAACGCGATGGCGCAGGACCTCGGGAAAATCTGCTCCGATGAGCCGCTGCGGCGGCGGCTCATGCAGGAGGGATTGCGCACGGCCCAGCGCTACGAGCAGCAAAGGGGGGTTTCCGAGCTTCTCGCCTCCTTAATTGCCGCCACTGATTATGGTATGATGTACTCCCTCGGATCCTGAGATGGAGAAACCACCGGTCATCATTTTGTGCGGCGGTTTAGGCAGCCGCCTTCATGAGGAGACCGAATTCCGGCCCAAACCGATGCTGGAAGTCGGGGAACGGCCCATTTTGTGGCATATCATGAAACTGTACTCTGCACATGGGTTTCAGGATTTCATCTTGTGTCTCGGTTACAAGGGCCATCTGATCAAAGAATACTTCCTGAACTATCGTGCTTTCCAGAGCGATTTCACGATGCAGTTGGCCGAACACCCGAACCAGATTACATACCACACGAATGGAGACACCCAAGAACGTTGGAAGGTCACGCTCGTAGATACAGGCCTCTCCGCCCAAACCGGCGCGCGGGTCGTGCGGGCGGGCCGCTACGTGAGGGGTAAAACCTTTTGCCTCACGTATGGCGACGGCCTAGGCGACGTCGACCTAACTGCTTTGTTGAAATTCCATCAGTCGCACGGGAAGATCGGCACGGTCACCGGCGTGCGCCCGCCCGGCCGCTTCGGAGAGCTGGAGGTAGATCCGAAAGGACGCGCCACTCAGTTCAATGAAAAACCCCAGGTGGCGGAGGGAATCATCAACGGGGGATTTTTCGTGTTCGAGAGGGTTTTCCTGGAAAAGTATCTGAACGATCATGAGGATCTGATCCTGGAGAGGGAACCGCTGCAGCGGCTGGCCCGCGAGGGAGAACTAATGGTGTATCCACATCAAGGATTCTGGCAGCCGATGGACACCTACCGGGAATTCAAACTGCTGAACGATTTGTGGGCGAGCGGAAAGGCCCCATGGAAGGTGTGGCGATGACAGCCACCCAAGGTAATTCTTTCTGGCGGGACCGGTCGGTCCTGGTCACCGGCGCGACCGGTTTCTTGGGCAGTTGGCTGACGCGAGCGCTGCGGCGCCGGCAGGCCGAAGTGGTCGTGCTGATGCGGGACTGGGTTCCGCAATCGGAGCTGTGCCGCTCCGGCCTGATCGAGCAGGTCCGAGTGGTGCGCGGAGACGTCCAAGATCAAGCGCTTCTGGAACGGATCCTGGGTGAGTACGAGGTGAAAACCGTTTTCCATTTGGCCGCCCAGACGATCGTCCAGATCGCCAACCGGAACCCGGTCTCCACGTTCGAGAGCAACATCGGGGGAACCTGGGCTCTGCTGGAATCCTGCCGCCGTTCTGCGATGATCCAGCAGGTTGTGCTCGCCTCTTCCGACAAGGCCTACGGCAACCACTCCGAGCTTCCCTATCGGGAAGATGTGCCGCTGCGCGGCCAGCATCCGTACGACGTCAGCAAATCCTGCGCCGATCTGATCGCTCAATCGTACGCGGCAACCTACCGTCTGCCGCTGGTGATCGCCCGCTGCGGGAATCTTTACGGCGGAGGGGATCTCAACTGGAACCGGATCATCCCAGGCACGATCCGTTCGGTGCTGCGGCAAGAGTCTCCGGTGATCCGAAGCGACGGTTCGCTGACGCGGGACTATTTCTACGTGGAGGACGGCGCCGACGCCTACCTTCAGCTTGCGGAACGGCTCGCCTCGGACCCGGGCCTGATCGGCGAGGCCTTCAACTTCAGCAACGAGAGTCCAGTCAGCGTGCTGCAAATGGCACAGCAAATTCTGAAGCTGATGCAACGGGAAGATCTGAAACCGGTCATTCAGAACCAGGCCAGCAACGAAATCCCCCACCAGTACCTCGACTCCGGCAAGGCCAGGCAGCGGCTCGGGGGGAAGCCGCAATTTGATCTGCAGCAGGGCCTGCACCGAACCATCGGCTGGTACCAGGAATTCTTTCAGACGGAAGGCCAGAAGAACGGATGATCAACGGGGTACTGGTCCATCCGTTGAAGCAGATCCCGGACGAGCGGGGAAAAATTATGCACATGCTCAAGTCCACCGACCCTCATTTTGAGCAGTTCGGCGAGATTTATTTCTCAATCATCTATCCCGGTGTCGTCAAAGGATGGCACCGCCACTCCCACATGATCTTGAACTACGCGGTGGTCAGCGGCAGCGTCAAGCTGGTGCTTTATGACGACCGCCAAAACTCCCCGACCTGCTCACAGTTTCAGGAGATTTTCCTCGGCGAATCCAACTACTGCCTGGGCAAAATCCCGCCGATGGTCTGGAACGGCTTCAAGGGAACCGGGACGGAGCCGGCGATCGTGGCCAACTGCACGACCATCCCGCATGACCCCGCTGAAATCGAACGGTGCGACCCTGTCTCCAGCCGGATCCCGTACGACTGGAGTCTCAAGCATTGCTAGTTTGAAGAACCAGCGCGTTCTCGTCACCGGCGCCACCGGTTTCGTCGGGTCTCATCTGACGCGGCGGCTCGTCCATCTCGGGGCGCAGGTCCACGCCTGGGCCGGCTCGGAAAAGCATCTGAATCGGATCGCCGATCTTCAGAACCGGCTCCACTTAAAAATACTGGACATCCGGAATGCCGACCAGGTCCGACAGGCCTGTCAAGAGGTACAGCCCGAGATTATTTTCCATCTGGCCGCATACGGCGTCAATTACGATGAGCAAAGCACCGAGATGGCGGTTGCGGTCAACGTGGGCGGAACGGTCCACCTGCTCCAAGCGCTGCGTGGAATTTCCTGTACAAGGATCGTGGCCACAGGGACCTGGGCCGAATACGGACCGAAAGACCATCCGATCCAAGAATCCGAATCGCTGGAGCCGGTCGGCGTTTACGGCTGCACGAAAGCAGCCTCTACGCTGACCGCGCTCGGGTTGGCCGCCCAAGAACGGCTGCCGCTGGTCTTGCTGCGTCCCTTCTCCGTTTACGGGCCCGGAGAAGGGGACCATAAATTCATTCCGACGATCATCCAATCCTGCCTCGATCAGGAAACACCGCGGCTCAGCAGCTGCCGGCAGATCAGGGATTACATCTTCGTGGAGGATGTCGTGGAGGCCTACTTGAAGGCCGCCGTTGCCGAACTGACAACACCGGTTGTGATTAACATTGGCTCCGGAACTCCAGTTCCATTGAAAGAGATCGTTTCGATGATCTTGAAACATTTTCAAGGGTTAACGGCCGCGTTCGGCGCGATCCCTGACCGCCCCAGTGAGATCTGGCAGGTGGAAGCTGACATCTCGAACGCAAAGAAACAACTTGGATGGCAACCGTCGGTTCCGCTGGAGCAGGGAATCCGGCTTACCGTAAACTGGTTCAGGAGCCAGCGTAATGGAAACGATTGACGCGCTGGTGATCGATGGACATGGCCTGTTAGGCCAAGCGCTGCTGCAGGTGCTCGAAAAGCGGGGCTGGAGCACGCAGGGCTCCGATCCGAAGGATACCGCAAAAATCCAAACAATACTCCAAGAGCTTAAACCGCGTGTTGTCTTTCTCACCTCGGACGGGTCCTCCACCAGCGGAACCCATCTGCAGGTAGCGGAAGCCAGCCGCCGTTGCGGAGCGCAGCTGGTGTTTTACTCTTCCGACTCCGTATTCGATGGAATCAACGGCCCCTATTCCGAAGAAGACCCTATTCACCCCGCATCGGCTTCGGGGGAAGAACTGGTCAAAACCGAGCGGGAGATCCGGAACCTGCTGCCGGAACAAAATCTAATTCTCCGGACATCGATGCTGTTTGGATGGGACCGGAAATCCCGGAACTTGGCCATGGAAACCTGGGAACGGCTGCAGAGCGGAAACCCCTGGCAGGTGCCCAGCGAACAGTGGGGAAACCCCACCTATGTCGAGTATCTCGCCGAAGTATCGGCCCGTCTGGCTCAGATGGAGGTGCGTGGCACAATTCATGTCAGCGGGAAAGATTGGATGGCTAAATCCGATCTGGCCAAGGCGATTGCTCAGTCGATGGGGCTGCCTTCCAATCTGGTGATTCCGGTTCCGGTCGATCCCTTCAAAGGAGGTCTGAAAACGGACCGTCTTCGGAAGCTGCTCGGCACCGAACCGCTGGATCTGCAGGAATCCTTGAAACGGTTCCGCCGACAGTGGCGGGCTGACACCCACGTTACGTA
>OBEQ011500578.1_pt1 | contig 19445 bp, 19 predicted proteins | sample 1670901 | NCBI WGS metagenome assembly OBEQ01 (sample SAMEA104232315, study PRJEB22302) | groundwater metagenome | biome: forest; feature: aquifer; material: groundwater | place: USA | collected 2011-08-07 | depth 5.4 m
AAGTATTTGTCTCGTTGCCATTTTTGCATTCTCCGGCATGGGATCTCGGGGTTTGTATCTAGAACAAAAGGCCTGCGAATCTGTTTATGTTCACCTTGACAGGTTCAAAGAGGAATTGAGATTAGGTTTGCGGAATTGCTGAGTGTTGCACTAGCACATTGAACTCATGACAGAATTTAATTATGATACTATAAATTGGTTATTTCCTATGCCAAAGCAGTTTTTCTACGCTCAGATATTCGATTCGATTTTAAAATATTTGTCGGTCCGTTCCTTTTTTACCTTGGGGACGATGGCTTGTACCCTCATTTTTATGCGGGTGCTGGGTCCTTATCAATACGGGAAACTGTCTTTGGTTCTTCATGTGGCCATAATGAGCGGCCTTCTTCTTTCTTTTGGTTTTTCAGGCACTTTGGCCAAGTTTATTCCCGCTGAAACTGAGAGGGATTCCAAAGCCACCCTGGCCTCTGCCGCTCTGGGAGTCAGCGGGCTTGCTTTCGCCACGGCTTTCGTGATTTTTGCCGCGCTACTCGCCTGGCGCCCTAAGTTGATCCCGGTGGAAATTCGCTCCGTTCCGGTTGCCTTTGTCGTTTATATTTTAGGCTTCACCCTTTTTAATGTGATGCAGGGTATTTTTCGCGGCGGCGGGCTTTTTTTAAAATGGTCCTTTATCGAAGGGTTGCAGGACGTCGTGGGAAAAATTGTGGCGGTAGGGGCCATTTTTATTCTTGGGAAAAGCTTCGACGCCGCTTTTTATCCATTGGCGTTCTGCTTGACGATATTTGTGGCTTATTGCGCGTGGGAGTTGAGACCTTACTGGCAGGTTCCTCCCCTGCGGCTGGAACCCGCCTTTGTCCGTTACGCGCTGACGGTTTTTCTGGGTCAGATATTGTTTATTTTAGCGACGTCGATGGATCCTCTTTTGCTGAGAACCTTGCTGAAGGATCCCACGCAGGTGGGATACTATTTCGCGGGGATTAGAATCCCAAAAACACTCGAGTCCTTTTTAATCGCGCCATTATCTGTTCCTTTACTTTATTATTTTTCTCATCCCGACGGTCTATGGGCGCGAGGGAAGATCGTTGCTCACGGGACACGCCTTCTAGGAATGGCGAGCGGTCTACTGTCGCTTGTATTAATCGCGGCGGCCGAGGCAATTGTTCATTTATTATTCGGTGATTCTTATGCTGCAAGCGTTTCTGTCTTGCGCATTTATTCGCTTATTCTTTTTTTTGTGGGCACTCAAAGCGTGATGAATTCATATTATTATGCTGTCAATAAACCGGAAGTTCCAATAGGAATCGGTATTTTCACTATCATTGCGCTTCCACTGCTAGATTGGCTGTTGATTCCGCATTGGAAATCGGCGGGAGCGGCCCTGGCAACCGTCTTATCTCTTTTTCTGGCGACCTGTCTTTTCGTTGTTCTGTTGCCCAAAGATGAAGTGTCCGTCGTTGGCGACGGTCTAAAGTTGATGGTGGCTTTGGGCCTTAGTTTGGCCGTGGGTTACGGAATTTCTTATTATTTAGCGCCGGTTATTTTCTGTATTTTGATTACCGTCTTTAAATTGCTCAGAAGGAATGATTTTTCTAGAATCCAAGAGTTACTTCGTCAGCGCCGGCAGACTAACGATGCCCGGCTGGCCTAATTTATACTCTTACCAAGTATACTGTGGTGTATGTGCCAAGAAGGCATTTTTGAAATGAACAAAAAGAAGGGGGCTTGCCTTAAATGAAGATAAAATTAATTGAACTATTAAGATGTACGAAATGCGGAGATGATGTATTTATCAAAGATTCAATTATTCAAGACAATGAAGTGAAGGAGGGTATTCTTTATTGTAAAAAATGTGGGAACGAATACCCAATCATTAATTCTATACCCAGATTTATCAAAACCGATATGTATGCGGATTCGTTCAGTTTCCAATGGAAAAAATTCCCCAAAGTTCAATTGGCCATGTTTGACAAGACGGATTTTACGGAAAAATCTTTCATTGGCTGCACTGGTTTTTCACCAAAGGACGTTAAGGGCAAGTTAATGCTTGATGTGGGTGTAGGCGCTGGAAGATACAGTGAAGTCGTTTCTCGTTGGGCAGATGGGGGGGGGGGACGTTGTGGGAATTGATTTAAGTTACTCTGTCGATAATGCAAAAGAAAACTTGAAAGATCGTCCCAATGTTCACCTTGTCCAATGCGATTTATTTAATTTGCCGTTCAAAGCAGAAAGTTTTGACATCATTTTTAGCTTAGGAGTATTGCACCATTCTCCAGATGCAAAAAAAGGATTTTTAGGATTGGTGCCGTATTTAAAAAAGAGTGGCGTTATCGCCGTGTGGGTTTATGCTCATGATCAATATGTAGAAAATATAGAAAAATTCATCAGAGGAAAAATAACTGCAAGATTGCCCTATTTTTTTACCTACTATTTATCTGCAATTTCAATCCCGTTGTATTATTTTTATAGGGTACGTCCTTTCACGCTATTGTGGCGGATATTGCCTATTTGTATGACTCCAAAATGGCGATGGAGATGGCTCGATACATTTGATTTTTATACACCCAAGTATAAATCAAAACACACCTACCCTGAGGTATGGCAATGGTTCAAGGAAGCAAATCTTAAAAATTTAGAAGTTTTGGATGGTTATGGCGTTGCTATGCGAGGACAAAAATAAAATTTTTACGCTCCCGGCGACTTTCGTTACAGTGATCACGGCAAAACGATCGGGCTTTCTGGGCGGCGATCAATAAATGTTCTTTGCCAAATCTCAAGATATAACAAGTGCCAGAGAAGGGGCAGGCTGTTCTCAAAGTGGCGGAAATGATTCTCTAGCTTGCGCTCGAGCGTCTTGGGCTTGAAATATCCCCGATTAAGCGTACGCGGGTCCAGCAATATTTCCCGGATGCGTTCGCGCAAATCCCGTTTGGCCCAGAGCCATAAAGGCGTGCCCCAGGGTTTCTTTGGGCGGGAGGTAATTTTTTCCGGCAGGATCCGGCTCATGGCCCGGCGTAGCATGTATTTTTCACCCTTCCATAATAAATCAGGGGGCAGCCGGCTCGCCAACTCGACTAAATGATGGTCAAGAAAAGGCACCCTTAGTTCCAGGGAGTTAGCCATACTCACTTTGTCCGCACTCAAGAGATAATTGCCTGTTAGCCAGGTTTTAAAGTAGGAATAGTAAACAAGTTGACGCGGGTCCCCCGGCGGACAGCGTTCAATAGACTCTCGATAATGCTCTGTCATCGCTTTCCAGGAGTATGCCGCCATTTCCGGCTGGTAAAGATCTTGTCTTTCCCTATCGGTAAACTCGGTGTAACTGCCAAAAAGGGAAGCTAAAATTTTTTCCGGTTCCTTGAAGCTTTCGGCCTTGGCGTTGAATCGGTTGAACCAGGGGCCGATCCATCGGCGCTGGCGGCAATAAGGGTACGCGCCTTCGCCCATGGCCGACAAGCCTCTACCGATGCGGCGCCATGCGGGGGTTTCGGCTAATCTGTGCGCCTCGGCCAAAATCGAAGCATTGGCAAAGTGGCCTTGGTAACCAACGAACACCTCGTCCCCACCGGCCCCGGAAAGCACTACCTTGACGAACTCTTTGGCCAGCTCACAGACGGAAAAAAACGTCACCTGAGAAGGATTAGCTACCGGATCATCCGTATGCCAAATGTAGCGCGGCAGGCAGCGCCACCAGTCTTTGCTGTCGATATGAACTTCGTGATGTTGGGTTCCCAGTATCAGGGCTGTTTCACGGGCGTAGGCTGTTTCGTCGTCATGCACTTGGTCTTGATAGCCGACCGTAAAGGTGTGTAGGGGTCGTGAACGACCTTGACTGGCCAATGCCGCAATGGCCGCCGAGTCAATACCACCGCTTAAAAAACAGCCTACATCCACGTCGCTTCTTGTCCATAGCCGCACGCATTCTTGGAGCATTTGGTAGAGGCGCTCAGTCTCATCAGCCTCGGTTTTAAGGCCGCTTGCCTGGTTCAACGGCAAATCCCAATAACGTTGCAGGCGTACCCCGGAGGCGTCCGCCGTCAAGTAATGTCCGGCCGGCAGGCTTTCAATACCCTCGGCCATCGTATGGGATCCGGCCGCGTAACCTTGAGCAAGGAAGAAATCCACCAATTCCGGACGCAGGGCCCGGGGCGCGTCCTTGAGCGCCAACAACGACTTAAATTCCGAGGCAAAGTACAACGACCCACCTCGGAGTGAATAATATAAGGGTTTGATACCCAGGCGGTCGCGGGCCAGCATCAGGCGTTGTTTTTTTTGGTCCCAGAGAGCGAAAGCGAACATGCCTCGCAGGGATTCCACCATCCGTTCTCCCTTCTCTTCGTAGAGATGGACTAGGACCTCGGTATCGCTCTTGGTGTAAAAATGGTGTCCCTTAATTCTTAGCTCATCGGCCAATTCAAGATAGTTGTACGTCTCTCCGTTATAAACGACCCAAACCGTCTTATCCTCGTTATGAATGGGCTGCTCTCCGGTGTTTAAGTCAATAATCGCGAGCCGTCTCATCGCCATCGCCAATGGGCCTTGAACAAAGGTTCCCTCACCGTCGGGTCCGCGATGAAGGATCAATCGGTTCATCTCTTCAACTCTATCCCGGTTGACGTTTTCCCGGCGTTGATAATTATAAATCCCGACAATACCGCACATAAATTTTAGGACTCGCCTCCTTCGCTTGCCGGACTGGCGCCTTACTCTTCCGGTTTGTAATAAATGATTTGGCTACCGGCGTTCTCAAACTGGAATGGAACATGAAGAAAATTTTTGAGACCGGCTTTTATTTGTGGGTGAAGTTCGGGTTTAGCAAAAAGCAGTAGAAATCCTCCTCCCCCGGCACCCAATAGTTTGCCGCCCGATGCCCCCAATTTAATTGCTTTTTCGTAAATTTGATCTATGGCAGGCAGTGTGATGTTTTTGGTTAAACTTCGTTTTATTTTCCAGCTTTCGTTTAATAGTTTTCCAAATTCAGTGATGTCGCTATTGCCGCCGAGGATTCGAAGTCCCTCATAAACCATTTGATGCATTACGGTAAGCTCTTTTTCCTTTTTAGAAGTTGTTCTAACGAGAGATTCCGCGATTTCGGAAGCGGTCCTCGAAATACCGGTGAAAATAAGAATAAGATGGGTTTGAAATAGTTTAAGACGTTTGGGTCCAATGGTGACCGGACAAACTTGAAATTCCCGTTCCGTTTTGAATTTGATGATGTTGAACCCGCCGACTGCCGCTGTAATTTGATCTTGGCAGCCCACATTTTCCTTGATCCGATCCTGCTCGACCTCAATGGCATTTTTTGCCAGCTGTTCTTGGGAAACAATTTTCCCATTGAGGGCATAAAGAGCGTTTAGCAGGCCGACGGTGAACGCGGAGCTGGAGCCAACTCCGGTCCGCGCGGGCAAATCCGCGTCGTGATGAATTTCGACTCCTTTGTCTATTCGCATAAACTTTAAACATTCGCGCGCGGCGGGATGTTTAATTTCATTAACATCCTTGACGGTTTCAATGAATGAGTACAAAATCCTCGATTTATGCTCAAAAAATGGCGGCAGGTAGCGACAAGATATATAGCAATATTTATCAATGCTGGTTGCCAGCACCGCTCCTTCATGATCTCTAAGCCAAGCGGCATAATCCGTGCCACCCCCAAAGAAAGAAATGCGAAATGGAGTTTTGCTAATAATCATTACTTTAAAGCCAGATTTTTATTTTTAAACCATTCGATCGTTTGTTTGAGGCCATTTTCAAGGCTCGTGGTTGGTTTCCATCCCAGCTCTTTTCTTGCTTTTTGTGAGTTTCCGAAAAGCCGCATAATATCTTGAGGTCTTGTTTGACTGCCCCATACCGGTTCAATCTTTTTACCCAGGATTTTAACAATTAACGCGGATACTTCCTTGATGCTTGTTTCTTTTTCGGAGCTTAGATGGTAGATTTCTCCAGTATTGCCTTTCTCAAGAATTAGCATGTATCCTCGCGCGATATCCACGATATGGGAGTAATCCCGGGTTGGCATGGGACTTCCAAGTCTTGGAACTCGGCCCTGAAGAATTTCGGTGATGATTCTGGGAATTATATATTGAGACCCTTGTCCGGGGCCATATTTGGCAAAGGCTCTTGAAATAATAATTGGCGCGCCCTCGTCTATTAAGGGACGCAAGTATATTTCAGCGGCGTACTTTGAAGCAGCGTAGAGGTCTTGGGGTAAGGGTAAAGTTGTCTCGTGGATGGGCAGCTCGCTTTCCGGTTGATTTCCATAAACGTGGCAGGTGCTGATGTGCAGCATCCGCTTGACCCCAGCCTCCATGGCCGCTTGGGCCACATTAAAAGCTCCAATCCCGTTGACTAAAAAACCTCGTTGCGGGGATTGCCGGACATCCATCACCGGAACAATAGCGGCGGGGTGAAACACGCACTCGATGTTTTTCATCGCCTTTTGGAGGGAAGCTATGTCGGTTATATCCCCATAAAGAATTTCTATTTGGTCTTTAATATCGGATAGATTAGAGAGAGAGGATCCGTTTTTAACGAAGGCCCTGACATCGGCGCCTTCCCCGCGGAGTTCTCGGCATAGGTGTGATCCGGTAAATCCATGGGCTCCCGTTACCAGCGTTTTCCTACCTTTCCAAAATGACATTTTTATCTACAATACGTTTGTTTCAGCCGCTCTGCGTCATCTAACATGGTTTTTGCTCGGTGATAGAACGTGTGCTTATCGCGAACCTCTTTTTGTCCGGTGGAAGCGATTTGCTCGCGCTCTTCATCGTGGGTTAAGTAATACGATACCTTGTCTTCTAATTCGCCGAGGTTATCATACATTGCCAAATGTTTTCCGTCTTGAAATAAGTCCTGCAATCCATTGTTAAGGCGATCGGTAATCAAGAATGAGCCGCAGGAGAGAGTTTCAAAGATTCTAAAGTTGATATCTCCACTGTGAGATTTGTTAAAGACAATTTTTGCTTGATTAAGAATTCTAACCATCTCCTCTCTATACACTTTATGGAAGGTGTGTACCTTAAATTTTTTGGATAACTTCTCTAGAATTCGCACGCGCTCGGGATAATCTTTAGGGTCCAAGCTTCCGACAAAGGCCACATCGTAAATCTTAGGAAGGTTCATCTTACGATGAAAATCCGGATCGCAAGCGCAAGGCAACCATTGGAACTTAGTATGTTTGAAAAAGTTCGCATGATCCATGTTGGAGGAGTACAGAATATCAAAATCCTTCTGAAAATAAGCTTGAAAGGCGCGTTTGTCATAGTGATGAGTATCTATGGACCACATTAAAGCAGGAATAGAAAGACGCCTTTTTCCGATAAGGTGATATTGGCCGGAGCTATCAAATTCTATGACCAAATCAAACTTCGTTTTGAAATTTTTTTCCAGAGAAGGAATAGAAACGGGAATTCCCTTAGGAATGTAGAAAGGCAAGCGGTGCCGCCAGTCGCTCCAATAAGGAGTCATATCCGTCGCGGCGATGTAGATTTCGTGTCCAAGAGATCCAAAATATTTTTCGGGATAGTAGTTACACCGACGCCAATCGTTTTGGTGAAACGCCAGTAAAATATTAATATTTTTACCCTTTTTGCGAGAGCAATATCAGCATGGGAATCTTACTATTATTTAGAAAATGTTGGAAATCGTAGATTTAGGATTCCGTCGCGCGTATACTCTCTGTCACAAAAGCTAGCGCTTCCTGGACAGCTTCAATATTAGAGCCCTTTGGGCTAGGCTCCTTCATTTCTATAGAGCACCAGTTGGGGTAGCCAATTTCTCGCAATGTTCTTAGGTATAACGCGAAATCAACTTCTCCTTTATTGGTGATAGGCGCAAGATATGGTTCGCTAATGTGGAAATGGGCGATCCGTTCCTTGGCCTCTTTAAGTGACGCGACGATTTCTTCCTTCTTCAAGTACATAGCGGCCGCGTCAAGATGAAGGCCAAACCCCAGAGTGTTGACGCGTTTAACCAAATCCAGCCCTTCGGAGGAGCTTGTGATGAAATTGCAGCCATATTGTGGCGGCAATGGTTCAATGGCTAGGCAAAGCCCATGGCTTTTGGCTAGGGTGCCTAGCTGTGAGAAAAGTTTTAGCGCGATCTCGGTCTCTTTGTCGTTGTCCGGTTCTTGTCTTAAGCGATTTTTAATGGCCCCAAAAATCAGGACGTTCGCGCCCAAGATTTGTCCGACTCGAAAAATATGGCGGAAATAATCAACGCATTGTTTTCTCGTTTCGTCAGATTCAAAGATGTTGAGGTGCTCTTTCCCAAATAGGATGGCCTGGAGCGACACGATTTCGAATCCTTCTTCATTCCAGAAGCGACGATACTGCTGCAACGCTTTATCCGGCGCTTCGGAGAGGTCTGGCCAAATTTTGGTTGGCACAAGTTCCACTCCTTTAAGGCCAAAGTGCCGCATAACAGCAGCGATAGCGCGGTCTTCTCCCGGCTTCCAAGCAAGGCTAGAAATAGCCAATTTCATGGGTTGCCTCTTGCCGAAACTGCCGCAATTCCCGCAGGCACTCACTTTTAGAGTACAAGTAGGAGCCGGTTTTTTTCCAAAGGGCGGCATGCTTGGTCCAAAAATCAAAGTGCAGTGCCGGCGCGCTTGGGCGGTTATGAAACTCAACGTCAAACACATCGCGAGCCAATTCTGTTGTTGTGATCGGTTCCACCGCGAAATTAACAAGGGAAAGGCCGCCAGAAATCGCGCGCTGAATGTCTGGCCAGAGATGTTTTAGATTGTAGAACTGCCAAGTCGCGTCTTCGTGAATTAAATCCAGGCGATTTTGATGCAGGAAGTCAAACACAACGTTTTTCTTAAGTCCCTTGCAGTACAAATGGGGCAGCCGCACCGTGAAGGCGGGAAAATGCCCGCGCACGAATTTTTCAAATTCCCAGCGATGGCGACCATAGCTTTGAGCATACGTGTCATTGATGTTCGTATCTTCATCAACTCCGATGGGGTTGGGGTACACATCGATGGTGGAAATTAGAATAAATGATCGGGTTTCAATGGTTTTTAAAAAATCAATCAATCGTTGGATAGCGCTCCAGTCGGCCGCCGGATTCTCATTAGCTTTCCATTTTAGCGAAGAAACTCCGGCGCAGACGACAAGATCGAATTTTTGGCCGGCGATGTCGGCGATGTTTTTTGAATTGTAAAGGCAGTCAAAAGAGGTCTGGTCCTTTATATTGCCGCCGACGAAGCCGGTGTATCCGATGAGAGCGCGTCGCATATCTTAAGAGGGTGGATCAAAAGCGCCCAGAGAGCACTGCGCGAGTATTTTAAGCATGTGCATATAGCTTCCCCAGGAACTGATTTTAGTGGGAACGTGGCCGTCGAGCGGGTATCGTCGAGTGACGGGAATTTCCTTGACGCGGAAACCTAAGCGGGCAGATCGGATGGCGAGGTAATAATGGATTTCATAACTTGAAAGAACGTTTCGAAAAGGTTGTACCCGCGGGTCCAGTAAAAGACGGCGACTATAGGCGCGGTAGCCGTTGGTCGTATCGGTATAATGAAAGCCTGAGGCCAACGAGATAAGGGGCGCGTGGACCAATCGGATACCCAACAGGCGCTTTAGAGGTGTTTTGATTGCTTGCCCGCCGGGAACGAATCGGGATCCTTGAATATGATCAAAACCATCCTTTAACGCTTCCATAAAGTCGGGGACAGCTTCCCAGTTGTCTTTATTATTTCCATCAATTAAAACAATGCCTTCGTACCCCTCTCGCATGGCGTGGGCAAGTCCAACGCGAAGCTGAGCGCCATAAGTTCCCGGCCCCGTTTTAATGAAAAGCGCTCTAACGTGGCATTCCTTCAAGAAGTCAATGTTCATGGAACCATCCGTGCTGGCGCCATCAGCAATCAAGATGTCGTGGGTTGCGGCCATGGCGGTCATTTCTCGAAGCTGGGTTCGAATGCGCTCGCCCTCGTTAATGACAGGAATCACGATAGCGTATTGCGATTTTCGAGATTTTAAAAAATAGGATTGGTGGGCCGGAATTTCCCACGTTGTTGTTTCACTGTTCATCGATGGGGGGTCATGACATTTCTTCTGTTGTCGCCGGCGAAGATTACGGAGCTGGTTTTTTCTTCAAGGATATAGTACAGGGGACGATTGCGGGATTCTTCAATAAGGCAGCCAATGTGTTCTGCCATAATTACAAGGACCAGACTCATGAAGAAAAACATCGCGGCCACCTGAATCGAGGGACCGGGTAAACTTCCGGAATGGTCAAACAATCGCAAACCGGCGGCGCCCATGGCATAGCAAAGCCCAATCGTGCTAACGGCCATGCTTAGTAGGGAGGCTAAACGCAAGGGAAGCGCGGAATTGGCGAAAATGATGCGAATTCCAACGGCGATGCCGTTAAAAAGCGAACGGTGCTGCACATTCACGCCGCTTCTAGCTACCTGTTCGTAGGGAAAACTCTCTTGCGTGTATCCAACATAGGCTGTGAGAAGGCGAATGTGTTGGTAGTAATCTTTAATTTCAAGAATTGCGTTGAGAGCTCGCCGTGAAAAGACCATGATCGTGGCGGCGTCTTTGGACAGAGGAATCTTCAGAAGATGAACGGCAATCCACGCGAAGATAGACTTGGTAAGCTTAAAAGCGGCCCCCTCGTTGATGATGTTTTTGCAGACACCGTAGGTGATACCGCCATGATGTTTGGTGCGCTCAAGCGCTCCGGGAATCAAGAACGGTGAGTCTAATTCGATGGATAAAGTCGCAATATAGTCCCCTATGGCGGCACGCATGCCGGCGTAAACACTAATCTCCTTTCCGAAAGAACGGGAGAGGCGAAGGTAGCGGATAAAATCGTACCGTTTTAACAAATTCTCCAGTTTAGGCGCCTCAAGGTCGCGGGAATTATCATCGACAAGGATGATCTCGTAATCTGTGTAACGAGGGCCCAGAATCCCTTCTAACTCAGCAAGGAATTCCTCGAGAATAGAGGCATTGTTTTGTAGCCGAACAACAACAGAAACAAAAGTTTGCTCTTTCATGGTTTTAGGTTAATTATGTCAATCCTATCGTGTCCAGTTCAGGCATTACATCAAATACGTTGTCAATTTTTCCACCTGCCACGACAACAAAGTTTTTTAGATCATAGTCTCGTTTAAAAACAATGGGCCTACTGTCGTCCCCCTCGCTTTGGGGGAGCACGGTTCGAAATTCCCATAAAGAATCTACGTATTTTGCCTTCGATAGTACGGGGAGGTAACGTTGAGCGTCTTTAAGCATGTGGGCGAAACGGTTAGCCCGAGATTTATTTTCCGCCTGCTCATCCATCAATTTCAATACGGATTCATTAGGCATTCCCAGTTTTTCCGATTCGTGCCAAGAAAAATGGGGAGCGTAGCGGACGTGATAGAGGGAATGAACTTTTCGTGCTGGAAATGGCATAGTGGAAAAAAAAGGACCACACATGATTGTTACGCCTACGTTTTTCAGCTCCTCGGGTACCTCAATGAGGGCAATCTCAGCCAGCTCGTGCTTAAAAGAGATCAAAGGTAGTTGCGAGGCCTTTAGCAAGCGATTAATCTTTGAGTAGGTGCACAGAAAAACCCATTTTGCCACCACTTCGCCCTTTGAGTCATCGGCGGCGTTAGTGTATTTTACTAGTAGCTGGTCACCAGCGCCGGTTGCCTTGGTGAGGCGATGAGCGCTATGATTAAACACAGTCTCGATGCCCCTTGCTTCAATTTTTTTTTTAACAGAGCGCGAAGGCGATCAGCGTTAAAAGCGAACTCTTTGACCTCGAAGACTCTTTCAATTAGGTTGGCGTTAAAAAGACGACTGATGGAGTCGCTGGCGGCGGCTAGGGGAGCGCCGATACGGTTGCAGAATTGGTAAAACTGCGAAGCGGAAACATTGGACTGAAACTTCGCGATGCCGTAGACCATCTTAAAGGTGCTATCTATGGCGTCGTTGTATTCGGCAACAAATTTAGGGAAATTGACTCTTGAACGATGAGCGGTTAGAAGAGAACGAGGATAGTGGTAACCTTGATGAACGCGCGCTTGATTAACGTAGGAGGCGCGTAACAGCAGATCGCTTTCTTTCTCCATGATGAGAATCCGTCGCGCTTTTTTCGCGAGTTCCAAGGCAAGTGAAACACCATAAAAACCGCCGCCGATGACAACCACGTCATAATTTTCGTGGAGTGGTTTCATTGAATTTATTATAGCTAAAGCTTGGGAGTAACCTTATATATCTTTGTTGTGCAGGATTTCGACTGCCGGAAAGTGGCGTAGGTGCACCCATAAAACTCATCTCGGACCTGCGCTGTCAGTTGGCAGGAGTTGCTGAGAAATTCTTGAAAACCAAATTTAGGGTCTTTGATAGACCACCCTAAATCATGATCCGCGACAATGTGAGTGATTCTAAAGTTTCGCACCAACTCCCCAAATGTTTTTCCGAGGCGCCTTCGATGTTCGGGCGTTTCAGCGGGTAAACTAATTAAATAGAAATTACTTATAAAATGAAAATCTTTAAGACCGGGCCAGTAGGCGGCATCGGCCAGCAGGGTTGCCTCGCGCGGCAATTCGTTTCTTATTTTTTCTATATATTTTTTATAAGAAGCGTTTCTGAATTGAAATAGGTAAATATGCTCAGCGCTGGCCAGTATTAAAAGAAACGCAAGAGACATTTTCTTCAGGCCACCCCAGATCCTAGAGGAAAGCGCGCTGATATTGTTTGTGGGCGTGTCTGTTATAAAAGCGGCGACGCAAAGCATCCACAGAGGAGAGGTGTTGATCATATAGGCGTCTGATTTGTTGTTTAAAACCACTTGCGCCAACATACTGGTGAAGGTGACACTAAGGAGGGTTTGGATATTTTTATTGCTGCGCATGCGTGGGATAAGGTAGCTCCAACTCGCGATAAGGGACGCGGCTAGCAGTAAGTTTCGGTGAAAGCGACTTACCCAAAAAAATACAAAATATTTTTTGAATTCACCGGCAAGGGAAGGAATAAGTCCGGCTTCAAAAAGTGAGATTCCGCGCGCGGCGTCTTTGACCCAAAAATATTCCCATTGTTTAAAATAAATTTCCCAATTTAACGCCATATGCACGGTAAACCACCAAAGCCCGCCGATGGCAAGGCCGATACCGGCGGCAAGCAGTTGCTTGGCGTTAACTAATTTGCGGTAGACAAATAGAGTGGTTATCCATACTGCCACCACGATGATTCCGGTTGCCTGAACGTCTAGAGTTAAAGCGGCTAAAAGGCCGGATAGAAAATAATCTCGCAATCGATGAGTTTCGGTCGCTTTGAGAGTTTGCAAAATGGTCCACAACATGAAACAGGACACTAGGATGTCCGGCCGGCCGCTATGATGTTTGATAAAAAACAAGAAGGATGTTATCAGTAGAGTGGTAGCCAGGTAAGCCATTTTTTCGTGAAACAGCTTTTTACCCAGCTTAAAGGTTAGGTAACATAACCAAATGCCCGATAGGAAGGACAACAGGCGAATAGTATGAAGACCGTAGCCTAATAAATAAAAGATCCCGGCATTTAGAAGCATATATATTCTTCCGAAGACGACGGTGGAAATTTCTAGTCCATATAGGGGCGGAAGAATCTTGTTGCCGAAATTACCATGCTCTAAAAGAGAGAGAGACGGGGACGCATATTGTGATTCATCAAGAAAAGATAAGGGGAATTTATCCAGCATAAAGTAGGAATAACAGAAAATTAAAACCCAAAAAATGTGGAACAAATATTTGCGTGACATTGATACAATATTAGCATTAATGTTTTTGGCGCTTTATGATGGTTGATACAGTAAATTCTAAACTTCACGTCATGATACTGGGCAACTCACTTTCCATCGGAGGCGCCGCAAAAAATATCCAACGATTCGCGACCGCTTTATCCCGCGACACTGCTTTTGAAGTATCTGTGGCCAGTTGGAGCGAGGGCGGCGAGCGGGCCGCTTTAATTAGCTCACGCGGCATCCCCGTTTATATTTTAAATCAAGATCCCGATATTCTTAAGTCTATCCTGAAAAAGCACGCTGTGGATATTTTGCACGTTCACCGGGGAGGCTGGGCGGAACCCGGACCGATATCAATTGCCAAAGCGGCGGGGGTCCCCATAGTTATAGAAACAAATATTTTTGGCAGGAAGGATAACTCCCGCGAAGACAGTTTGATTGATCTCACTTTATTTAAATCAAAAGCGAGTTGGTTGAAATACGTCCTTCAAAATCAGATTTCCTCGGATCAGCGTTTTCTACGGTGGGGGTATCTTTATAACCCTGTTGAATTAGAAGAAATAAAGTCTTATGAGCTTTCTTCATTAGAGCTCAAACTCAAGCGCGAGAAGCTTGGGCTAAAACCAAACGAAAAATTAATTGGCCGCATAGGCCGCGCTGATGAGGGAAAATTCGGCAGGATCATGATCGATATGCTTCCCCATCTTTTTAAAAAAGTGTCGGATGTTAAGCTTTTAATTGTGGGTGCTCCGGATTTTTACAAAAAGGAATTGAAGGAAAGAGGATTTGCCGATCGGTGCATTTTTCATCCTATTGTTCTTGAACCCAAAGAGCTTTATGAGCTTTATTACTGCCTGGATGTTTTGGTGCATTCAAGCCCGACAGGGGAGAGTTGTGGCAATGTGATTTCGGAAGCGATGGCTTGCGCTAGGCCCGTTGTTTCTAACGCGACGCATTTTAATCGTCCGTGGCTTGATAACGCGCAAATTGAACAAATTGACCATGGAGAAACAGGTTTAATCGCTAATTATCCAAAAGCATACGCGGATGCTGTTGCCCAACTTTTGCGCGATAATTCCCTGAGATCCAAGATGGGGGAAAATGGTCGCAAAAAAATAGAAAATCAGTTTGATATTAAGATGATTGTTCCAAAACTTAAAAAAATCTATTTAGCATTGGCTTTAAAGAAAAGCATTCCTATAGCGGTAGCTACTGGCGATTTGTTGGGCTCTGGTACGAATGTTGGATTCCAAGAAGAGCTATCCAATTTTGAACAGCAGTACGCGGGTCGCCTTGCCAAATCTTATCTTGCTTCGAGGTGGCGCGAGTTGGTTTACGGTTATCAGGTAAAGTTAGACTGGCATTTTCGAAAATGGTTTTCTAAACAATAGGGATCCGACGCAGCTACTAGTTTTTGATAATGTAAGTGCAGGAAAAAGGGATAGTTTTTATGGATACGTTTTTTTTATCGCTTATAAATTCATCCACGGCTTTTTTGCATCCAAGATAGAACGCGTAATCGTCTATTACGATGATTCCGCCCGTGACCACTTGATCGTAAAGCTCCTCTAAACAAACTTTAATTGAATCGTACCAATCTCCGTCTAAATGTAAAAAAGCTATTTTGCCGATTTTAGATTTGCTTCTAGGCAAGGTTTCCTGGAACCATCCGCGCTCAATATGGATTCGTTCATGTTTTATTTTTAATTTCAAACTCATTAACTCTTCAACTTTTTCCAACGAACCGAGGCACTCGCCTTTTGTTCCTCGCTGGCCACCGAAGGTAATGTCTAATATTCCCGGCTGTGGGCATCCTTCCCAAGAATCAAAAAGCCACACTGCTTGGTCGTGCGAAACCGCCGCGATTAGGCCGGATGTTCCACCATTGCATACCCCACACTCAACCAAATTGCCCTCGATGCCATTTTTTTCTAAATGTTTAATTAGATCGTAAATTTGTGATAGTTTTTGATATGGCAATAGCGAGTAAGGCCGAACAGTGCTAATTAACTTTCTTTTTTCTATGTTTACGGCGTCAGCAATGGGAAAGCTCTTCAGGTACAAAAAGAAGGAATACAAAGCGCGCACGGGTTTAAGAATCCATGATTCTTTACAAGCTGAAGAAAAAAAATGTTTAATGGATTCCATTGTGCCTTCCGCTCACAACAAAAAAATAAAAACAACCAACCCGCGCCATCTTCCTCATTTTACATCAATCCATGTTCCCGCCGGATATTTCATTGGCCAGTTGACTTGTACGTGGCGTTGGAAGTTTTCTTGGTAAATAAGTATCTTGTTTGTCTTGCGCGAGTCCATGATCAGTAAATCAGTTAGTTACGGGATTTTAATTTTGTTGATTGGGGGATTTGCCATTGAGAGCGTGTCAACTATGAAGGACAATTCCATGGTTTTAGATGAACTACACCATATCGCTACGGGTTATGTGTTTTTGAAGAAGGGGAAATTTAATCTCAATCATTCCAACCCGCCTTTAATTAAACAAATACTGACTGCACCTCTTCTTTTTTTGAAAATGGATTTTCCGGAACAGGAGTGGCAGGAAATAAAAAATGAGCCAATTTTAACAATGCCAACCACCCGATTTGCCACGCATCTCATTTTTTACAATCGCGTTCCGGGGGATAAAATTATTTTTGTCGCTCGGTGCGCGGGGGTGGCGATTGCTTGCGCGTTTGCCCTATTGATTTTTATATGGGCCAGTCAGCTTTGGAATGAAACCGTCGCTTTAGCGTCTGTGTTTCTTTATGCTTCTTACCCCCCAATTATCGGACATGCCGGACTCGCCATGATTGACATCGGAGGAAGCTTTTTTATGTTTTTGTTTTTGTGGCGGCTTTGGCGATTATTTCAAGTTCAATCTGGGCGCAACATTGTTTTTGCCGGCGTTGCTTTGGGCTTCGCGCTAGTCGCTAAAATTTATGGTGTTTTTCTATTTCCTTTCGCGTTGATCATTTACTTTATTCATCGATTGAGAAATCCGTCCTGGAGTATTGAGAGAAAATATTTTGTTTTTGTTCTATTGATCGCGTTGGGTGTGTTGCTGTTGGATTATGGATTCGTTGAGGCTCCTCAATATATCACCAACTTACGTTATATTTTTGGCACCGCCATTAAAAGAGGGTGGGGAAGTTATTTGTTGGGCAAGATATCGAGCGGGCAACCGCATTATTTTATTGTTGATCTTGCCGTTAAAGCCTCTCCTATTCTTCTCGCGCTTGTGATTGGCGGGATTTACGGAAACTGGTCACGCCAGTGGAGCCATTTTCTTCTGGTTCCCGTCTTTGCTTATTTTGTTTTGGCTTCTTTCAGTAAGCTCCAGATAGGAATTAGGCATATTTTTCCCATTTTTCCATTTTTATTTATGTTTGGCGGTTACATGCTCGTTGAACTTTTTAAGAAAAAGAAAGGTTTTGTATTTGGAATTTTAGCGATAGTCGCGACTCTTATTGAAACCGCTAGAACTCATCCTCATTATTTAGCTTATGCCAGTTTTGCCGTTGGCGGTCTTGAGGGAAGCTGGCGGGTTATTGATGACATGGATTTTGGACAAGATTTGAAGCGGCTGTCTGAATTCTTGAAAAAGTATCCCGACGCTGAAATAGTGCTTTCTTATAACCAGGTAATTCCGATAGAACAGTATGGTATTCGCGCCCAACGTTATTTTTCCGCTGAGACTTCCGGTAGTAAAGATTTCGGCGCCAATTCTTTAAATCCCAGTCGAGAGTTTTTGGTGGTAAGCAGGAGTCGTTTGTTATATATGCCCGATAAGTTTGAATGGCTTAATAATAGACCTGTTGATTTGAAGGTTGGCACTTTTTTGATTTACGATATAACGCGTGATCGCCGGGCTCACGAGCAAATGGCAAAAGCTTATGGTGACGCGAATTTTCTTGAACTGGCTGAGCGTGAACGAAAAAGAGCTATCCTTTTAAAATAGGTGAGAGAATCGCGCGTTGTTTTGCCGGTCACACATGCCGTACAATGATTAAAAAACGTTGGTTGGTTGTATTCTTTCTTGCCATAGCGGTTCGTTTGGGTTTTGCGATTCGATTTCCCCCGACAATACCACAGGGAGATGAAATAGGTTACGTTGGAATAGCTCATAATCTTTTAGAGGGCAAGGGGTATTCTCTGGGAGGCGAATCTACCACTTATCGCGCGCCCGCATATCCCATTTTTTTAGCGATTCTGTATTGGTGTTTTGGCTCTTCTTTTGGAGTTGTTTTGGTTCAAGCTATCTTGGGGGCCTGTCTCTGCGTGATTATTTATGGATTCGTCAAGAGGTTGACCGATGAGCGTAGCGCTTCTTTGGCCGCGCTTTTTGTAATTTTTGATCCTTTTCTTATTTATTACACCAACAAGCAGTTATCAGAAGTAATGTTTGCTTTTTTGATTGTTTTATCCTTTTGGTGTTTCTATAAGAGTTTTGAGCCGGATCGCTCTTTTCCCTGGGTGATTTATGCCGCGATAGCCTGGGCCTTAACTTCGCTCTGCAGGCCCTCGGTGTTTATATTTATTTTTTTAGCGCCGGTTTCGTATTTTCTTTTCTTTGGGATCCGAAAGGCCTTATTAAGGAGTTTGGTTTTTGTCGCGGTATCTTTCGCGGTTTTAAGTGTCTGGGGCTTTAGAAACAAGAAAGTTGCTGGCCATTTTGTTTTAACCGCGACCAACGGAGGTTGGACTTTTTGGGAAGGACTCAATCCCCGTTTTGACAAAGAAGAAGATATTTTGGCATGGCAGAGTTTGATGGCCGAGGAGTTGCGCGGCTTGCAGGAGCGGGGAACGTCAGCTATAGAAGTTGATCGCTATTACTGGAATAAGTCCAAAAGCTTTGTTAAGGACAGTCCCGTTGCTTTTATGAAACTGTCCGTGCGCAAACTGATTAAATTCTGGCGGTTTTATCCCTACTATCCTTATTCTCATTCCCAGCGAATCGTTAGCGCTTTGTATTTTGTTCCTTTATTTCTGTTGGCCGTGGTAGGCATGGCGCTGTCGGTGTCCAAGAAGCTTTGTCTGCCTTTGCTAGCCTTTGTTTTTTATTTTACGGCGATACATGTTTTGTTTTGGACCCAGATTCGCTATCGCGTGCCTTTGCATCCCATCTTGGCCGTATTTGCCGCTTTGGGCGCGCGTCGGTTTTGGCCCCAAAAAGGGGTGGTGGGGGGGTGAAAATATCGGTTATTATTCCTGTTTACAACGAAGCAAAAACTATTGCGCGAATAATTCATAGAGTGAAAGAATCAAATCCTACTCTGGATATGGAAATATTGGTGGTTGATGATTGTTCAACAGACGGCACATCCGGCGCGGTTGGGGCGCTCGGAGATTCTTCTATAGTGCTGATGCGTCACGCTCGCAATCAGGGTAAGGGTGCCGCTATTCGCACCGCGTTGGCGCGCGTTAGCATCCGCGCCCAAGGCGCCAACGACAGCGTCCCAAGCCGCCAACGATAGCGTAAAATGCAAAAGATCCGTAAAGGTTCTACATAAACCCCCTCGCTCCGTCGTTGGCTGCTGAACCGGAAAGGCATCGGAGGAAAGATGGAGACCAAGCGACCTGGTAGGAGGCGATTCCTTAAGAAAAGCGCAGCGCTGGCCGGCTTGGCTGTCGGGGTGGGTTCGGTGCCGGGCGACACGCTAAATGCCGCGGCGCCCGAGACGCCGGACATCAACGCACTCGATAATGTGCTGTATGGGCAG
>OBEQ010755218.1_pt1 | contig 19443 bp, 24 predicted proteins | sample 1670901 | NCBI WGS metagenome assembly OBEQ01 (sample SAMEA104232315, study PRJEB22302) | groundwater metagenome | biome: forest; feature: aquifer; material: groundwater | place: USA | collected 2011-08-07 | depth 5.4 m
AACCGCCTACCTCTTCATTGCAAATGAAGTGTTCTACCAGCTGAACTAACGGCCCGCACGGATCACGTAAAAATTATTATTTGAAAAAGATACACGAGGAAACCGTTTAAGAATACAACAGAAGCCCAGAAAGGGAATTATTTTTATGTTGATAAATTCTTGTCATAAACGACTTAATCGTGTAAAAGCAATCTTATCATAGCAAACCCAAGCCTGTCAATAGGTTCAGAGATTTCCTTTGTCATTGCGAGGAGCAGTGAACGACGTGGCAATCTTCTTTTACCGACCTTCATAAGGAAACTTTGGAATTGCAATGGTAATAGCAAATTCCTGACCAGGCTGATCAATAGCAAGCTGTTTATCTGCTCCGGGAGAACGCGGATTTTTGTTAAGTTTTTCCAATATATCGTATACTCTCTCGCTGGTTAGAGGGCCAACAATTTGTGCTTTACTTATATTATCTCGGATGGCGGAGGAAACATCGGGGTCTGTTTTATCAAGCTGTGCAAGATTGTGCTCTTGTGTAAGAACACAGGCAAGATCCCTATACAGAATATCCAAATCAATCATTCCTTCACTATTCAAATATCTCTTCTTATTTATATTCATAAGAGCACTTGTAAGACTATCTCCAGGCTTCATCGTATACATTGAAACTTCCTCACATATTAGTTCTGGTGAAAACGCAGGTTTTTCTGCTGGTTTTGCTCCCCACGGCGTTTCTGGTTGCATCACAATACCTGCATCTTCGGATGGCATATGTTTTATAACTTCAACATGCGCAGGGGGTTGTGGTATCTGCTCCACGGGCTGCTGTGGGGAATTAATAGGGCCTGCTGCCATAAGCTCTCCTGCTGTTACTGCTGTTACTGCTGTTGCTGCTGCTTTTCTTCCCCAATCCCACAAACCACCTTTTTTCGCCGGTTCAGGAGCAATCACTTCTTTCGGTTTTATCTTATGAACAAGAATACTATTTTTCCCGTCATCAAATCCCAAAATTTCCATGCCTATTCCTTTTTCTTTATCAAGAATTACGTAAAATGGCTCTTTTTTAAGATGCTCAGAAGAAAGAATCGTATGCGTATCGTTTATACTGACAACTAATGTATCGTTGTCGCGCTGTTTAATAACAAGGACATTTTGATCCCCTTGTCCTATTTTTCTAATATCATCAACGTTAATAATTCTGTCAGAACCTGGAGTATGTGGAGACATTTGGAAAGCAAGCGCTGTAGCACCACCTATTTCCTGCTCCCCCCTTCGCAATTGGAACTCCACTGCAAATTCCTGTCCATTTTTGCCATTATTAAACACATCCATTAATTGCTTATGCCCTTCATATTCTTTAACGTTAGGAATAACCGGCATCCCCGGTTCAACAGCCTGAGGAATGTAAGGTTGCGCCATTGGCGCTTGACCCAAAACAGCAATATTATCCATATAACCATCTTACCCCAAAACCCTCCCTTCTTGTCAATACTCATGCCTGCATTTTAATTATTTTAAGTAACCGTCCACGAGTTTCCAAAGGATTGTCATTTCGAAGCTACGAAGTAGGTGAGAAATCTACAGGGGATCTCTCGCTTAGGCTCGAGATGACAAATGTTTTGTCAAATCCTGAATGGTTAGTTACGAAAAATCTAGAATTCGAGAAGTGGAAAAAGTTAATAAAACCTCAATGTATTAAGGACGTTGTCGATAATTTGATTATAATAAACAATTGTTTGTGGGGATTTATTAAACTCTCCGCCAGCAAAAATATACAAGACTTTATCAGGTTGCTTATATGGCAAATAGATTGTTGTTAAAAGTCCCTCAGGTAGATATTGTAGTTTATATCCTTGCAGCGTGCCTACGGTAATTTTTTGCGGAATGTCTTTTACGCCACTGGGTGAATTAAATACCTGACTTTTGGCATAGTCTTCAAGGGGAAGTTTTTGCGGATTATCATTTATTCGGAGCGAAATACTAAATCCCATTCCCTGGCTATTAATCTTTTGTACTTCTACTCCTACCACATTTGGTTCATCAAGTATTTGCCAGTCATAAGGATAGGAAAATGAAAAGCCATATTGCTTACTTTCAAACTGTCTCATACCACCAGTAACCTTTAATTTGTTGATTATTTCAGCCGTAGACTGTATTAATGTTGGTGTAGGAGTAATAACCTGTAGAGCAGGCTTTTGGTTGATATTCCTTTTTGTCGTTGTAAAAATAAAAAAGAGTCCTAAAAAGAAAATAATCACTATTAGAATACCAGAACAATAAAGGATTCTTTTATTCATTCTTATTGCTGTAGCCTAAATTGGAAGCCTTTTTCTCGTAATTTGTCTATAATTATGGGGAGTGCTTTCACTGTCGAAAAGTGGTTTGAATGCAAGAGAACAATCGAACCATTTTGCGTATTACTAACAACCCGATTTACTAATTCGTCAGTAGTCGGATCACTCCAGTCTTTCGGGTCAACTGTCCATAATTCCTGTTTTAAGCCTAAATCAGTAGCATCTTTCAGCACTAAAGCGTTTGTGCCTCCATAGGGTGGCCTAAAAACCGTAATCTTTTTATTTTTACCAAGGAACCCATTGAGAATATCTTGCGTTGTTTTTATTTCATCGATTATTTGGTTCGGCAACAATTTTGCTAGATAGGCATGGGTTAAACTATGATCTCCAATAACATGTCCTTCTTCAATTGTTCTTTTGGTAGTACTTGGATACAACTTGCTGTTCGATCCAACAAGATAAAATGTTGCCTTGACGTTTTTTTCTTTGAGTATATCGAGCACTAATGGATGGTATATGATATTTGGGCCATCATCAAAGGTTAAATAAAGGATTTTTTCACCAGGAGTGCCTACGCTGGTATTTACCCCAAGTACACGGGTTTGTAGAATAGATCCAGTCGGCACATCGACTAACCGTCTTGTATTAGTATAGAATTGGCTATAAATTGCAGCACGAGCATCATGATCATTAAATTCTGCACTCGTGACAGATTCTACTTTGGTGGCATATGAATAAAGCATATGGTTTAGTTTTATTCGATCAAGAGCTAATATCATAATAGTCTTCTGGGGATGTATAGGATCCGGTTGCTCAGCTACAGTCAATAGTGATTGGAGATCCTTTGAAGACAACGTCAATACGATACCGCCACTGGTAATTGACAAGGGTTCTCGTGTATACTCTGCTGCTTGTTTTCTGATCTTATCCATATCGTAAGAATCATATTTTTTTATAATTATTTGCGTTGGTACAGTAATTGGTTTAAGGGGAGGATTAAAAATATTATTAATGATTATTTGTGAAAGTTTAGAAGAGATTACTTTTATACCATTTTTTTGAGGAATGGTATTGCTTATATTGCCTAAGAAATCAGGCATTTGAGGTTGTGGTTTAGTGTTAATATCGGTCTCAATAGCTAAAACTTTTAACACCAAGAGAGGTTTTGATATAGTAAAAACTAGTTTTGTATTACTCAATCCAAACAAAGCTTTATTTTGTGTAAGTATATTTTGGAAGAGATTGCTCATTCTTCCTGTTGCATAGAGCTGATCCATTGTTGCTTGATAATTGATTCTTGTGCCAATATCTTTTTTTTGTACCTCAATGATTCTAGCACTGGCACTGAGTTTTAATGGAGTGTTATCATTAAATTTACTACTTAAAACCATCGCTTGATCTCTTTTCAAGCCAGAAACTGTAACCCAATTCAGCTTTTGACCAAGTATTGGATGGTCCTTATTTAATTTGTTATAAAGGAGAATCGCATCCTCAAGCAGAAAAAAGATAACAAACGATATTATAAAGATAAATAACCACTTTTTTTTCATTTTTCAAAATTAAAACATTTGCCTCGTGTTATTTCAAACGCCTGTTCTACATCTTCAGGGACAACAAGTTGCTGGGGACGCAGTAAATACTCGGTATTTTTACAAACAGCATGAATCTTATTTGTTAGATCTGCAGCCTTCGCTTGAGGAAGTTGTTGAATGACATCAAGTGATTTATCTATCTGGTAGCTCAGTCTTTGCGCATTATATGCGCTGTCATCGAAGTTACTGTTTTTTAATGTGGTGTTTATACTCTGAATGGAATTAGTCTCAAAATGGACAAGCAAATCTGCCTGTTCCTCAGGAGACTTCACATTTGTTAATTGCTCTTCTTCTTGTTTTACTGTATTCACTGTTTCTTGGGAAAGTTGTTCTGAGGGATTTTGATTCGTGACGTCGGGAAATACTTGAGAGGCCAAGGACGTTATACCAGAATTAATATCAGTTTGGGTGGAATTTTGATTTAGTGAGTCTTTATTTGTGCTTGTTTGCTGTGACGTATCTATCTTCTCAGGAGTACCAGTTGATTGAGCTGAAGAACTATCTGAAAAGCCTGGGATAGGTTCAATGCCCGTTGACTGAGGTGTATCTGAAGAGGTTGAAGTCTCGACTTGCTGTGGTTGACCTATTGGGGTATCTGTGGATACAGCTTGTTGATTATCAGACTGGGTAACTGTTTGTGTTTGATCAGCAGTAGGTTGATCTGGAGTGGGCTGATCTGGAGTATCTGCTTCTCCTAAAACATACCCACCAGTTTTTGTATAAGAGAGGCTTTGTACTGCCTTGTGTGTTGGTAAAGCGACGATTGCCCCGCTGATTATTTCCAGTGATAAAATTATTATCGCAACTAAATACATTCTATTTTATATTAAATCACAGATTGGAGAAAAAAGAAAGAGGGAAATTATAGTAACTTTACTACTGTCTTGACCTTTTTATATTCTCCTTTCAACGGGTCGATATAGTAATAGCTTTTTTCGATTTTTACTCCATCATCAGTTTTAACAATTTTTTGAGTAAAATATATTTTCCGCTGCAGGATATAGTACCAAAGAACAGGTGGATGTATCTGCCATGCCATCGCCATTCTATCTATTCCTTCTTTGTAGTAGTTATTATGCCAATCATTATCGTCAGCATACACTCCAACAGCTTGTACGAGTACCCCATAGACAAAAAGAATTGAGAAAATTACGAAATAGGTTATTTTTAATATTTTCCCTTGGAGGGCATACATAAAATAAACACCTAAGTAGGTGAGGAAAGGAATTGATTCTATGAGCAGTCGTGGTCCCCATGAATATCCTCCTTCCCATGCCCACCAGAAAGAATCAAAGAGCAAAAGCATACTGAAGCTGATAATAGAGACTAGTAAAAATATCAAGAGCGGCTCTGTTCCTTTTCCCTTACTTTTTAAAATGAGCCGTAGCACTTTGTATATGCCCAAAAAACTCAAAATACTCAGTGGGCAAAATATGAATAGGCCGACATTGGGGCTAATAAGAAGGCTAAGAACAACTTGTATTGCGTAGAATAGGTTAAATGTCTGAAGAGAGCGTACAATCTCGCTATTATATCCGCCTGGTACACCTAATACAGAAATTACACCTTGCCACGTAACAAGCAGTAAGAAAAAGATAATTACTGAATATATGACAAGCTTTCTGTAAGGCTTGTAAAAAAACAGAGCGCTTATTATTGCAATAAAACAGAATATATTGCTGATACGAATAAGCGTTGCTAAACCAAGGAGGAACGAAATCGCTATAAGCAATGCTTGTCGTTTTGATGTAAGAAAAGAAAAAAATAAGTAGAAAGACACAGTTATTAATAGCAATGAAGGGGCATGCTGCCAATTACCCTGAGACGCAGTACTGTACACCATGGTTGCAAATCCATACGTTATTGCGCCAATAAGCGAATATAGAACATTTTTGAGCAATGCATGAAGTGTTAAAAATACAAAAACTACAGAAATGCTTGCAATAAGAGCTGCATAATATTTTCCAACTGATTGATAGTACGTCTCGTAATCTTTTTGTATAAACGCATCCGCTGATACAGTACGGATACCATACGCTTGGTCAAATACATAAAAGTATGGAACTGCTAAAATTCCATTGATAATTGGTGTTTTAGCGTATAATACTGCATTATTATTCTCCGTTACCACACTTTTTTGGTGGCGAATTTGAAAATATGGTCTAAAATTAGTGAGGTCTAACCGATGGTTATATAAAATATTAACAGTTGTGAAGTTGTTAGGAAGTGAATCAGATGTCGACGATGAATTCGCATGTAACGTATAGATAGAAAATGTACATAGCCAAAGAAGTAGTGCTATGCCAAAAACGCCAAAAGGTGTATAAAATATTGATCTGTCTAATTTTATACTGCTTACAATGCAACGAAGAATTTCGATTCCATCAAAGAGTTGTATGGTTTTCCCTTGTTTATAGCTTCTTGGAAAATAATCTACCTCTACTTCTATAATTTTTCTCTTATTGTTTACTGTTGCAACAAGAAGGTCGGATTCCAACCCAAATCGCTTTGTAGAGAATGTATGATTTTTAAAGTCCTCTTTGTAAAACAATTTATATCCAGACAGTATATCTTTTATAGAGATTCCATAAAAGAAGTGTATAAACGTCCCAAAGATTTTTCTCGCAAGCTTTGTCACCATTTGAGAAAAGGAAAAGGATTTTGTTTTCGTTCTTATCACCCGTACTCCATTTACCAACCGAGCATTTTCTTTCTTTAGCTCTTTATAGAGACGAAGAATATCAGTAGGATTAAGCTCTGAATCTCCATCAAGAACCACAAAGATATTCCCTTTTGCAAGTTTTAAAGCTTTTTGTATACTCGCTGATTTTCCAAGATTCTTTTCATTTGTTACCATCTTTATCTCTGGAAACTTCTCTTTTATACTATTAAGGATTAGTTTTGTCGTTTCACATGTTGAGCCATCGTCAATGATAATTACTTCCTTTTTCAAGGGAAGAGATAGTGTTTCTTCTATTAAATGCACCGTTCCATTTACCTCATTGAATATGGGAACGGCTATAGAGATATAATCTTCGCTTTTCATAGAATAATTTCTACTAAATCTTTCATATTTAGTCATGAGATACATTATATTTCATAAGCGAGAAATAAAAAAGGCTTGACAGATAAATCTTAGTACAACGCTACGTATATCAGTGATATACTGGAATTACATAAATTAAAAATATGCCACAAAAGCATTCTCCTGTAAACAACCGCCTCCTTTCTCTTGATGCCTTTCGTGGTATAGCAATCGCAGGCATGATATTGGTGAATAACTTTGAAAGTAATACCTATCCTCAGTTAAATCATGCAGTATGGAATGGATGGACAGTTGCTGACACTGTTTTTCCTTTTTTTCTCTGGATTATGGGTGTTGCAATGGTTTTCTCCTTACAAAAACGGGTTGCCAAAGACAGAGCGAAGAAAACAGTAGTTTTTCATATCCTTCTGAGGTCACTTATACTTTTTATTATAGGAATGCTTCTGTACAGTTTCCCCTACTACAACCTACATACGATACGAATTCCTGGAGTTTTACAGCGTATTGCAATCTGTTACCTTGTTGGAAGTCTTATTTTTTTACACACAAAAATACGAGGACAAATACTGTGGATAATAAGTCTATTAACAATCTATTTGCTATTGCTAAAATTTGTACCAATTCCTGGTTATAGCACTGGTATTTTGGATAAGGAGAGAAACATAGTTCAATATATGGATGTATTATTTCTTAAAGGACATCTGTACTCGCAGACATGGGATCCTGAAGGAATTCTAAGTACGCTTGGGGCAACCGCAACAACACTCTTTGGTATCTTGACAGGGCAACTCCTCGTTATAGGAAAGAGTGCACCAATAAAAAAGGTCATGCTTATGATCAGTAGTGGTATATACTTATTGCTTCTTGGTCTCATTTTAGATAGATGGTTGCCGATTAACAAAACCCTCTGGACAAGTTCTTATGCTGTATTTATGGCTGGTTTGGTGGGAATACTCTTTTCCTTTTTTTTTTTTTTTATTTACATAAAAGGATACAAGACATGGCATAAGCCACTTGCAATTTATGGTTTAAATTCCATTGCCCTCTATATTTTTAGTATTATTATGAGTAAGTTACTCATGATGATTAGACTCCATAATACTTCTGGATGGGACTTTATACTGATAAATATATATTATCCTTTGGCAGGAAGTAAAAATGCTTCATTGCTATGGTCATTAACGTTGGTACTGTTTTTTTATGAAGTAGCTTATGTTATGTATAAGAAAAACTGGATTCTACGGATCTAAATTCGCAGATTCTATATCCCCAGCGTGCTTTAATGCCTTGCCAACACAAGACAATGGCAATTGGCACATGGTACTTCCCATTGTGAGGAGACATTTATTTTTTTGATTTTGATCTGTCACGAAGAGAAGGTGCAACAAGAATAGCAAGTGTTAATAAAGCTATAGCTACAATTAAATAGAATATTAATAAATTAGTTGATATATTATCTCCAAAAATCATCTTTTTGCTCCTTTTACTACAATTATACTAAATGACCAAGAGATAAATGTCAATATTAATCCGGCAATGAAAACAGCATTCTCAATTTTGGCAATTCTTAACACAGGTGGAACCACAGAAGATGCAAATATTACCGTGCCAATATTAATAAGTATATCTGACAATTTATCCAGTTGGGTTTTTGTAAATAACCCTTTCATTTATACCCTTATTCGCTTAGCCATTTTTCTACTTCCAATGCTGCTGCACACCCATATCCGGCGGCGGTTATTGCCTGCTTGTATTCATTATCGTGCACATCTCCTGCCACAAACACACCTTCTTTGTTTGTCCGGTAATGGTCGTGCACTTGTATAAATCCTTTTTCGTCCAAATCTATTCCTTTGAACACCTGTGTGTTGGGCAAATGCCCAATTGCAACAAATATCCCGTCTATTGCCGCTTCCCAAACAACACTATCTTTTTCTACCGAGAGAGTTGTCGGATGCATTAGTGGAGCGGTAATTTTATCTAGTTCTTCTTTTGTTTTTGTTAAAAGCGTTTTATCCGATGGCCAACTGCGTAGCTTTACCTTTTGCACATGCCCATCCCCCATTACTTCTTCTATAACAGTCGTAAAAATATAATGAATCTTTGGATTTGCTTTTGCCCTGTCTTGCATTATCTGGCTTGCACGAAGCGTGTCTTTTCTATGGACAACAAATACCTGTGTTGCAAACTTTGTAAGGAATAATGCTTCTTCCATTGCACTATCTCCCCCACCAACAACAATAACGTTTTTATTCCGAAAAAATGCTGCGTCACATGGTGCGCAAGACGAAACACCCTTTCCAATTTTTTCTTTTTCTCCAGGAACCCCAAGCCATTTTGTGTCTGCGCCAGTTGCAATAATAACGGACTTTCCCTCGTATATTTTCTCAGCGGTATTCACTTTAAATGGAGCTTGAGCAAATTCGCCGGACACAAAATTAACTTCCACAACTTCTGCACCAAAACGCTCTGCCTGTTTTCGCATGTTAAGCATAAGTTCCGGTCCTTCTATGCCTTGCGGGAACCCAGGAAAATTTTCTACGGTTGAGGTCAACATAAGCTGACCACCCCACTTTGCTCCGGCTATTACAAGAGTTTTGAGGTTTGCACGAGTAGTATAAATCGCAGCGGTTAGCCCAGCAGGGCCAGAACCAATAATAATAGTGTCATACATAATATTAATACTACCAATAAAGAAATAACCCAATCAATGTAAAAATACCTCAATGCAAAATTATTTTATTCTGCATTAACGTATTGATTGGTAGTATTGGGTTATTGGTAGTATTGGATTATTAGCCACTAGGCGATTACTTCATCAATTTCCTTCTTCATATTCTCTTTCGGCTGGACTCCTACCATTGTTTTAACCGGTTCCCCACCCTTAAATATAATAACCGTTGGAATACTCATAACGTTATAACGAGAGGCCGAATCCGGATTATTATCCACATTCATTTTTACGACTTTAAGTTTACCCTTATATTCCTTTGCCAATTCTTCTACAATTGGTCCTAAAATTCTGCATGGACCGCACCATGGCGTCCAAAAGTCGACAAGCACAGGAATTGTGCTTTTTAATACTTCTGCTTCAAACATTTGATCTGTTACATCGGCCATAGAATACTACTATACAGTGTTATTTTTCAACTTTCAACTCTCAATTTTCAACTCTAAAAGGGTTATGTACTGTTATTTCCGAAAATTTCTTAAAATCCTTTTCGTTATCTGTGGCAATTGTGTCTATGTCGTTACTTATTGCAGTTGCTGCTATATAAGCATCAAAAACCTGATCTGAAGACATTTTATATTTTCTGATTAATTCTAGCGTAATATAAACAGTCTGATAATTAGGACTAATTACATTACAGCCCTTAACTATATTTAAAACCGCTTCTAGCGCATCTTTAATCTTCATAGGATTTGTAAACTTTGGATGAGTTAAAATCCTGATACTTTCAAGGATATTTTGATGAGCTATATCTAGATTTCCTAAATTCTCCTGTAAAAAAATTTGAGCTCTTTTATATTTTGGTGAAATAGAATTAATGGAATACACCAATATATTAGAATCAATAAGCATGTTTTAAGCGGGATAATAGTCTTTTCTGGTTAAGTTATCCAAAGGCTCTCCTAAATCATGGGTTTTGAAAACTATTTTCTTTGCCTTCTTTTTTGCGTCAGCTTTGACATACGCAGAAAGAGCCCGGTTAAAGATCTGTTGGAAAGTAGTATTTTCCTCAAGTGCCTTTTGCTGGACAATTTTCTTAAGATGTTCGTCTATTCGTAATGTGGTTCTGACTAGCTGCATAAACCCATGTTAGCACATATATGTCAATATGTCTACAATCTACCCCACTTTGTGGCTGTTATTGGAATTTTGAATTTTGTGATTTGTTTAGGATTTAGTATTTCGAATTTAGAATTTTCTACAACTCTTCTCTTTTAGCATGGAGAAAAAAAAGTAGCTGTTCGAAAAAGCCAAAAATGCCTTTAAACGGCGTTTCGATAATAAAATCAAAAATAAACAGCAATAAATTAATTTGGGAAATCCCTTCGGTTAAACGCTGCCCAACCCGAACTATTGGTAAAAAGAAAAAATCAAAAATCGGCCACAACACACCCTGCCTGGGATCGACCGTATATTCCCTACTTGTTAATCCAATTCTGTATGTTAAAAAGGACACAATTGCAACAAAAAACATAAAAATCCCCTGGCTTATCGGGTTAAAATGAAGCAAGGTAAGCCCATACATTATAGCCCCAAAACTTAACAGGTACGTTAAAAGCCATAAAATGGTAAATACGGTGTTTAAGAATGGCCGCTGCTCTGCAACTTTTTTAATAATCAGTGCATTACCAATTCTGGGTTCTTCTTCTGTTAATGCCGCGTCTATATATTGTAATATCCGTTTGGAATTATCTTGTTTTGGTGCACGCAGAAAAAACGACGCAACAACCATAAGTATTGGTGGAATGCCGGTGTTAATAATAATCGATCGCCACGACACACTGCCATACACCAGACTTTCGAATGTTCCTTCTATGCCAAACGCAAAAAATACTTTTGTTAATAAAATAAATGCCACGCTTCGAATAATAGCGCGTCTTACTTTCCCCGAAATTTCGTTGTACCGCGCTTTGCATATTTCAAACACTGTTTTTTCAAATTCTTCCCGTTTTTCGTACAACTGTACAACGTCTGCTTTATACACATGCAGCAAGTCTTCCAAAACAAAAAACGCACCTGTTTTGTTTTTTACATAGCTATAAATTCTGTCTTTTCGTGGGTACGAAAGTTGCGATGTAATTTCCCGGTAACAATCGGGGAACTTTTCTAGAATGTGCGCAAAAGATGCTTCAGTTATTCCCCCATTGCCAAAAAACTGGGAAAAAAGCCGAAAGCGTAAAAACGCAAGATCGTCTTTTGCAAATGCACGGCGCACGGCAATAAATGTTTGGATATCTTTATTTTGTTCGGTGTCGTCGGTTATAGTAATATTTGTGCGCATCACTTGGAACATAAAATTTGTAACCAGTTCTTTTTCTTTTATGGGGTGCAACAGGTATTCTATGTCAGACGACATAAGCTGATACATCCATTCCCCGGCTTTTGCATCGGGTAGTATTTTTTTCTCAACTAATGTGTCTTTTAGACGAAGATACAAATCTATTTTTTTCTCAACTTGCAAAACAACAGATTCGGACAAGCTTTCGTCTGGAAAATACTTGGCCCAAATAAGTTCCCGAACAAGCGGCTCGGCAATTTTTTTGCCGTCTCCCCCAAGTAAAATGCGGCGTTTTAAAATACGTTCTATTGCTGCGCGCAAAATTACTTCTTCTTCCCGATAATCCATGGCGTTACGCAGTTTTTCGTACCACGAAGCAACTTTGGAAACTAGTTGGTTAACAACAATTTTGCCATGGTGGCTATGTGGTTCTGTTTTTTCCAGGGATTTAATAAGAGCACTTGCCAAATGGGAAAATGGCGTTGCAGGTGGTGCAGGCTTTGTTGGTTCTAGTGTCTCGGTTTTTTCTGGTAAATCCATAGGATATTTACTTATTATACAGGAAAACAGCAGCACATTAAAGCACAAAGAAGACAATCTTGGTCGCTCTTACACACCTTTTTCTTACAGTATACCTTGCTCATTCTCATTTCTTTCTTACTTTTCTTATCCATAATGTGCATATACACATTACGACCCCATGAAGAGACATAGGCTTAATTATAACAATCAGAAAGAGAAAACATATGGAAAACAAGGAAAGGCTACTTTCGTCCGCGATCTCTTTCCTTACCCAGCCAGGAGAGAAACTCATTTTTATTGTCAGAAAACATGTATTTTTGCTGGAAATACGAATTGCCCTAATTCTTCTGTTTCTTCTTTTGACGCTAACGATGTCTCTCCTCCTGTTTTTTTCCCTCAACTTCCCAATTCCCTTGCTTCTTGTATTAAATCTTGCCATCCTTACCTTTTCTCTTCATATCCTTAGTAAAAGTATTGCTGACTGGTACTTTCATATTTATATAGTTACGACACATAAAATTTTGGAAGTATTCTACGCACCACTTTTTTCCCATGTTGTTAACGAAGTACTTTTGGACCAAATCCGCTGCACCGAAATAGATATTCAAACAGAGGGAATTATTTCCGAACTTATCAATATGGGAGATGTTATGCTTACCTTTGATAGACCCACACACCAAGAACAATTTTGCCTGATGGGTATAGAAAACCCGCAAAAAGTTGGCACATTTTTGGGAGACAAGCTGCTCGAGAAACAAGGACAAGTAAAAAGTGGAGATGCGGCAGCAAATGTATCGAAAGAAACAGGCTCCTGGTATAAAGTCAAAAGTGGGCTCAAAAAACTGCGTTTTACCGAAGAGCTATTTCCAAATCACATATCACGAATTGGGGGTGCTGTATGATACAACAAGTAATGCCATTTATGTATATTTTCTTCCTCTTTTTCTTTGGGGTAAGTAGTATTTATGCGCTTTTTTATGCTGCGCATGTGCAAAAAGCCAAAGAAGAACTTGCCATTGCACTTCCTCCCCCATTGATTGTTGTACTAACTCTTAGCGTCCTGGTTACCATTATTTCTTTTTGTATTGTTCTTTTTTTAATCTTAGTGGGTTGACCCTGATTAAATCGGGGTTGACACTCAGAAGCTTTTTTCCTACAATGAGGCAGATGGATAAATCCTCTGACCAAAAAATTTCCTATACACCAATCCTTGTTACTATGCTTATAGTTGCTTCTTTTTTAATTGGTTCGCTTACAACAAAACTCCAAATGGCAGAAAAGGGTTCCATTACCCAACAAGTGCAAGGAGCTCAAGTAACACCTGCCCAACAAGCGCCTGCTGCTCCCCCAGCTCCAAAAATAACTCTTGACACAATCAAAAATCTTTTTGTTGACAAAAACATTCACTTTGGCAATGCAAATAACAAAAATTTAATTGTGGAAGTTGCAGACCCCAGTTGCCCCTGGTGCCATGTCGCAGCAGGAAAAGACCCGGAACTAAGCGCGCAAATGGGCAAAAAACCTGTTTCCGCTGGCGGAGATTATCTTCCTCCACTGCCCGAGATAAAAAAATTGGTCGATGCAGGTAAAGCATCGTTTGTCTGGATTTACACACCAGGACACGGGAATGGCGAAATGGGAACAAAAGCATTGTACTGCGCAAACGAACAGGGCAAATTCTGGGAAGCACATGACAAGATTATGAGTAATGATGGATATAATTTGCTAAACAACGATGTAAAAAACGACAAAACAAAATCCCAAACACTGGTCGATTTTCTAGCAAGTGCTGTGGATCCAACACAGCTTAAAACCTGTATAGACAGTGGCAAGTATGATACGAAGCTGCAAGACGATATTAAAATTGCAACAAGCCTTGGCATAACCGGAACACCTGGGTTTTTTATTAATGCAACAGCTTTCCCCGGCGCATATTCCTGGAAAGACATGGAATCCTCTATAAAGAATTAACCGTTGTCATTGCGAGGACTCCGATGGCAAATCGGAGGATGCGGCAATCTTCCAATAATCTATAATCTTTAAAAAGATTTTGTTTCTTCTTGCTTTAATGATTTAAATCATTAAAGCAGACTACTAAAAAGGTTTGTTTTTCTTTTTTTATCCAGCTCAGCTTTTAAATACCTCCAGGCGCTACTTTTTCTTTCGATACTCGCAGGTACTGCAACCAGATTTGTTATCGCATTATCAAAAAATGCCATAAGTTTTTCTTCGCTAATAATTTTTACAATAAGCTTTTTGTACCCGTCACTCCCATATCTTCGTGCCCTGTTAACCCCCGTTATTGTTGGAGCGCTTACTCGGATAAGTTTTTGAATCGTTCTATAGTCGTAATTCTTTTCCAATAAAAATGCTATGGCAAGCCTTTTTGCCAGCATAATCTTTTCTGTAGGAGTTAGTAGATCCGAAATAAATTCATCTGCGTCCGTATCGTTTTTAATCTCGATAAACGCCTTAAGGAATATAGAAAAAATCCGGTCAGCAACGTCTTTGGGAATAGGATATTTAGAAACCTGCGCCATACAAATATAAAATGATTTAAATCATTTTATATTCTAAATAAATGCTTGTCAAGCAAGAAAATTAACAGGAAAATGTGTAAGTAAATCAAGCAGCTTTTGTAGGCATTACGACAACGGCAAAAGGATAAACATCGTTAACGCCTTTTTTGCGGTCTGGTCCTCTAACGCGCATTCCCTTATCTGTTGGATATTGGCCAACACGAGCAAGTCCCTTTTCAGGAGAAAGCTTATCTGCTGCGCGAGCGAACCATCCTTCAAAAAGAGATACTCCATATTTTTCTTTATATGCCATATACACTTGTACGATCTCAGACGCAGTTGGCATACGGACAGAAACCAACCCTTGAAGAACCTCGGGCATATTGTCTGCGAGCCGTTTTCTTTCATCTTCTTCAATTATCTTTTTTTGAGCATCTGCATGTAATCCATGACCTTCTAGGATTTTTGCCCTCCCAGGACTAATTGCAATTTCTATTTCTGGTGGAATACTCGTCTTCATTTCTCCTGAGAGATCTACGGGATCAACTAAAGGATCTACGCGATTAACTTCAAATATTCTTTCTTTTCCCAAAGCAGCACGCTGATCATCTTCCTTTAAAAGTTCGGGAACAGATATTGGTCTTATTTGCACAAAAAAAGTATAGCCTTGTCTTTCAAGCTCGCCTTTGAATCTGGAGTATGTTGTTTCGTCCACTTCTGGCATTTGTTTTCCATCCCCTCTTCCTCGTAGGTCTTCAAGATTACTTGTCATAAGCTATCTATAGCACATATATTAATTGTTTGTCAAAAGCAGATTCTCTCTGCTTAAATGATTTAAATCATTTTATATTTATAAAAAGTAGTTACCTTAAATTCTTTATATTCTTCTTTTCCTTCTTCCCACGCAACCTGCACATCTTGCACTTCTGCTAAAAATGGTCCCCTCTTGCAAATCCCAATGAGCGTGTCTATGGCTTCTTTTTTACCCTGAAACACAGCCTCTACCCTACTATCTGGTAGATTACGCACCCATCCACACAAACCAACTTTCCTGGCTTTTCGTTTTACAAACTGCCTATACCCCACCCCCTGCACAAGACCAGAAATAAAAAGATGCACCTGCATCATATTAGTATGCTGCTCCAAGAGCAGATCCAATATATGCAAGGATTATTCCTCTAATAAACCGTCCGGCAAAAAGAAGAACAAAAAACCGGCGGGGTGAATACCGAAAAACACCGGCAACTACCCCAATAATGTCAAAAAACGGGTTTGGAATAAACGCAAAAACGAAAATAATTACGTCCCCTGCTTTTTGAAATCCTCCTTTTAATCCTTCGTACCACTTAAAATTTTGTTTAATAAAAAGCATCTTTCCACTGGCGCCAAACATAAACCCAATCATATCTCCCAGTGCTGCACCAAGCCCAGAAGAAAGTGCTACCAAAAGAGGTGGATAAATTGCTCCCCCGGCAACAACAGACACAATTGCAGGTGCGGGAAAAAATACTGTTGCATTCCCAAAAAAATTAATCAGAAATATCCCCAATAATCCAAGACTTTTTAATTCGATAAGTTTTTCCCGAAACACAAATGCACCAACCATAAAGGCTATGGACAAGACGAAAATGAGGATGTATTTTAGTTTCATAGTTTCTCAATGTCATGCCGGACTTGATCCGGCATCTCCTAAAAAAAGGCGATCTACAGATCCTGAATCAAGTTCAGGATGACAAATATAAATTATGTTTTGACTTTTGAGTTTTGCGTTTTAAGCTCCTTAATTTTCCACATAAAAAGCGCGCCTTTGTTTTTAGCATTGCTGTCCACAACAAAAGAAAGAGCTTTTTCAAGGATGGACCGATGTACGGTTTTTGCAAGCCGCATATACAAGCCCTTATGCTTGTAGTCTCCTAATTGCTCCGTGAGGTATATCCCAAACGCCTGAAATTCCCGGGAAATATATTTGTCCTCGACTGGATTAAACTTTTTAAGAATAGTCCCAACCTTTTGCATGAAGATAATTATAACAGGTTTACTTATTTTGAGAATTTCCTTAGACAGATTTTGTAAAAGGTACGCTGCTTACGCGTAAATGGGATAAGGTTCGAATAATAGGAGCAATAAAGTCGTCGGCAATCCCCAGTGCTCCTCCTGACTCTTTTCCCAAACCTCCAAACATTTGCGCAGCCTCCCCTAGTCCATAAGTCGCGAGGCCTCCCACAACATAGTCTCCTGCCCGTGCCGTTACACCACCTATTTTCCTCATGGTGCTTGGATTCTCCTGCATATTTTCTCCGATAATTCTTTCCAAACCCTTGCTTATAACTCGAAAATCAGAAAATCCCATTGCTCCACCAAGTGCCGTGGTAATTCCCGCAATAATATCTGCCTGTTGCGGATCTAATCCTACTCCTTTTGCAAGATACCCAAGTGCGGCCGTTGCAACAATCGCCTGCATTTTTTGATCATGCTTAAAATGATTAATCAACTCTCCTGCTTTTTGGAATTTTAAAAGATTCAATGCAGCCGAAGCTGTTTCTTGTGCTTTTTGAATAATGTTCTTATGTTCTTGTGTCTCACCAGTATCTATCTCTGTTATTGAAGTCACTTCTTTTTTCTGCAATGGTTCAGAATTGCTGCCTGCTAATACTCCCGCTTCGTTTGGTTTTTCTACATTTTCTTTTTGGGCTTTTGTATCTGCAATTGGCTCTTGAGTAGTAGCTGTTGGTCCATTCGGTTGGGCTAAAACTGCCTGAATAGCGGCATCTGGATCGAGAACCTTTTTGTCTCCTGCGGGGTCAATAGCTTTTATCACAGCCTGCTCTCTTGAAGATTTCGGTTCCTTTATTCTTTCTTGGGGTTTAGGAGCAGGAGCAACTGCTTCGAGTGGTTTTATTCGTTGTATATCTGCAGATCGAATTGACATAATTTAGTTTGTCGGTTTATTCGCTTGTTTCAAAGCAGCAAGTGCTTCATCAAATTTTCCAGATAAGATTAGTTTTTCGGCATGGTGTGAAACAATTTTTTTTGTCTCTTCCTCGCGGTCATGCATTACAGGAAGTATTGCTCTGGCAATTTCTTGAAAGTGATCATCCAGCGTAGGTGCAATTTCGTAGATCTGTTCAAGACTGAGAGGAGGATGAAGTTTATCTAAAAGCATCCGGGCAATTGCTTTTGCTCGGTCAGCATCCATTTCGCCATTTTGAAGCTTCTCCTCCATAATGAGCAAAATGTTTCTCTCAAGCTGCTTTCTATACTCTTCCGAATCCATCGCATTTATTATTACAGGAACTATAAGAAAATTGCAACTGAAGAGGCTTATCGTTTCGATTTATTGGAGGTTTTATTTCTTTTTTGCTGCTTTCTTTTTTTCCAGCATAGTTGGAAGCGCCATAAGCACAATAATCAAACCAAAAACGGCTAAAATTAAGTAAATTAATAATATATCTGTGGTCATATACTTATTTCCTCAGCCATATGCTAATACACCAAAATACTCCTGTCCCTAACAAACCTAATACTAACAAACTGAAACTTGTCTTGTCAATAACAGCGGGAATAAAAACTGATGCTAACATAACCATACCTACATCAGAACTCATGTCCGACAATTTTTCGATCTGTTTATTATTCAATCTTTGTTGAATTTGAAGCATGTCTTACTTTGTATTAAACTTGTTCATTGCGGCTTCCAGGCTTTGTTCCAGTGCCATTTCTAGTGCTTTTGCCCCATGTTTTATAAGCTCGCGCGCTTTCCCCCATTCCCCACCGGTAAATTTTCCCACCACATAATTTTCGACATCTTTCATAATAAACTTCTGATGAGGATTTTCTATTTTTTGACGAGGATGACCAATCCCCAGACGAAAACGCCAAAACTTATCTGTCCCTATGCTTTCCCGAATCGATTCTATACCCCGGTGCCCTGCGTCCCCTCCCCCAAACCGAATCTTCATAGCACCTATTGGTAGATCGATATCGTCATGGATTATCCAAATATTAGAAGCGTCTAGAGTATAGCATCTAGCGATTAGTTCTACGGCCATGCCGGAGTTATTCATGTACGTTTTTGGTTTAACAAGGATTACTTTTTCTAAAGTCCCATGTTTGGGCTGCCAGTCTATTTCTGCAATATCGCTTTTAAATTTTGTAGAATTTTCCCAGACGGTTTTTTTAACCGGCTCAAAATCTTTTAAAAACTTCTCCACAACCATAAATCCAACATTATGCCGAGTTTTTTCGTATTTTACTCCCGGATTTCCAAGACCAACAATTAACTTCATAAGCGTTTAGCGTATAGTTACCTATTATATATTCATTGTCAACTAAACGCTATACGCTATTTACTATTCCCTAAAAAAGCCCCAACTGTTCCTTTCCTTTATCTTCCTCTTGAATCTTAAATCGTGAACCTTGAATCTTTTCTTGCCATATCCTCACCTTTCCATCCACCCCATCAAACCCTGGATA
>OBEQ011269692.1_pt1 | contig 19437 bp, 14 predicted proteins | sample 1670901 | NCBI WGS metagenome assembly OBEQ01 (sample SAMEA104232315, study PRJEB22302) | groundwater metagenome | biome: forest; feature: aquifer; material: groundwater | place: USA | collected 2011-08-07 | depth 5.4 m
GCGCCTCCGACTCTCCTCTTAGCTTCGCTTCCAACAACGCCTGCTGCGCCTCCGTCTCCTTCCTTTGCGCTTCTAGCTGCGCCTCCGACTCTCCTCTTAGCTTCGCTTCCAACTCCTCTCGTTGAGTATTTAACTTCTTCTCCATTTCTTCTTGGTACTTCGACATTTTTTCCTGTTCATCTTTCTGCTGCTTCTCGAGCTGATCTGCTCTTAACTTTTCTGCTGCCAGCTCACTCGCCAGCTTACTGTTTTCTGTTTCTGCTCGATTCACCTTCTCCGTAAGATCCTGGACTTTCCTTTTGGAATCGGTTGATTCTTCATTTACTGCTACCCATCGCTTATCCACCGTCTCTGATTCCGTACTCTTTGCATACTCATCATTTAAACGTAATAATTCATCATACAAAACACTCCTTCTTCCTCGCTTTATCTCTTTTTTATCATTTCTCCTCTTAACATTTCGTAACATTTCTCCTGGCGCTAACGTTTTGTCATCTCTCACTTTAGCAAGCTTACCCTTCAAATCTTTTAACTCCTCTCCTCGAGCGCCCTCTTGTTTTGGTGAATAACTAAAAAATAATCGACGCACAGAACCCCATGTTTTGCGCTTATTATGTATTTGTTCATAGTTGTTTAAATGTGCCTCTATCCTGCTAAGAAAATCCATCGCCCACTGACACTCTTCCGAAAAAACCGGATCCGTAAAAAAACTCGAGACTTTACTCTGGACACGATCAGACTTCAGCAGGGCACGTTGCTCACGCGAATACTCTGCGCGCAAGCTCCGCGGTGTTCTCCCCTGTTTGTTTCTTTGTTCGTAGTCATAGTTAAAATTTCTATTCAGATAACGCACCAGATCAATATGCGATTCACTGTGACCTGACAAAGCCAAATGTAATAAAGTATTATCATTTTCATCTAACACATCAAAGGGCACACGAGGATCACGCAACAAAGATCGAATTTCATCATCCGACAACGCCGCAATATCTTCTGGCAAATTCGCTCTACCCTCTTTTAACAAAAACTCAATTCGATCCGTTTGATCTTTCATTTTAATAAATAAAGCGTCATTTAATTTCATCATTTTTTCTTGTCTTGATACGTGAACGTTTTCGTTTTTTTCTGATAATAAATAATCTGCTATATGCGTTTGCCATTCCTCCAAAAACGTAATCAAAGCCTCTACTTCCGAATAAGTAATCCTCTTTTTTCCAACTAAGGAATAAGGCCTGTCTTGACATATTTCAATTAAGGCTCGGTATTCTTGTGCGAAAAGCTGCTTTGCTCTCGCCCTTTCTTCCATGGCAGCTACACCTTCTTTCCCCCTCAAACGCTCTTTCAGATACCCATCAAAAGCATTTATTGCCACACTAAAATTACTTTCCATCACTCGCTGGATATTCTCTTGCAGCACTGATGCATCTTTTTCGCTAAAATATTTACCTTCTTGATTAAGGAGTTCTTGTTGAAATTTCAGCGCTTGCTTTAAAGTCTTGATCATCTTCCCGATCAAGTCGGCTTGATGTTCTAACACACGATGTTGCCTTTGATATTCATCAAACAAAGCGGAAAACGCTTTGTGTTCATCTACCACTGGCGCACCCGAAAACAACAATATCCTCACCAAATTAGCATCACCACGCCGAGCCGCAAAGTGAGCCAATTGAGCCAGTGAGGTCGGCATAGGTTTTGGCGCCGCTTTGGCTTCTAAAGCAGGGACATTTTCTTGTAAGTGCTGCAACATGACATCGTAATGACACGATAGGTTAATGAGTTGCGCTTCACTCACGGGCGCCTCACCACATAAGCAACCCAGTTGTTGTTCGGCTTCTGTCGCCAATGTTGAATAGCGCGTTAACATCGCTGCTTGTAAACAAGCTTCAATCTGCCGACCCGGTGCACCACCTAATGCAGGCCTACCTTCTCTTAAAAGTTGAACTTGTTCTCTTAGCCGTTGAATATCCCCCGCCTTTAAAATCGCCTGCTCATGGCGCAACTGCTGAAGGGCTGCCGCATCATAGTGCCTTCGTGCTTCACCCCTCACTTCAGCGACACAATTTGCAACCAATAGCGGGCCACAACTGTGACCATCTTGTTGTTGAAGCAACCCCGTGATAGTGATGGTTGGCTGGCAGGAAACTCTTTCTATTGCTGTTTTAATCACCTCAAACAGTCTTGCAAGGTAAGGCCTTAACGCTTCAGGTGGATTTTGATGGATTCCCATCACCACATCGTGCTGGTCTTGAAACCCATTTCCCAAAGGATCCACCAATAAAATAGTGGGATATGCTCGATTCTCATTTGGCTTAATAATCAATGCAATCCAATGTGTCCCCACCGCCGCAGCGCCATCCTCGGGCAACCCAACCCCATTAAGGCGCGCAACTTCTATCGGATTAATCGGGATAATCACTGGCAAACCGATCGCATTTGCTGAGTCAATGGCTTCAATTAATGTGTTTTGAAAAAAAGCACTCGATTCCATCGTGCTGTTATTTAACAAGGGGTATTGTGCTGCATAAATAGTGGCTTGCCCAACCAACTGCGTATTTAGCATGGTATTAATTGTGTCAACATCGTACCAGTTGTTTTCGCCCTGCGTTTGTTTTTGTAACGCCTCCTCCAATACACACTTTATCGCTTTTATCCGCGCGTATGCGGCTTCTATTGTTGTATCAAGCAAGCCCACTTCCACTTCTGCGGGGGCAACACCTGCTTCGGCAAGATTATCCATTCAATACTCCTGTTTTTTTTAAGATAAAAAAATTTTGAACGAAATTAACATAAGGTTAATAATTAGTCAATTTTTAGGATTATATCGATACTAAGGAGCAGCACACATTTGCTATCATGGCCGTTTTTCTACGTGATCTTCATCATGGCCCTCTCTCACCAATCAAAACTCTTGCGCGCGATGGCACGCAACGCGGCGACCTATGACAAAGCCGCTCAATTACCACAAACCGTGGGCGCGCGCTTATTAGAACGGTTGCAATACATCACATTGCGCCCCAAAACGGTGGTCGAGTTAGGCAGCGGCACACAATATTTACAAGCTGCATTACACTCACAATTTCCACACGCGCACATCATTAGCGTTGATTGGAGCTTACCCGCGTTAACACAACGACCCGGGTTTCAATCGCTCTGCGCAGATGCACACAAGCTACCCTTTTCTGACCACACAATAGCGTTAGTCTGCGCGGTGTTTATGTTGGAATGGAGCCCAAACTTATTGTCGCTGCTACAAGAAATCAAACGCGTACTCGCACCAGAAGGGTTATTTTTATTTGCAACACTCGGCCCAGGCACATTACAAGAACTAAGAACAACCTGGCATGAGCAGGTTAAAACACATCACGTTAATTTTTTTTATGACATGCATGACATCGGCGATATGTTGATGAAGTTACACTTTTCAGATCCGGTGATGGATCGCGAAGACTTCACCCTGCTCTATCCTCGCCTACACGATTTATTGCAAGAATTAAAACACTTAGGCTCTATTAAAACCGCACCCCATTTACACCCTGCTTTAACTGGCAAATCTATTTTTCAAAAAATTGAAAAACGCTATCCTGTTGATCCCAACACCCATTATTTACCCGCAACCTTTGAAGTGATTTATGGCCACGCCTTTGGCCCCTCCCTCGCCTCGCAAGATAAAGAAACCGGTATTACACGCATTCCAGTGACCCAAATCGGTAGGAAAAGTAAATTTTAGATCAGTGGGAATACTTGCTGCGCCTAACTGATTTGCCAAACGTGCAAAACGGAAAATTAAATATACTGACTAAAAGCATTCACACAAAGATTTTTACAGATCCATGGCTTTCTGCTGGCTATAACTTCAAACTCATCCTTCGATGGTTGAGGTTTTTATTTGCCTTTATTTTCTATCCTTTAATAAAAACCCCATCTTCAAAATTTAATTTTATACAAATTTAAATTTTGAAGATGGGGTTCTTTACAAGAAACTACTGATTTCCCATTAAAAAAATACTATATTTGATAGTTTGAAAAGTATATTTTATTTTGGCCTTGAGATTTTTTAAATGAGCATCACCTGCGATGCGTTTCCCAAAAAAAACAGAAAAGCGCTTAACTTGAAGCTTTTTTTTCTTTGCCATGTAATAGGCAAATAAATCTAATGAGAAATCATATGGGGGATTTTCCCAATCTTTAAAAAAGGACCTCGGTACAATAGTAGGTTGTGCGTTAATATCCCACAATCTTGATTTTAATAATATCGAATCAAAGAAGCTCATTCCAATTGTAAACAATAAATCAATTGGTGCTCTACCGTATCGACTACCTTTCAAAAACAACAGCTCATTAGTGTTATGTAAAATTTTCAATGCTTTCAATACATCGGCAGGATCTGTTTGTAAATCAGCGTGGGTCCAGCCAATATAGCTACTCTTTGCCACAGCAAGCCCCGATAGTATTCCATGCCCATAGCCTTGATTTTTTTCTACTCGAATACTTCTGGCAAAAGAATATTGAGGTAGCAACCTTTCTAAAATTGCAGGAGTATCGTCTATGGAACCATTATCTACAATAATAACTTCGACAGGTTTGTCAATAAATGATTTAGCACACCGTTCCAGCAACAGCGGAATATTAGTTGACTCGTTATAGCATGGTATGACAATAGAAATATCACTCATAGTAGCTATCAATCCTTATTTTGAATCATCACCTTAATGCAATCAAAACGTCCAGCTCTCATCTTATGATCATAAAGTTTTTTTAAAGTTTCTGGGATATCGTCCAAGCTTATCCAATGTGTCACTAACTGACTGGGCATCATCCCCTCTTCTAGTAAGGACAAGGCATCCTTCCAATCATCACTTGGTTTAGAACCGTACTCTGAGTTCCATGTACCAAGTAGAGTTAACTCTTTGCGAAGAATTGAACCCACTAACTTCTGAGGCAATATAAGATCATCAGTAATATTTCCCAACCATAATATTTTTCCGTTGTAAGCTACTAACTCTATAGAGTTTATAAAAGCCGAAGGAACCCCGCTTGCTTCGATTACTATTTGATAAGTATTCCGTTGCTTCAGCAATAATTGTTGCCACTCTGTATTATCTCTCACTAGAAAAATTTGATTTACATGGCGCTTAGCAATTTCCAATTTGAAACTATTACGATCGAAAATATGAAGTTCGCAATGTGGTACTTTCTTTTGTATTATTTGCGCCATTAGAAGGCCAAGAAATCCCGCACCAAGAATAGCAACAGACAAGGGTCGTTCTTCTTCAAAAATTTTTGCTCGTTTAATGGCATGCACAATAACCGAAAGAGGCTCCATAGTTGCAGCATCAGCTAATGAGACTCGATCCGGTATAGGCAATAAATTCCATTCCACGACATCTAAATACTCAGCATAACCACCATGTCGTCTTGATCCATAATAACTATAATTAAGGCATTGTTGATAGGACTCAATGTCACAAGATTTACAATTGAAACAGGGTAGCAAGGGGAAAATAACAACTCGATCACCAATCTTAAACTTTTTTATAGCGCTGCCAATATCAACTACTTTACCGGCTATTTCATGCCCCATAATAAGAGGGTAGAAGTAAGCTCCTCTTGCAAAACCTCTATATACGTCAGAAGAACATACACCAACATTTGTAATTCTTACTCGACAGGCATCGTCAGAGAGAGAAGTAAACGGCACGTCCTGGATAGTTAACTGTTGGTTTCCTATTAACACGACAGCCTTCATGTGATCGGCTTCTTAAACATGAGTGTTACCTTATTTTTTTCAAGTAAAACGTGAAGATTGGATTTTAAGGCGAAGCTTGAAATTTATTTCTTACGTCGACCCCACACTAAATAGATCCCGTATGTTTTTCGCTCCAGACAATCTTTTCTCGTTGATGGTAGTATCTAAAAAAATGTTCCCAGTATTGGTAAATCTGTAACTCAAATGGATCCCCATAAGAAATCCACTGATCAATATCAAAAATAACAAATCGTTTGCCTTGTTCAATTAGCAGATTGATACTGTTTGCAATATAATGCTCTCCTTTGATAGTAAGATTCTTCAAAATTGCTGTTTCAGCAGCATAAATAAAGTCCTTTGTGTTACGGAACCAAAAACTACCTACTACTAAAGGATCTTTTTCTGGAAAATCGCTAATAGTATCTTTCTCAACAATTTTACTTATTAATTTACTATCATCCCACAAAACACAATAAGCAAAGGCCTTTGGATTCTTTGTAAGATTGGCGCCTAGTCTATAGGTCCACACAGCACCATCAATTAACTCATTTTGTAGAATGGTATTCCATTTTTCATAGGAAAATTTCGTTTCATAATCACATGAAGCAATAAATAATGAAGCATTTATAGAAAGTTTAGACTTTGCTAACAAACAAGTAGCTGCTTGTCCACTCGTATCCTGTTTAACGGGAACAATATTCGTATTGTGACTGATTTTCTTGAGCGCCATTTCAATTGGATGTTTCTGTAAGTCTTCCTCACGGGGTAAAAAAATCCATCTCTCAGCAGGCGGAAAGGACTCGCAAGCAGAAATTACCATTGGTTTATTTCGTACTTGTATTAAAGGTTTACTAGTGCGATAACCATATTCTCGAAATCGACTCCCCTTTCCCCCCATAGGAATTAAATTAACTTGTCTTACTTTATTATTAACTAATGAGCCATTTTGCTTGCTAGCCGTACTAAAATATTTAGACCAAAAATTGTATTGCTCCAAATCTTCCGGGGTACCCCAGCAAATAAAATTTTCAACCTCAGTCACCTTGACTTTTAAACTATCATTAACCATCAAATTAAATAAAAGGCTCACATACCCTTCTTTTAATCCATAAAACCCCTCGTGCAACATTTTTTGAGCATAATAGCGATACATTTTCCAATGTCGAAAATAATATATCCCTGCTGAGGCAAACTCATTTTCTCTTCGTGAGGTAAAACTACTTTTCTCCCGTAACTCCAACATTTCATCTTTATCATTCAATCTCATATACGCATAATGTGTATTGCCGAATGATGCTGGGTGAAAACCTCGAAAAGCAGGAATTGCTCCATCATAACCATTTACCATGCGTATGAACTGTATGTAATTCCATCGCACTATAAAGTCACAATAGCTAATAATTACTGGTTCGTCCTCTGGAATATTGTTGGCTTGTAACGCTGAATAGGCTGGCCCTAATTCATGTGGTTCAATGACTGTTATGTGGGCTTTCTTCACAATCAATTTAAGCTGGGAAACTAAAGCTGGATATAGTTCTTTCTGCTCGCTATTAAGTACAAAATGAAAGTCATCGGTTAGACTAAACATATTTACAACATGCTCTATAGTCGATAGACCATCAACAGGGATGAGGAACTTCGGTGAATCGTACCCCGCCTTTTTAAATCGCCTTGAATGCCCGGCTAACGTTATAATTATATGCATAATTACTCAAAAACATACTCGCGCCAAAACGCGACAGACTCTTTTAGAACTGAAATTACCTGGCTATCGAATGGCTCACGCTCTCTAAAACTAAGCTCAAGAATCAAGTCGACGTTGTCTACCTTTATCGACTCCAAAGTAAATAACAGTTTTTTAGGGATAATTTTACCTTTTTTATTAAACTCCTCGGTAAAGGGCCAATGCCCTCCTTTATCATCTATTGTTTGTTTTAAATGAATTAATGGGGAGTCTCTTCCAAATGTCTTTATCCAAACATAAGGATCTGTATCATCAGGATTGGATGATGACAAATCACCATGATCAACATCTAAACATAACTTAAAAGGTATTGGAGATGCTTTATTCACATCCTCTTGTAACCGTTGACACTCTGCCAGCGTTTCGCCTTGTTCACGCGATATGGACATGGGCTCCCAAGCGAGAAATTTTAATCCTTTTTTTACTGCATATTTCCCTATTTCATGCCAAAGCTCAATATTTTGTTCTCGTCGTTCTTCACGCTTTTTAGGATCTTGGTTATCATTAGCAGAAAAAATACCAAAGTGGCTACCCATACTAACTGCACCCAAAGCCACGCTGATATCAACATAGCGTTTAAACCATTCAACCCAGTAATTTCTAACCCTTGAATCTGGATGCGCAAGATGGTTAACACGCGTAAAAGCCCCAGTAAAAGTACTAGAAATATTTACATTATAATACTTGCATGCCTGATTAGTCCGCTCAATGTAATCATCTAAAATCTTATCAGGTAAGTTTGGATTCAATAAATCAGCGGTGAATTGTAAGTAGCGTAACCCTAAAATCTCACCAACGAGAAAACTCCAATCCTCCGGTTCCGGATATCTATTTACCGCAAACCCTGTATTAATTCCTAACCGATAAGACATGACTGACCCTCTTTTTGTTTTTCTAAACCCAAATCTACAGCTTGATAAACTTGTTTTATTGTATTTTCTAAAGAACTATCTTCGCGAAATAAACCACTTGACCCTAAGACCAGGATATTTGCACCTGCCGCCACCATATCCGGGATAGTATTAACGTTTACATTTCCATCAACTGAGATTTCTATTGATAAACCCATATCATGAATCATCTTATGCAATTTTTTAATTTTACGAATAATTTGCGGGACTAAGGGCTGACCTTTATAACCAGGATCAACTGCCATTATTAAAACAATATCGACATCTTCAATCAGATATTCAAGTGATTCAAGTGGTGTTCCTGGAGAAAGCGCAACGCCCACACGAACATTCATTCGTCTATTCTGCACTAAATCCCGATGAAGATTACGGCTACACTCTTGATGAATAGTATAAATATCTCCATGATTTACTTTAAAGGTCCTAGAGAGCTGACTAGGATCCTCTACCATAAGATGATAATCACAGGGCAACTTAGAATATTCACGAAACACATTAATGATAGATGAGCCCATTGTAAAATCAGGAACAAATTTTCCATCAATAATATCAAGGTGAAGATAATCAATATTTAACTTTTCTAAATCAGATAATTGCTGTCCGGCATTTAACCAATCAATACACATTAACGATGCTGAGAACTTGATGCCTCTATACATGCGGGTTCACCATTACTTTTAGTGCTTCTCCTGAAAAAGCTTTTTGAAAAGCTTCCTTTATATCTTTTAAATTGTATCTATGTGTAATTAATGGCTCAACATTGACTTCTTTGGACTCTATTAAATGAAGAGCTCGCTTATGTTGCTTTGGGGTGGATCCATGGGAACCAGTAATATAGGCTTCGCGATAATGCAGTTGGTTTGAATTCAATGTAATAGGAGAAGCAGTTTTTGGCAAACCTCCAAAAAAGTTTATAACCCCCCTTTTCGATACAACTTCCACCGCTTTCTCATGAGTTTCCACTATTGGACAAGCAGTAAAGATCATATCCGCTCCTAAACCATTGGTTAGGTCAAATATCACCTCTGTTAGATTTGTTTTCTCTGGATTAATAAAGTGACTTGCCAGCTGAAGTGCCTCTACACGCTGCAAACGGGACTCATTAGGATCAATTATTATTACCTGGCTCGCCCGAAACATTGGGGCTAGCATGGCGAGCATAATTCCTATTGGACCAGCTCCAAAAATAACTACTGATCTGTCGCTTTGCATCAATCCACGCTCATATCCATTAATACAACATGCCAATGGCTCAGCAAGCGCCGCGGAGTCATAACTAATATGTGATCCAAATCGCTGTATTGGTCCATATTTCACAGCAAGAGGATCTAATAGCATAAACTCGGAAAACCCTCCTTCCAACTGATACCCTATTGCGTAATTAATGTCGCAACAATTTGGCATATTTGACTTGCAATAAATGCACTCATTGCAAGGAACATCTGCACCCACAGCAACTCGATCCCCAACTTTAAAATTATTTATCTCTTTTCCAACCGCTACTACCTCACCAGCAATTTCATGCCCAATAATCTGAGGTGCCGTAATGCGCGGATTCCCATCTTTATAAATTCGTAAATCTGAACCACATATTGCGCAAGAATGGACCTTGAGTAACATTGTTCCAGAAGTCACTTCTGGAATTTTGGTTTGTATGAGCTCTAACTTTTCTGGTCCTGCCCATACAGCACATTGACGAATCCCTTTCACGATTTATTTAGCTCCTAAGCTGATACAAGTAACCGTTTCCTATGCGAAATTTTCCATTTATAGGCAGATCTGGAGAAATTGAATGATAAGCAAAAACTTTATTAACGTGAAAGCGCTTTAGCGCTAGCTGTATATTTATGTTAAGATAGCGCCCCTTAAGATCTTCTATGTATGCTTTTTTTTGAGAGTCACTCAATATTTTATGATTAAAAACCAACCAATAACCCACTCCCATAGAGTCAATACTCTCACTATTTAATTTAACTAGATTCCCACGCCCTTTTTGAAGCTCGCCTGGCAGCATAAAACAAATAAACTTATTCAATGGCCAATTGTAGATTCTTGAAAACAAGACTAACCGGTCAATGACCTCATCTTGTGAAATGGCGTTAGCAAACCTATTAACCCATAAGCTACCATAGGATGTTTTTGGAAGAATCGTTGTTAATAGATTAGTCGCTGGAGTTTCTGAAACCAATACATCATTTTTTCCATAATAGGCTTTCAGAGTTTCAAATTCTGCTGTTACCACAATTAATTGTGGTTGCGCAGTCGTTTTTTGAAAAGAATAATTTTTATAGGCAGATATTAAAGCGAATAATATTAATAAAACAATAATGACGGGTAAGTAAACAGCCGAATACTTTCCAAAGATTTGATAAAATAAATTACGTAGTAATGTCGACACGGTTTTACTTTCCGTCCCTTTATAGTACTGATGTGAGGGGCGAGCCGCATAGTAAATTACTGGTACATAGTAATACAAATGCAAGAAAAGTAGTGCAATTCGATTCTGAACTATAAATAAATTTGGACCATTTAAAAACGAAGCCAGCAGGACCAATAAAATCTCAATTAACAAGAGGACATAAATATGCCAAAATTTAAATAAGATTTCAAATAAATCTACTCTTTGAATGATATAAATAAGCGCTATTAATAAAACAGGAATAATAAAATAGGAAAAGAAATAGTACGCATCAAAACCGCTAAAAGAACTGAATCCATTTTTATTAACTCCCGTCATTATAAAAGCACAAATGGCCGGAAAGCATATTATAGTAATCACCAAGCATTGAATAGTTAAAAAAGCTATTAAATGTTGTTTATTTTCTTTTTGTCTAACTAAACGTATTGTTAAATAACTTACCCAAAAGACTAAACCAAAAATAGCGTCGGCCGGGTGAACTTGACTTAAAAACGACCAGCTTACAGTCAAGATTAAAATTCTTCTGTGGCTTAAGTACCCTGGTTTGGTTGAAATAAAAAACAACAATAGGAATAAAAAAGTAGAAAACGAAGGGAAAGGAAAATTTAAAATTTCAAGGGATTGGTAGACACCTAAATTTTCTAGCCCCTGCCCTTGTAGTAGTCTTATTAAAAATTGATGAAACGGCCATTCGGTAAATGAAAGTGTTCCAAGAAAAGACAGTGATATTGCCCATAGAAAACTAAGATAACGTTGGAAAATCTTAGTTAGCAGAATAAAACTTGCTAATGGTAGAAGCCATTGCCCTATTACAACAACACCGCCATACCCCAAGAATTTAATTATAAAACCGTAGATCCATAGCATTAAATAGGGGTAAAAGCGAATGCTTTCGAGATTTGGCGAAATCGTTGGCACAGCCGGAAATAAATTTCCATTTGCAACATCGCGAATTATAGGCATCCAGCTATAGATACTTTGAAAAGTATTAGAGGGCGCATCAATCACTCCAATAAGATTTTCTCCTATTAGCCATGGCAATAAATACCAGCCAGAAAACAATATGGCGACCAAACCAAAAATTAAATTAATAACATCGAATTTTTTTATGCTATTAATAAATTTTGAGTCTATCACATTGTCACCATAAGTCCGGGTATTTTGTACACACTGCGTCCACAGCAACCTGATTTGCTCTTAACAAAGACTGTACTCGTATAATAGATTGGTTACTTCTCCCATGCAGCTCTGGCGAAACCAAACATATCTTATAACCGTATTTACGTAATAACTGGTATTGATTTTTATTAATAGGAAGCTCGTCGAAAAAAAGATCCAACCAAACCCATTCAGCTTCTCCAGCTATACGGATAGCGGTTTCAAATGATTCATAGTGGGAAACACGAATAGCAACTCGTTTTTCTTTTACCTTAACTAATTTGATTAAAGCAGGAAAAGAGAGATCCAACAAGAAAAAATCATCGATGTTATATTTTAAGACTAACTCAAGAACTCGATTTTCTATTCCCTCCTCTTTGATATTCAAAATCAGGAATGGGTTCCTATAATGTAGCAGCCATTCTTCAAAATCTACAGCATCTACAAAAGCATCATGATTCACCACTAAACGTTTACCATGGGCGTGTAAATCAACTTCAATTCCCTGAGAGGGATGTATTTTTTGAAGTTGATCGATCGTATTTATACGATGACATATTTTCAACATTATGATAACTCAGCTTGTTGAAGCTTTTGGGTTTCTAAGAAGTTCCCGCCTTGTCTTTGCTTGGCCTTCCACGAGTAAATTAATAACTCTGCAAGACCTAGGTCTTTGGCTGTTTGCGGCACACCCTCTTTTTCAGTACGCGCAAGCACTTGATCTTTAAATTGGGGGCTATATTTTTTACGAATGACTTATTACTTTAGATTACTTTCTTAGCAAGGCGTCCGGAAAGACGGGCCAGATCAAAATGGGACGGCTTCATAGGCGTGGGCCCACCTGTGACACCTTCGGCCCTACCCCGACGAAAATCTTAAAATCATCTTTTAATCCATATGGATGACTAGGACGAAAGAGATTCAAGTAACTTGTGCTAGTAAGACACAAAATGGGGCCGAACAACATAAATAAATTAATAGCAAAAATTAAAATTACTTTTTCAATCCCTGTTTTTTTTATTAGCTTTGCAGTTGCTATAGACATACCGATCATTCCAATGACAATCCCAGGAATTAAAAACCTAGACAACTCCCAAGAACGACCATTTAAGTCAAACACAAAGCATATAATAAAGCCTGTTAGAAAAAACACAACTCCATATACACCCAATATTCTTTGAGGAATCAACTCTTGAAACTTTAAATGGTTACTTCTCTCGAGAGACTCGAGAGGCCTCCAATACAACAGTGTAAGTATTCCGATGATTGGAAAAAACATTACTCGCAATGAAACAATAAATCGCTGCTCTAGAGCCCAAATGAACTTGAAGAACATAAGAAGGGAAAAATGAGCATGCATTTTTGGAAAGTCAACAAGCCTTTCGAAGTATGGTTCGTACAACCCGAATAGCTCAACAAACATAAATCGAACCCCTAACATGCTAACATGAAAACCAAAAAAATGTTTGTCGTCCAAAGTTCCGAGGTTAGCCGCCAAAAGTCCAGAATAATCTATTACAGAAGACAGTTTCTTTGGTGTAAGCATACCTCCAAGAGGAATAGCTATAATTGAGGCGATCACTACGACAAAAAACCAAAAAAAAGCCCTTCTGTATTTTTTGAGGCCAAGCCTTTCATCCATTAGAATCAGCAACGCAGCAAGTCCACAGATATACAGGATATTCTGTGGAGCACACAAAAAATTTAATACTGCAATTAATAACGCAATCAGAAAAATTCTAAAAAAACCTATGCCGTATTTTGGCAATCGCTCATTAAGGATCAATATGAAAATTATCGAGAAAACACCTATTAAAGTATCTGTGTAGCCGTTCATAGCAAATGGACTGCCAGAATCAATGGTAAGAACATATCCAATTGATAACGCTGTATTCCCGAACATGAAAAGTATTGAAATATATAGGGCTATGGCTTTACTTGATACATAGCTTCGTAAAAATCCATATACAAAAAGTGACAAAAATAAAATAGAAAATACTAACCAAAGATACAAATATAAGAAAGGCGCGGGAACAGTAAGCGCACCACCTATGTATGCTAAAATTGATTGGCCAGTGTTTTGAGATAATATGGGAATATAGTTATTTGCTAAAATATAATTAGAAACCCATGCATATCGTACCGAATGGAGACTTCCAACAAAACCCAAGGGTTGTTTATCAATATCAACTTGGCCAGGCAGCCAACGAAACAAGATAACGATACAAAAACCAATGAATAATGAAAAAATCAATAGAAAATATTTATCCGTTACTATATTTTTTATTCCAGCAACAATGCGTTTATGCGATTTGCACCGACCAGCAATGAGTAAAATTGATATGCATAATACAATTAACACAGCCAATTTAGGGGAAATACCCAAATATGCCAGAAGACGAATTCCAACAATAAAAAACCCTACGCCAATAAAATATGATGCGCCCAAACGAAAGCTAACCGTGTCATCCACTCGCAACAAAGGACTTAAATATAATATTGTATTCCCGCATCCAATAGCGATAACTAGCAAAAATAATAAAATTAAAAAAGGTGAAAATATTTCCAAAACCATAGGATCTGTAAAAACCTTTAGTGTAAGTGCTTGTAGTCAGTGCGTTTAATCTGTAATTTTTGATGTTTAGCAAATTAGATAATTACAATAGCAAATTTATTTAAAATATAAAAATGTTTTTAATGAAAACTATTGATCGGGCTCCACCAAAGATTCCTAGCTTTTCTATCATTGCGCACAGTAAAATTAGACCCTTCATCCACTTCGTTAGGATTCTTCGTGTTCAAACCACTGAGTCTTTATATTGGCTTACGGTATACGCGCGCTAAACAGCGCAACCACTTCATTTCATTCATTGCGCTCACTTCTATCTTGGGCATTGCTTTGAGTGTCACCGTGTTAATCACGGTTTTGTCTGTGATGAATGGTTTTGATCAACAAATTAAAGAGCGCGTACTCGTCATGGCAAGACAAGTCAGTCTCACAGGTGAAAATGGCCAATTACGCCATTGGTCCGCCCTACAACACCAACTACAACAACAACCCTTTACTGTCGGCGCCGCACCTTATATTGATGGACAAGGCATGCTAACCGAAGGCGGCATCACCCAACCTGTGATGGTATCGGGCATTGATCCTACGCAAGAAAAAAATGTGTCTGATCTTGATAGCAAGTTAATTGATGGCAACTTCGCTCACCTCACCCCCGGTCATTTTGGCATCGTGATAGGTGAACAATTAGCGCTAAATTTAGGCGTGGGTGTGGGCGATAAAATCAATTTATTCATCCCACAAGCCAGCGTAACCCCTGCAGGGGTGTTACCGCGCTTTAAACGTTTTACCGTCATCGGCGTGTTTCGCGTAGGTAATGGGTTTGGGTTTGACAGCCAACTGGCGGTTATTCACTTGCAAGATGCACAACGCTTGTTTCAATTGGGGAATGCCGTGTCTGGCATTCGACTTAAAATTCAAGATCTCTATCAAGCAAATCAGATCAGTCGTCAACTCGCCAAATATTATCCTGACCTCGTTACCATGGACTGGACGCAACAATATGGCAGCTTGTTTGCTGCCATCTCATTAGAAAAAACCATGATGGCGATTATCTTATTGTTATTGGTCGGCATCGCCGCTTTTAATTTAGTGTCTACCCTCGTGATGGTGGTCACAGAAAAGCGCGCGGATATTGCAATTTTACGCACCCTAGGCGCAACCCCTAAAACCATCTTAACCATTTTCATGATTCAAGGTTTTACCATTGGTTTTATTGGCACCTTACTCGGCTTAATACTGGGTTTGCTACTGGCCGCCAATATCACACACCTCGTGCAAAAAATAGAACATTTGTTTCAGGTACAATTACTTTCTTCTAATATTTATTATGTAAATTTTTTACCGTCACTCATTAAATTTAAAGATGTCAGCAGTATTTGTTTGATTTCATTGTTACTGAGTTTTCTTGCCACACTTTATCCTGCACGACAAGCCATGAAAATCCAGCCTGCGGAGGCATTGCGCTATGAATAATATTTTAGAATGCCACCACGTGCAGAAAACATTTGTCGACGGCAAAATAAAACAAGCCGTTTTAACCGACGTTAATTTACATCTAAAACCTGGCGAAACACTGGCAATCATGGGCGCCTCTGGCTCAGGCAAAAGCACACTCCTCCATTTGATTGGCGGCTTAGACACCCCTTCCGCAGGTGAAATTAAAATTGCAGGCGAACTCATTCATCAATTATCAGAAAAAAAACGCTGCCGCTTGCGCAACCAAACACTTGGTTTTATTTATCAATTTCATCACTTGCTCCCAGAATTTTCTTTGTTAGAAAACGTAGCCATCCCTTTGTTACTGCAAGCTTGTGACATCAAAACCGCACAAGATAAAGCACATTATTTATTAGAAAAAGTCGGCTTGAGCGGCAAAGGCCACCGCCGCATCGGTGAAGTTTCAGGCGGTGAACGCCAACGTGCCGCTATCGCACGCGCCTTGATTACACAACCACACTGTGTGTTAGCCGATGAGCCAACAGGTAATTTAGATCATCAAAACGCAGAAAATATTTTAGACATCATGTTACAACTAAACCATGACTTTAATACCAGCTTCATTATTGTGACGCATGACAAACACATCGCTCAACAAATGCAACGCATATTAATGTTAGAAAACGGCTGTCTTGCCAATATAAGCTAAATGTTTCTTAAGGTTTTTCTGCTAATCTAGTTTCATTCGTTATTGAGTTAAAGGATGCTCCATGTTTTTCAGCGACAGGCACAAACAACACCTCAAACACACACAAAGACTAACCCAGAATCAGCTTTCTACTTACGAAGGACGAAGCGCGTCGCAAGCAAGTACGCCACCTTCATCCAGAACTACCACGCCCGGCTCTACCACACCTGTTTCACAGAGCCCACAAGCCACCCCCCGCGGTCATCGTGAAGATGAGCACGCCCGATCAGGCACCTCTTTTTTAGCAACCCTCGCTGAGCTTACACACACCCCACCTATACCCTATGGCTCTCCACGGCCTGAAACAGCGCCTACCAACAGCCCCCCAGTCACCGCCCCTCTCAATAGATCCGCCGCTGACATGATGGCAGGCGGGTTCACACTGGTACAATCCGGAGATAAACATTCTGCCTCCCAACGCCAGGCAGAAGCCAAACTAAGAGAAATGCAAGCAAAAGAGGTAGCAGAAAAAAATAAGTTCGCTAACCCCCTTTCAGCCCGTCATTGCTCTCCATAAGCGGAGCAATCCCCTCCTTATCCCTAACGAAAATATTTCTCGATCCCAACTTGCCAAGGAAGCACACTGACCTCATCCCATTGCTTAGGGTAGGGATCACGGCTAAAGCAAACTGCTTCGCATGTCTTAAAATCTTGAGCTAGCATTCTCAGATTTCTCAACTGTTCTCGTTGCACATCTTGGCTACTTTTTATTTCGATGAATAAAACAGGTTTTCCAGGTCTTTCTACTACCAAATCTATTTCCGCATCATCTTTGGTTTTTAAATAAGATAAGCGATATTCTCGATGAAAATAATCAATCAGCTGCTTGCATTGTAAAATAATAAAACACTCAAACAAGTCACCAAAATAACTGGTGCTTTCTGATAATGGTATGGTCAGTTGTGATGACAACACTCTGACAACACCCAAATCAAAAAAATAAAATTTATGACTTTTACTTAAACGTTTTCGAAATGAATGCTGAAAAGGCTCGAGAAAAAAACCCAACAAAGTATCTTCTAGGATCGAAAAATATTTTTTAACATGCCTATCTTCTACGCCTACATCCCTTGCAATATTGGAAAAATTAATTATTTTTCCATTTGACTGCGCAGCCACCTCCAAAAAACGCCGAAATGGATCTAAGTCTCTTACAAAATGTTCCGCCCAAATTTCCTCTTTCAAATAAGTATGCGCATAGGCATCTAAATAAAGTCGTTTTTTCTCTTCAATATGATATTCAAGCACTTTGGGTAACATACCAAAATGCAAAGAGGTGTTAAGATCAAATGCCTCTTTCAGCTCTAAGTAAGAAAACGGATGGAGATGATAAACAAAAGCTCGACCTGCCAATAAGTTGGCACCCCCTCTTTTCAATTGTCTCGCACTCGAACCGGTCAGAATAAATTTTTTGTCACTTGTTTCAATGAGATCATGAACAACATCCAAAAGCTTGGGAATTTTTTGAACCTCATCAATAACAACGTGCCTTATTTCAGCAGGCAGCGCTTTCACAATCGCCATTAATTCATGCGGTCGAGCAGAAAAGCGCATTTCATCACGAGGGTGTAACAAATTGATATAAAGTGCTCGTTCAAACCAAGGCAAGTGGCGCAAAAGCGTTGTTTTGCCCACTCCACGCGGACCAAACAAAAAAAAACTCTCATCCTCAGGCAAACTTAATAAACGAGGTAACATTATGTTTCCGACATTTTATCTAATGACTTTACAAATTGTACGCCATTTTTTACATTTTTACATAAAAAGGCGTATAAAAATGTTTTTTGGTCTAAAAAAGACTAATTAAGATGCTCTTACAAATAATCCCTCACCAAGATTTCTGCGATTTGCACTGCATTCAATGCCGCCCCTTTGCGAACATTGTCAGACACCACCCACAAATTTAACCCTTCTGGATGCGAAAAATCTTCACGAATACGTCCTACAAATACGGCATCTTGACCCGTTGCTTCTAGTGCAGGGGTTGGGTAACCCCCTGGCATTTGCTCATCTACCACTACCACTCCAGGCGCTTTCGCTAATAACGCCTTTACATTTTCTGCAGAAATTTTATCGCGCGTTTCAATGTGAATGGCTTCTGCATGCCCAAAAAAAACAGGGACTCGCACCGCCGTTGCATTCACAGCAATAGACGCATCATTTAAAATTTTCTGTGTTTCCCAATGCATTTTCATTTCTTCTTTTGTGTAACCATTGTCTTGGAAAATATCGATATGCGGAATCACATTAAACGCAATTTGTCTTGGATACACATGCGATTCTATCTTTAACCCATTTAGCAACTTACCACTTTGATCCGCTAATTCACGAATAGCAGCACGCCCTGTGCCTGACACAGCTTGGTAGGTCGCAACGTTAATACGCACAATCCCTACTGCATCATAAATAGGCTTTAAAGCGACTAACATTTGCATGGTTGAACAATTCGGATTGGCAATGATGTTACGTTCACGATAATCTGCGATCGCTTCTGGATTCACTTCACTGATCACCAACGGCACATCTGCTTCATAACGAAAGTGCGAGGTATTATCAATCACAACACACCCTGCCGCCGTTGCACGCGGCACATATTTTGCTGACACACTGCCGCCTGCTGAAAACAAGGCTATTTGCGCTTGGCTAAAATCAAACTCATCTAAATCTTGCACGTAATAAGGTTTGTTTTTAAAAAGTAAGGTATA
>OBEQ012754979.1_pt1 | contig 19436 bp, 19 predicted proteins | sample 1670901 | NCBI WGS metagenome assembly OBEQ01 (sample SAMEA104232315, study PRJEB22302) | groundwater metagenome | biome: forest; feature: aquifer; material: groundwater | place: USA | collected 2011-08-07 | depth 5.4 m
CGGTGCACCGGCTTCAGGCCATCTCGTACGTCCGGCAGCGCGCGGCCGATGATCACGCTCATTGCGTAGTCCATGTACGACCGCCGCATCTCCTCGTGGATGTCCGTCGACTTCCACTCGCCAATCCTATTCAATGGCGTCTGCTGCTCGTCAGGCATTCACTCCTCCACGGGCCGCACAAATGAAAATGGCCCGATCGCCGGGCCCCCACGCGATGGGAGTTCATGGTCGATAGTTCATGGTTCATCGTAAGGCAACCTGATTCTGCCGAAGGCCAGAAGTCCTCTCTTCATCTATGAACTCTGAACTGTGAACTAGATGTCCAGGCTGCTTACCTCTGTAGCGTGCCTCTCGATGAATTGCCGCCGCGGCTCCACCTGGTCGCCCATCAAGGTAGTGAAAATCTGCTCCGCGGCGACCGCATCCTCAACGGTCACCCGCAGCAGCGTCCGAGTCTCAGGGTTCATGGTGGTTCTCCAAAGCTGCTCGGGGTTCATTTCGCCCAGACCCTTATAGCGCTGGATCGCCAACCCCTTCTTGGCCAGCTCCATGCTCTTGCCGAGCAGATCGCTCCAGGACTCCGCGGAGGCGCTTTCCCCCTCCGTCGCCACGTTAAACGGGGGCGCCCCGAGCCCAGCGAGCGCGGCGGCTGCGGCCTCTAACTCTCGGTACTCCGGCGATCCGATGAGCCCTTGATCTATGGCCGCGACGCTTCGCTGCCCCTGGCCGTTGCTACCAAAGGACAGGAGGATTCGGCACGCCTCCTGCTCTTCATCCCACTCCACTCTTCCCTCGGCCGGGCCTAGCCGCGCCGCCTGGGCCCTCAGCGCCGCCAACAGCCGAGCCAGAAGCTGCCGCGCTTTATCCTCATCCTTCAGAGATCCCCTGGGCACGCCACCTAACTGCACTAAGGCCGCCACCGCGCCAGGGTGACGCCCCCGCCGCTCCATCGCCCGGAGGCAGTGCTGCCAGCTAATCAGTTTTCGCATCATGCCATGGAGCCGCTGTCCGGTCCAGGCCGTTCCACCGTTGCTGCCCTCTACTCGGAGCGAGTCGGCGGCCGCCTCCAAGAGGAACTCTTCCATCGCCCGATCGTCCTTCAAATACCGCTCGGCTTTCCCCTTCTTCACCTTGTACAGAGGCGGCTGCGCGATGTACAGATGGCCCCCCTCGACGACCTGGCGAAGGTGCCGGAAGAAGAAGGTGAGCAGCAACGTCCGGATGTGCTCCCCATCCACATCGGCGTCAGTCATGATGATGATCCGGTGATAGCGGAGCCGCCCGAGATCGAATTCGGGGTCGATCCCGGCCCCGATGGCCGAGATAAGGACCCGGATCTCCGCCGACGACAGCATCTTGTCGACCCGCGCCCGCTCGGTGTTCAGGATCTTGCCCCTGAGCGGCAGGATGGCCTGGAACCGTCGATCGCGTCCCTGTTTTGCGGATCCGCCGGCCGAATCGCCCTCAACGATGTACAGTTCGCAGAGAGCGGGGTCCTTCTCGGCGCAGTCGGCGAGCTTCCCGGGCAGGTCGTCGCCGTCGAGCGGCCCCTTGCGGCGCGCCAGCTCCTTGGCCTTGCGGGCTGCCTCTCGTGCGTGCGCCGCCTCGGCCGCCTTCTCGATGATTCGCCGGCCGATCGCCGGGTTCTCTTCCAGGTACTCTCCCAGCTTCTCATTGATGATGGTTTCGACCAGGCCCTTCATGTCGGGGTTGTTCAAACGGGCCTTGGTCTGCCCCTCAAACTGGGGATTGGAGAGCTTCACGCTGATGACGGCGGTCAGCCCCTCGCGGACGTCGTCGCCGGTCAGCGTCGCCTTCAAATTCTTCAGCAGGTCGCGGGCGGCGGCATAGTTATTAATGGTCCGGGTCAGGGCCGACCGAAACCCAATCAGATGGGTGCCGCCGTCGTGGGTGTTGATATTGTTGGCGAAGGAGAAAACCGTCTCGGCGTAGCCGTCGTTATACTGGATCGCCGCTTCGACCACCGTCGCCTCGCGCTCGGCCTCGATGTAGATCGGCTTCGGGTGCAGGACGGTCTTGTTTTCATTGAGCAGCTCGACAAACGACTTGATGCCACCCGTGTAGTAGAACTCCCGCGTCTCGTTGACCCGTTCGTCGGCCAGCCGGATGCGCAGGCCCCTGTTCAGGAACGCCAGCTCACGCAGTCGGTTGCTCAGCGTGTCCAGGCTGAAGGTCCGATCTTCGAAGATCTCCGAGTCCGCCAGGAACGTCACGCGGGTCCCGGTCTTCCGCGCCTTGCCGACTTCCTCTAGGTCGCCGGTCGGTTTGCCGCGCTCATAGCGTTGCTGATATTTCTTCCCGTCGCGCCAGATCGCCACCTCGAGCCACTCGGACAGCGCGTTGACCACGGAGAGCCCGACGCCGTGCAGGCCGCCCGACACCTTATACGCCGAGTGGTCGAACTTGCCCCCGGCATGGAGGGTGGTCATCACCACTTCCAGGGCCGGCCGGCCCGTCGGCTCGTGGATGTCCACCGGGATGCCACGCCCGTTGTCCACGACGGTGACGCTGTTGTCGGAGTGGATGGTGACCTCAACCTGATCGCAGTATTCGACCAACGCCTCGTCCACGCTGTTGTCCACCACTTCGTACACGAGGTGGTGAAGCCCCTCCGGGCCGGTGCCGCCAATGTACATCGCAGGCCGCTTCCGTACGGCCTCGAGACCCTCGAGGACCTGGATCTGCTCAGCGCTATACCCGTCGACCTGGGCGGTCTCAGGCTCAGGCGCATTGGCTTGCTCGGCGCGGGTGATAGTGAGATCCTCAGGCTCTCTGCTCATATCCCTCCTTCGGTGAGGTTCCGAACCACAACACTATATCCTCATCGGCATGATGACGCAGGAATATCTCTTGTCATCCTTGGCGCGGAACAGGGCTGGGCTGAGTGGATCTTGAAGCTGGACGGTGACCTGCTCGCTATCTACGACACTCAAGAAGTCCAGGATGTACCGCGCATTGAACCCCACCACCATCTCCTCGTGCTCATACTCAACCTCAAGACGTTCTCGCGCCTCCCCCAGATCGAGGTTCACGCACCTGAGGAGAAGTCTCCCCGGCTTCAACTCCATGGTAGTTGGGATAGTCCGCTCACCGATGATGGTGGAGGTGCGACGAAGCCCCGCCAGGAATGCCTCACGATTAAGCGTGACTTGCTTCGTGGGACTAGTAGGGATAACTTGTTCGTAATTAGGATACTGTCCCTCTATGAGCCGGGCGTCGATCAGGGTTTGATCGGTGCTTAACAGAAGGTGGCTCTCCGCTGTCTCAATTTCGATCTCACCAGCCTCTTCTCTCAACAATTTCAGCGTCTCCGCCGCGGCCTTACGGGGGATAATCGCATCGATTTGCCCGCTATCTTTGCTTGCATCACACTCGAAAGTAACCATAGCGAGCCTATGTCCGTCGGTGGCAACCATCCTGACATCCTTCGGCGTGGTCCGGAAGAGGATTCCATTCAAGGTGTAGCGAGTCTGATCGGAGGAAACAGCAAATAGTGTCCGGCGAATCATGTCGCGAAACAGGCGACGATCGAGGACAAGACCCCTCTTCTCAGGTTCGCGCATTGATGGAAAATCGTCCCGGGGTAAGCCTTTCATCCTGACTTCCGAGCTTTCGCACGTAATCGTTGCTGTCAGGTCCGCGTCGACCGTAAGGTCCACCATCGCCGCAGGGAGCTCTCGGATGATCTCGTAAAGTTTTCTGGCCGAAAGCGCGATCGATCCCTCCTTGAGAATCTGTCCCGGAAGCCGCTTACGTACTCCAAGATCTAAGTCAGTTCCAAATACAGAGACGTGGGTTTTGAATGCTTCGATGAGGAGGTGGGAGAGGATTGGGAGGCTTCGCTTGGTCTCTATAACAGCCTGAATCGGTCCTACACCGCTGAACAGATCATCGCGAGCAATCCTAATGTGCATTAATCCCCCAACGGCGAAAATCTTACTCTCACCACTACACCTCTTAGATCTCTATAAAGATAAGTTATTGGATAGTAAAAGTAGTAGGCTCGTCTGAACTGTGGACGAGGTTACTAAAACCAGAAACGCCAATGAGTTTCACGAAACGGCCCCGTCTAACTTAATGTGGATAAGTCATAACCTCTCAAGAACTTCCACAGATGTCCACATGCTCCAGGACAGCTTCTCCCATCACCTAGACGACCGATAACTTACACACACCTTGTCCACATCTGTGGAAAACCGGTGTGTCAGCTAAAACCAACTATTTATAGCATGAACGCCGGGAACAGCGAACAACGACTCGAGGGACGTTTCGGCCCAGCCACAACTACTTACAGCTTGACAGCGCACACCCCACGGGCTATACTGCACCCTGCTTTTTTAAGCGCCAATGAAACCCCTGCACGGCTATTGCCGAATAAGGACGAACCATGAAGCGGACATATCAACCCAACAGGAGCAAGCGAAAGCGAACACATGGATTCCTTACTCGAATGAGCACTCCCGATGGCCGAAATATCATCAAACGAAGAAGGGCAAAGGGCCGAAAGAAACTCACCGTCTGAACCCGCCCCCGCCTCCACCGGGCACGACCTCAACCCGGGCCATTCCCCGAAGAGCGTGCGGCTGTCAAGGCCATTGAGGCTGCGCCGCCCGATCCGATCGAGAGAGGTTATTCATTCAAAATATTTTACCCTTCATGCGGGGTTTGCGTCAACTAAAAAACAGGAGCTCAGGCTGGCTTTCGGGGTGCGTGCGGGCGCATCATCGGTCCGGAATAGAGCAAAGCGCCAGGCACGAGAGACGTTCCGGCTCAATCGTCACAAGCTCCCAGAAAGGATCGATCTCGTGATCACCACCAGAGGGGATATCAGCACCCTGGCCCGCCGCGAGATAAGAGAGCAGCTCACCGAACTGTTCGGTCGCGCGAGCACGCTTTCCCCGCCTCCAGGCCCGGGTGAGGCCTCGAGACGATGACGCCGGCCAGCATCGCGAGGTGGCTCTTACTGCTTTACAAGAGAACCGCTTCCACGCTCCTTCCCCCGGCCTGCCGATTCTACCCTTCTTGTGCGAGCTACGCCTGTGAGGCGATCGACCGCCATGGGCTAGCGCGAGGCCTCGTTCAGGCCGTGTGGCGTCTCGCCCGATGCCACCCGTGGAACCAGGGCGGGTACGACCCAGTGAAATAAGCGCCCTACGGCTTGGCCCATAAGATTAGGGGACTGAAGGAACATGTCAACCGAACAACGCGCGCTTCTTGCGACACTCCTGGTGGTCTTGATCTTTCTGGGCTGGCAGTACTTTCTTCCACGTTCGGAGGAGCCGCCATCGCGGGCGAAGGAGGCCACAGCCCGACAAGCGGCGAAGCCCTCCGCTCTCCAACCGGCTATGACCACCCCCCCGCTGGTTCCCCTCCAGGGCCGGGCGGCCTCGCCCCGGGCGCCCGAGCAAGAGGTTGTCGTCGATACAGAGGTCATTAGGGCCGTCTTCACGACGCGGGGTGGGGTGCTGAAGAGTTGGCGGCTCAAGCGGTACACGCTTGAAGACGGGCGGGCTGTGGAGCTGGTGGCGCCGTCGGCGGGTCCGCTGGGCCCTCTTTTCGCCTGGAGCGGGAGGCTAGAGGAGGCGGCGCATCTTGAGTTTGCGGCAGACAAAGAACGGCTCGACCTTCGGTCGCCGGCCGAGATCGGGTCGATTACCCTCTCTTCTCGGGCGGGCGGTCCGCTCCAGCTCGCAAAGCGCCTGACCTTCAGGGGCGACAGCTATCGGGTTGAGGTCCAACTCTTCTGGAAGAACACTGGCCAGAAGCCGATTGCAGTCGCCCCGGAGCTCGCATGGGGTCCGGGATTTCATGACAGCCTCAACAAACAGCACTCGCGCCTCCTGCCTCCCACTACTTGGGTGGACGGCCGGCGCGTCACGGACGACACAGGAAAACTCCAGGGGGTGGCCGCGCATAGCGGCCTGGTGTCGTGGACTGCCCTCCACGACCCGTACTTTGCCGCAGCCCTCCTGCCCGAGGCGAAGGGGGCCGCGGCCACGGTGCGCAAAGAACCGACGGGACAGCCCCTCGTCGCTCTGGCCGCCCCGGCCCAGACTCTTCAGCCGGGGGGAGAGGCGGCCCAGCGATTCGCCCTCTACGCCGGGCCCAAGGACCTCGATCTGTTGAAGGAGGCCGGCCCGGACCTGGATAATATCTTGGACCTCGGGTGGGTCGACGTTCTCGCTCGCCCCGCGCTCTACCTCCTCCGGTTTCTGTATCGCTTCAGCGGCAACTACGGCCTCGCCATCATTCTCGTCACCTTGCTCCAGAAGATCGTCTTCTACCCCCTCACCGCGAAAAGCCTCCGGTCGATGCAAGCGATGCAGGCCCTGCAGCCGAAGCTCGCCGCTTTGCAGGAACGCTACAAAAATAACCCCCAGAAGAAGCAGCAGGAGACGATGGAGCTCTATAAGAAACACGGGGTCAACCCCATGGGCGGCTGTCTCCCGATGCTGCTGCAGATCCCGATCTTCATCGCTCTGTACAACGCTCTCTCGAGTTCGGTGGAGATGTGGCGCGCCCACTTCCTCTGGATAAAGGACCTCTCCCAGCCAGACGCGCTTTTCACCGTCGATATCTGGGGCTTGCAGAATTACCCGTTTAATCTCCTGGCGCTTCTGATGGGCGCCAGCATGTTCGTCCAGCAGAAGATGGCGCCAGCCGCCGGCGATCCCCGGCAGGCCAAGATGATGCTCTACCTGATGCCGACGGTGTTTACCTTCATGTTCTGGAACTTCCCCTCGGGGCTTGTCCTGTACTGGCTCGTCAACAATATCCTCCAGATCGGCCAGCAGTACTGGCTGGAAAGCCGAGGAAAGCTTGCGCCGGGTGGAGCGGAGACGGCCTAACAGAGGCACGGCGACCGCCCGAGTCGCCGACCAGAATGTGTTGTGCAGCGATCGGCTGCTGCATTGCGGGCTCAGCCGCATCAGCCCTCGAGTGACGCCGGAACAGCGTGAAGCGCTCGACGTGTACTTGTCGGAACTGTTGCGGTGGGCCCCGCGGGTCAACCTGACTGGTCTCAAGTCCAAGGAGGCAATCGTCCGCGAGGGGTTTCTGCGCTCTCTCACCTACAGGGCGGCGTTCGAGCCTGCGCCGGGGATGAAAGCGGTGGACATCGGGTCAGGCGCCGGCTTCCCGGGCTTGGTCCTGAAGATATGCTATCCTGAGCTCGACATGCTGCTGATCGAGGCTGCGCGTCGGCGAGCCACGTTCCTGCGGCACCTTATTCGCCAGCTCGGACTCACCGGGGTTCGCTGTCTTCAGGCAAGGGCCGAGCAGCTTCACAGCGATGCCGAGCATCGGGGCAGGTATCATATCGCCTTTGCACGGGCGGTTGGTGCGCTGCCCTACGTAGTGTCCCTGGTGGAGCCCCTTCTGTCGGCTGGTGGGCGACTGATCCTCCGGATGGGGCGAAGGACGGCAGAATCGCTTCAGGCAGTTCGCCCGCGCTTGAGCGCATCGGGGATGAGGGCCGAGGTGTACGAAGCTCCGGCCGTCGATGAGGGGGGTCCACCCACCGAACTGCTCGTCGTGGATAAGGTGGCCTGCCCAGCCCCCTAGCACGCGTGCGCCCATTTCCTGCCGACGGCCTGCATGCACCGGGCTGGGCCAAGAAGCGAATCCGGCACCGGGAAGTTGGGCGCAGGTCCGACCTTCGGGGTGGCCCACCGCACGGGCACCGGGCGCACAGTGTCGGGGACGTGACAGTGAGCGCCTCGGGGTAGCCTGCCGCTGTCAGGCGACGTAATCGGACCGGCACCAGCGTTTCACGTGAAACACTCCTCATCGTTCCGCTTCTTTTCTGCTGTCGGCTATGATATCCTTACCCCTCCGAACCGGGAGGGCTGCGACGCGCATCATCGCCATCGCGAATCAAAAGGGCGGGGTCGGCAAGACCACAACGGCAGTGAACCTGGCCGCGTGCCTTGCGGTGGCGGAGAGGCGGACCCTCCTCCTCGATATGGACCCCCAGGGGAACGCAACCAGCGGGCTGGGGGTGGACCACAGGGCAACGCCGGCCGTCTACGAGCTGCTCGTGGGGGAGACGAAGGTTGCTGAGGCTGCGCGGCCGACCTCGGTCCCCGGGCTCGATCTGATCCCGTCAGGGGACCGGCTCATCGGGGCGGAGGTCGAGTTGGCCTCGAGCCCGGGTCGTGAGGCCCGCCTCAAGGTGGCCCTCAGCGCTGGGGTAGAAGGGTACGCCTATATCCTAATTGACTGCCCGCCCTCCCTCGGCCTGCTGACCGTCAATGCCCTGGCCGCCGCGCACTCGGTCCTTATCCCAATTCAATGCGAATACTACGCCCTGGAGGGCTTGGCGAGGGTCATGGACGCTGTCCGCCTCTGTCGGAGGAGCCTTAACCCAGCCCTGGAGATCGAGGGGATCGTCCTGACCATGTACGATGTGAGGCTTAATCTTTGCCAGCAGGTAGAACAGGAGGTGCGGCGCCACTTCCCACACGGGGTGTTCCGGACGGTGATCCCCCGAAACGTACGCCTGAGCGAGGCGCCCAGCTTCGGCAAGCCGGTGATCCTATATGACATTCGCTCGTCTGGGGCCGAGAGCTACCTCCGCCTGGCCAAGGAGATAATAGATGGCGCAGCGCAGAGCCCTCGGTAGAGGGCTGGAGGCACTGATCCCCGGAGCTGATCCCTCTGGGGCTATGCAGGTTCCTATAGAAGAGATCGCGCTGGGCAAACTCCAGCCCCGTCGCGCCATGGATGACGCAAAGCTAAACGAGCTAGCGGCTTCCATAAAAATCCATGGGGTGCTCTCGCCTATCATCCTCCGTCGAGAAGGCGGTCGGTTACAGGTGGTGGCGGGGGAGCGGCGCCTCAGGGCAGCACGCATGGCGGGGCTTACCTCGGTCCCTGCTCTCGTGAAAGAACTCTCCAGCGGCCAGGCATTGGAGGTGGCGCTGGTGGAGAACCTACAGCGTGAGGACCTGAACCCGATCGAGCAGGCCGAGGCGTACCACCGCCTCCAGGAAGAGTTCGGATTGACCCAGGAAGAGCTGGCCCGGCGGGTGGGGCGTGAGCGCTCCTCGGTGGCGAACGCGCTCAGGCTGCTCAAGCTACCAAAGCAGGTCCGGGCCGACTTGGTGGCGGGCGCCCTGTCCGAAGGGCATGCCCGGGCCCTGCTGGGATTAGAGCGGGCGACGGACCAGCTCAAGGCCCGCGATGAGGCGGTCCGCTTGGGCTTGTCGGTGCGGGCCACCGAAGCGCTAGTTCGGCGGCTGAAACGGCCCGGCACCGTTCGGCGTCGCCGCCCGCTGGCTGAGCCGGGGATCCGCGCAGCCGAGGATGCCCTTCGACAGGCGCTCGGGACGAAGGTCCGGATTGCCCGGAAGGGGGCGGGCGGGATGATTGAGGTGGAGTTTTACTCGATGGAGGACCTCGATCGGATCTATGAGCGGATCTGCGGGCGGGCTTAAGGGGCAGGCGATTGCCGTGAAGCGCTGCAGAGGCCAGTGTGCGTAATCGGGTGAGGAGGGCATTAGCCTTCCCGCTAGAAGATCGCGAGTGGCTGCCCAAGATCGTCATTGGCGGTGGCGTGGGGCTCGCACTGGAAGTCCTCTTCGTGGCCGCGGGCTTCCTCCTCTCCCACGAACTGGCCCTTGAGGTATCACCGCTTGCCCAGGCGGGCAACTTCCCCGCCCTTGGCTTTGTGCTTCAGGTCTTTCAAGGCGCCCTTACAACCCCCCAAGCGGACGCGATGCCCGAATGGAGGCGCTGGCCGGGCCTGTTTCTGCAGGGTCTGCTCTTGTTCGTGCTGGCCCTGGGCTACGGGATCCTCCCTCTTCTATTCATCATCTCGGGCTTCAGCCTGCTCGTCAGTGGGGGCGTCGAACTGGTATTGGGGCTGGTCATGATGCTCCTCGGGATGCTCGCCGCGCTCACGCTTGGGTTCTTTCTCCCGATGGGCGTTGCTCGCTATCTCGAGGAGCGCCGGGTGGAAGCGGCATTTAACCCGGCAGTGCTATGGTCAAGGATCAGGAAAGTCCTGGTCGAGTATGCGGCAGCGTATCTGCTCAGCATCGCCTCTCTCATTGGGGTGGGGCTCATCGGGACCATTCCATTTCTGGGCGTCCTGGTATGGCCTTTTCTGACGTTCTATCTCATGGTTGCCGGTGCCCGCCTCTTTGGTGGGGTGTGCTCGGGGGCTGCATAAAGGGAATCGCGGCTCGGGCCATGTGTGCACCCCATACAAACGTCGCCTGCGGGCGGGTCGGGCGGGCACCCTCGTGAACAGTTGTGTGGCATCCATCGCGGAGTCCCGCCGGGCTCAGAACACGCTGGTTGGCTGCGCTCCTGCTGCTTACCACCATGTTTGACACCTTTTGGCTACCCATGTTACTGTTGGCCACGCCTCATTAATAAAGTTCCGACAAAACACTTTTGAAGGGAGGGTGCTGTGTTCTCGAAGCGAGCGAAACCATCAGAAGATTTCGGCGAAATTCGGGCGTTTCTGGGCGAGGGGACCAGCTTCATCGGGACCCTTCAGTTCGAAGGGACGATCCGGCTTGACGGACGGTTCGAGGGCGACATCTCCGGAAGCGATTTGCTTATCATCGGGCAGACGGCAGCCGTCCGGGCTGATATCCAGGTGGGGGCCCTTGTGGTTGGCGGAAGGTTGGAGGGAAATATCGTGGCCGCAAAGCGTGTGGAGCTGCTGGGGACGGCACAGGTGACCGGCACCGTCAAGACCCCGGCTCTCGTTGTGAGCGATGGCGCGGTCCTTAACGGCACATGCGAGATGCGGCGCGAGGAGGCCAAGGTGGTGCGCTTGGGCCAGAAGCGTGAGGAGGAAGAGATTCAGAGTGCCCAACTGCGATGAAGGAACGAATGTTCACGGTTGACAGTTCGCAGTCAACAGGCGCGAGCACAACGGAGGGTTTTATCTTCTCCGTGAACCGTTGACTGTGAACCGTGAACCCGGGAAAGGACAGGATGAAGATCTATCTCGACCACAATGCAACGACCCCGATGCGGCCAGAGGTCCTGGAAGCGATGATGCCGTATCTCGGTGCGCGATTCGGCAATGCCAACTCCATCCATGGCTGGGGACGGGAGACTAGGCGAGCCTTGGAGGAAGCCCGCGAGGTTGTCGCGGCTGCGGTGGGCGCACGGGACAAGGGGAGCATCGTTTTTACCTCAAGCGGGACCGAGGCCGACAATCTCGCCCTGAAGGGGGCCGCCTGGGGCGGCCGAGCGCGCGGGCGCCACATCGTGACCTCGATGGTGGAGCATCATGCCGTCATCAACACCTGCCGGTCCCTTGAAGAGCAGGGCTTTGAGGTTACCTATTTGCCGGTTGACGGCGACGGGTTGATCGATCCCGAGAGAGTGCAGCGATCGCTCCGGACGGACACTACTGTGATCTCCCTGATGCACGCCAATAACGAGACCGGGGTTATCTTCCCGATCGTCGAGGTCGGGCAGGTCGCCCGCGAACGGAAGATCACCTTTCACATAGATGCCGTCCAGACATTCGGGCGCCTTCCGATCGATGTCGAGCAGTTGGGGGTAGACCTGCTCTCCCTTTCAGGCCACAAGATCTATGGGCCGAAGGGGATCGGGGCCCTCTACGTCCGGCCCGGGACAGGGATGGTCCCCCACATACATGGGGGGCAGCAGGAGCGCGGTCGGCGGGCCGGGACGGAGAATGTTGCGGCGGCCGTCGGCCTGGCCCGGGCAGCGGAGCTTGCCGCCGCGTCGATGCAGGTCGAGACCGATCGCCTCAGACGTCTCAGAGATCGGCTCGAGGAGGGGGTGCTTTGCCGAATCGAGGAGGCCCGGCGAAATGGGCATCAGAAGCGGCGACTGCCCAATACCTCTAACATCTCCTTTCGAGGGACCGACGAGGAGTCGCTGATTCTTGCATTGGATCTAGAAGGGATCGCGGTGTCTGCCGGCGCCGCCTGCACCTCAGGCTCCCTCGAACCGTCCCACGTCCTTGAAGCGATGGGGCGGAGGCCCGAGATCGACGGGGGGGCCATTCGGTTTTCCTTAGGCGCCGGGACGACGGAGGCCGAGATCGGGCACGTCCTTGATCTCCTGTCGACAGTGGTGGAGCGGATCCGAGCTGTGGCGGCCAGCGGCCACCCGGAGCCCGCCCTGGCCAACCGATAAGCAGGCGATCTCTATGAAGCCCAAGCAGCGGGTCGTGGTAGCGATGAGCGGCGGGGTGGACAGCTCCTTGGCCGCCGCCCTCCTAGCGGAGCAAGGGTTCGAGGTGGTCGGGATCAGCCTCCGGCTTCTGCCCTCAAGGCGTGCAACCAACGACCTGGAACGCTTCGATAGCTGCTGCTCTCCGAGGGATGTAGAAGACGCCAGGCTTGTGGCCAGCCACTTGGGGATTCCGCACTACGTGTTGAATTACGAGCAGGAGTTTGATCGCGAGGTAATCGAGGAGTTCTCCATGGCCTACATGGGTGGGCGGACACCTAACCCGTGTGTCCTGTGTAACGGACGGGTGAAGTTCGGCTCTCTGCTCCGCCGGGCACTGGGGCTGGGGGCCGAGTTCCTGGCGACCGGTCATTACGCCCGAATGGACTATGACGCCAAGACCGGTCGGCACCTTCTGCGTCGCGCCCGCGACCCCAGGAAGGACCAAAGCTATTTTTTGTACGCCCTCACACAAGCCCAGCTTGCGCGAACCCGCTTTCCGGTTGGAGAGATGACCAAGGAACAGGTCAGGGAACGCGCTGCCGCCATCGGCCTGAAGGTGGCCACGAAGCCCGACAGCCAGGAGATCTGCTTCGTCTCGGGCGACTACCGGAGCTTCCTGCGAGAACGATATGGAGACCGTTTCAGGGCAGGCGCCATCAAGGACAGCGCGGGGAGAACTCTCGGCCAGCACGGGGGCCTAGCGCTGTACACCGTCGGCCAGCGTAATGGCCTCGGGATCGGCGGCGATGGCCCCTTCTACGTCCTTCGGCTGGACCCGGAGGCCAACGAGGTCGTGGTCGGCAAGGCGGATGAGCTGATGTGTCAAGAGTTTGTGGCTGAAAAGCCAAACTTCGTCGCCTGGGATTGCTTAACGGAAAAGCGGCCAGCGCAGGTGATGGTCCGCTATCGGCAGGCTGCAGCCCCAGCCGACCTCATCCCCTTGCCGGGAGGCCGAATACGGGTCCGATGGAGGGAGCCGCAGCGATTGCCGGCGCCAGGCCAGGCCGCGGTGTTCTATGATGCGTCGGAGCCTGACTTGCTGGTGGGCGGGGCTACCGTCGCTCAAATAGGAACAAGCGTTGAGTGAGGATGACCGAGGTCTGTCGGCCCGGCAGGACGACTCTTCAATCGTACGCGTAAGGCTGGCGGAGGCCTCTCGCCGCATCAGAGGGCTTCGGGCCGTTTCTGGGGGAGTACGTTTCGCCCTATTGGCGCACTTGATTCTGGGCCCCTGGCTCTTTCTCAGGGGCCTAGTGCCGTGACCCAAAATCCTCAACTTTCACCTGGTACAGTTTTGCGGGGCGTCACCAAGCCATTACCTAACATAGACTCTGGACCGGTTCAAGGGGGGCAGGTTACTTTTGCCTCTTTTGTCACCTACCGCCCGCCTCTTCTATTATTCAGACTAGGATAAGCTCGGCGGAGCGATGGCTGTGCAGACGGTGAGCGCGACTTCCGTCTTGACAGAAAGACAACAGGAAGCCTATCTTGAAAGGAGGTGTTGGTGGCATCGGCCTTCCGGTGTAATCATGGTGACCGTTGCGCCAACGTCAACGTTCTACGAGCCGATTCGGAGGGTAAAGAGCATGGAGATTTGCGATTCGCCGGCGACCAGAATGGGCGCGACGTCCGTCCAGGCGCCGATGAGGGTCGAGGAATTTCTCGCCCGCTTTCCCGAGGTGCCCCACGATCTCTGCGACGAACCGATCCTAGCGGAATACGTGAAGGTCTTTGGTCCACTCTTGCGCCTGGCGCAGAAACCGACGCCGTGCATGCGCGATGGTGGAGATGCCCAACACGTGTTCTACGTGCGGCTTATCAACGACCTGGCGATCTACGGGATCGGCCTCGCCAAGCGCGATCGGACGCTTGGGAAACTGGCAGCGATCCTCGACCAGTATCGAGCCCAGCCGGCGACGTTCACCTGCACGCTCGTGCCACGGCGCGCGCCGGGAGCACCGCGATCCGGCTGTGCCTAGGCGCTTTGTTTCTTACGTCCATTGACGTGTGCCGCCCCCCTTATCCTTACCTTCTCCCCTCAGGGGAGCCTGCGACGAGCCCCTCGGCCCGCAGGAGCTGCCGTACCGTCTCCCGCGAGATCTGGATGCCTTCCGTGTCGGCGAGCTTCTCGGTCAGGTGATGGTCGTTGAACCCGCGGTACTTGCCTTGGGCTAGCTCCACAATGCGTCGGTGCGTCCTCACTGGCAGCTTCCGAGGCGAGGACCGGCGCGGTTGCCATGGATCACCCCGCGCACCCCCTCCTTTCGGATCCTGGCCTTGATCCTGAAGCTCTGGCGCTCGGAGACCCCAAGCACCAGGGCCGCCTCTCCCATCGTCAGCTCCCGGCGAAACACGCGCTCAATGACGGCGACTCGCTGCTGCGCTCTCATCGTCAGGGCTATGGTGTCCATACCCTGACATAATCACATGGCCATTAACCCCTGACAGTGCAAGCCAAAAAGGCTTGACAAAGCGCTACCTATCGGGCAAGCTTGAGCCGTTTTTCACGCGCTCCGACGATGTCTGACGCGACGTCACTCAGCATTCCTAGACTGTCATTGCGAGCGCAGCGAAGCAATCTTGCAACGCCTGTGAATCTGGTGGCGAAGCGCCCCGATTCTTGAATGCCATTCCGTGAGCTATCCCAGCCTCTGAGTCCCCTCGACTCCACCTTCTCCCCCGAGGGGAGAAGGAAAGGATGGGGGGCGCCCAGAGGCTTTTTGGCGAATAGCTCATCGCAATCGTGGACTGGGCCAAGACGTGACGGGCTTGGCCTGTGGGGGTGGTGATCCAGAGGGGCATTCGGGTGGCCTGCGTCAGTCCGTGAACCGTCAACTGTGGACTGTGAACCCATCTTGTCTATGAACCCTGAACCATGAACTCTGAACCCGCTCCCCATGCAAGACCGCGACCGATTCGTCCGGGGCACACTGGCGGGCACGCTCTGTACCGTCGCCGCTGGGACCGCCGCATTTGGATTCTTCAGGATGTGGGGCTGGGCGCTGGGTTTTGTTGCCGGCGCTCTTGTGAGCCTCGTCAGCTTCCAGCTCATTGTCGCCTCCGTTGCCCGCTTCACGGAGCACCCCGTCTCCAGGCGGCGTGGTCAGCGGAGATGGTGGGCCTGGTCGCTTATCAGATTGCTGGGAGCGGCAGCCGTTCTCTTCCTCGTGGTCGTTTACCTGCCGGTTAACCTGATTGGATTGGCCCTAGGCCTTCTGGCGGTTCAGCTCGGAATGGGCGCCTATTTCATCGTGCGTTTGTTGTCCCTACAAAGCAGCAATGTTGGAACGGAGGATCGGAAGCCATGACGAAGGATCGCATACCACTTGTCGTGATGGCGGCCCTACTGTTCGGCCTGGCACTCCTGGTGGCCCTCCCTTCCCTGGCCATGGAAGGGGCCAAGGGGGAGGAGCAGGGCGGGATCATCAACCTGAATCTGACGCTGGTCCTTCAGGTGGTGAACTTCCTCATCTTGATCGTCCTGCTTCACAGGTTCCTCTACAAGCCCCTCACCCAGTTCTTGGCGACGCGGGCCGATGGCATCAAGCGCTCCTTGGAGGAGGCCAAGGCGGCAAGAGAGGCGGCAGCTAAGGCACAGCAGGAGTACGAGGCGCGAATTGCCGCCACTCGCCGGGAGGCAGCCGCGATGCGGGAGGCGGCAGTCCGCGAAGTAGAAGAGGAGCGACAACGGCTCCTCAAAGCATCGCGCGATGAGGCCACCCGCCTCCTGACCGAAGCCAAGACCCAGATCGAACAGGAGGTAAAGAGGGCCAAGGCCGAGCTCCGCAAGGAGGTGGTCGGACTCTCAGTAGGGATCGCGGAGCGGCTCATCGCTCGCAGCCTCACGGCGGAGGATCACCGCCGCCTCGCCGAACAGGTCGCTCAAGAGATCGGCGAGGCCCGGCGATGAGGGCCGGTGGCCTTTCCAGGCGATATGCCAAAGCGCTGTCGGACGTCGCGGCCGAGCGACAGGCACTGGAACCGGTCGGGCGCGATCTGCACACGGTGGCGGGGCTTCTGAAGCAGAACCGGGAGGCCGCGGCCTTCTTTGCGAACCCCGCAGTCCCGCTGGCCGACAAGCGGCGGGTCCTGCAGCTCCTCGCGGGGCGGGCGGCAGTTCAGCCGCTAAGCGCCAACTTCCTTGACTTGATCTTGGAGAAGAGACGGCTCCTCCACCTTGGCGAGATTGCCCTCGCGTACGATGAGCTGACCGACGAGCGGCTCAATCGGGGAAAGGCCACGGTGACCTCTGCGGCACCGCTGCCGGAGTCGATGCTGGAAGGGCTGAAGGCCCGTCTGCGGCTGGTGACCGGGAAGGAGGTCTACCTGGAGGCGCGAGTTGATCCCGCCATCTTGGGCGGGGTGGTGGCTCAGGTCGGCAGCACGGTCTACGATGGCTCCCTCAAGACCCAACTCAAGCGGATGCGGGAGCAATTGCTGAAGGAGTAACGGCATGGCGCAGATCAAGGCGGGAGAGATCAGCGAAATCATCAAGAAGCAACTGGCCGGCTACGAGGCGACTGTCGATGTGGCTGAGGTCGGTTCCGTCATCGAAACGGGTGACGGAATCGCCCGCATCTATGGCCTGGAGAAGGCAATGGCCGGCGAGTTGCTGGAGTTCCCCCACGAGGTCTTTGGCATGGTCCTGAACCTTGAAGAGGACAACGTCGGCTCGGTCCTGCTCGGCGAGGCCGAGGCGATCAAAGAGGGAGATCTGGTGAAGCGGACAGGCCGGATCGCCGCCGTCCCGGTTGGCGACGCGCTGGTGGGGCGGGTGGTCAACGCTCTGGGCCAGCCGATCGACGGGAAGGGGCCGATCGACACAAAGGAGTATCGGCCCATTGAGCGGTTCGCCCCCGGCGTTGTGGACCGGCGGCCGGTCAAGGAGGCGCTCCAGACCGGGATCAAGGCGATCGACGCCATGATTCCCATCGGCCGCGGGCAGCGAGAACTCATCATCGGCGACCGGCAGACCGGCAAGACCGCGATTGCGATCGATACGATCATCAACCAAAAAGGGAAGGGCGTCTTCTGTATCTATGTCGCCATAGGGCAGAAGCGTTCCACGGTCGCTCAGGTCGTGAAGACGATGGAGGACAGTGGCGCCATGGCCTACACCACTGTGGTCGCGGCAACAGCTTCGGAGGCGGCCCCATTGCAGTACATCGCCCCCTATGGCGGCTGCGCCATGGGCGAGTTTTTCCGCGACTCTGGACGTCACGCCCTCTGCATCTACGACGACCTGTCCAAGCACGCCCAGGCCTATCGTCAACTGTCGCTGCTGCTCCGCAGGCCACCCGGCCGGGAAGCCTACCCCGGCGACGTCTTCTACCTGCACTCACGCCTGCTGGAGCGGGCGGCCAAGCTGAACGACGAGCTGGGGGGCGGCTCGCTGACCGCGCTGCCGATCATCGAGACACAGCTCGGCGACGTCTCGGCCTACATCCCGACCAACGTCATCTCCATCACTGACGGGCAGATCTATCTGGAAAACGATCTGTTCTTCGCCGGCATTCGACCAGCCATCAACGTTGGGCTGTCGGTCTCCCGGGTGGGCGGGTCGGCCCAGATCAAGGCGATGCGGCAGGTGGCAGGCAAGCTCCGGTTGGACCTCGCCCAGTATCGAGAGATGGCCGCGTTTGCGCAATTTGGGAGCGAGCTCGACAAGGCAACCCAGGCCCAATTGAACCGGGGCGGGCGGATGGTCGAGGTGTTGAAGCAGGGGCAGTACAGGCCGCTTGAAGTCGAACGACAGGTCCTTATCATCTATGCCGGGACGGCGGGCCACCTGGACGAGCTTCCCGTCGAGGCGGTGGCGGCCTTCGAGGGGGCGCTGTACAAATTCGTCGAAGGTCGGCATCCAAGCATCTTTCATGAGATCCGGGAGAAGCGGGAACTCAGCGACGCCCTTCGCGCCCAGATGGACAAGGCGATCCAGGAGTGCAAGGCAGAGTTCCTGGCGGCCCGAAAGGCCGCATGAGAGATACTGTTCACTGTTGACAGTCAACGGGTCACTGTGAACGGTGAACCGTGAACTGTGAACCCATGGATATGGGATGGCTACCCTGCGCGATATCAAACGGCGCATCGCGTCGGTCAAGAGCACGCAGCAGATCACCAAGGCGATGAAGCTGGTGGCCGCGGCGAAGCTGCGCCGGGCCCAGGAGCGGATTTTGGAGGCGCGCCCCTATGCCTTTAAGATGCAGGAGGTGCTGGCCAGCCTGGCCCTGAGGGCTGATCCACAATCTCATCCGCTGCTTCAGCGGCGCGAATCGAGCAGGAAGATCCTCGTGGTCATTGCGGCAGATAAGGGGCTGTGCGGCGCTTTCAACAGCAATATCATGCGCCGGTCCCTGGAGGTGCTTCGGGGAACGGCTGGCGAGGTCGCGGTGACTCTGGTTGTGGTCGGGCGCAAGGCCCGCGATTTCTACCGGAGGCGCTCCTACACGATCAGATCGGAGCAGGTCGGTTTCTTCGACCGCCTGGCGTATGCCCACGCGGCCACCCTGGGGAAAGAGCTGGTGAACGAGTACGCGGCCGAGGAGGCGGACGAGATCCAGCTCGTCTATAACGAGTTCAAGTCGGTCGCGACCCAGCGGGTCGTGGTGGAGCGGCTGCTCCCCATCGAGCCGCTGCCGCCCCCTGAGGAGTTTGCCGCCCTCGACTTCGTCTACGAACCCTCACCGGGGGCAATCCTGGAAGGCCTGCTGCCCAAGCACATCGAGGTCCAGGTCTACCGGGCGCTCATGGAATCTCTGGCCGGTGAGTACGGTGCTCGGATGACGGCCATGGATGCGGCGACTAAGAACGCCTCGGAGATGATCGACCTGCTTACGCTGCAGTTCAACAAGGCTCGCCAGGAACGAATCACCAAGGAGCTGCTCGAAGTGGTCGGCGGCGCCGAAGCGTTGCGGCAGGCCCGGGGGTAGGGAGTTCAGAGTTCACAGTTCATGGTTCACGGATGAGGCAAGGAGTGGAATGATGAATGTCGGAAAGATCGTACAGGTCATCGGGCCCGTCGTCGATGTGGAGTTCGAGCCGGGGAGGCTGCCGGCAATCTATAACGCCCTTGATGTCAAGGCGAAGCAGGTCAAGGACATCTTCTCTTACAGCGAGCGGCTGGTTCTGGAAGTGGCCCTTCACCTGGGCGAGAGCCGGGTCAGGGCCATCGCTCTCTCCTCGACCGATGGTCTTGTCCGGGGGATGGAGGTGCTCGACACCGGCGCGCCGATCACCATCCC
>OBEQ010781239.1_pt1 | contig 19435 bp, 14 predicted proteins | sample 1670901 | NCBI WGS metagenome assembly OBEQ01 (sample SAMEA104232315, study PRJEB22302) | groundwater metagenome | biome: forest; feature: aquifer; material: groundwater | place: USA | collected 2011-08-07 | depth 5.4 m
GATCGCTGATGCACGCGGCGCCGCGTGGCTCGTACGCCGTGCAGCTCGAATCGCTGTACGACGCGCCCGGGCACGATTGCATGCACGCGAAGCGCTGCGCCCGATCCGACACGCCGAAGCAGCGGGTGGTGCAGTCACTCAGCGGCACGCGCACGGCGCCGGTGGTTGCGCAGCCGCCCAGGAAGATCAACAGCAGACTCACACGCCACGCTCGCACGGCTCGAATACGCATGCTCGAAGGGTGCAGCCGGCGTGACGCGGCGCGTGTGGCAAGCCCCGGCAAGCGCGCGCGCCGCGTGATCCACCTCCCGAACCGACGAAGCGTCGAAGACCTGACGCATTCGTCTCCCGCGGGCACGTGTCTTCGGCCGTCTGCGCGCGGCGCGCCGTTTGCTTCTTCCACTTCGGTGCCGTCACGTCGATTCGCCTTCGTCTTCGCTCTCGTCGCGTCGCTCGCCATGGCGCTGCTCACCCCTGCGGTCGCGCGTGCCGTCGAGCCGGCCGATTCGAGGACTATCGACCGGGAAGCGGAGCCGGAGACTCCGGCGGCGCCGACGCGCTGGTACGGCTGGCAGAGCCTGCCCATCGATGCGTTGGCCGTGACCGTGCTGGCCCTGAGTGCGAGCACGAGCTCCGACGCCATCTTCGACGAAGGCCGGTTGCTCACGGTGGGCGCGGTCGGGATCTACCTGCTCGGGGGGCCGCTCGTCCATCTCGGCCATGGTCATCGCCAACGAGCGGCCGACAGCCTGGGCCTGCGCCTGGGCGCGCCGCTGGCCGCCGGGTTCCTGGGCGCTGCTCTGGGTTACGTCACCACGCCCGAGCGCGGAGAGCTCGAGAACCGCTGCAACGACTGCGGGGCCCTGCGCGCGCTGGGCGGCGGTATGATCGGGGTCGGCATCGGCATGCTGGCCTCGATCGTCATCGACGACTTCGTGCTGGCTCGCGAGACCATTCCTGCGCACGCGCCCAGGTGGACGCTCACCGTGGCGCCCGCCTCGGCGAGCGGAGGGCTCGACTTCGGCGTGGCGGGAACCTGGTGAGCGGCCACTGGCCTTGCATGCGTGTAGCCTGAAGGAATGAACAAGGCCGGCTTGGTGCACATCCCGACGGGACGGCTGGAGGCACTTCTGCGGGCGGTGATCGGCGAGACGGTCGCGGTGCCCCTGACGCCGCCAGGGCTGATGACGAGCGGCTTTCAGGACATCTACGACCAGCTCGGCGCCCTCTCCGGGCTCGAGCTGGCCGCCGCGCGCGCCGCGCGCCGGCCGCGAGCCAGGTAGCTCACAGGCTGCGCCCGTCCTGGGCTACTCCCAGGGGTAGAAAGCGTTGGCGACGCTGGCGAGGCCGGTGTCGGCAAGCTCGGGGAACTGGCGCAGCAGGATCTTCTTCATGCTCGCCTGCTCGATCCACGCCATGCCCTCGGGGGTGTAGACCTCGGGCGTGAACGAGCTGGTGTAGAAGCGATCCGAGGCCAGGCGGCGCGTCGCCATCAGCGTGAACACCTGGAAGAGCGTCTCGCCGAAGCCGTAGCAGCTGGGGCGGGTCGCCTCGGCGAGCGTGCCGACCAGCAGGTCGACGCGGTTGATGGCGCCGGCGTCGTCGCCGTAGACGTCCTTCAGCTCGGCCAGCTGCTCGGGATCGGTGGTGAGCTGCTCGAGGCTGGTCAGGCGCGGCAGGCGCAGCTGCTCGCGGAAGTCGTTGTAGCGAGGCACGCCGCGCTCGCGGTCACGCAGGATGTCGACCGCGCCCATGTCGATGACGCCGACGAAGGGAATGGGCAGGATCTGCATGAACTGGGGGAAGTTGTTCAGTACCAGCGCGCCCGGGTGCTGCACGCCGAACGAGTAGAGCAGGTCCTGCTGCGACTGCCTCTCCTCGATGTAGCGGCCGCCCGCCATGCGCGTCACCGCGGTCGGGTAGGTCCGCTTGAGCTTGCCGCTCCGGGACGACCGGACCTCGATCTTCTCGGGCAGGAGCGGATGCATGCGGTAGACGCTGACGAACTCCTCGGTGAGCGTGTAGGGCACGCCCTTGTCGTCGCGGTTGCCGCCGACGACGCCGTGGATCACGGGGTCAGAGGTGTTGTTGCGCGCCTCGCGCGGCGGCGTGGGCAGGCCCAGGTGGAAGAACTTGTTCAAGCCATTCCAGTTGGCGTTGAGGCCGATGGCGGCGTTGGGATGGGGCAAGATGGCCGGCGTCCAGTCGACGGTGTGGATCTTGGCGATCACGGCGGCGTTGATCATGCGCGCCTTGTCGAAGAGCTCCTGGTCGGTCATGGCCGGGTAAGCGGCGTGCAGCATGTCGGCGATGGCGTTGTGCTCGCGCGAGAACAGGTTGTGCAGGAGCGCCAGGCCGAGCCAGAAGTTGTCACGATTGCCGGTGTCCTCGAAGCCGTCGGCGGCCGTGGGCAGCAGGCCATGCTGGTCGATCTTCAGGCGACCACCCTCGAAGCTGCGCAGGCGGTTCGCGGTGTCGACGTTCGAGCCGTACACCTGCGAGCCATCCCACCAGTGCGTGACCGCGTTCTTGTACGACGGCGGCAGCATCGCGTTCTCGCTGGGCGTGCGCGTGTCGTCGCTCGCGGTCTTGAAGACCTTGAGCTCGGTGACGCCGTGCTGGCGCAGCGGATCGTCGGCGGCGAGCGGAATGGTGTAGAACTCGGTCCTCGAGTTCTCGCCATGGCTCATCCAGTCGTGGACCTCGAACTGCACCCACGCGGCGGCCAGCATGTTGAGGAAGGGCACCGGCTGGAACTGCCGGCGCGTGAACAGCTTGCGGCTGATCTCGCGCGGGCTCGGCGTCATGAAGTTCGGATCCGGGTTGGCGGCCGGGTTCTTGCGGAAGGTGCCGTCGCCATTGGGCAGGAGCGGCGGGATGTTGCGGCCGAAGCGGACGCCGGCCGAGCCCTGCGACGGCTTGTCGAGGTTGTTGCAGGTGCCGTCGAGCATGCGCACGGTCCCGGCATTGTCCGGGCAAGCGGCCGCCGGCAGCGGCGACAGGTACATGTCGAAGAGGTTGAACCTCTCCAGGATGCCGCGCATCACCGCGAGCTTGGCCAGGCCCTCGCGGCTATCGAGGTCCCTGTACCAGTTGGTGAAGCCATTGGTGAACATCTCGGCAGGGTGCGTCGAGTAGTACGGCGCCCGGTTCTGCAGGATGAACAGCAGGTCGGGCACCGTCACCGGGGGCGGCGTGAAGCCTTCTGCCCCGATGCACGTGGGACCCGTATCGGTGAGGTTGCTGCTGGTGCTCGAGGTCTGCTCGCCCGAGGTCGGCTCGATACTGGCGCTGTCAGCGACACATCCCAGCGAACCCAGAAGTGCGAGACACAACCATTTTCCTGCTCTGATCATACTGATGAGATCTCCAACTGCCCGAATGCAGTGGGCACCTCATACGGCAAAGGCCATGCGGTAAGCCAGCTATATAAGAACCGTATTTGGGAAATAATGAACTCGAGACGGAATCCCGGAATGACCGGGCGCGTCATCGGGAGCTTGGCCGGGCCGTTGTGCGGATTAGCACAGCGGTCAGAAAGTCATCGAGCTGAGGTTGTAGCCGCCCGTCTCTTCGAACAGCTCCAGGACCTGCTGACCGGCCGGCAACGTGATGTTCGCCGTGATGGTTGCATAGGCCTGCCAGCCACCCGTGCCCGGAACGTTGATGGTGCCGGTCAGGTTGGTTCCGGAAGCAGTCTGCATGTGGAACCGGCCCGCCGTGGTGCCCACCGCCGACACCGAGGCGACGCGGAACGATACCGTGCGCGTTCCCGCCGTGGCCACGTCGACGGTGTACCTCAGCCATTCGCCCGCGCTGGTCCAGCCGACGTCGAAGCCACCACCGCTATCTCCGCAGCTCTCGATATCGACACCGTCGGTCCGGTACTGGCCGCCCGAGCTCGCGGCGTCGCTATCGTGGTAGGCAATGCCTTCGCCACCGACGTCGTAGTCCTCCATCTGAATGGTTCCCGGTATCGCCGCCGGCCGGCCGCCGAACGGTCCTTCCTGCACAGGTGGCGTGGCGCCGAAGTAGGAGAGATTGACGGCATTGGCGATGGCCTGCAGGCCGGCCTCGTTCGGGTGCAGGTGATCGCCGGTGTCGTACGCGGGAAGGAATCGGGTCGGGTTGGCGGGGTCGTGGGGCGCCACGTCCTGGTCGACGATGCCGTCACAACCGCTGCTGGTGCCGCGGACGAAGGCGTTGAACTGTCCGCGCGCGGTTTCGGCCTGCGGCGACCAGCCGCCCGCGCCCTGGAAGGGCGTCAGCGTCGAGCACAAGAACTTGATTCCGGACTGATGCGCGCGGGTGATGAGCTGCGAGGTCGCACTGACGAGCTGGGCGCCCGAGGGTGGATTGCCCGAGCCGAGATCGTTGATCGGATCGTCGGAGAAGATGACCCACTGCACACCGGGTTGCGCCAGAACATCGCGGGCGAAGCGGTTCGACGCGCTTTGACCGGCGCCGTCGGCCAGGAGGCGGTTGCCGCTGATGCCCTGATTCAGCACGCCGACCACCACCCCGACGTTGACCATTCGAGCCGCCAGATCATTTGGCCAGCGTCGATTCGCGTCTCCGGACGACCCGGCTCCATCGGTGATCGAGGCGCCCAGGGTCACGACGGCGCCGCCGGATGAGGGATTCTGGACGTCGAGGTTCATCAGAAAGAAGTAGCTGCCCGTGGTTCCGGCGCCTGCCAGCGTCTCGCTGCCGCTCACGTCACCCGAGGCGATGTAGCTGGTCTGCATGCCCATCTGGTGCGACGTCGCCGGCCCGGTTAGCTGTGGCAGGAAGAAGCTGACCGCGACATCGGAGAGGGCGGCGACGGAGAAGTCGACCGGGTCACTGACGGCAAGACCTCCGGCCGGGATGGTGATCTGGGATTGCCCGGCGAACGTCACCACCCGGTCGCTGCTGGTCGCAATGGAGGAGCCGGACGCGCGCCTGGCGATGTGCACGTCTCTGATCTGAATGGATTGATTGCCGAACACATTGGACAGCTGAATACGAGCTGCCGAGCCGGCGATGCTGGTGTGCACGATCTGCCGCAGCGTCTGCCCATTGAAGCTGGTGCCGCTACCTTGAGGAGAGACGGCCCAGGTGCCGGTCCAGGCGGGCGCGGCTGCGAGCGCGTCGGTTGCGGGCGATTCCGGGGACGGCTCGAGCTCCGTCGCGCAGGCCACACATACAAATGGAATCAAGAGAGCAAGGCGAAGAATCATCGAATCGGTCCTCGTGGTCATTGGGCGGCCATGATAAGCGGGCGCCGCAGGCGCGGCTCGGCGTCCCGCAATCTCGAAGAGAATGTGGCTGCCACGACGACGCGAGCGGAGGAATGGCGACTTGCAGGAACGAAAGGGATCAGTCGATCTGGCCGCGAATCTCGCCGGGCGCGCAGGCCGCAGCGTGCACGTTGACGTACGACTTGCCTGCCTTCATGTCGGTGACGAAGGCCGCGAAGGTCGCCGGAGCGCCCTCGGGCGGGGTGGCCGGATAGTCCGTTGCCTTGAACGTCTTGGTGACCGGGCTGACCGGGTTGGCGCCCAGCGGGAAGATCACGCCGCCGGCCGCGCCGGGCGCACCGTAGTGGATGTGCGCGTTGGTCGCCGGGCCGGACAACCCGTTGAAGGTCAGGTTCACCGTGATCATCGAGTCGTCCGCGCTGATCGTCACGGTCGCGCTGCCCGTCGCGCTGGCGCCTGCTGACGCACAGACGGGAACCTCGTCCGCAGCAACCAGCGGAACCGTGAATGTCTTCACCCCGCCACCGCCATCGTCGCCACAAGCAGCTGCCAGCACCAGGATTGCGAGCACTCCCATCACCTTCGTCATAGTCCACCTCCCATAATATTGGCGACCGCAGATTATCACTCGCTCTTGGGCTCGCTCAAGATCACTCGACCTCAATCAGGGTGCCGAAGCAGATCGCGAAGCGACCCGGCCTCCATGCGGTGATCTGCCCGAGCCAGCGAATGAACCGTCGGACGCTCGTGCGCGTGACGACATTGTCGCCAGTCGTCGGTCGGTCATCGGGGCGCGCTACGAGGAGGATCGAGGGTTTAGGGGCGGGCTACTTCTGCGGCCGGCTGAACCACAAGAAGGCGGGGTCGCGGTAGTGCTTGCTGCCGATCTGCTTGCGCGTGGCTTCTGCTCCCGCCTTGTCGCCCGCCTTCTCCTGCGCCATCGCCAGCTCCCAGTGGCACACGAAGTCGTCCTCCCAGCATCCCGACAGCTCGGTGATGGCGCCCTTGAGATCGCCGGTGGCCCACTTTTGCAGCCCGCGCGCCATCACCAGCGCCGAGCCGAACTGGGGCGGAGCGTCCTTGCTGGCCTCGGCGATCGCCGCCAGCGTCTTGTCGGCGTCCTTGCCCTTGCCTTGCTTCGACTGCACCGCCAGCGTCAGCACCAGGTTGCGGCGTTTCATGGCCTTCTGCCCCACGCCGGGCAGCTTTGACTTGTCAGCGCGCTCCTGCATCTGCGCCAGCTGCTTGCCCGCGTCGGCGTACTTGCCCTGTGCGTAGCTCATGGCCGCGCGCGCTTCCGCCACCTCGACCCAGGCCTGGGGCAGCTGCTTGATGTCTGCGGACTGATCGAGCGTGTCGAGCAGCTTCATCGCCTCGGCCGGCTTGCCCTCGCCGAGCTTCGCCCACGCCTGGTCGAAGTCGAAGAGCACCCGGTCCTCGGGCAGGGCCGCCGCCTGCTTGCCCTTGGCGAGCGCCGCGTAACCGCCCGACCAGTCAGCGCGGTAGAAGCGCGCCAGCGCCACACCCTCCCAGGCGACCGCAAACTTCGGTGACAGGTCGATGGCCTTGAGGTACGCGGCTTCCGACTCGGGGAAGCGTCCGGCCATGAGCAAGATCTCACCCAGGGTGTCCTGCGGGTTGGGCTCGTTGGGGAGCAACTCGGTCTGCTTCTTGGCGGCCGCGACCGCGTCGTCATACCGGCGCTGTGCCGCGTAGGCGTAGGCGAGGCCGTTGTGGACCACGGCGGACTCGGGGTTGGCCTCTGCGGCCTGCTTGTAGCGAGCGATGGCCTCGTCGAACTTGCGCCCGTTGGTGGCGCGCAGGCCCAGGGCATAGAACACGCGCCACTCGCCCGGGGCCAGCTCGCCCACGCGGGCGAGCAGCTGCGCCGACCTGGCGTCCTCGCCTTGCCGCTGCAGCAGCGCCGCCTCGATGTACGTCTTCTCGGCCTCGGGCAGCGCCGCCGCCAGCGTGGACGCCTTGCGCAGCATGGTCTCGCCCTCGACGCCGGGAGTGAGCATGCCCAGGTGGGCATGCGCGAGCGCGAAGTCGGGATCCAGCTGGATGGCCTTGTTGAAGAATTCGATCGCCTCGGCGAAGCGAAGCTGGTCGTTGAGATCGCGTCCCTGCTTGAAGGCCGCGATGGCTTCCGGGTACTTGGAGGTGATGGGCACCTCCGCTCGTGCCGGCGGGGCTGCGGGTGGCGCTGGCGCAGGCATCGCGGTCGCCTCGCTGGACTTGGCCGAAGGACTCGGTTCCTCCTTCTTCGCACAGGCAGCTGTGCACAGGATGGCCATCAACCACAGGCTCCGTGTATTCACCATGGTGCCCTCCCCCTCGAATGTCACTCGAGTCTACGCCCGGCCGGGAGAGGCGGCGGCAGCGATTTTTGCGGCGCGCCCGGCGCGCGGATCAGAGCCCGAAGGTTCCATTTCCGGCGAGCACCCACGCGGCGCCATCCCACACGTAGATCTTGTCCCGGCCGATGGCAAAGCTGCGGTTGTGGGGCGCGTAATAGATGTAGATGAAGCTGTCGTCGCGCCGGGTCTCCTGGAAGTGGTTCTCCGCGATCAGCTGATCGTTCGCCGTCCACGTCATCTCCACCCAGACGTGCCCGTCCTTGAGCTGGTATCGGCGCTTGAGGGTCGAGCCCACGTCAGTGCTGTAGAAGAACCGGCGATCGTCGAACTGACCGTTCATGATCGTGCTGGGGTCGATCTGCAGCGAATTGCCCTGCACCCCGAGTGTCCTGCCCGGACAATTGAACTCGGCATACGTGTCGTTCTGGCCGGTCTGGGCCGGGTTCCTGGGCGTGCAACCGGTGATCGAGCCATCGGGCGCGGTGAAACCCCAGAGGCCATTGGCATTGGCGTCCTTGTGCAGCATGGTCACGCCGTCGTAGCCGGCCCACGTGTAATAGGTCCTCTGGAACCACTTTGCAGCCGAGGCAGAGACGGAAAAGAGGGACAGGGCGAGCAGGACGACGGTGGATACGGTGCGTTTCATGGCGTTCTCCTGCGCCGCCCTGGAGCAAGGGCGATGCCACGGCGCAAGATCGCGAATCAACGCGGAGCGTATCGACGCGGTCTCAGCTGAGCAGGGCTCGGGTCTCGGTTTCGGGGTGGCTGCTGTCGCAGTCGCATGGCGCCATCGCGAATGGGATGCCGTGGTCACCGAAGCATGGCCAGCGCGATCACGGTGGCGGTCGTGAGGTGGACAAAGACGATCGCCCACAGCCACAGCGCGAATGCCGGTTTCTTGGCCTTGTGACGCTGGCGGTGGGCGTAGACCGCCACCAGCGCGCCGATCGAGCCGCCCGCCGCCGTCATGGCGAGCAGCACGCGCTCGGGAATCCGCCGACGGCCGCGCGCTGCGCGTGCGCGCGACTTGTCGATGCGGTAGACGGCCCAGGTGGCGAGATTCCAGGCGAGCACCGCGATGGCGATCGAGATGGGCAAGGAGGGCAGGCTGGTTCTCCCTAGAGATAGTACTCCCAGCTCTGATTGGCGTTGCCAGACGAACAGGGCGAGACCGACACCTGGCTGGTATTGCTGCCATCCAGGCATTGCCCCAGCACCTTCACGTTGCCGGACAGCGAGAACTGCTCGTTCCAGAAGCGCGGTACGGCCGTGCATCCATCCCAGAGACCGAGCTCGCTCCCGGCATTCGGCAGGCCGCCGAGAACGTTCATGCAGAAGTTGCCGAAGCCGATGACGCCCTGGCCGGGGAAATTGAACCGCTGTCTGGCGTCCACCGTCGAACAGAAGTCCAGGTGCAAGCGCTCTCCGAGCGCGCCCGTGCTGCTGCCGGTGGTCACACACAGGCCGACGAAATTGGACTGGATCTGGCGCAGCCTGGGTACGACGTTCGGATCCGAATTGAGGAAGGTCCACTTCTGCGCCTGACTCCCGTCGCACGGCCGCATCTGGATGAAATTATTGACCGAAGTGGCGCACATGTTGCCCATTCCGTGCCATTCGACACCGCTGAACGAGAAGTCCTCGTTCGAGTTCGAGACGCAACTCCAGCTGATGATCGGCGTGGGAGAGGTCGGAGACACGGTGCCGCCGCTGACGTTCAGGCAACGGGGCGAGCCATCGGACGCAGTCGCTTGCAGGTGCTGGGTGACACCGTCTCGAAGCCAGCGGTCGTTCGCGGCATTGCGACAGGGGTACGCGATGATCGGCGTCCCGAACGCCGGGGACGCTTCCCTGATGTCTGCGCACATGCCACCCGTCGAGACCAGGGATCCGGAGCTCTTCCGACCGTATGCCCGCTGCACGCCGACGAGGTCTCCGGGAGAGAGCCGGTCTGCATCGCTGGTCGGGTTTCCGCAGTAGTTCATGATCGAGGAAGCATCTGGAAATGTCGTCAACGCGAGGCCATTGCTGACCGAACCCCTGTCCGGAAAGTCGGCCATGCTACAGGCTGGATCTGTGAAGTTGTTGCGCATCCACTCGTGCGCAAATCCGAGCGCGTGTCCGAACTCATGGATCAAGTTGCGAAAGTCCGCGCCGGCCTGGATCGGCGGCCAGTTGTACTGGATGACGGTCGGGCCGTTGCTGAATTTTCCCACCCCCGACCAGTCGACCCCACCCGCGACGCAGACGCCGTTCTTGCACTGGGCGTGAGGCGTCGCACCGCAATTGGCGTCACTCGAGCAGATCAGGCCGGCAGGAGGATCGAACTCCTGCTGGAACTGAATGACGATGGTATTCGCCAGCTGTGAATCGACATGCTTGTTGGTCGCCGGGTCGACCTTGCAATCACCCCAGTTGACGAACTCGATGTTGGCGGCGCGCGCCCAGGTGTTCTCGACCAGCCGACGGATGGTCGCCCGCAGCGCCGTCGAGTTGAGCGTCAGGCTGTTGAACGGATTCGTGCTCCTGCCCTCGCAGTCGACGTTGCGGCTGGTTTGCTGCGGGCAGCGAGGGCTCGGCCGCACCGCGAAGCAGACCGGAATCACCACGTTCGTGCCCAGAGGCCCCTGGTTGTTCTTGCTCGCGTTGTTCCACAGGACCGTATCTGCCGTGGAGAAGAGCGCGTCTTCAGAGCCGGTCACGGTCGCTTCAGGTGGCTCGTCAGGGCCGATGCAGGCGACCAATGCGATGCACAAGGGCAAGGCGGTGAATGTCCTGGCATGGAAAACTCTCATGGTGGTCTCTCCCTCGGGTCCGCGGCGTTATCTGCTCTTCTGACCGGGGTGGGCAAGACCTGTCGCAGCCGAGGCGACGGAAAAGCGCTGACAGCACCTCGCTCGCGCGCGTGTCGCCACCTCGCGCGTGTGTCGCCACAGTGTCGACACCGAGGGGTGCCAGAAGGCATTTCCGGACCGTCCCATGACCAGCTTTCGCCGGTTTGGACGGGTTCTGGCCGCGCAGGCAGGCCGCCGCTCGCGGTACGGCTCTTGCTCCTCCGGCCCGCCCATGAAGCTTCGCAGCATGGGTTGGGCAGGTCTCCTGGTCGCGAGCGCGATCGCCGCGTGTAGCAGCCCCGACAGGGTGCCGGCCAGCGAGCCGGTGCACGCGCTGAGGGGCGAGCTGAAGCTCGAGGACTGCGACGCCGACGACCCGGCCAAGCAGTGCAGCCCGCGCCTCGACCAGGTGTTCATGAAGAACACCCACAACTCGTACTGGGTGAACAAGCACCCCGGCGACGACGCGTTCGGCGCCGGGCCGCAGCAGCGTATCTGGGACCAGCTGGTCCACGAGCACGTCCGGTCGATCGAGGTCGATCTGCACAAGGACATCGACATTCCGGCGACCAACCAGGGCTACCACCCGGGCGAGTTCCGCATCTACCACACCAACCAGACCGAGAACTCCACCACCTTCAGCCTGGCCGACCTGCTGCAGGTCTTGCAGCGCTTCGACTACGCGGTTCCCAACCACGAGCTCGTCCACATCTCGATCGAGTTCAAGCAGGTCGACCGTTTCGGTTCGGACGACAGCCTCTTCGATGCGGCGTCGTTCATCTCCGATTTCCATCCCGAGGATCTCGATCGCGTGCTCTGGGAGCACCTCGGCTCGCACCTCTACACGCCGGGCGAGTACCTGAGCCAGTGCGACGGCCACGCGAACATCCGCACGCTGCGCGACTGCTCGGCGCAGGACTACGCCAGGTGGCCGACCATCGACGAGCTGCGTGGCCGCTACCTGGTGACCGTTCACGGCACCGACGTGGGCAGCTCGCCCGGTGCCACCAACGAGCGCGCCTGGTGGATGTACGCCGGCGGCGACGGCGACTACCGGGTCGACATTCGCACGCGCGCCGCCTTTCCCATGTTCGTCGTGGGCGGCGGCGAGCACGACTACGACAACCACCTGCCTTACCAGCGCGCCGGCAAGTACCACACGTACACCGATCAGTTCCTCGCCATCTGGCGGCGCGCGCTCGACAACACCATCATCTGGGACCTCGAGGACATCGACAGCAACGGCAACACGCCCAGCCCCGAGTTCATCGAGGACGCCACGCACGTGCCCATCTGGAAGCGCTACCACGGGCTCGTGCGCACCGGCGCGACCCACATGATCGACTTCCCCATGCCCAGCTGCTCCGACTGCTCCGACATCGTCGGCCACTTTCCCCAGGTCGCGGCCATCCGGCACGGCTGGCAGATCCTCATGACGGACTTCCCCGCCAACCACATCTCCGACTTCCGCTGGAGGATCGAGGGCGACCAGCCGATCATTCCCTCGCGCGTCGATCACCCGTACTTCGAGGGCTACGACGTGGGCGAGGGCGACAAGCGCCACTTTCCCATCGACACCATGCGCGAGCCCGGCCAGCGCATCTACTTCGACACGGCGACGCGCGTGATCGATGCCCATGCCGCGGGGGATCACTCACCCCCTCGCTTCTCCTACGACCGCTTCAACCTCGAGAACACGACGCGCGAGAGCGACTTCCACAAGCGCGGCAGTGGCCAGCTCCTGCGCGTGGCCGGGGCGCGCGCCAGCGAGCCCGTCGACGACTGGGAGGTCTTCCCGTCGACGTCGATGGAGACGCACACCGACTCGCTGATCGGCTTCCACCAGAAGCTGCTCCAGCTGACGCCGTTCGGGCGCAGCTGCTTCGTCGCCGAGAACCAGCCCAGCGCGATGACGCAGCCCGATGGTGAGTGGCTGCAGCTCTGCCGCGTGGTCCACAGCGACAACGAGCGGTCGGTCAGCATCACGCTCACGGGTCACAGCCGCGTCGAAGGCAACCTCATCGAGAGCTGGCAGCTCGACCCCCACCTCGTCCAGGGCGAGTCGAAGGGCGAGGCGTTGCGCGTCTACATCGACCGTCACAACGAGGGCTCGACGGTGCTGCTGATGAGCGCCGCCGAGATGAACCCCGACGGCACGCCCGGCTGGCAGGGGCTGCCGCGCAGCTCGCTCCGCTTCGGCAGCGACCTGGTCCGCCAGGGCCTGCTGCAGGAGGGCGCGGGTGTGTTCGTGGGCACGCGCCTGAACTACGCCCCGGTCGACTTCGCTGACTTCCGCCTGGTCTCGCCCGGGGACGAGAACATCCCGGGCGGCCACGCCTACGATCTCTCCTACTGCGGCGCCGACGGCAGCGCCTGCGCAGCGCGCGCGCACGCGCCGCGCGAGCTGGTCTCGATGGCCGACGGCGAGTACGTGCGCGTGCACCAGGCCACCGGCAAGCTCTTCCGCGGCCAGGAGCGCACCATCTACACCACCAACCGCTACGAGATGCGCTCGAGCGGCTTCTACGAGCTCGCCGAGAGCAAGTTCTTGCTGCGCACCAGCCCGGCCGACGCGAGCTGGGCGCCGGTCTACCACTGCGTCGACTGGCGGCGCGACATGCACATCCACTACCTGTCGACCTCGCCCGCCTGCGACAACAACGGCGACGATCACGGCAAGCCGTACGGCGGACCCGACTACCTGCCCGACGGGCCGGGCGGGCCGCAGCGCGTGATGGGCTACCTCTCGCGCGTGCCGCGCGCCGGATTCCAGCCCGTCTACCACATGCGCACCGACACGGAGAACGCGACCGGCGAGAGCCGCACGCCCACGCACGACACCCACGATCACGTCTTCGCCGTCGGTGACGCCGACAAGCATGGGTGGGAGCAGCGCGGCTACTCGCCGTACGGCGACGTCTTCGGCTACGTCGCGGTCACGACCACCGCGACCGGCCTGGTGATCGACGCGACCGCCCTGACCAAGCAGCCCATCGCGGTCGCCGGGGTCAGCGAGATGTTCGACAGCGACGTGGTCAAGGTGCTGCAGGTCGAGCCGGGCCCGGCCACCATCTACGTGGCCTCGCAGGGCGCCTACCTGGGCCAGTTCATCGTCGGCGCGGACGGCAAGGTCGACTACGACGCCTCGCTCGACGGCACGTACGGTGGCCGCGGCACCAACCGGCTCATCGTCAAGGCCTACCCGGTCACCGTCGACGGCAGGGCGCTCACCCGGCAGCCGATCGCGGTCGCCGGCGTCGGTCCGATGTTCCAGAGCGACGAGGTGACGCGGCTGATGTTGCCGCCCGGCCCGGCCACCATCTACGTGGCCTCGCAGGGCGCGTACCTGGGCGGCTTCACCGTCAGGAGCGACGCGACGATCGGGTACGACACGTCGCTGGATGGCACGTACGGCGGGCGCGACAGCGGCCTGCTGACCCTGAAGGCGTACAGCGTCACGGTCGACGGCAGGGCCTTGACCAGGCAGCCCATCGCGTTCGCCGGGGTCGGCCCGATCTTCAACAGCGACGTGGTCACGACGGTCAAGCTACCGCCGGGCCCGGCCGCCATCTACGTGGCCTCGCAGGGCGCGTACCTGGGTGGCTTCACCGTCAGGAGTGACGCGACCATCGGGTTCGACGCGTCGCTCGATGGCACGTACGGCGGGCGGGGACGCAGCCTGCTGCCCACGAAGGCGTACCCGATCCCCGTCGACGCCACGGCGCTGAGCGCTCAGCCGATCGCGGTCGCCGGCGTGAGCGAGATGTTCGACAGCGGCGTCGTCCTGACCGTCAAGCTGCCGCCGGGCCCGGCGACCATCTACGTGGCCTCGCGGGCCGCCTACCTGGGCGTCTTCGCGGTCAAGAGCAACGGCACGATCGACTTCGACGCGTCGCTCGACGCGATCTATTCGGGCCGCGCAAGCACGATGTTGCGAGTCCTGCGGCTACCATGAGCCTGCCCGCCGCCTGCCCGCCGCTGCATGGTCAGATTGTCTAGGCAGCCTGTGCGGCAGAGCCGGCGCCGCGCCGGGGAGGCGACCGCTGGGCGGCGCTGATTCGCATGGTTTCGCGGCCTTTGCTGGCCAGCGCCGAGCGGCATGGCGCGTGCAAATGGCCGGGCCATGCGCAAGCTCATCGGAACCATCCTGCTCACCACTCTGTTCTCCGTCCCCGCGTACGCGGACGTCACTCACGAGGTGGTCTCGCTCGTGATGGGCGGCGGCAACGGCGCGGGCGGGACCTGTCCCAACGGCGCTGGCAGCGAGCCCAAGCAATTGATCGAGGATCCCGATGGCGGCCAGCTGCTCGCCAATGTGGGCTACCAGGTACCGGCTGGCTATGTTCTCGAGATCACCGACGTGGAAGTGACCTACGCCCAGAACCGCGTCTACAACGACTGGGTCAACATCTCTGTGGTGAACCGCGCCAACGCCAGCCGCAAGTACCTGGCGTTCACCGCGCAGACGTCGGCAGCGCCCATCCTGAAGGCCGACGCCGACCTCCACCTCGATTACACCGACCAGTACCTGTCGCCCCGTGGCACGCAGCACTTCACGCTGGGTACGGGTTTCCTGGTCTCGAGCAATGCCCGCATCTGCATCGCGTACACGAGCCCGAGCTCATTGCTCGAGGGTCCAGTGCGCCTGCGTGGCCGGCTGCACCCGGTGCAGGCGAGCCCGGTGCCCGTGCCGCCCATCGGCGGCGGCGTGCTGTCGTCGCATTAGTCCATGGCCAAGCCTTAGCACCAGAAGGTGCCGGACGAACGTTCATCACCCTCATGCAGGCCGCTCCCTGCGGCCTTGGTCACATGCGCGACCTGCGGCGTCTTCGCGATCGGTTGTTCGTCGCGGTCGAACGGGTGTTCGCTGCAAATGAACGGCTCGTGGGCAACCGAAAGGATTGCCCATGACCTCGATGCATGCGTCCCGCTTCCGCTGGTGGTCGTTCGCGCTGGCGATGATCCTGGCTTCCTGTGCCTCGGAGACCGCCCCGCCCGAAGGTGAGGGTCATCCCGCCGCGGTCGACGACGCGCCGCCGCTCACCAGCGATCCCATCGCCGTGGTGGGCCACGGTGCCCTGATCGACAGCAACGGCGCCGAGATCGTGCCGGATCGCGACTTCGTCTTCGCCGTGCAGCAGCTCTACCTCGAGCAGCTCGAGGCGCAGGCAGACGAGCCGGCGCGAGCGCACTCCAAGGACGTCGTGGCGAGGCTCGCGCGGCGAGGCCTGGGCCAGAGCGACGACGAGCGCGCGTTCCTGAACACGTCGTTGATTGGCTGGCTCGCCCGGGAGTCGGCGGATCCGGAGCTCGCCCGCCTGAAGGCCAAGAACACCACGCTGTACCTCGCCTACCAGCGGTTGCGCGCGGCGTCGGGCGCGGCCGATGCCAGGCGTGCCGACCCGGCGTTCCCCGCCATCGAGGCCGCGCTTCGCGACGCGGGCATCGTGCACGAGAAGCTCCGCGCCGCCTCGAACTACGCGGACGACTGTGCGCGCGCAGGCGTGCCCACGCCACCCACGTGGGGCAGCTCCTCGTGGATCCGGAGCGGCGAGCTGACCAACGAGTTCCTCTCGCCCGAGGGCACGACCGAGGTCTACTACTACTCGAGCAGCAGCCCGCGCGGGACGTGCATCGCGCTGCCGCGCTCGAACGGTAACAACATCTTCCTCCTCGGCATCATCTGCCACGGCGTGGACACCAGCAAGGCGTGCTTCTGGGACAACAGCAACGTGACCAAGGGGACGGTCGTGCCCATCGCCAGCTTCAGGCAAGGCGACACCGACGCCATCGACGACGCCGGCCGCTGCACCGACTGCCATGCCGGGACCAATCCATTCGTCATTCATCCGAACACGCCGCTCGACGTGGGCGCACTGGTCCCGGCGGCGAACTGGGCGTCCAAGAACTGGTACGACCCGCTGATCTACCCGACCCTGGCGCAGAACCCTGGACCGACCAACGCCATCGCCTCGCTGAGCGTCCCGGCCGGACAGGGATCCTGCAACACCTGCCACAGCGCCATACGGCTGCCCGAGCTGTCCACCAGCACGGGCAGCTTCTGCGGCGTGGTCCTCGACAACGCGATTGCCAGGACGATGCCGCCTTCCAGCCCGGGCAACCCCAGCTACAGCACGCACGCCCAGGCGCTGCGGTCGCGCTGCAGCAACACGCCGGCATCGTCACTCTGTGAGCCAGACAACGCGAAGATCTGCGCCCAGGCAAGCGGCTACTGCGAGCAGGCCTTCTCGACGACCGGCGGGCGCCACGACCTGTGCCGCTGGCCCGCCGCCAGCACCGAGGCCGCCTGCAATGCCACCGCCGGCCTGTGGACGACCGCGAGCTCCGGGTTCGCTGCCGGCTGGCCGACGGCCGTGCCGAGTGGCGCGGTCGGTGCGTGCATCACGCAGATGCGAAACATCGGCGGCACGCGCGCGACCCTGCCGGCGTGCACCAGCGCCAACCGCGATCTCTGTCGGCGGCGTGGCGGCTTCTGCGAGGACGCGACCAGCACCGGTGGTGGCAACCACCAGCTCTGCCGCTGGCCGAACCACGACACCGCCGCCAAGTGCGCGAGCACGGCCGGCATCTGGACGGCCGCGAATTCCGGCTTCGCCGCCGGCTGGCCCACGGCGGTGCGCCGGAACGAGGCGGGCTCCTGCATCACGCAGATGCGCAACATCGGTGGCACGCGCAACTAACCTCGCCACTGTGGTTTTGAGCGGTAGCCCGAGGCGGGGTAACTCGTCTTCTGGGCCGACCCGGATGGCCCAGGCCTCGGGCGCGCGTCATGAGGCCGAGGAGTTGGGTGTCTCCTGGAACCAGTCGGAGTAAGCGAAGAGGGTTGTGAACACCATGGACAACCCTGCGGGCCCACGAGCGGCGAGTCGGCGAGTGGGCCCTCGGGTTTTCCACGCAGTTCACAACGCCTGCTGCTGTTTCCGGATCTTTGTCTTCAGGCAGAACCAGGCTCCTCGCGGCGCGAGGAACCTGGTTTGGTCCGGAAAGATCAAAAAAATCCGGGAACAGCCGCAGAGGCTGTGGGCAGTGTGAACATTGCGCCAGGAGAAGCCTGGTCGAAGAGGAAGGAGGTAGCGCCTGAAACTTCGAGGAGCGACCCAAGGGTGAAAGTCCCGCCCGCGAAGAGGGGAGGCCGTCGCGCGGGAAGCGAGTCTTGCGTGGTCGTGAGCAGCACACGGGCGACCGTGATCACGAAGCGTAGACAGCGGGTGCGTGGGCCTTGGTGATGGTCCCGAAAGAGTCGAGTGGAGGGTGCCGAGACGCCTGTTCACGTCGAAGGCAACATCGGTGCGCCGTGCGAAGAGCCCGGGCCTTAGGGCACCGGACCCTCCGGGATTTGTAGCCACGGCACGCGTGCAAAGGGTCGCCCAGGAACCTGGGAGGTCTCGACACCTCCGGCGAGAGAAATGGACCGCCGGAACGACCTGGCGAAGACAACGAGCTATGTCGGGGGTCGAGAAGTCGGAGCACCGCAGTACGAGCGAGGAAGCAGGGGAACCTGGCCGAAGGGACCCTGCGGAGCAAAGGGCGGTGCCGGAGAGTGGACCTGTTGGAGGGAACGATGGCCGAGACTTCGAGCTCGCTGAGCATCTCAACGAAACTCAGACAGATAGCGAAACTGGCGAAGGACATGCCCAGCGTCACCCTGTCGACGCTGGCCCATCACATGGACGTCGAGTGGATGCGCGAGGCGTATCGGCGCACCCGCAAGGACGGGGCACGAGGTGTGGACGGGCAGAGCGCAGTCGAGTATGCGGAACGGCTGGAGGAAAACCTTCAATCATTGCTCGACCGAGCGAAGTCCGGGAGGTACCGAGCGCCTGCAGTTCGGCGGGTGCATATCCCGAAGGGTGATGGGACGCAGACGCGGCCCATCGGTATTCCGACCTTCGAGGACAAGGTGCTGCAGCGGGCTGTGGCCATGCTGCTGGAGCCGGTGTACGAGCCGATGTTCTTGGACGTCTCGTACGGCTTCCGGCCAGGGCGCTCGGCACATCAGGCGTGCGAAGCACTGCAGAACGCGTCAGTGAAGTTGGGAGGTGGTTGGGTTCTGGAGGTCGACATCAGGAAATTCTTCGACACGATGGAACACGGACCGCTGCAGGAAATCCTTCGCCAACGGATACGTGATGGAGTGTTGCTGCGACTGATCGGCAAGTGGCTGAATGCAGGAGTGCTCGAGGGCGAGACGCTGTCGTTCCCGAGCAAGGCACGCCGCAAGGGGGCGTGATCTCACCGCTGCTGGCGAACATCTACCTGCACGAAGTGCTCGATGCGTGGTTCGTCTCGGAGGTGCGGCCGCGGCTGCGAGGCCGGGCGGTACTGATTCGATACGCGGACGACTTTGTCGTGCTCTTCGCAGATCGAGACGACGCGCGGCGAGTGCTCGATGTCCTGCCGAAGCGATTCGGCAAGTATGGGTTGACGCTGCATCCCGACAAGACTCGACTGGTGCCATTCCGGCGGCCCGACATCGCCGGCTCGCGAGGCGAGGAGGGTCCCGGGACGTTCGACTTGCTCGGGTTCACGCATTACTGGGCGGTGTCCCGTAGGGGAAAATGGATCGTGAAGCAGCGAACCGCGAAGGATCGTTTCAGCCGCACCCTACGGCGGATTCGCGAGTGGTGCCGTCGGTATCGGCACGCACCCGTGGACGCACAGCACATCGCACTGGTGAGAAAGCTAAGGGGCCACTATGGCTACTACGGCATCACGTAGAACTATGACGCGCTGTCGCGGCTCCTGTACCAAGTGAAAGCCATCTGGCGCAAATGTCTTTCCAGACGTTCGCGCAGCGGTGTGCTTTCCTGGGTCGCCATGCGTGAGCTCCTGAAGCGCTTTCCACTTCCAGAGCCGCGCATCGCACACCGGTACGGCACGTAGCGAATCTGCTCTCTGACGAGCCGGATGCGGGAAATCCGCACGTCCGGATCTGTGGGAGCCCCGGGAGGGCAACCTCCCGGGGCCACCCGGCACC
>OBEQ010329318.1_pt1 | contig 19433 bp, 20 predicted proteins | sample 1670901 | NCBI WGS metagenome assembly OBEQ01 (sample SAMEA104232315, study PRJEB22302) | groundwater metagenome | biome: forest; feature: aquifer; material: groundwater | place: USA | collected 2011-08-07 | depth 5.4 m
ATCCGTTCTTCGACAACGGGCCGAACGACAAGGGCATCGCGATCCAGCTCGGCCACTCGCTGCTGCGGGTGGGGCTCGGATTCGGCATCGCGGCGCTGGTCGCGATCCCGCTCGGGTTCCTGATCGGAATGAGCCGGCTCCTCTACCGCGCGCTCGACCCGTTCATCCAGGTGCTCAAGCCGATCTCGCCGCTGGCATGGATGCCGCTTGCGCTCTACACCATCAAGGACTCATCGATCTCGGGTGTGTTCGTCATCTTCATCTGCTCGGTCTGGCCGATGCTCATCAACACCGCGTTCGGCGTCGCCAACGTGCGGCGCGAATGGCTCAACGTGGCCAAGACACTCGAGGTGCGGCCGGTGCGGCGCGCGTTCGAAGTGATCCTGCCGGCCGCCGCGCCGACCATCCTCACGGGCATGCGCATCAGCATGGGCATCGCCTGGCTGGTGATCGTGGCGGCAGAGATGCTGGTCGGCGGCACGGGCATCGGCTACTTCGTCTGGAACGAGTGGAACAACCTGTCGCTGACCAACGTGATCTTCGCGATCCTCGTGATCGGCCTCGTGGGCATGGCGCTCGACATGTTGTTCGCGCTGTTGCAGAAGGCGGTGACCTATGTCGAGTGACTCGGGCGACTCGGGGTTCTCGGCCTTCTCGGCCTTCTCGGGCTTCTCGGGCTTTCGCGAGTCGACGTCGTTCCGCGAGACGGCCTTCCTCAAGGTCGAGGGTCTCGCCAAGACCTACCCGGGCGCGAAGGACCCGGTCTTCGACGCGATCAACTTCAGCATCGGCCAGGGCGAGTTCGTCTGCATCATCGGCCACAGCGGCTGTGGCAAGACGACCATCCTGAACGTCATGGCGGGGCTCGAGCAGGCGTCGGCCGGCAACGTGTTCATGGACAACCGCGAGGTCTCGGGCCCGAGCCTGGAACGCGGCGTCGTGTTCCAGGGCCATGCACTGATGCCGTGGCTGACGGTGCGCAAGAACATCGCCTTCGCGGTGCGCAGCAAGTGGCCGCATTGGAGCCGCGACCAGGTCGATGCGCATGTGCGGCGTTATGTCGAGATGGTGGGTCTCACGAGCGCGATCGACAAGAAGCCGTCCGAGCTGTCGGGCGGCATGAAGCAGCGGGTCGGCATCGCGCGCGCGTTTGCCAACGAGCCGAAGATGCTGCTGCTCGACGAGCCCTTCGGCGCGCTCGATGCGCTGACCCGCGGCACCATCCAGGACGAGCTGCTGCGCATCTGCGCCGAAACGCGCCAGACGGTGTTCATGATCACCCACGACGTCGATGAAGCGATCCTGCTGGCCGACAAGATCCTCCTGATGACCAACGGGCCGCGCGCCCGCGTCGCCGAGGTGGTGGTCAACACGATGTCGCGCGAGCGCAAGCGTGCCACGCTGCACCATGACCCGCAGTACTACCGCATCCGCAACCACCTGGTCGACTTCCTGGTGGCACGCTCGAAGGACCTGTCGCATGCCCGCGGGCCCGAGCTGCCCCCCGAAGTGCGGCCCGGTGTCGACGCCGAGGTCGACTTCCTGGTCGAGCCTACGATCACCTTGCGCGCGCCGCTGCAGCGCGTTGTCTGACCCCCCCACGAAGGAGAGCATTGCCATGAGCCGCATCGCCGTCACCGAAAAAATCATCACCTACAAAGTCGCCAAGGGCATCAAATGGTCCGACGTGGCCGCCAAGGTCGGCCTGAGCAAGGAGTGGACAACGGCCGCCTGCCTGGGCCAGATGACCTTGACGGCCGAGCAGGCCAACGTGGTCGCCGAGATGTTCGACCTGAGCGACACCGAGAAGAAGTGGCTGACGGTCGTGCCCTACAAGGGCTCGCTGCCCACGAGCGTGCCGACCGACCCGCTGATCTACCGCTTCTACGAGCTCGTCAACGTCTACGGCACGACCTTCAAGGAGCTGATCCACGAAGAGTTCGGCGACGGCATCATGAGCGCGATCGACTTCAAGATGGATCTGAAGCGCGAGCCGAACCCGGCCGGCGATCGTGTCTCGATCACGATGAGTGGCAAGTTCCTGCCGTACAAGACCTACTGATGGAAACCAAGCCGCCGCTGCCGCCGTTCACGCCCGAGACGGCGCGCCAGAAAGTGCGCATGGCCGAGGACGCGTGGAACACCCGCGACCCGGACCGGGTGGTGCTCGTCTACACCGAAGACACCCGCTGGCGCAACCGCGCCGAGTTCCCGGTCGGGCGCGAGCAGGTGCGCGAGTTCCTCAAGCGCAAGTGGGCGCGTGAGCTCGACTACCGGCTGATCAAGGAGCTGTGGGCCTGCGACGGGCCGCGCATCGCGGTGCGCTTCGCTTATGAATGCCACGACGACTCGGGCCAGTGGTACCGCAGTTACGGCAACGAGAACTGGGAGTTCAATGAACACGGGTTCATGCTGCGGCGTTTTGCGAGCATCAATGATTTGCCGATCAAGGACAGCGATCGCAAGTTCCATTGGCCGCTGGGTCGGCGGCCCGACGATCACCCGGGCCTGAGCGAGCTCGGTCTCTAACCCGCGTCATCCCGGCGAACGCCGGGATCCACTGCATGCAGACGCGCTCCTCGACGAGTGGATCCCGACTTTCGTCGGGATGACATGCCTGTCGCGATGACCGCCCGTCTACCTCGGCCACAGCACCCACAGCCGCAGCGGCTGCTTCATCCGCCCGGCCTGCTGCTCGGCCTGCTCGCCCCAGCCCCAGAAATAATCCGCGCGCACCGCGCCGCTGATTGCGCTGCCGGTGTCCTGCGCCATCACGATGCGGCGCAGCGGCGTGCTGGTCAAGGGCTCGGTGGTATCGAGCCACACCGGACTGCCGTACGGAATGCTTTGCGGGTCGACGGCGATCGAGCGGCCCGGCGTCAGCGCCACGCCTTGGGAGCCACGCGGCCCGAGCTCCGGGTCGGGCAGCGGTTCTTCGCGGAAGAACACGACCCTCGGGTTGCTCCACAACATCTCGTTGAGGCGCCGCGGGTTCTTCTGCGCCCAGGCCTTGATCGCCGGCCACGAGGCCTGCTCGAGCCTCAACTCGCCTTGATCGATCAGCCACTTGCCGACCGACCTGTAGGGCTGCTCGTTGTGCCCGGCATACGCGACCCGCACCAGCTTGCGCCGGCCGTCGGGCTCGGTCAGTTGCAGCCGCCCCGAGCCCTGGATCTGCAGGATCAGCGCATCGAGCGGGTCGGCCACATAGGCGAGCTCGCGCCCGCGCAGGCCGGCGCGGGCCGCGGGCAGGGTGTCGAGCTGTTCGCGGGTCCAGTACGGCCTGCGCGTGGCCAGGTCGGCAGGCGGCCCGTACAGCGGCACCCGGTACGCGCCGCGCGGGCGGCGGCTTGCTTCGACCAGCGGCTCGAAGTAGCCGGTGACCAGCCCTTCGACGACGTTGTCGAGCGACTCGACCCGGTACGGCTGCAGGCGCTGCTGCAGCCAGGCGCGCGCGGCGGCATCGGTCGACGCAGCGGTCTGGCGCGCGTCGGCGCAGACCCGCAGCCACTCGGGCGCCGCTCGCTCGCAGCTGCGCAGCAGCGCCGGCCACAGCTCGGCGCTGCGGTCGTCGTACCAGCCGGGCAGATCGAGCCAGTCGGCCGCGACCCAGCGCGCGCGCGGCCGCAGCAAGGCGGCGAAGCTGCCGGCCGGCACCCGCGGGCTGGCCGAAGCGACGATCGGCGCCAGGTTGGCCGGCGGCTTGTCGTCGACTCGGTCGGGCGCAGTCCCCGACGCCGGACCCGGCCCGGGCGGCGTGGCGCAGGCGGCGAGCAACCCTAGAATCGCCGCCGGCACGCACTGTGTGCCGGCTCTTCGGAACTTCGACATGTGGGTCATTTTGCTGGAAGCCCTGGGCGCACTCGCGATCCTGCTGCTGATCGTCTGGTGGACCATGTTCTCCGGCCGCAAGAAGGGCGAGCGCCACGAGAAGGATGACTGAGGTACCCCGGCGCGCCGCTGCCCTCACTTGCAGTGCGCGTTCCGGCTTGCAGGCCGGAACCGTTTCGTGGGCTCGCCGCATGCGGCTCGAAATCCCCACTCCACCCCCGGCCCTCTCCCAGGGGGAGAGGGAGTGAACGCAGCGCTGCGCGCTAGGAGGCTGTCGGGCCCGATTTGAGCCCGACAGCCTCCTAGTGCAGGGTGGAAGCCACCGTGAGTCCGAACTCGGGCACCGGCGTGTCGAACGGCCGGGCGTCTTCGGTGATGCAGAAGAAGGTGCCGCGCATCGTGCCGGCCGGCGCAGCGATGCGGGTCCAGCTCGTGTATTCGAAGTTCTCGCCCGGCTTCAGAAGCGGCTGGTGGCCGACCACCGCGAGGCCGCGCACCTCTTCGGTGTGGCCATGCGCGTCGGTGATGACCCAGTGGCGGGCGATCAACTGCGCGGCCACTTCACCGGTGTTGCGGATCGTCACGGTGTAGGCAAAAGCGTACTGCCCTTCGTCGGGCTGCGACTGTTCGGCCAGCGGTTTGACGGCGACACTGACGGTGAATTGAGGTTTGGCCATGCGGGCGATTCTAGAATCGACCCATGACCACCCCGTATCGAATTGCCCCCAGCATCCTTTCAGCCGACTTCGCACGCCTGGGCGACGAGCTGAAAAGCGTTATCGCCGCCGGCGCCGACTGGATCCATTTCGACGTGATGGACAACCACTACGTACCCAACCTCACGTTCGGCCCGATGGTCTGCGAGGCGCTGCGCAAACACGCGGTCAAGGCCGATGGTGCGCGGGTGCCGATCGACGTGCATCTGATGGTGCGGCCGGTCGACGCACTGGCGCAGGCCTTCTGCAAGGCCGGCGCCGACCTGGTGAGCTTTCACCCCGAGGCGAGCGCGCATGTCGACCGCACGCTGCAGCTCATCAAGGCCGAAGGCTGCAAGGCGGGCCTGGTGTTCAACCCGGCGAGCTCGCTGGATGCGCTGGAGTACGTGATGGAGCGCGTCGACCTGGTGCTGATCATGAGCGTGAACCCCGGCTTCGGCGGGCAAAGCTTCATCACCACGGCGCTGAAGAAGGTCGAGCACGCGCGTCGCCTGATCGAAGCGAGCGGGCGCGACATCCGGCTCGAGGTCGACGGCGGCATCAAGGTCGACAACATCCGCCAGGTGGCGGCGGCCGGCGCCGACACCTTCGTCGCCGGCAGTGCGATCTTCGGCCAGTCGGACTACCAGGCGGTCATCGCGGCGATGCGCCGGGAGCTCGCTGCCGTGTGATGCATGAACGGCACAGCGGTTGCCAGCCATGAGCACAAACCCGCTGCCGCCGGTCATCGCGCACGCGCCCTGCGCGGCGCTGCACGTGACGCGCGAAGGCGAGGCCTGGAAGGTCGTCGCCAACGCCGCGGCGAATCGCCTGGTGGCCGATGCCGGCGAGGCCGACTGGCTTGAGCTGCTCGCCGCGCGGCTGCCACGCCTGACGCAGCAGCCGCATGAGACGCATCTTCGCCTGACCAGCGGTGCGGTCGTGCTGTGCCGTGCCACTCCTTTCGATGCATCGAGCTGGCTGATCTGGCTGATGCCCGACACCGCGGAGCTCACGCGCCGGCTCGAGATTGCCGCCGACGCGGCCGGCGTCGGGCTGTGGAAGGTGCATCAGCGCGGCGGCATCGTCGACTGGGACGCCAACACCGCGAAGATGCAAGGGCTGCCGCCCGAGCGCAAGATGACGGTTGCCCAGTGGACCGATGAGCTGGTGCACCCCGATGACCGCGAGCTGGTTCGCCAGCACGGCCGCGACACCTCGCGTACGGGACCGATCGACACCGAAATCGAGTTCCGCGTGCTGCGCCCCGACGGCGCGCTGCGCTGGCTGCACATGCGCGGGCGGCGCGACTCGAGCGGCGGCGAGCCGGTCTATTTCGGTGTCGTGCGCGACGTGACCGAGCGCCACCGCAGCGAGGCGGCGCTGGCCGACGCCCACCAGCGTGCCGCGCTGGCGGTGCGCGGCGCCGGCATGGGCACCTGGGAACACGACCTGGCCACGCTGACGGTCTTCTGGGACGAGCAGATGTTCAGGCTGCGCGGCCTGGAGCCCGATGGCCTGCTCGCCCCGGTCGGGCGCGGGCGCGAGCTCGTGCACCCCGACGACCGCGAGCCGGTGCTCGCGGCCTGGCAGGAATCGGTGCGCAGCGGCGAGCCGGTGAGCTACGAGTTCCGCGTGCGCTGGCCCGACGGCAGCTACCGCTGGCTGGCGTCGCGCCTGGCGCCCGTGACAAACGAGCTCGGCGAGGTGGTGCGCCAGATCGGCGTCAACTGGGACATCACCGAAGCCAAGACCACCGAGCTGGCGCGCCAGGAGCGCGCGCTGGCGCTGCGCGAAAGCCAGGCCAAGTCGCAGTTCCTCGCCCGCATGAGCCACGAGCTGCGCACGCCGCTCAACGCGGTGCTGGGCTTCACCCAGCTGCTGCAGCTCGAGATCGACGGCGCCGTGCTGCACCCCGGCCAGCGCCGCAAGCTCGAACATGTGCGCAGCGCCGCCCAGCACCTGCTGTCGCTGATCACCGACGTGCTCGACCTGTCGAGCCTGGAGTCCGGCGGCATGCGGCTGAACCTGCAGTCGGTCGACGTGGCCGACGTGGTGGCCGAGGCGCTGCCGCTGGTCGAGGAGCAGGCGCGCCAACGCGGTGTCGCGCTCGACCTGCAGGCGCTGCCCGGGCGTGTGCTCGCCGACCCGACGCGGCTGCGCCAGGTGCTGATCAACCTGCTCAGCAATGCGATCAAGTACAACCGCTTCGAAGGCCGGGTCAGCGTGGTGGCGCGGCTCGACGGCAGCGAGGTCGAGCTGCGCATCTTGGACACCGGCGCCGGCATGTCGAGCGAGCAGCTGGCGCATCTGTTCGAACCCTTCAACCGGCTCGGCCACGAGGGCAGCGACATCGAGGGCACCGGCATTGGCCTGGCGATCGTCAAGGCCCTGGTCGAGCGCATGGGCGGCACGATAGCGGTGACGAGCCAGCCGGATCAGGGCAGCGAGGTGCTGCTGCGCCTGCCCGCCGCGCCCGCCGGCGTGACGGCGCCCGCGCCGCTTCGCTCGGTGCAGGAGACCACCTTTGCCGAACGCGTGGCGCTCGGTCGCGTTGTGCCGGAGGCGTTGATCCTGTACATCGAAGACAACCCGATCAACGTGATGCTGGTGCAGGAGGTGGTGGCCACCCGCGCGGCCTTGCGCCTGGTCTGCGAAGACGCCGGCGTGCCCGGTGTCGAACGAGCCCGCGAGCTGCTGCCCGACCTGGTGCTGATCGACATGCGGCTGCCCGACATCGACGGCTTCGAGGTGCTGCGCCGCCTGCGTGCCGACCCGCTGACCGCAGCCATTCCGTGCATCGCGCTGTCGGCCGATGCCTTGCCGGGCCACGTGGCGAGCGCGCTCGACGCCGGCTTCGCCGCCTACTGGACCAAGCCGCTCGACATCAACCAGTTCCTCGCTTCGCTCGATTCGCTGTTCGTGACGGCGCCGTGAACGTCGGCAAATCCCAAGGACTCAGGAAGCTGCCGGCTTGAAATAGCGCGCTTCGAGCAGCCTGGCGTTGGTGAGGTGCAGGGCCACCAGCACCCGCTCCAGCCAGGTCAGCGGCTGAATCCGCCCGTCCGGCATGGCCAACACCGGTCCGAGGATGGGCTCGTCTTCAATCTTGGATTCCTGGTACTCGCGCTGGTGCAGGGGCTCGTTCACGATGGCTCCTCTCTGTGTAACTGAATGTTGTCAGCGTCGCAAAGCTTAGCCGGAAATCGAGCTTCGTTGGGACGATTTCGGCGCTTTCCCGATCAGCGGGTTCGGGCCTGGTGCGCCAGCTCGTCGCGACACTTCGCGCGCACCTGCTCGCCCAGCTGAGCTTCGCAGCGCGCCGCGGCATCGTCGATGCGGCTGCCCGACGCGGCATTGCCCGCGCGCGGCGCTGATTTCAATGGAGTGGGTGGCGTTCTACCCAGCTGGATGTTGACTTGCGGCGTCACCGGGTGCTCGGGTCGCAACTCACCGGGCGGTGAAGCGCCCTCGCGCGATTCGGCAGATGTCGGCACTCGCGGGCCGGGCGCGGCTGCGGGCGGCGCCGAAGCGGCCGAGAGTGGCGGCGGCGCGCTTGCCTGAGCCGATGCTTGAAATGCGCTGACAGCCAGCAGCAGGGCGGCAGTGAGGGGCAGGCAACGAGTCTTCATGGGATGCCTTCTGGACACGTGCAGCGGGGCGCTGAACGTCGACCCAGCTTGCGCCCGCGCGGGCGGCGGTGGTGTAGGACGATCCGCTGTTGCGGCATCGGCGCGCGCCGATGCGAACGACAATCCAGCCTCGACCCGCCCCCATGACCTGTCACTTGCACCGAAACGCCTTCGACGCGGCCATCATCGACCTCGACGGCACGCTGCTCGACACCTTGCCCGACTTCGTTGCGGGGCGGCTACAACCACGGCGAACCGATACGCGGCGTGGACGCCGATGGCTTCATCGCCCGGCTCGATCAGATCGCCTTCGACTGAGCTCAGAGGCTGAGAGTTTTTCCGCTGTCATCCCGGCGCACGCCTGGCGCACGCCGGGGTCCACGGGTGATCGATGCGCGCTGGGGCGAGAGCGGATCCCGGCGTGCGCCGGGATGACGCGGTTGAGGGCGATATCTTCTCAACCCCTCAGTTGAAGTTGTTGTTGGTCGGGCTCTTGCCCAGCAGCAAGTCCTTCAGCTGCGCGTCGGCCGGCGACTTGCCGAGCCAGATCTTCATCAACGCGTTGAAGAACTCGGGTTCCTTGATCGGTTCGGAGGCGGGCTTGCCCATCACGCTGATGATCGAGCCGGTGCCCGGCACATAGTCGATCGTGAAGTACTCGCCGGCGACCAGCTTCTTGCGCTGCGAGAAGATGTCGCTCATCTTGATCACGCCGGGGATCACCTTCGAGAACTCCTCGCGCGACGCGTTCTGCTCCATGCCCTTGGTGAACAGCTTGCCGAGCTCGTTGGCGTCGATCTCGCGCAGCATGACGATGTGCAGGCGGCGCGGCCCCGGCGCAGCCAGCACCGCCTCGGGCGTGCTCGCCTTGCTGCTGAGGTACAGGCCGGCGGCATAGACCTTGAACACCGCCTTGTAGCGAACGCCGGCACCATTGAGCTGCAACGGCGCGTTGGCCATGCTGATCGAGCCGGGGAACTTGACGCCGCCGACCTCGATGGGGGTGTCGGCATGCGAGGCCAGCGGCAGCGACAGGCTGGCGCAGGCAAGAGCGAGAACAAACAAGCGACGGATCACGACGCAACTCCTATGGGGGTTCGAACCGGTGGGTCCGAGAAGCTGCGAAGTGTGAAATAGCACGACCGTGCTTGTCCATTCATAAAGTCACGATTGGATCGCCCACTCCAGGGCAATGGGTCGCAAATCGCGCGCCCGTTGTTGGCGCGACGCGGAACTTGTCACCCACGTGACACCGCTCGCGCATCCCGGCCGTCCAAGTGCCCTGCTACACTTTTGGCCCTATGTTCACGCCGCGCAAACAAACCAAGGGGTCGCACGACCGGGGAGCCTGGCCCTGGCGGGGCCCGTCCACACGCGCCTGAACGCGCTGGTTTGTCTTTGCCGCGGCGCAGCTCACTCATCGAGCATGCCCTTCGGCTCCAGCGGTGGCCAATGCGCCACCCCACTTTCCGAAAATTGCATCACCATGCGGGCGGGCGAACGCTCCCCTGCCGGGCTGTGGAGGGCCCTGAACCGTGATCACCGAACTTGAATTCAAGAGCCTTGCCGCGCAAGGCTTCAACCGCATTCCGCTGATCGCGGAAGCCTTTGCCGACCTCGAGACGCCGCTCTCGCTGTACCTGAAGCTCGCCTACGCGAGCGGCGGCGGCAAGCACAGCTTCCTGCTCGAGTCGGTCGTCGGTGGCGAGCGCTTCGGGCGTTATTCGTTCATCGGGCTGCCGGCGCGCACGCTGCTGCGCGCGACCGGCTTCAGGACCGAGGTCGTCACCGACGGCGCGGTCGTCGAGCCCCGCGACGGCAACCCGCTCGACTTCATCGGCGAGTACCAGCAGCGTTTCAAGGTCGCGCTGCGGCCCGGCCTGCCGCGGTTTTGCGGCGGGCTCGCGGGTTACTTCGGCTACGACACGGTGCGCTTCATCGAGCCCAAGCTCGCCAAGACGCACAAGTCCGGCGGCATCGATACGCCCGACATCCTGCTGCTGCAATGCGAGGAGCTGGCGGTCATCGACAACCTGTCGGGGCGGCTCTACTTGATCGTCTATGCCGACCCGGCCCAGCCCGAGGCCTTCTTCAAGGCCAAGCGGCGTTTGGCCGAGCTGGCCGACAAGCTCAAGTACAGCGTGACCGCGCCGGCGGTCAAGCGCGGCGAAGCGCACGGCGTCGAGCGCGAGTTCAACAAGGACGACTACATCGCCGCGGTGTTGAAGAGCAAGGAATACATCGCCGCCGGCGACATGATGCAGGTGCAGATCGGGCAGCGGCTGCGCAAGCGCTACACCGAGTCGCCGCTGTCGCTGTACCGGGCGCTGCGTTCGCTGAACCCGTCGCCGTACATGTACTTCTACGACATGGGCGAGTTCCAGATCGTCGGCGCGTCGCCCGAGATCCTGGTGCGCCAGGAACACACGCCCGATGGCGACAAGGTCACGATCCGCCCGCTCGCCGGCACGCGCCCACGCGGCGCGACACCCGAGCAGGACAAGGCGCTCGAAGCCGAGCTCAGCAGCGACCCGAAAGAGCGCGCCGAACACCTGATGCTGATCGACCTGGCGCGCAACGACATCGGCCGCATCGCGAAGACCGGCACGGTGAAGGTGACCGAGGCCTTTGTCGTCGAACGTTATTCGCATGTGATGCACATCGTCAGCAACGTCGAAGGCCTCTTGAAGGACGGCATGTCCAGCCTCGACGTGCTGCGTGCCACCTTCCCGGCCGGCACGCTGACCGGCGCGCCGAAGATCCGCGCGATGGAGATCATCGACGAGCTCGAGCCGATCAAGCGCGGCATCTACGGCGGGGCCTGCGGCTACCTGAGCTTCGCCGGCGACATGGACGTGGCGATCGCGATCCGCACCGGCATCGTCAAGGACCAGACGCTGTATGTTCAGGCGGCGGCGGGCATCGTGGCCGACTCGGTGCCCGAGCTCGAATGGAAGGAAACCGAAGCAAAGGCGCGGGCGCTGATCCGTGCTGCCGAGCTGGTCGAGGAGGGCTTCTGATGTGCCCCCACGCTCATATTCGTTCGCTGCCCCCCCGAGGGGGCGCAGGCCTCCCTTGGGGCGGCCCGGCAGGAGGCATGACATGCTGCTGATGATCGACAACTACGACAGCTTCACCTTCAACCTGGTGCAGTATTTCGGCGAGCTCGGTGAAGAGGTGCGGGTGTTCCGCAACGACGAGATCGACGTCGAAGGCATCGCAGGCTTGCGGCCCGACAAGCTGGTGCTGTCGCCCGGGCCTTGTTCACCGGCCGAGGCGGGCGTTTGCGTCGAAGCGATCCGCCATTTCGTCGGCAAGCTGCCGGTGCTCGGCGTGTGCCTCGGACACCAGGCGATCGGCGCAGCGCTGGGTGGCCACATCGTCCGCGCGCAGACGCAGATGCATGGCAAGGCGAGCACCATCAGCACCGACCAGCGCGGCGTCTTCACGGCACTGCCCAAGCAGTTCAGCGTGATCCGCTATCACTCGCTGGCGATCGAACGCGAGACCCTGCCGTCGGTGCTGGATGTCACATCGACGTCGGAAGATGGCGAGATCATGGGAGTTCGGCACCGCGACCTCGCCGGCACCGCAACGCCGCTCGAAGGGGTGCAGTTCCATCCCGAGTCGATCCTCAGCGAGCATGGGCACGCGATGCTGAAGAACTTCCTGGAGCTGGCGGCATGAAGCGAAGGGCGAGGGGCCCCGTTTACGGGGATCGACCAGCGCAATGCGGCCGGGCCACCGACTGCGCGAATCGTCGAAGGACAATGGCCTCGTTGGAGGGGGCTCCATGAAGATCATCGACCTCAGAAGCGACACCGTCACGCGGCCCACACCCGCGATGCGCGAGGCGATGATGCGCGCCGAGCTGGGCGACGATGTGTTCGGCGACGACCCGACCGTCAACGCGCTGCAGGACCGCATCGCCGCGGTGCTCGACAAGGAGGCCGCGCTGTTCGTTCCGAGCGGCACGCAGAGCAACCTCGTGGCCATCATGAGCCACTGCCAGCGCGGCGACGAATACATCGTCGGCCAGATGGCGCACACCTACCGCTGGGAGGCCGGCGGCGCTGCGGTGCTCGCAAGCGTTCAGCCGCAACCGATCGCGCACCAGCCCGACGGCACGCTGGCGCTCGCCGACATCGCCGCCGCGATCAAGCCCGACGACGCGCACTTCGCGCGCAGCCGGCTGCTGTGCCTGGAGAACACGCTGGGTGGCAAGGCGCTCGCAATGGACTACATGGCCGAGGCGACCGACCTTGCGCGCAAACACGGCCTCGCGACCCACCTCGACGGCGCGCGGCTCTTCAACGCCGCGGTCAAGCTCGACGTGAGCGCGCACGACATCGCCGAGCACTTCGACAGCGTGTCGGTGTGCTTTTCGAAGGGCCTCGGTGCGCCGGTGGGCTCGGCGCTGGTCGGATCGGCCGAGTTCATCAAGCGCGCGCACCGCTGGCGCAAGATGCTCGGCGGCGGCATGCGCCAGGCCGGCATCCTGGCCGGCGCGGCGCGTTACGCGATCGACCACAACGTGCATCGCCTGGCCGACGACCACGCGAACGCGCAGCGCCTGGCCGACGGCCTGCAAGGCCTGAGCGGGCTCACGGTCGAGCCGCCGCAGACCAACATCGTGTTTGCCGATGTGGAAGGGAACCGCGCCGAGGGCCTGATCGCCCACCTGAAGTCGCGCGGCGTGCTGGCGACCGGCCTGTACCGGTTGCGCTTCGTCACCCATCTCGACGTGAACGCGGACGATGTCGACACCGCGATCGCTGCCGTGCGCGAACACTTTGCAGCCTGAGGACCCGCCATGACCATCACCAACAACGACGCACTGACCCGCACCATCGAACACCGCGAAATCTTCCACGACGAGATGCTGGCGCTGGTGCGCCGCATCATGGGCGGCGAGATGTCGCCGGTGATGATGGCGGCGCTGCTGGTCGGCCTGCGCGTGAAGAAGGAAACCATCGGCGAGATCACCGCCGCGGCGCAGGTGATGCGCGAGTTCTCGACCAAGGTCGAGGTCGCCGACAAGAAGAACCTGGTCGACATCGTCGGCACCGGCGGCGACAGCTCGCACACCTTCAACATCTCGACCTGCAGCATGTTCGTGGCCGCTGCGGCCGGCGCGCGCGTCAGCAAACACGGCAACCGCGGCGTGTCCAGCAAGTCGGGCAGTGCCGATGTGCTGGAAGCATTGGGCGTCAGCATGGCGCTCACGCCGCAGGCGATCGCGCAATGCATCGCCGACACCGGCATCGGCTTCATGTTCGCGCCGGCGCACCACCCGGCGATGAAAAACGTCGCACCGGTGCGCAAGGAGCTGGGCATCCGCACGATCTTCAACATCCTCGGCCCGCTGACCAATCCGGCCGGCGCGCCGAACATCCTGATGGGCGTGTTCCACCCCGACCTGGTCGGCATCCAGGTGCGTGCGCTGCAGCGCCTGGGCGCCGAGCACGCGGTGGTGGTCTACGGCCGCGACGGGATGGACGAGGTGTCGCTGGGCGCCGCGACGATGGTCGGCGAGTTCAAGGACGGCGGCATCCGCGAGTACGAGATCCACCCCGAGGACTTTGGCCTCACGATGGCGAGCAACCGCGCGCTGAAGGTCGAGTCGCCCGAGCAGTCGAAGAGCCTGTTGCTGGCGGTGCTGGCCAACGAAGCCGGGCCGGCGCGCGACATCGTGATCCTGAACGCGGGTGTCGGTTTGTACGCGGCGAATGTCGCGCCGACGATGGCCGACGGCATCGCGCTCGCGCGCGAGGCGCTGGCGTCGGGCAAGGCGCTCGCGAAGATGCATCAGTTCGTCGCCCGCACCAAGGAGCTCGCCACAGCATGAGCGACATCCTCGACAAGATCGTCAGCGTCAAGCGCGACGAAATCGCCGCCGCCAGGACACGCCGCGATGCGGCGTCGCTGCGCCGCGACGCCGAGTCGCTGGGCGGCCAGCGCGACTTCATCGCCGGCCTGCGGCGCAAGATCGGCGCCGGCCATGCCGCGGTGATCGCCGAGGTGAAGAAGGCGAGCCCGAGCAAGGGCGTCTTGCGCGAGCACTTCGTTCCGGCCGAGATCGCCGCGAGCTACGCGCGCCACGGCGCCGCCGCGCTCAGCGTGCTGACCGACAAGCAGTTCTTCCAGGGCGACAGCGCCTACCTTCAACAGGCGCGAGCCGCGTGCGACTTGCCGGTACTGCGCAAGGACTTCATCGTCGACGCCTACCAGGTCGACGAAGCGCGCGTGATGGAGGCCGATTGCATCCTGCTGATCGCGGCCTGCCTCGACGACGCGCAGATGGCCGACCTCGAAGCCCAGGCCCATGCGCTGAAGATGGCGGTGCTGGTCGAAGTGCACGACGGCGCCGAGCTCGACCGCGCGCTGCGCCTTGCGACGCCGCTGGTGGGCATCAACAACCGCAACCTGCGGACCTTCGAGGTCACGCTGGACACCACGTTGGGCCTGCTGAAGGACGTGCCGCCCGATCGACTGCTGGTGACCGAGAGCGGCATCCTGGCGCAGCCCGACGTGAAGCGCATGCGCGACGCCAACGTCAACGCCTTCCTGGTCGGCGAAGCCTTCATGCGGGCTGACGATCCGGGGGCTGCGCTGGCCGAACTGTTCCGATGACCCATCCGTCCCCGTCATCCCGGCGAACGCCGGGATCCACTTTCAGTCGAAGCGCGCCCGAGGCAGTGGACCCCGGCTTTCGCCGGGGTGACGGGGAGCTGTTCGAGCATTCACCCGACAGCCGGCTGCGCGAGCCGCTCGGCGCCGCGTTCGCGCGGGTCGCGTCGGGTTGGCGCGAAGTCACCGACAGCTTTCACGCCAGCGATGCCGGCCGCCAACTGGTCGACTTCGTCGACCGGCGGGTCGGCGAAGGTGTCGTGGTCTACCCGGCCGCCGTGTTTCGAGCGCTGGAACTGACCGACCCGTCCGAGGTGCGCGTCGTCATCCTCGGCCAGGACCCGTACCACGGCGCCGACCAGGCGCAGGGCCTCGCGTTCTCGGTCGCAGATGGCCAGAAGCTGCCGCCCAGCCTGCGCAACATGCTGGCCGAGGTGAAGGCCGACACCGGCGTCGCCTCGCAATGCCGTGGTGACCTGAGCGGCTGGGCGCGCCAGGGTGTGCTGCTGCTGAACACCGCGCTGACGGTCGAGGACGGCCGGCCGCAAAGCCACGCCGGGCAGGGCTGGGAACTGCTCACCGATGCCCTGCTCGCCAAGCTCGCGCAGCGCAGCGAACCGATCGTGTTCCTGCTCTGGGGCGCGGCGGCGCAGCGCAAGCGGCCCTTGCTCGAGCGTGCGCCGCATCGTGTGCTGGTCGCCAACCACCCGTCGCCGCTGTCGGCGCGGCGCGCGCCGCAGCCCTTCATCGGCTGCCGCCACTTCAGCCAGGCGAACGCGCTGCTGGCCGAGCTGAGCCCCGGCTCGCCGCCCATCGCCTGGTGACCCGAGCCGCGCGCCGGGACGGGTGAAGTTACCAACAGACTTCGCGCACCTGCCGCGACTACACTAATACCAATTGACTCACTGGTATTACTGGTACTAGACTGGTAGTGTCGATTCGCCGACGGACCCTACCGCTCGCAGTCCAGCCATCCATTTGCCGGCTGGTGCGCGGCTCCGTTCGCGCTGCGCCTTGCAATGAGAACAGGAGCTCCTGCGGTATGAACTTTTCCCAACAGCAAGCGGACCCGCGCAGGCACTTTGCCGGGATCTCGTTTGTCATCTTCTTTCACGCCTTCATCGTCTACGCGCTGGTGACCGGCCTGGCGAAGAAGGTGGTCGACGTGGTGCGCGCGCCGATCGAGACCAAGGTCATCGAAGAGATCAAGAAGCCGCCGCCGCCGCCCGAGATCGTGGTGCCGCCGCCGCCGGTGCTGGCCGCGCCGCCACCCCCGTTCATTCCGCCGCCCGAGGTGCAGATCGCGACGCCGCCGCCGGTTCAGAGCACCATCACCGCGTCGACGCCGACCCCGCCCGCCGTCACCAACATCACGCCGGTCGCGCCGGCCGCGGCTCCGGCGCCGGCCCAGGCTGCGCCCGTGTCGGCCGCGGTCGTCTGCTCCAACTTCACGGCGGTGATGGGTGACGCCGCGTTCCCGAAGGAAGCGATCCGCCAGGGCCTGGAGAAGGGCGAGGCGGTGATCCAGTTCACCTTGGGCGCCAACGGCGAAGTCAAGGACGTGAAGACGATTCGCGCGACGCATCCGATCTTCGCGCGCAGCAGCATTCGCCTGGTGGGCGAATACAAGTGCCAGGGGCAGGGCCGCGACGTGCTCGTCCAGGTGCCCTTTGGCTACAAGCTCGAGTAGGACCGCAGCGGGCCGCCTCCACTTCAACACACACACCTCCGAAAGATAGGAACCACCATGTCCCTCCGCAAACCTCTCGTCGCCCTGAGCATTGCCCTGTCGGCGCTGCTGCCCCTGGCCGCCTTCGCCCAAGCCTCGGCGCCGGCGGCAGCCGAAGCGCCTGCCGCATCGGCCGCTGCGCTGCCCGCCCCGGTGCCCGCGCCGCTGACGGCCACCACCACCAAGGAGACCATCGACAACCCCTACGGCTTGTCGGCGCTGTGGCAGCAGGGCGACTTCGTCGCCCGCGGCACCTTGATGATCCTGGTCATCATGAGCATGGGCAGCTGGTACATCCTGGTGACCAAGCTGTACGAGAGCCTGAAGGTCGCCAGCGAGGCGCGTGCCGCGCGCAAGGGCTTCTTCAAGCACCCGAGCCTCAACGACGCGGCCAAGACCCTCAAGGAGGGCAGCGCGTTCCGCTTCATCGCCGAGAGCGGCATCGAAGCCAACGACCACCACGAAGGCGCGCTGACCGAGCACATCGACCGCAACACCTGGGTCACGATGAGCGTGCAGCGCAGTGTCGAAGACGTGCAAAGCCGCCTGCAGGACGGCTTGGCCTTCTTGGCCACAGTCGGCTCGACGGCCCCGTTCGTGGGACTCTTCGGCACCGTCTGGGGCATCTACCACGCGCTGACCGCGATCGGCATTGCGGGCCAGGCCTCGATCGACAAGGTGGCCGGCCCGGTGGGCGAAGCGCTGATCATGACGGCGATCGGCCTGGCGGTGGCGGTGCCCGCGGTGCTGGGCTACAACTGGCTGGTGCGTCGCAACAAGGTCACGATGGAAGCGGTGCGCGGCTTCAGCGCCGACCTGCACGGCGTGCTGATGGGTGCCAAGGGCACTCGTTAAGCGGCCGACCACTTCAGGAGCCACACCATGGCAATGAACGTCGGCAGCGACAGCGGCGGGGAAGACGAAGTCGTCTCCAGCATCAACACCACGCCGTTGGTGGACGTGATGCTGGTGCTGTTGATCATCTTCCTCATCACGATCCCGGTGGTCACCCAGACGGTGCCGATGCAGCTGCCCAAAGAGACCAACATCGCGCGCCAGACCAAGCCCGAGAACATCGAGATCTCGGTCAACAAGGACGGCGACGTGTACTGGAACGCGCAGCTCGTGGCGGACAACGAGGCGCTGTTCCAGCGCCTGAAGAAGATCGCGGTGATGACCCCGCAGCCCGAGGTGCACATCCGCGGCGACGAGAAAAGCCGCTACGAGAGCATCGGGCGGGTCGTCTTCGCGTGCCAGCGCGCGGCGATCATGAAGATCAGCTTCGTCACCGAGCCGCCGGCGAAGGGCTGATGAACACGACCCCTCCCCCCCCCGTCATCCCGGCGCACGCCGGGATCCACTGTGTGAACCTGAACCAGTGGATACCGGCGTTCGCCGGTATGACAGGCATGGGAAACACCGAGAGAACACACACATGGCAATGAACCTGAGCTCAGGCGGGGCCGACCCCGAGGTGATGGTCGACATCAACACCACGCCGCTGATCGACGTGATGCTGGTGCTGCTGATCATGCTGATCATCACGATCCCGATCCAGCTGCACAGCGTCAACCTGAACATGCCCGCGGGCAACCCGCCGCCGCCGACCAAGGAGCCGGTGGTGGTCACCATCGACATCGACTTCGACGGCACCGTGCTGTGGAACGGCGAGGCGCTCGCCGACCGCCCCGCGCTCGAAGCCAAGCTGGCCCAGACGGCGGCCGTGCCCGACCAGCCCGAAGTGCACATCCGGCCGAACAAGCTCGTCGAGTACAAGTCGGTGGCGATGGTCATGGCCAGCGCCCAGCGCCTGGGGGTGACCAAGCTCGGCATGGTCGGCAACGAGCAGTTCGTCAAATGACCGCGCAGCGGTCATCCCGGCAAGAGCCGGGATCCATCGGGTCAGATCAACGAATGCAACATCCCATTCTCAAGAGCATCGCCGCAGCCGTGTTGAGCCTCGTGCTCGGCGCCGCCCAGGCCCAGGACAGCGTGCGCCCCGACGTTGGCAAGCCACTGCAAGCCGCCAACGAGCTCATCCGCGCCGGCAAGTTCAAACAAGCACTCGACAAAGTGCACGAAGCCGATGCGGTGGGTGGCAAGACCGCCAACGAGAACTACCTGATCGAGCGCATGCGCCTGGCCGCGGCCAGCGGCGCCGGTGATGTCGAAACCGCGGCCCGTTCGTTCGAAGCGGTCAGTGGCCGGGTCGCCGGCCCCGACAAGCTGCGCATGATCGAAAGCCTGACGGGGGCCTACTACCGCGCGCGCGACTACCCCAAGGCGATGCAGTGGGGCCAGCGCTACTTCCGCGAAGGCGGCTCGAGCGGGGCGATCCGCACCCTGCTGATCCAGAGCCAGTACCTCGGCGGCGACTTCGCCGGGGCGGCCAAGGAGCTGCGCACCGAGATCGAGCAGGCCGAAAGGAGCGGCAGCGCGCCGGGTGAAGACCGCCTGAAGCTGCTCGTGAACGCCACGCTCAAGATGAACGACACCAACGGCTACGTCTGGGCGCTGGAGCGGCTCGTCACCTACTACCCGAAGAAGGAGTACTGGGTCGACTTGCTGGCGCGGCTGCAGCGCAAGCCCAACTTCAGCGACCGCCTCGCGCTCGACACCTACCGGCTGAGCCTTGCCACCGGCAGCATGAGCGCGGCCAACGACTACATGGAGATGACCCAGCTCGCGCTGCAGGCGGGCCTCGCGAGCGAAGCCAAGCAGATCGTCGACAAGGGCTTCGCCGCCGGGGTGCTCGGGGTGGGCAAGGAAGCCGAGCGCCACAAGCGGCTGGCCGACCTGGTGGCCAAGAAGGTCGACGAGGACAGGGCAGGGCTGGTCGACAAGCTCAAGGAAGCCGAAGAGGCCAAGGACGGCACCGCGCTCGTCAACGCCGGCATGAACCTGGTGTTCAACGGC
>OBEQ010571794.1_pt1 | contig 19425 bp, 19 predicted proteins | sample 1670901 | NCBI WGS metagenome assembly OBEQ01 (sample SAMEA104232315, study PRJEB22302) | groundwater metagenome | biome: forest; feature: aquifer; material: groundwater | place: USA | collected 2011-08-07 | depth 5.4 m
ACCGTTGGCGTTTTGATTCTAGGCCTTCGGTGGTTTCGAAGAACGGAGCCGCCACGCATTCCTCTTCTTCTCTCTGCACTCTCTCTCGGGACGATGTTCCTCGCTCCGGCGATTCTGTTTTTCCTTCTTGCCAAAGAGGGCATTTTGAATGACTTCCTCCATTGGACGGTTGCTGTTCCAGCCGCCGTCCGGATGGGACGAAGCTCAATGGTCCGTTCCCTCTCGACTTTTTCTACCACTTTCTCATCGGTTCTTTTCCCGCTGCTGGCATGGATCGGCCTGGTATGGGGTGGACAACCGAGGTTGCAAACTTTTTGGAAAGAGCACCTGAAACGGCGCACCACGATGATGCAAAAATCCTTCCTGCTTCTCCTGGGGATCCTCGGGTTGGTCCTGGCCGCTTCTCCCTCCACTGGGCGCGGGGTGGGCGCTTCATTGACAGCAGGATTTGTGCTGTTGGCAAGCTGCTGGGCATGGTGGCAGATGCTCTCTCCCCCTCAACGGCGGTTAGAATTCTCTGGGGTGTATTGGGGTATGACAATTCTTGCCATCGGCTTCGGGGTTTACGTGGCAGCTTTTCATCAACCCACGTGGATCAGCCTCCTCACGGGGCAACCAAGATCCGCCGCCAGCGGTTATGCGTGGGGCGTGAAGATCGGCATCCGGGCGGTTTTGGTTCTTTTCTGGACCTTAGGCAGCTACGCCATTGGCTCCCTCTGGAATCGGAAGGGAGGGCAGGCCGCGATGGATCTAGCGGTACCACTGCTGGGGCTGTTTGCACTTTACTCCGGCGCCTTAATCTCCGGATACTCGACCGTTCGGCTGTTTCGAACACTGCCACCCCTCACGGTGGTGGGTCTTCTTTTGCTGACCGCCGCACAGGCGGGGCTCTTTTCGATGCTCCGCGCTTCCCACAGAAGTCGGACCTGGGCTGCGTGCGCGATTCTGCTTCTGCTTGTTGTGATCCGACTGCGAGGGCCGGAGTGGATGGTGGCCGATCCACTGCGCCGACCTGTCCGTTACTACCCTCCTTTGCATGGATTTATGGATTCCACTCTTGCCCAGGAACTTGATGAAGCGCAGCGGCTTACCACAGGGAAGGAAGGGGAACTCTTGGTCTATGAAGCGGACCCGATCTTCTACTATTTCCTCAATAGGCGCCCACCCACCATCGCCTTGGTGCACGACTCCAATCAGGGCGTTCGTACAGCGGAATGGGACGCTCGTGAATTAAAGCAGCTTCATGCCTCTCATGTGCAGACCGTTCTGACGCTCGCTTGTCACCAACGAACGGACAGCTTCCTGTTCCGCAGGGAAGATCCGATCCGCGATTGGATTGAACAGGGGTTTCAGCCGGTCTATATGGGAAAGTTTATTATTGTCTGGCAGCGGTCCAAGGGGAAAGCCGCATGAATTCACCTCATCCGACGGTGACCATCGGCCTGCCGATCTATAACGGTGAGAAACATCTCCGAGAAGCTTTGCAGTCGCTGCTGAATCAGGAGTTTCAGGATTTCGAGCTGATTCTTTCGGACAACGCCTCCACCGACGGAACCGCCCGCATCTGCCAGGAGTACGCGGCGCGCGATTCCCGCATTCGATACCTGCGCAATCCGGTAAATCTCGGGCACGTCAAGAACTTCAACCAGCTGCCGCGGATCGCCCGCGGGCCGTTCTTTATCTGGACCGCAGCCGATGACTTATGGCACCCCCGTTTTCTTTCGGCGCTTCACCAGGCGCTGACGAAACAGCCGAAGGCCGTTCTGGCTTTCTGCCAGGGTGAATTCTTTGAAATGAAGGACGGCTCCCGGCTTCAGTTCTACGCCGATTTCCCGAATCTGGAGGGCTGCTCGGCCCTTGAGCGGATCCGCCGGATCCTCCGGTACCGGTCCACGTGTTCGATTGTTTACGGGCTGTTCCGGAAAGAGGCGTTGCTGCGGACTGGCCTGTTTCGAAACATTGACTTCCCGGCCGACCTGTTCTTAGAATGTGAAACGGCCCTTCAAGGACCTTTCGTCATCGTGCCGGAGGTGCTCTTCTACAAACGAGTCGGCGGATTAAGCGCCACAAAGGACGACATCTATTACCGCCAGCATAAGCTGTTCGGCAGTTATTCGTCCCTGCGCGAGATCAGGCAATGGACCTTAAGCCCGTGGCAGAAATTTCTGGTGCAGTGGGAGATGGCCCGGCGCATCTGGAATCATCACCGCTCGGCCGGGATGAACCGTTTCCACCGAGCGCTCACAAAACTGAGGAGGCTGCCATCAAACCGATTCGCATTCAAAACCGGATAATCGGCGACGGCCAACGCACCTACGTCATCGCGGAGATGGCCTGCTCGCATGAAGGGGATTTTGACATCGCGCGGCGCCTGGTGGATGCGGCGGTGGAGTCCAAAGCCGATGCCGTCCAGTTCCAGGTGATCTCCGTGCCGAATTACGTCGTGCCGCAGCACCCGGACTACGAACTTTATTGCCGGCTGGAGTTCAAGCCGGAGATCTGGCGGGCGCTCTTTCAGCATGCCAAACAGCGGGGGATCGCGGTCTTTGCGGCCGCCTACGACCGCCCGAGCGCGGATCTCTCCTTTGAGTGCGGTGTGGATGCCTACAAATTGCACTCGGCAGACCTGGCCAACCCTTACTTGACCCTCTACATCGCCGCTAAGGGAAAACCGGTCACTCTCGGTACAGGAGGGTCTACCATCGGGGAGATGGCCGACGGGATCCAGATGTTGAAAGAGGCAGGGTGTCAGGAGATCATTCTGATGCACGGCTTCCAGAATTTCCCAACACGGTGGGAGAGCATCCATCTGCGAACGATCGATTCCTATAAAAAGCTTTTCGATCTGCCCGTCGGCTACCAGGACCATACCGATGGCGAATCGGAGCTGGGATTTGTGCTGCCGATGGTCGCTTTGGGGCTTGGGGCCAACGTGCTGGAAAAGCATTTTACCCATGACCGCTCGAAGAAGGGGATAGACCATGAATCGGCGCTGAACCCGAATGAGCTCAAGCGGTTCGTGCAGATGGTTCGAGATGTGGATGCCTCCTCAGGAAGCGGCTTGCCGCATCCGCTGTCGCCGGATGAACAGAAATATCGCCTCTATGCCAAGAAAAGCATCATCGCCGGCCGGGAAATCCGAGCAGGGGAGGCGATTCGGTTGGAGATGCTGGCCTTCAAGCGATCCACGCCGGGACTGGCCCCGACCTTGGCCGGACAGATGGTGGGAAAAGTCGCCAAGCGGGATATTCCGATGCATGCCAACATCACGCAGGAGATGCTCCGCTGATGCGATCCGTTTTCTTGATCACCGCGCGGCTCAAATCCACCCGGCTTCCCCGGAAAGTGCTGGCCGACATCGCCGGCACGCCGGCGATCGTCCATGTGCTGGATCGCTTGAAGCAGGCGAAGGCCCTTTCGGAGATTGTGGTCTGCACCTCCATCAACCGGCAGGATGACCCTTTACAGGAGATCGCCCGGCAGGAAGGAGTCGGCTGTTTCCGGGGAAGCGAGGAGGATGTACTGGACCGTCTCCTGCAGGCTGCCGCTCAATTCAAAGCCGATTATGCCTTGAACGTGACCGCGGATTGTCCCTTGGTGGATGCTGAATATGTGGACCGGACCGTGGAGGCTTACCGCCGGACGAACGCCGATCTGATCACCGCCTACTCACTGCCGCACGGCGCCTACTGCTGGGGAATCAAGGTGGAGGCGCTGAAGAAAGTCTGCGAATTGAAAGCTGAGATGGAGACGGAGGTCTGGGGGGATTACTTCACCAAGAGCGGCCTTTTTAAGATCCATGAGATGGAAGTGGAACCGGCGGTGCGCAGACCGGATCTTCGGATGACCCTGGATTATCCGGAAGACCTGGAATTTCTGAGGCGGTTGTTTAAAGCGCTTTTTGTTCCAGGTACATACCTTCGCCTTCACAAAATGATAAGCTGGTTGGACGCGCACCCGGAAGTGGTGGAGATCAACCGGCACTGCGCGCAGTTGTACCAACAACACCGGGCTCGGGCCACACCAATGCGTCTGAAATGAAAATCCTGATCATCGGCTGCGGATCCATCGGCAAGCGGCACATGGCCAACCTGCGCCGGCTCGGCGGCCATGAGCTGATCGCCTATCGGACCCGCCGGGAGAATTCAAAGGAGCTGGAGGCCAAATACGGCGCGCGGATCTTCTACTCCCTTGAGGAGGCATTGGCCCAGTCGCCAGATGCCGCCGTCATCGCCAACCCAACCAGTCTGCACCTGCCTGCAGCACGGCAGGCCCTGGAAGCCGGCTGTCATCTCTTCATGGAAAAACCGCTGTCTCACACGCTGGAAGGAGTGGACGATCTGCTGCGGCAGGCGGAAGAACGCGAACGGGTGGTCTTTATCGGGTACCAATGGCGGTTCAATCCCCTCCTGATGCGGGCCAAGGAGCAGCTCGATGCCGGTGCCCTGGGCCGAATCCTGTTCATTCGGGCCCAAGTGGGACAATATCTGCCGGATTGGCATCCTTGGGAGGATTATCGAAAAGGCTACTACGGCCGGGAGGAGTTGGGCGGCGGGGCGCTGCTGACCTTAAGCCATGAACTGGATTATGTGCTCTGGTTTCTCGGGAAGCCAATACAGGTCAGTTGTTTCATGGACAGGGTGAGCGACCTGGAAATTGACACTGAGGACATCGCCGAACTGATCCTGCGATTTCCCTCCGGGGCCGTGGCCTCGGTGCACATGGATTACCTGCAGCGGACGGTCACGCAAACCTGCCAGATCATCGGGGAAGAAGGGGTGATGGAGATCGACCTGCGGCAGGGAACGGCCCGCAGCTTCTTAACGAAAACGGGCCAGTGGCACGAAGACCTGCTGCCGCCCAGTTTCACCCGGGACGACATGTTTCTGGCGGAGTTAAAGCATTTTCTTGATTGTATTAACAACGGTATTCCCTGTAGGATGGATGGGAGGAAAGTCGGCCGGCTGGCACTAGAGGTGATCTGTGCCGCCCAAGAGTCGGCCGGCACTGGAAAGGCCGTTTCGCTCGATGAAACCATCCACGCACAATAACCAAAAGATACAAGAACTGTTTGATCTCCGCGGCCGCGTTGCAGCGGTTGTTGGAGGGGCCGGCTATTTAAGCCAGAAATTGGCCGGCGCACTGGCCGAGGCCGGGGCACAGGTGGCGGTCCTGGATTTGGACCAGAAGAAAGCCCAAGAGACGGCGGCCGCCCTTGAATCCAAGACCCAGTCTCGCTGCATGGGAGCGGCGGTGGATGTCACCTCCGCCTCCTCTGTGGAGAAGGCCTTGGCGGAGGTTCTGAATCGCTTCGGACAGGTGGACATTTTGGTGACGGCGGTCTACGGAAAATCGCCCAACTTTTATGCACCGTTCGAGCAGTTTCCCTTGGCGGAATGGGAGCAGATCCTGCGCGTGAATCTAACCGGCGCTTTTCTCTGCTGCCAAATCTTTGGCAAGCAGATGGTGCGGCAGGGAAAGGGAAGCATCATCCAGATCGGGTCGGTTTATGGAGTGGTTCCTCCGGACCATCGGATTTATGAAAACTCCAACCTGGCCGAAGTCTACGTCGGGGAGAAAAGCCCCTTCACCCGGATCGCTTCCCCGGCGGCCTATTCGGTCTGCAAGGCCGGGGGGGTGATGCTGACCCGGTATCTGGCCGTTTACTGGGCGGACAAAGGGGTTCGGGTCAATTCGGTCAGCCCCGGCGGGGTTTTTCACCCAAGCGAGAATGAGGAATTCCTCCGGCGTTACAACGAGCATGTCCCGATGGGGCGAAAGGCGTGGCTCCATGAGATCAACGGCGCGGTGGTCTACCTGGCTTCGGATGCTTCCTCTTATGTCACAGGGCACAATCTGGTCGTGGATGGAGGATGGACCACATGGTGACGGGAAGAGCGGCCGAGTTCCGACTGAAAGATCGCTTGATTGGCGAAGACCACCCTCCTTTTGTCATCGCCGAGGTCGGCATCAACCATGAAGGGGATTTCAACAAGGCGATCCAACTGGTGGATGCCGCCGTGGCCGCCGGCGCAGAGTGCGTGAAGTTCCAATGCCACATCACGGAAGCGGAGATGATCCCAACCGACATGAAGCCGGGGAAAATCTCCAATGAACGGCTCTGGGACATCATCAAGCGATGCGAACTGACCGAGGAGGAGGAGCGGCGGGTCAAGGCCTACTGCGAGTCTAAAGGGATCCTTTACCTGTGCACCCCTTTCTCCCGGGAAGCGGCGGACCGCCTGGAACAGCTGGGGGTCCTGGCCTACAAGATCGGTTCCGGCGAATGCAACAACACCCCTTTGATCGAGCACATCGCTCGGAAAGGCAAACCCATCATCCTTTCCACAGGAATGAACGATCTGAATTCCATCCGCCCATCGGTGGAGATCATCCGGAAATACGGGTGCCCGCTCGTGCTGCTGCACTGCACCTCGATGTACCCGACCCCTTACGCGAAGGTCCGGCTGGGAGCACTCCATAATCTGCGGGAGGCCTTCCAGGTGCCGGTGGGATTGAGCGACCATTCCATGGGGATCTGGACCTGTCTGGGTGCGGTGGCGCTGGGGGCCTGCATCTTGGAGAAACATTTCACGATCAGCCGGCAATGGCCTGGGCCGGACACCCCGATCTCGATCGAACCGAATGAGCTGGCGGACCTCATCAAGGGATCGAAGGCAATCTTCGAGGCCCGCGGCGGGCAAAAAAACATTCTACCGGATGAAAAACCGGTGATTGATTTCGCCTACGCCTCGGTGGTCACGGTCCGCCCGGTGGCCAAGGGAGAAGAGTTCAGCCCTCAGAACACCTGGGTCAAACGCCCCGGCACCGGACCGCTGCATGCCAGTTCTCTGCCGCGCGTCCTGGGGCGGAGATCCAAACGGTCGTTGGAGGCGCACCAACCGATTGCCCCAACCGATATCGCCGATTTTGAGGATGGATCGTGAAAAATAGCCAAACCACCCTTCGACAAGCTCCCCGGCCCGCCAGGTGGGCTGGTCGGGGCGGGCAGGGTGAACGGGGTACTCCGTTCGTGCTGAGCCGGTCGAAGCACGAACGATCGAATGTGCTGGTCAGCGGCGGCACCGGTTTCCTGGGGTCTGCCCCCGGCCAAGCGCTTGAGCAGGCCGGCTATCCCCATCAACTGTTGGATGCCCGCTCAAGCGGCAATGGATTGGAGGCGATCCTCTCCGCGATTCCGGAAACGGAACGCACGCAGGCAACGCTGATCCATCTGGCCGGATTGTCCGATGCCAGGGTCGCGCAGGAAGATCCCGGTCGTGCGATCGATGAGGTGGTTCGCCTGACCCTACAGACGGTTGACCTGTGCGTCCGGTTTAAGCTTGCCAAATGCATTCTGGTTTCCAGTGCGACGGTGTATGGGCAACAGCGCCGGCAACCGGTGAGCGAAGCTTCTTCTTTAAATCCGCAAGGGATCTATGCGGCGGCGAAAGCGGCGGCGGAATGGATGGCGCGCGGCCGAGTGGCGGGGGAGAGTCTGGCGCTGGATATCGTCCGGCCTGGAAACATCCTGGGGCCGCAGATGCATGAACGGACTGTGGTCAAAGAGATCCTGGCTCAACTGCGCAGTCGGCGCCACCCGGTGACGGTGCAGTCGCTCCGGCCGCGGCGGGACTACATTCATGTGAAGGATGTGGCTCGGGCGCTGGTGGCTCTTCTCTCATCGGCATCGGAGAAAGAGCCGGTGCGGGTGTTTAATATCGGAACCGGCCGTGGAACCTCGGCGCTGGAACTTTACCGGCTTCTGGCTCAAATCCTTGGAATTCCGGCTGAGGATCCTGTAGAAACCGCTCCGGAGGAGATTCGAACGTTTGATTTAATCCTCGACACCGCCTCTTTGCGGCAGGCAACCGGATGGCGGCCGAAGATTTCTTTGGAAGAGTCTTTACGGGAGCTTGTGCAGCGTGAGTAAGCGACGGCGCATCGCGGTTTTTACGGGGAACCGGGCGGAGTACGGCCTGCAGTACCCGATCCTTCGAGCGATCAAGGCCCGGCCGGACCTGGAGCTTCTGCTCCTGGTCGGTGGAGCCCATCTGGATAAGAACTTCGGCACCACCTGCGATGAGATCCGGAAGGATGGGTTCAACATCGACAGTGAGATCGAGATCCTCCCTGAAACCGACGACCTGATGGGAACAGCCAGGGCCATCGGCAAGGGAATCGTAAACGTCAGCGAAGCCCTCGGGCACCTGAAGCCGGACATCCTGGTGGTTTATGCGGACCGGTTCGAGGGATTCGCGGCGACAATCGCAGGAACGCAGATGCGGATTCCAACGGCTCATGTGGAAGGGGGCGACATCACGCAAGGGGGCGCCCTGGATGATTCCGTCCGACATGCCATGACGAAACTGGCCCACCTGCACTTCACCACAAACCAGCAGGCGACCAACCGGATTCTCTGGATGGGCGAGGAGCCCTGGAGGGTCCGTACCGTCGGAATGCCGGTGCTGGACCTGGTGGCGGAAGGAAAGTATGCTTCGCCGGAGGAGTTGGGCAAGCGCTACGGCGTTCGGGTGGATCAACCGGTGATCCTTTTTACCCAGCATTCGGTCACCACCGAGTTTGATCAGGCCTCCGCCCAATTGGCCCCTTCGCTTCGCGCCTTGGAGCAGCTCGTCAAGGACGGGGTGCAGGTGCTGGTGACCTACTCCAACAACGATGCCGGCGGACAAAAGATCGTCAAAGAGATTCAGGAATTCGCGGCCGGCTGCGGCGATCGGGTAAAGCTATACGCCAGCTTGGGCCGGTTCGATTATCATGGATTGCTGAACCTCTGCGGGCGGGTGGGCCGAGGGGCCTGTGTGGGCAACTCCTCCAGCGGCATCAAGGAAACGCCGGTCTTCGGTTGTCCGACGGTGAACATCGGTTCCCGTCAAGAAGGACGACTTCGGTCGGACAACGTGATCGATGCCGACTACGACACCCAAGAGATCTTGGCCGCTTGCAAGAAAGCACTGTGGGATGAATCATTCCGGCGGCAGTGCCAGCAATGTGAAAATCCTTACGGCAGTGGAAAGGCTGGGCAGCGCATTGCCGAGGTGCTGGCGACGATTCCCTTGACCCCGGAGTTGATCCGAAAAAAGATGACGCTGGATGGCAGCCCTCCTCCTTTAAATGAACTGATCGCGACAAACCGGTCCTCCGGAGGGGAAGCATGACCTCGGATCTCTCCGCCCTCTGCATCCGGCCGGACAACACCCTTCGGGAAGCGATCGCCTGCATCGACCGGAACAAGCAGGGGATCGTCCTGGTGGTGGATGAAGAGCGGCGATTGCTGGACACCATCACCGATGGAGATATCAGGCGGGCGGCGCTTGTCGGAATGAACTTGGATCTGCCGGTGCACCAACTGCAGAGCCGCCGGGCCAATTCTCCCTATCCGGCTCCGGTCACCGCATCGGTTGGCACCCCCTCTGCCGAGTTGCTGCGATTGATGCAGGAACTCCAATTGCGCCAGATGCCGCTGTTGGATGAAAACCAGCGGGTCATCGGGCTGGTGACCTTGCGGGAGCTCTTGCCCAATGACGCGCTGCCCCTGCAGGCGGTGATCATGGCCGGCGGTTTCGGCAGCCGCATGCGGCCGCTGACAGACACAATCCCGAAGGCCATGCTGCCCATCGGAGAGAAGCCGCTTCTGGAGCTGGTCCTTCAGCAGTTGAAAGAGGCTGGCATTCGGGAGGTGAACGTCGCCACCCATTATAAAGAAGAGCTGATTCGCCAGCATTTCGGCACCGGCGACGACTTCGGGGTGGACATCCGCTACGTCAATGAGGACCAGCCCCTGGGGACCGCCGGGGCCTTGAGCCTGCTCGCGCCTTCGGATAAACCGCTCCTCGTGATCAATGGGGACATCCTCACGCACGTCGATTTCCACGCGATGCTCCACTTCCACCAAGAACACAAGGCCGACATGACCGTGGCGGTCCGGCAGCAGGAGATCCAGGTTCCTTACGGCGTCGTTGAGACCGACGGCGTTGTCATCACCGGGGTGGAAGAGAAGCCGCTTGTCCGGCATTTCATCAACGCCGGGATTTATCTTTTGAACCCGGATCTCTGCGGCTTTATTCCGCAAGGCCAACTTTACAACATGACCGATCTGATTCACCGGCTTCTGGCCGAAGGCCGGCGTTTGGTGAGCTTTCCGATCCGGGAATACTGGCTGGACATCGGCCACATGGAGAATTACCAAAAAGCAATCGCTGATACCAAATCACAGACAGACTGAATAAACGAAGGGGCACGCAGAAGTGACAAGAGCAGAGCAGTACAAGGAACACGAAGACTACATCCAGTCAGAAAAACTCCATCAAATCATTGACTTCATGGCCTATGCGGACTACAAAGAATCCGTTTTTGACACTGTCAGCGGCTCTCTCAAAATTCCGTTTCCGCCGGAATCTTCAGACCTTGTTCGTCTTCACAAACTGATCCGGCAGAGAAAGTGCTTCACGGTTCTCGAATTCGGGGTCGGGCACTCCACCCTTGTCATCGCAGATGCATTGCAGAAGAATCAGCTCGAATGGAGACAACTGCCGGACAAGCCCTCCATACGGAACCGGTTCATGTTTCAGGCGTTCTGCGTGGATGCCTCAGCGAAATGGATTGAGACTGTTAAGGCCGGCATGCCAAAGCACCTTCTTCCATACATCCATTTTCACTGCACCGGCGTTGAAATCGGAACGTTCAACGGGCAGTTGTGCCATTACTACGAAGAGCTTCCGGACATTGTGCCCGACTTCATTTACCTCGATGGGCCATCCCCGAAAGATGTCAAGGGCAGCATCCGAGGATTGAGCTTTCAATGCGATGAGCGGACGGTCATGGCTGCAGACCTGCTTCTCATGGAGCCGACATTCCTACCGGGAACGTTTATTGTGGTCGATGGGCGTACAAACAATGCTCGATTCCTGGAGAAAAACTTCCAACGAGAATACCGCGTCCTATGGGAGAAAGAAGGGGACGTGACAACCTTTGAACTGATGGAAGAACGTCTTGGGAAATACAATTTGCTTGGGACGGATTTTTTGGGATAAAAAAATGGCGTGGAATAACCAAACAGTCTTGGTCACCGGCGCAGGTGGGTTCATCGGATCCCACCTGGCGGAACGACTCGTCGCCTTAGGAGCCCGAACGCGAGCGTTGGTGGAATACAACTCCACCAACTCCTGGGGCTGGCTGGAAGAATCGCCGGTCAAAGAGGAGATGGAGGTTTTCTTAGGGGACATTCGGGACCCCGACAGCATCCGCCGCTCCATGGAAGGGGCGGATGTGGTGTTTCACTTGGCCGCGCTGATCGGCATCCCCTACTCCTACCAAGCGCCCCTTTCCTATATAAGGACCAATGTGGAGGGGACATTCAACGTGCTTCAGCAGGCGCTGGAGGCCCAGGTGAGGCGGGTGGTCCACACCTCCACGAGCGAGGTGTACGGAACCGCCCAGCGGGTCCCGATTGATGAGCATCATCCCCTGCAGGGGCAGTCCCCGTATGCCGCCAGCAAGATTGGAGCGGACAAGATCGCTGAATCCTATTACCGGTCGTTCGATCTTCCGGTGGTGACCGTACGCCCTTTCAACACCTTCGGTCCCCGGCAGTCGGCTCGGGCCGTGATTCCCACCATCATGACGCAGTGTTTGACAGGCACCACGGTCCGCCTCGGGAACCTCAACCCTACGCGGGATCTGAACTACGTCAGCAATACCGTGGATGGGTTTATTCGCGCTGCGGAAACGGATGTGGCGGTCGGCCGAACGTTTAACCTGGGCTCCGGCAGGGAAATCCGGATCGGGGACCTGGCGCAGTTGATCATCCAGCTAGCGGAGAAGCCGATCAAAATCCAGCAGGACGAAGAACGGGTTCGGGCAGGAAACAGCGAAGTGGACCGTCTTCTGGCGGATAACACAGCGGCTCAACAGATCCTCGGATGGAAACCAATCGTCTCCCTTGAAGAGGGTTTGCGCATAACGATGGAGTGGATGCGAGCTCACCTGGAAGCGTACAAGCCGGCTTTCTACGCAGTTTAAGATGCTAGAATCTATTCCGCAGGAGCGGACCCGCGTTCTGGTTTTGATTCGAACGGTTCCCTGCGCGAGAGAGCTGTGGCCTATCGCCGAAGCTCTGCGCGATTCCGGCCGATACCAATGCACCATCCTGATCGGCAGAGAAGTGCTGGCCTGGGAAAAGATTGCTTCAAACATCATCCGGCAGTACGCAGCAGCTGGATTTCGAGTGATCGATCCTTCCGGGAAAACCCTGCCGAGTCCCGAAACCGATCCGCAGGCCCCGAAGCAGAAACTCCATGGGTGGCTTGGCCGTTTTGCCGATTCCAAAGTAGGACGCTTATTTGGCATCGGTTTCGCCCGGGATTTCCGTTCTACCGTTCGCCGATTAAAGATGGACCAGGCGGCGGCGAAATTTCTGCTCGTTCAAGAGAGCCCGGAACTCCTTCTCATGCAGGAGGACGACAACCTTTACCTGGAAGCGATCTTGACCCGAATCGCCCGCGATGCCCATATCCCTACCTTGATGGTGCCCAGCGTTGATAACGGCCAAGCTCCTGAGGCGCGAATGCAGACCTATTGGGTCATTGGACGGGCCGCCAGTGTGAACACCCGGCGGTTTTTGAACCGGATCATCAGCACCCTTTTCCCCCGGACGGTCAGAATGTGGGAAGGCAGAACCATGGTCCGATATCCTGCCCCCGAAGCATTAGCGATCTGGTGGTGCGGCTTCATGTCCGAAGATCCATGGGTGCCGCATCGCTGGGTTGCCAAGCGGGCCGTCCTGTGCAGGCGGGCCGAGGAGGACATCAAAAAGCATCAGGGATTCTCCTCTGAACAATTGGTGCTTACAGGACAAGCGGCCATGGATCGAGCCTACGAGGTGATGCAGTCCGCCGATCGGCACAAGCAGAAGATTTTTGCTTCGTTGGGACTTCGAGAAGACAGAAAAACCGTTTTATTCTCTGTGCCCCCACTGGTTTCTCACCGGCTGCTTTCAGCTTCTCAACAGCTTGAGTTTACGGAGCAGACGTTACAGATCCTCTCGGATCAGCCGGGAACACAAACAGTCTTAACTCTCTTTCGAGGAGCCGATCCTGCCGATTATGCAGTTTTGGCTGCGCGATACAATGCAGTTGTTGCAAACTCGACCGATGCCAAGGAACTGGTGGCGCTGTGCGATCTGTTCATCTGCGTCCGGTCCTCAATCATCTGGACTGCCATTGCTTGCCGGAAGCCGACCCTCGCTTTGGATTTTTGGTTTGAGGGACGGGTCAATTTCTACGAGTGTCCCGGCGTCCTGGTTTTAAAACGCCGGGAGGAACTGACCCCAATACTGCACCGCCTGTTGACGGATAAAGAATTCTATTCCTTGCTGGTCGGTCAAATGAAATCAGCAGCCCCTACATGGGCCACCTGTTTCGATGGGAGGGCCACGGAGCGCACGGTGGATTTGATCGGCCAAACGGTTGACGCAGCCCGAAAGGGGCGGCTGTAAAAAGAAATGACAAGAAAGATGTCATCCTGGGTCGCTGTCATCCCAGCCCGCGGGGGTTCTAAAAGCATCCCCCACAAGAACATCAAAGAATTTTTGGGCAAGCCGCTCCTGGCCTGGACCATCGAGGTGGCGCGGGACAGCGGCCTCTTCAACCGGGTCCTTCTAAGCACCGATGACCCGGAAATCGCCCGTGCAGGGAAAGAGTTCGGGGCGGAGGCGCAGTTCCTTCGGCCTGCGGAACTTGCTCAGGACACGACGTTGACCGCGCCGGTGATTCGGCACGCGTTGGAATGGGTGAAGAGCCAGGGGCAGGGGATGCCGGAGTTCGTCATGGTGCTTGAGCCGACCTCGCCCGCTCGGCAGACGTTTCATCTGCGCGAAGCGGCCGCCTTGTTGGAGAAAAGCGGGGCCGACTCGGTGGCCAGCGTCTCGGAGCTGCCCCACCATTACTCCCCATCAAAAATCCTCAAGCTGGAGAAGGACGGTTCCATCGCCGGAATCGACGGCACGCCGATCCACAAGATGATCCACCGCCGGCAGGACCTTCCTCTTTATTATGCTTTCGACAGCGGCCTTTTCTCCTGCAAAATGGAGCTGGTGTTAAGCGACCCGCCCACCTTGTGGGGGAAGCGGGTGCTGGGCTACCGGGTGGACCCCAAATACAGCGTGGATCTTGACAGCCTGGAGGATTGGGTTCCTGCCGAGGAGAAGGTACGCCAACTGTTCCAGGAGGAAAGGCGGCTAAAAAGATAAACTCCTTCACGTTCAATTGTTGTACAATGGCGGGTGATTATTGGAGTCAGCAGGCGCCATGGCCCAGAAGAAACGGCACGCGTTGAAGCAGAAAAAGCAGAATTATGTCTCTACTGTGCTGAAGAAGTACGGGGATGTTCAGGTGGGACTGACCAAGGAGTACGGGACCACCTGGCGCTGCGAATGCGAGCAGGATGCGACGATGCCATGCGGTCCGAAATTGCAGGACTGCCTGCACCGCTCCGGCAGGTTGATGGGTTCCTGCCGGCACAACGGTAAAGAGGAGGATGCCCATTGATCGCTCGGGAAAATCTGATTGACGTCAACCCACTGCGTCAGACGGATTTAAAAAAGATCCATCCGAAAAAAGTCACCCTCATCGCCTGCCCGTGGATTTTCTATGACCAGGTTGAGTTCCGATCCCAGCAGTTGGGCTTAGGTTATGTCGGCGCCTACGTGGAGCAGTTCGGCCACAAAGTGATCGCCTACATTGATCCAATGATTAAAGGCGGACACGAGCAGAAGGTCCGCATCAACACGAAATACCAATGGACCCACCGGTTCGGCCTTTCTGATCAAGAAATCGTGGACCAGATTCCAAGCGACACGGACGTCATCGGCATCAACGCCCCCTTTACCGACAGCCGCCTGGTTCTTTATCCCATGACCAAAGCCATCAAGGCAAAGTTTCCAAATATTCCGATGGTGATCGGCGGCGTTCTGGCGACAACGCTCTCCCAGCAAGTGATCGAAGAATCCGGTGCCGACATCATCGTCAAAGGGGAAGGGGAGATCGCCTTCGCCCGTTTCCTGAACGGCGATCCGCTCGAAAAGATTCCGGGCCTTCTGTACCGGACGAAAGAGGGCGAAATCAAAGAGAACCTGGGCCGGTCCGAGCAGCTGCGGACGGTGGATGAGATTCCTCCACCGGGATACAATTTCCGACCCATGCCGGAATACGTCGTCTGGTCGCCTCGGGGAGATAAGGCGGATCGGACCTTATCGCTCATTTCCTCCCGGGGATGCCCCTTCACCTGCGAGTTCTGCTCGATCCCGGAGAAAGGGCAGGCCTGGAGGCCCTTCACGCCGGAGCGGGTGCTTGACGAAATCAAGATGGCGATCGACAAATGGGGCGTCAACCACATCGAATTCGAAGACGACAACTTCACGCTGAAAGAACCCCGCGCGATCACCGTTCTCCAATACCTTGCCGAACTGCGCAAAGGCGGTTATCCGATCAGCTGCTCGTTCCCCAACGGGGTGATGATTGACCGGATGAGCCGGGACTTGGCCTTCCTCATGCGGGATGCAGGGACGGACATCATCTATCTGCCGGTGGAATCGGGGGACACGCGGGTGCTGATCTCGATGAACAAACCGGATGCCGAGCACCACCTGGATAAAACCCGCACGGTGGCCAAATGGTGCGTCGAGGCCGGACTGCATGTCAGCACCTTCTTTATCGTGGCTTTTCCCGGCGGCCGGGTGGTGCGTGCGCCGCTGATGAACCTTCCGGAATACGAGGATTACTACATTCGGGAGGACAACGGCCTGGTTTACATGCGGGGCGAGGACGAAAAATCCTTCGAAACAACCCTCAACTTCTGCAAAGAGATCCGCTCGATCGGCGTGCAGGGAATTACCCCTCTCATCGCCACCCCGTATCCCGGCACGGAACTGTACGTGGTCTGCGAAAAATTCGGGTGGCTTGTTTTCCCGGATGAGAAGAACGTGCTGACGACGGTCTCCTATTCCAACGTCCGGCCGGATTACGTGCAGATCGCCACCCCGTGGTGTTCGCGGGAGGACGCCTTCCGACGCTGGAAGACCATGATGGATACGTTCCCCACCTACCACAATGTCCGCAAGTTTGAGGACGATAAGCAAGAAGCCCACCCGATCTCCGGCCAAAAAGTCCGGGAACATTTGGCGACACTGGGCCTCCCGCCGGAAGGGTAACCTCTCGTGAGCATAAAAAACGGCCTCCCCGGCCGCCTGAAAATCCTCAGGATCGGCAAACATGTCATTGGTGAGAACCATCCCTGCTTGATCATTGCGGAGGCCGCCTGCGAACACAAGGGCTCTCTACGGACCGCGAAGAAGATGGCGCGCGCGGCCAAGAAGGCCGGGGCGGACATCGTGAAGTTCCAGCTGCATCTGCCGGAAACCGAGATGATCCCCAAGGTCGTGCGGTTCTGGGCCGGCTCGATGGAGGAGGTGCTCAAAAAGGTCAACCTTTCCCTTGACGATCACCGCAAGCTGATGCACTACTGCAAATCGATCGGCATCACCTACCTCTGCACCGCCTACTGTCCGGCCGGGATCGACGTCCTGCAGGATCTGGGGGTTGAGGCGTTCAAGATCGGCTCCGGCGAGATGACGAACCTCCCGATGATCCGGAAGGTGGCGAAAATCTCCGCCAAAACAGGCAAAGCGGTCCTGGTGTCCACCGGCATGAGCACCCTTGATGAAGTGGTCGAAACAGCGGGCGTGCTCCAGGAGGAAGGAGCGCACTTCATGCTCTTTAACTGCACCTCGGAATATCCGCCCAAATATGAGCATCTGAATCTCGGTCTGATGGAGATCCTTCGCAACCGATTCAAGGTACAGGTGGGCCACTCGGACCACACGCCGGAGAATTACGCCGCTTTCGCCGCCGTCGCGCTGGGGGCCAAGGCGGTGGAAAAGCATTTCACGCTCGACCGGAAAGACCGCGGGCCGGATTGGCGCGTGTCGCTCGAGCCGAAGGAGCTTCAAGCGCTCGTGGAGGGCATCCGGAAGATCGAGGCCGCCTGCGGAACGCAGAAGAAGCTGCATCGCGAAGAGCAGCCGGTCCGGCATTGGGCGCATCATTCGGTGGTGAGCCTGTGCGATATCACGGCAGGAAGCACAATCACACCCGAGATGGTGGGGGTCAAGCGGCCGGGGTGGGGCGTCCCGGCGAAGTTCCTGGAAAAATTCTACGGAAGCGTGGCCGTCAAAGAGATTTCAGCCAACACCCTTTTGCGGTGGGAAGACGTGAGGTCATGAGGAAAATCCTACTCATCACCGGCTCCCGCGGCGAGTACGGCTACATCCGGCCAATCGTGCAGGAGATCCAACGCCATCCGAACGATCTGGACTATTCGATTCTGGTAACCAACCTTCATCTGCTGCCAGATTTCGGCTACAGCGCCGAGGAGATCGAGAAGGACCAGTTTAAGATCAGCGACCGGATCTTCATGGCGTTGGACGGCTACACGCCGGTCTCCATGAGCAAATCGCTGGGTGTTTTCCTGATGAGCGTCACCGATTCGCTGGCCCGCCTGCGCCCGGACATCGTTCTTCTAGCCGGCGACCGGGGCGAGCAGATGATGACCGCCATCGCCGCCGCCCACATGAACATCCCAGCCGCCCACATCCAGGCCGGGGAACTCTCCGGCAACATTGACGGGATCACGCGCCATGCCATCACCCGGTTCGCGCACCTCCATTTTCCTTCCTCGGAGGATGCCGCCCAGCGCCTGCGCAAGATGGGAGAGCAGGAGTTCCGGATTCACCTGACCGGCGCCCCTCAATTGGATGAGCTGGTCAACGGCCACTACGCCAAGCCGGAGGAGATCGCCGGGCTGTTTCAATTGGACTTGAAGAAACCGATCATTCTTTTTATCCAGCACCCAGTCACGGAAGAATCGGATCATGCCGTCACCCAGGTGCAGGAAACCCTGGAGGCAGTCTGCTCCTTCGGCCATCAGACGGTGGCCATCTTTCCAAACAACGATGCCGGCAACATGGAGATCCGCCGGTTCCTCGAGCGGGACCGCCAGCCTTTTATGCGGATCGAACGGAACGTCCCGCGGCACATCTTCGCGGGATTGATGAACGTCGCCAACGTCTTGGTCGGCAATTCGAGCAGCGGCCTCATCGAGGCCCCCTGTTTTAAACTGCCTGCGGTCAATGTGGGAGACCGCCAGCGGGACCGCGTGCGCGGCAACAATGTCATCGATGTCCCTTACGATAAGGAGCAGATCCGCTCAGCGGTTGAAACAGCCCTCTCTTCCCATTTCCAGCAGAAGGTCAAGCAGACCTGCACCAATCCCTATTTTGGAGATGGCCGGGTTTCGGAGAGGATCGTCCAGGTGTTGAAGAAGGTGGAGATCAACCAGAACCTTCTCAAGAAACAGCTTGTTTACTGAGGGCCGCATGGAAAAAAATCTTGAACCGTTCATTGTTGAAGTCACAGACTCCATCCGCACGGCGATGCTGAAGATCACGCAGAACAAGCATCGGGCCGTGGTGGTGGTGGATGGCGGCAAGGTGGTCGGCACCGTCAGCGACGGCGACATCCGCCGGGCCATGCTGAAAGAAGTTCTGCCGATGGCACCCGTGGAAGAGATCATGAACCTCAACTGCCTCACGACAACCGAAACCGACCCTCGCAAACAAACCCAAATCCTCCAAGAAAAAAAGGTCACTCTTCTTCCTGTCGTCACCGGCCAGAACGACCTGCTGGACGTCGCCCTGGCCTACGAACCCTTTGCTTAATCGGCCGACCCGCCACCTTCGGATGCTATAATTGGAATGCCATGAAAACCAAAACCCAGGTCGAAAACTTCCTTCACGAGTCAGTTCGGCGAATCGTGTCGCACTTTCCGAGGGTGCGGAAAATTATTCTGTTTGGTTCCTATGCTTCCGGAAAGTCGACATCAAACAGCGATCTGGATCTTCTCATCGTCATGCCGACACGCCAGCGCTGGAGCAACCGCATCCGAGCCATGAACGCCATTTTCCCGGACCGAACGCTTCCCATGGACTTCATCGTTCGCACTCCCCAAGAGGTTCGCGAACGGCAGACTTCCTATTTCTGTCCCTTTACGCGAGAGATCCTCAAAAAAGGCCGAATCCTGTATGAGTCTTCGCCGCGACGTTCGTGATTGGATCGTCGCATGGCATTCCTTTTCCAAAGACGCACGATCTCATTGAACTTCTGGAATTAGCCAAATCCGTTGCGGCGCCATTGGAATTATTGAGGCCGGACCTTGAATACTTGCAGCCTTACGCTGTGGATTTCCGTTATCCCGGAGATTTTGCAACGCGTAAGGAAGCCCTCCGGGCATCACGCTTGACGTCCCATATCCGAGATATGGTTCGGAATCAGATTCAGCTCCACTCAAAAA
>OBEQ011041288.1_pt1 | contig 19424 bp, 2 predicted proteins | sample 1670901 | NCBI WGS metagenome assembly OBEQ01 (sample SAMEA104232315, study PRJEB22302) | groundwater metagenome | biome: forest; feature: aquifer; material: groundwater | place: USA | collected 2011-08-07 | depth 5.4 m
ATTTGGCCGAGGGGATTTTGAGCCGAATCGAAGCCGAATTTTTCGACGCGTGTCCGCAGACACGTTAGAAAAATTTGGCAAAGATGCAGGCCAAAAGCCCCCGGCCCTTCGGGAAAGCCAGGTTTGCGGCGATTTCTTCGTTGCTCGTCCTCGACGTGTCCGACGACACGCCTTCGTCCTCGCGCCTCGAACTCACCGCAAACCTGGCTTTCCAAATGGATCACTTATTGTTTCACAGAGCCTAACGGTAAGCTTCCCGGCGATGGGCAATTTTATAAATGATGATTGTCTTTGCTGCGTCATCGACCGTGTGAAGAACACGATAATCCCCTTTGCGAAAGCGGTAGGCATTTCGACTTCCGGTTAATTTCTCGGATTGAACCGGCCTTGGATTATTGGCCAAACTTTCAATGGCTCTTGTGAGCGGCGAAACAAGGGATGAATGGACTTTCTTCCAATCTTTGGAAGCTGCGGTAGTGTAGAAAACTCTATACAAGATTATTTCTTCAAGCGGTTGTGAACTTCCAGCATGGGAATCAATTTCTCATGCTGATGCCGGTGAATAAACTTTACATCTCGCATATCTTCAATAACTTTCACGAGCCTCGCGTAATCTTTAAGATTAATGAGCACAGCTTTGCGATGCCCTTGGGCATCCACTACATATTGTCCTTTAATAGGTGCCATTTTCATCCCCCTTTGTCAAAGAATAGCATATTCAAAAGCGACTGTCCCTAAGTACTTTCAATTGGTGACGACCTCGCGGACTATAGTTTATGCCGCGGAAAGAAGAGCGGTACGGCCGCGCAAGGCCGCCAGCAATGCTTCCCATTGATGGTCTAAATCAAGATCCGCACCGGTATGAATACGAATGCCGATTTCAAGAGGAAGATTCTCTTTCAGGAGCCAGGCATCGGTAAGAAGCCCCGTGGCGTTTTGAATTTCAGCGGATTTAGAATCCCCCAAGGCGCGCAAAATCATCAGTTTGCCCCGGTACCCCACCCTTTCGAGCAGCTTACGGTCTCCGGAAATAATCCCCACGGGGATACTTTTTTCAGAAACCAGCTTTTGGACAACGGCGGTTAAAAACTCCGGAGAATCCACCCTCACCACCTGAAAGTTAGACGGCAGATCAACTTGATACCGGGATTGAACGTAATTTCTCAGTTCCGAGCGCAGCCGATTCACTTCCTCTTTTGGGCCAACATGCAAAAGTTTATATTCCAGTTTTGAATCATAAAGAGTTTTGAGAATCCAGGGGTCTAATTCACTCGGGTTTTGAGTGCTTCGGGAATCAAGAATCCGGCGTTCCGTCTTGGAAGCATTTGTCAGGACCGGCCGCAGAATTCCAAGGGCAGTAATTTCTTTCTCAGAAAGCACCGGCGCCATTGGCCGGGAACCTGCTGCGGCCGCGTAGGCATTCTCACCAAAAAATAACCGGCCTAATTCCGGGAAAATTTGGGCCCCAAAATCTTTCTCAAAGCGAAGCGGGAACACATAAGCACGCGGCTCTTCGATCGTGATTCGAATATTTCTATTCTGATAAATTTCGTCCGCTAAACGAACTTCGGAGCGTTTACTGCCGATAGTCTGTTTAAAAGCCTGAATCGCTTTCCCCGGCGTCACTTGAAATGTCAATCCGCCAATGACCGCTTGATTATCCGGAATGGTAAGATCCAGGAACCCCTCGGGATTACGGTTTGGCAGCAGCGAGGAGATATCAACATCCCAGGAACCGCGATACTTATAAATAAGAGCACTTTTATCCCGGTCATAAGGATTTCGAACGAGAACCCAGCCAATGATGCCGTAAACTTCTAATTCCAACGCAATTGCCGACTTCGGGGGCATTTTCAATGTCCGAAACCGGATAGGATCGTTTTCTTGATCGGGGAGATGAAAAATCATCGTAGAAAGATTAAGTGTTTCTTTGGAGAATTTTAATTTCGTCCAGTCGATATACCACTCGCCCTGCAGATTGCCGGGTTCGTAGCCGGTGCCCAGATGCGCAAACACTCTTTTTGGATTTTTTTGTGAAGCGATCGAAAATTTTGAAATTTTGAGCTCTTTTCCTTGGTCATCGAGTGTCGCATCGTCAGAGATAAGAAGGACCAGATCTTCGGGCTTGGGGTGGTTCGCGCCGAATATTTTTCCGTGTTTAGACAGAAAATCTTCGATGAGTTTTTGTTTGCTTTCAGCGGTCAATCGGATGCCGGCCCGCGACCGGGCGTTCATCGCCGCAATCCGCGCGATATCCGTTTTGATGGGGAGTTCCCAGCGTCCCGCATAGCCGGTCCAGACGAGCAAGTCGACCTCAGGATCAGAAATTCGATTCCGGGAATTGATTTCTCCCTCTTCAAAATAAGCAAGATTTTGCTCATTAATCATTTCTCGCTTAAGTTCTCCCTCGTCAATATTACCGGAGAAAATCATTCCGGCAAGCCGTGGAACCATGGCGGCAAAAGCCCATTGAATCAACCGTTTATGCGCTGTAGGAACGGAACCCTCTTTCAACCGATCAAGAAGCGGCTTATAGCGTGATCCCCATGCCGTTCTGATACTGACAACATTTGAGAATGAACTCCGGACGAAACTGCCGAAACGCGGAGTGCTGTATTGATGATTCATCCACATCGGCAGTACGAATCCGATTTTTTCGAGAATTCGCTCAAGCTCAGTATCTGCCGGCGGCAATTTTTCCGCTTCTTTTTTTGTGCCCTTGCCCATCTTGCCCAGTTCTTCCAGAAGAAGCCCTTTGATTTCTCGCACTTGCCGGGGATCCACGTCTTTTTCCCTTGGCATTACCCGAAGCTCGGAACGCGAAGATTCGGCTTTTTCCAAATCAATGTTCAGAGATTGGATCAATCCCCGCGGATCGCGTTTGACAGTCACAAAAGGCTCGCTGACCCAATCCGCATACCGGTTCTGATCCCGCTGAGATGAAAATACCGGCACGCTCAAAGACACATACCCGTGGCTGCGCAGGTCCTGCATCAAATGAAACAGCGACGCCTTGTGGAGTTTGTCTTCCTCCCGCAGGCTCTTTTCTCCGAAAAAATCAGGGTGCATCAAATCAAAGTAAGGATACATAAAATAAGGCTGGCCTGTGATTGCGCGCTTCGTTTCTTCATGCGTTACAAAAGGATAAACCCCTATGCTAAGGTACATTCCCGCCTCTGCCTTCCAAGGAAAGCTGTCATCATACGGGATAAGAGCATCGGCATTCACACCATCCCACCCTTCACGCTCCGCTTTCATTCCGGCCCGGGCGACAAAAGAGTCCAAAGAAAACAATGGCGATGGCCGCGGATCCGCTTTTATTTCTGTGTAGCGTTTAAAACTGATGGCTTTGATAGCCGGTTCTATCTTTATTTCTTTTTCCTCTTTTGTTTCTTTTTCCTTTATTTTTGGAGGGTGCTCTTCGATCATAGCGCTGACCCAATCCGCGGATTTTGAAAGCTCGCGGCTAAAAAGGGTTTTTAACCGGCCGGCGATGGGATCGCTGGGAATCAGGTTTTTGACCCACCATTTGAGCTTGTTTTTGCTGTTTCGCTCCCACTCGATCTTAAGCTTTTCTTTGTGATAGCCTTCCTCTTCCATATGCTTATCATAAACAGCATAAGGCAATGCCCCTTTGATTCCCGGCCTGCCGTCATCGGTCTGCCATCTTTTCCAAATGGTTTCCGCAATGGGGCTGATGATTTGTTCGATTCCGTTTTCCCCGGCATAATATTCCAGAGAAAGACGCATGACCGACGGCCAATCTTCGTAAAGATACCTCCCCACTTCTTCACTGTCCTTGTACTTATGGTAAGAATCGTTTTGGTATTCCGCAGCCACAATGGATTTTTTGCCGTTGATTTCGCGGATATAAAACCGTGCGTAAGCGATGACATCGAAAACATGGCTGACTCTCCCCGGCTCTTTCCCCGGCGTCCTGGCATCCGGGAAAATAGCGAGCACATGAGCATCCGGCAGAACGCCGGGCATCATCCGCGTCACGGGGTACGGAACGCTTCGCAGCCTGCCCTCAAAAAGCTGGATGGAAAAATCCGGCGTCATTTGCCATGCTGGTTTCTCCGGGCTCAAATAAATCAACGGCTGACTTTCGGGGGCTTTCTCCCCGTCTGCCAAGCGAAGAAATTTGTCTAATACCGCAAGCCGCGATTCTTTGAGTCCTTCCAGAACGTCTCCCAAAAGGTAAATCATTTGCGGTCTTGCGCCAGCGGGCAGGGAGACCACATAATTATAAAAATCTTCAACCGTGACAACGTGCTTTTCGACAAGGCGGTTCAAAATCTGCCGGAGAGATTTTGTTTCTGCAAGATAAGCGTCATATTCTTTCTCGTTTTGCGGATTGGACGGATAGGCTGCCAACGGCTGGGTCAATATCCGGAGAAGGCGCCTTTTAAACTCCCGGCGATTTTCCTTCATTTTTTTTGTTAATTGAAATAATCCCTGATCGATGGGCCCATGGAGATGGCTGCGGTCATACTTAAAAAGAGTCTCCCAAACTTTGATTAAAAGCTCTTCGCCGGCATTCTTCTGGCTCACCAGCAATCTTTGGATCAACTCTGTCAATCTTTCCGCAGGGATGTCCTTTTTCTCAAATAAAGACAATAAATGAATGACAACGGCCGTTTTTCTCTCCTGCGGTAAAAGGCGGATCAGAGCATCCATGGCCCGCACTCGAAGGCTCGGGAAATCGTCCTTCAAGGCCATTTCCAAAACCGTTTGTTCTCTCTTGGGATCGTTCAAATCATTTAATTCGCTCAACTCCTTCAACTGCTGAAAATAGTTTTCTTTTTTGCGAAGTTCCGAACGCGCCAGCCTGGAATCGAGGAAATCAAAAACGGCCGTTTCACCGCCGGAATCCCGCCACTGTTGGTAGCGCTGTCTGTAGGCACTGCTCAAGAGATCCTCTGAAGACGGATTGATAATCTTTTTCTGGGTGAGCCGGTAAGCTTTCCGCAGCTCTTTAGCGAAAATCTGGACTGCCTCCTTCCCTGCCGGAAGATCCATTCCAGGGGCTAAAAATTCCGAGAATGCCCTAAGGGCATAGATCGCGTGATCGATCATCTCCCAGGCGCTGTGCTCAATGCGCTCCTGGACTCCCTTGCGAATGCTGAAATCCATTTGGACCCGGTCCGGGACGGTAGTGTCATCAAAATCATTGGCCCATGAAAAGCCGACAAGATGGTGCGGCTGCAGCGCATCTTCCAATAGGGCGCCGACGCCGATCGCAATGCCAATCACTTGCCCTAACTGAATGGCGGCTTTTTTGAGCATCCGGTTGGATGCGCTTTTGTTCTGTTCGTAAATTCTTTGAATATCCGCTGCCGTGATGAAAGCACCTTGAGATGCCCGGATTTCTTGATATTTTTCTCCATAAGCACTGAAAAGGTCCTGGTAGTAATTTTGAAATTCTTTAAAATCTTGTCCTGCATCATTCGCCAGCCGCTCCCATTTAATATTGGAACGAATATCCGAAGGCTGCCAGATTTGAAGCTGTGCCAGCCATCGGTCATTGACCAGCTCCTGGATGGTTCTTTCGAGACTCCAATCCTTCATAAATTCTTGAGTGTAGCGCGGGTAGGATTCTTGAAAGTACTTCTGAAGATCCATTTTCGTTTCTTCTTCGCCATGCGCCTTAGCATACTTTAAAAAATATTCTTGAATCGTATAAGGCTTTCCCTGATACGGGATTTGATCGACTTCGACGATCTTCAAAGGCATTGCGATTTCCAAAGGTTTTCCAAGTACTTTCAGCGCAAATTCCTGAAGCCGGAGCCCCCGGATCATCTCACGGACGGCAGGACCTTCTAATTGCCCAAATTGAAACCAATGCGACATGTCTCCGCTGGATTGCAAATAAATGGGAAATGACCTCAAAATGGTCCCCGCGCCGCGAATATTCAAGAAATCAGAATCCAGCCGTATTGCGATGTTTCGTGCAGGCGAGTCACGCTCTCTCATAAACCAATCCATGCCCCACCAGACAGGCAGATGCGAAATCTTGACGCCCGGTTCCCATGCCCGCGGCGTCTTTGGATTCACATAAACAACATGCTCTCCCATGGTGTTTAAAACCTGCTGAATGCGGGGATTTTTTCCTTGCAGCCAGGCTTCCCGAAATTTGAAAAGGTTAGGGTCTTGTTTGCCGATCATCTCTTCGGTCACATCCCGGCCGTTCAAAATCGTGAGATATTGCTGCAAATTCTGAAGCGCGCTGTCTGTCGAACTCCCGCCGGTAAAATCAATTTGACGATGATGAGAAACTTTTTTGAGTTCTGCCATTTGCCGGACAAGCTCCTCTTTGATTTGCGAAACTCTCGGATTCACAGGCTCCTTTTTTTTGCTGCGCATTTCGGAACGAAGACGGGAGTAAAAGCCGAGATCATCCTGGGCAATGGCGCCGGGAAGTTCCTGAAGTATTTTTTTACCGAAGGGCGTCAATTGATAAACAATATAAGGACGATTTTGAATCAAGCGGCGATCCCCGGTGTTTTCGATAAAATCATGCTTGATCCAGCCATCCGCAAATGTAGAGAAATCAAAATTTTTGAAATCCGGCTTTCGTTGCATGACTTCATTCGCTTCCCGTATAATAAAGCGTTCCGGGAGCTTTTTGCCTTTGAATAAAGCCAGAAAGGCTCTCGCACCCTCCACATTAATCGGCCTTACATATTTTGATCTCTTATGAAAACCGGCTATGAATCCGTCACCTCTTGGCGTGAATTCATATTCTCGGCTGAAATCACCTGTTTCAATCAGATACCCTAATTGAACTAACTTCCCAAAGATATATTTCAATCTCGCAAGCTTAGTAAACCCCAAATAATTTTTGTCTAGAAATTTATCGGAGGAGATACGAAACCATCCTGCCATTACATTCATCGTTTCTTCCACCAAGGGAGTTTGTCCCTTGAGACCTTCTTCAAAACCTTCAATATATTCTCCCCCACGCCGCGTAAGCCCATATCCTTTTACTGACTTATCCCCTGTTTTGATACTGATCTGCTGTAAATAATACTTGCTCTTCGCTTTTTTGAGCTGTTTACGTGCAGCCGACTCCTCGAGGTTCTGCGAGACCAAGTCTGAGAGCGTAAAAGCATAAACATTGATATTGGGATTTTCTAAAATAAGAAGCAAAAAATTCTCCAGAGAAGTTTCCCAATCCATGAACTTTTTAAGATTCCAGTCTACGGAAGGCCGCGGTATTTTTTCAGAGGCCCCTGCAAGCAAATACCATTCGCCCTGAATATCTCCAGGACTAAAACCGGTCCCAAGTTTGGCGATCGGTATTTCGTCTTTTTCCCCATTTTGATAAACCAGGGTAATTTCTGCCGCTTTTCCAAAATCCGTCCTGAAAATATCAATTCTAAATCTGGCCGGATTGACGTTTTTAAATCGCCTGCCATACTTTAGAAAAAAACTCGAGATCAACTCTTCCTCGCTGGCTTGGTCCAGCTTGAATGGCTTTGGTTCCCGTGCCAAATAGGCCGCCATGACCTCCGGGGGCATCTCCCATTGACTTCCAACGAGAGAAAGAGATCGGTTTCTTAAAGACGGGAAATCCGCACGAAATTCTTCTTCCCAATTGTAGACCGGTTTGAACAGTCCTTGTGTTTCAGCCCTCCAAAATGACTTTTCTCTTTGCAAAGCTTCCATAAAATCCTCGAATCTAGATTTCATATTGAGGATCGACTCGGCATGGGATGGAGCTAATGCCAAAAGAATATATTTTGCGATCAGTTTTGCGGATTTGGACCGCGACGACCGCCAAATCTGGCGCAAAGGTTGTAGGAATTGTTTTTGCAGGTTCACCGACGGAGCCGTTAGTTTTGCTGCGTCGTCTGATTGAAAATATTTATCCCGTACCTCCCGGCTAAACCGGGGGGCGTATTCCCTGATTCCAGACTCATCATTCGCATTGACGGCCTGAAAAAAATCCTGGTATTCATTTGGGCTGATTTTAATCTTTTTCAGAATTCGGATTATCTGCTGCAGACCTTCTTTTTCTTCCTTTTTCGCGGCTTCAATTTCCTGTTTATTATTTTTCTGCAAGGCACTTAACTCCGCGAACAATGTCTTTTTAATTCGCTCCACTTCTGTGACAATTTTTGTTTTGAGGTTAGTTCGCAATTCGGAGCGGGAGACGGTTTCCTGTTTTTTAAATTGCTCCTCAGGGGTAAAAGAAGCGCCGAAGATTTTAAAATTTTCACTTCCTTCCCCCGGTAGGACCAGAATTTCCTTGCCGGGAAGGACCTGGAAACCGATATCATCGACTTGACCAAGATCAAGATAAGGTTCTTCTAGATCGAGGAAGGTGGCAGGCTGTTGCTCCCAACGGCGAAATTCTTCCGGATTTCTATTATTATTTAGGCGAAAAATTTCAATGATATTGGGATATTTCTCGTGAGGGATTAATAAAAGAGAATCCTTGCGATCATAGGGTTTATCCGCACGCGTCCTATCAATCAGGACAGGTGCGTTTCCTTCAAAGTGGACTGACGGGATTACCCAATAAGAACCGGGTTTTTCGGGTAAAATACGTGCTTGCGTCTTTTTATAAGCTCCCCAAGGGCGTTCTCGCTTATAAGGATTAGGCATATCGTAAGCCCATTGAGGAATTTGCCAACCCGCCTGCAACCGCCAGGGATCATCTATTTTCCCAAGCCGGGCCAAGGGATAGGGGTGTTTAATTCCGTGAGGCGTCTCTGGACTTTTATAACGAATAAGAATTTCGGTCCCTGACTCATTGTCACGGTTTTCAACCGTCAATTTTAGACGCCCTTTGCTTAACAAATCTTTGAATCGTCGGCCATAATGTTTCCGAAAATCGAGAATCAATTCTTTGGCAGCGAGTTTAGTAAAAGGTTGTAAGGGATTTTTTTGTGCCAGGATATAAGCTAATCGTACGCCGCTCATTTTGGCCGAAATTCCCCATTCGGCAGCCTGGTCTTTCCAGCGAGTCAAAGACACCAAAGGCGTATCCAATCTTCCTTTACTTTCAAAAAATCGCCTTTCGAATTTCAAAATTTCCTTTTCCCGCGTAATGGTTTCGCCAAGTTCAAGATATAAAATCCGGTCGATTCTGTCTGCAAACTCCCGGGCCGAAAGCTCGGGAAGCAAGGCCTGATAAAGGCGTGCAACAAATTCCTTGGCTTCATAAGAAGCTTTCGGATTCTTTAAAACATCCAAGAGCGGGCCATGATAAGACTGCCAGGCACTGAAACTATCTTCAGGCAATCCCTGAAGAACCTGCCCCCTGGCAAACTGCCAGAAATCGGGACGTTTGACATCATCGGGTTTAATGCTAAATTGCCCTAAAATCTCGAAAACTTTTGCCTTATTCACTTTTAATTCTGGTATTCGCCTTGATTGAATTTCTCCGGGTTTTTCTGTTTTTTTCAAACCGGCCACTGCCTCTGCCAGGGAATTCTTAATCGCTACGACCTGCTCAGGGTCAATCTGCGATTTCCCGGAACTCGTTCGCAATTCGGAACGTCCAGTTCCGAAAAGTTCTTGCTGTCTCGACACATGGGTGTCGAGGCGCAATTCGGAGCGGCGGTTCTGATTTTCAGGTTCTTCCGCGGGTGCGGCGCGGACTTGAATGCTCCCATCCTTGTTGAGGTGAAAAATGGCGGAATCAAGCCGGACATCATAACCTTCCGGAGAAATTTCATAAAAGGGCCCGCCCAAATGATTGCTGCTCGTAAGGGCCATGGCGTCAATAAACGCTTTCGGAGATTTCGATCTATGCCAGTATTTGTAGGCGCTGGAAGTTTGATAGGCAGAAAATATCAAAATGAAGCGCGGGTCCATGGGATTCGGCAAAAGCCAATATCTGGGCGACCGCCCGGTGTCGATCAGTGCTTCCCCTCCTTCAGTAAGTTTGAATGACTGTCCCTCGAGGCCGGGATCAACGCGGATCTCTGCGTCAAAATTCTTCCTATGGAGCTGAAAAGAGGATTTTATTAGAAGCCGAGGGAAGGCGTTCTTTGTCCAATCCACATACCACTGGCCCGAAAGATTCTCCGGATCAAAGTCCATACCCAGCCGGGCAATGCTGATTCGAGGATCCTTTGTTAAAACGACTGCCACTTCCAGATAACTAAAAGGCTCCCCATCTCTTGGGATCGCTTTATTTTCAACCCGGATAGAAATATCATCCGTCGTAAGCGGGCTATAACCGCGAGACTTTCCTTTTTTTCGAGCATCAAGGTTAGGGAATTTTTTAATAAAATCTTCTTTGAGGTACGGTTCTAGAACGTCCAGATACTGATACCGATCCATATAGCCTTTAAGAAGCGCCGGCCATCTCGAAACGGGGATATGGATCCCCCGGTAGATGCCTGTTTTTAGACTTTCCTTGAATTCTTCACTCACGGCCGTTTCGCCTTTTTCATTCATCATGGTGTGCGTAAAATGCATCCCTTGATTTTGATCAAATTCCCAATATTTTCTTTCGTTTTCAATCGCTGCCTGTTCGGCATCCGTGATAATCACCGGCGTCTTCAAAATCACGTCTGACATTGTTGGGGTCAATGTGAGTAAAATGCGGCGAGCTAATTTTTGCGCTCTGGCGGAGCTTGCCGGATTGACAAGGATTTCAAGCAGAGGGTCATAAAATTCGTGCCAAAATGACGGGTCCAGTTTGTCCCACGGCTCACGACGGTGCAGTCTGTAAACTGAATGCACAAAATATTTCTCAAAAACCCGATCACGAAAGCTTGGCCCCCAGTTTGGCATCTCGACGCTGCCGGCCGTGGGAATGCGGTCGAGAAGCAATTTGATTTTCTCTACATCCGGGTCTTCATCTTTTGGCCGCGTCCAGGTTTCGGTTGCAGGCGGTTTTTCAACCGGCTTTTCTTTTTTGGGAGACAGCCCTGCCAGCGCTTCATGCAATAATTGTTTTACTTCTTCGACACCCTGCGGGGCTGCTTTAGAACCTTTCTCAGCGGCACGCATTTCGGAACGTCCGGTTCCGAAAAGTTCTTGCTGTCTCGACACATGGGTGTCGAGGCGAATCTCGGAGCGGGCGCCTTCCGCGGCGCGCCGGAGATCCAAAACAAAGTAAAAGAGATCCGTCTGATCGGGGTCGAGTTTCTGAAGAAGTTCAAGATCGCGGTTTTGGTCCTGAATCTCACGGAAATAATCCTGCAAAACTTCAACTCCTGCTTGTTCCGAATCCGGCTTTTTCTTATCGGGAAATAAAAGAGGCACAAAATCATAGGCTTTCATATCAAGGAAAAAGGAAAGAGCTTTGGCTGAAAGCGTGCCGGCCAAATAAGGGTCTACTTTAAATTTTCCTTCTTCATAGCGCAGCCCCTCCCGGACAGGCGTGGGGCTGATGACAAAGGAATAGCCTCGATGAGCGAATAAATGAAGGAGACTGGCCGGTTTTTCTTCGTCATTCCCCTCCTGGAAAAGCGAATAAAAACTGGGCCCCGTTAAAATCGTTTTTGAAACTGTTTTTTCAACCGGCTCTTTGGGAGTTCGAGTTGGTTTATTCGATCTTTCTTTGCCCTTTCTTTCTTCGGAAACTTGCCTCGTTTGGGTCTTCGGGGCCTGAGGGATGGGTCCTTTTTCTAATTCAGCGATTGCCCCCTCAAGATAGGTTTCCAAAGATTTCCAATCAGGCCGCTGGTTCAGGTTATAACGCAGTTGCTGAACCCGTTTTTTCAAATAATTTTCGGTGGCCATCCGGCGCATTTGTTGGATAAGCCGGTTCATGGCTTCTTCTGTGTCCGATCGGGGAGGCCCCCGGAGCAATTCCTGGAATTGCGAAGCCAATCCTTTCAGCTTTTTGTCTTTTTGGGTGACTTTATCCTGGCGAAGCGGCCTTTCTCCGAGTCCGATCACAGTCACATCCTCAAGATCGAGATTTCCTAGATGCAGCGATCCGTTTCGAGTCGTATCCGCATGCACCAGTTTCGTGGCCAATCGGTTCGTCGGCCGGGATTCTTCCAGAAAATCGATGGCATTTTGAGGAATACTTTTAAGATAAGAAGGCGTCATCTGAATGTCCCTCTTCTTTCGCGCCAAAATAAAACCGGACCGTCTTATTTTCGCCCGGATGGATTCAGGAACCCCCTCCACATCCAGATAATCAATTTCAGGATGGAGGAGCTCAAGGCCAAAATACTTTCCAAGATTTTCTTTGGCTTTTTTGGAAAGCACCTTGTTATGCGCCCAAAGACGGATGTAATCCCCTTTTTTCATGTTCCGGACCAATTGAGCGAGCACCCAGAGGGGATAAGGAACGTCTTGCGTTTTGAATTCGACCGGCCAGCTCCAGATTTCTGAAGAATCAAAAAGGACTTCCCCGCCTTCATTGGATTCGATTCCCAGTTCTTTGGCCGTTAATTCCTCTTGGACGAGATTCTTGACCAGGCTTTTCCAGGGACGCAGATTAAGAGGGACCAGGTCATCAGCGCCGCGATCCATCATTTCCCGAAGCCAATCGATGCCGATGACCCGCCAGTCACGGATTTTTATCTTGGATTTCTTCAAGAAAATCTCTTCCAGCGATGCCAAAGCCTGGTATTCCGTATAAGGTCCCGCAGGCGCTAAAACCATTTTCTTGATTTTTTTTAAATCGATTTCGCCCGATTTATGGAGCTCCAGAAGATGCAAATAAAAGGCAATATCGGCATAAAAGGAAGCCATATGCGTCACATTTTTGGAATAAGATTCAATCGCCTTTTCCCACGCGGCCTTCGATTCTTCCATCTGGCCTCGCCCGGCATAATAATAAGGCGGGACAAGCTCTTCCCGGGCCTTCTCCATTTCGGATTGCTGGCGAATCCTTCGATCGTAACGCTGGACCGTCCGCGCATCTTTATTCAACTGGAGACTCCCATTCACCACTTGATCAAAAACTGTTTCCTTGCGCCTTAAAATTCCAAGGGTTTCATCATCAATGGTTCCCGGCGCGACAAGATCATGGATGTAAACAGGCCGCGTCTGGCCTTCGCGATGCAGGCGCCCGATCTTTTGCTCTCTCATTGCTTTGGTCCAGTCAAGATCGATAAAAATCACATGATTGGCCGCTTCAAGGCCATTCAGGCCCTCTGCTCCCACATCGGTAGAAAGAAAAATTTTATTTTTGGGGTCCGCATTAAAATGAGCCACACGGCGGAACCTTTCTCCCAAACTCACTCCTCCACGGATAAACGAAACGGCTTCTTCCCCGAACTCTTTCGTCAGAAGGTCATGAAGTTTCTCAATGACTCTTCGATTACGCACAAACAGGACAACTTTCTCGCCCTTGGTGATAATTTCCTTTGTAAGATTCAAGGCCTCTCTTAATTTGGCGCCGGGCGGGTACTGAAAAGCGCCTTTGGTTCCATAATAAAGGTCCAAATCTACGGCCGCCTGGCGCATTTTTTCCCGGCGGGCTAAAATTTCAATGTCGGATAATTTCCGGCGTTTTTTTCCTTCCCTTCCTGCAGATTCCATATGCCCATGATTCCCCGCCAAAGCCTCGTCATACGCTTTGAGTTCTGCGCTATACGCTTCTTGCTGCTCAGGATCCAGAATAATTTGGACGGGTTCCATCTGGTTTCGCGCCGGAAGGTCGATTGCGACATCCTCTTTGGTTCTTCGCAAAAGATAGCGGCCCTGAAGACGAATATTCATTTGAACAAAGGAAAGCGGATCCTCCGAGTATTCCTTGAGAAACTTTGCCCTGCTTGGAAAAGCCTGAGGATCCACCTCATGAAGGGCCAGGTAGAGTTCTTTCCAGTGATTGACAAGAATCGTTCCTGAGAGGCCCAGAACACGGTTCGCTTTGACATGAGTAAATCCCTTTGCTTCGTGAGTCTGCGGATTCCGTAACCGGTGAATTTCATCCCCGATTTTATAATCGGGATTCCAGTCGTTTAGAATCTCCACGATTTTGGATGGTTTTTCGGGATCTTTCATCCGCAAGGCTTCATAATTGATGACAATAAAACGGGCGGTTTTGACTGCCGTTTTGAGATTTTGAAGCCTGAGATCGCCGATTCCCTCAATCACAGCAACCCGTTCTTGTTTTCCGAGCCATTTTTTAATTTCCGTTTCCCAAACCTTTAAAAGAGATTTCGGGGCCACAACGAGGACCCGTTCCGCTCCTGCGGCTTGCAGAAGGGCAAGCGTCTGGGCTGTTTTTCCAAGCCCCATCTCATCTCCAAAAATGACACGGCCATTTTTTAAAGCAAAATGAATGGCTTCCAGTTGATGAAGTTTCAAGTAAACGGGCTTGCGAGACTTATCTGTAAGATTGACGTGCTTTTGATAATCGGCCGCTTGAATTTCCAAATAATAGTCCTGGAGAGCTTGATAAATCTCTTTTACGGCTTTAGGCAGTTTTTTTCGCTTGAGTTCCTGCCCAAACCATTTCTGGGCAATATCCAATGTCTTGTAGGCGACACTTGTTCCATTTTGCTCCCTGGCCTGAGCGACCAGAAAATTCCGGAGCCGGGCCCGGATTTGGGCCAGGAGAATCTCTTTGGTTTCTTCACTCCAAAATTTTTCAATCACGGGCTCCATGGCGATCAAGTTGTTGAAAGTAAACGCTTCTGCTTCCTGCTGTTTCCGCTCCATGAATTTTTCACTCAAAAGCGCGAGAAGGGATCTTTGTTTTGATTCATCCTCCGGTTTGAATTCCTGGGGATAGCTTTTAATCAAAAGGTAAAAAAGCGCTGCCTGGTTCGATTGAAAGAGGTTAAGCCAATGGTCGAGCCCGATTTCCTGAGAAATCTGCGTCAGTAGCCGGCGCTGTTCCGGATCGATTTCCTGATCGAGTTCCCGATACCGTTCCACTTCCTTTCGTCCCTGAAACCTCGGGAAATTGGAATCGTAAAGGATGGCTTCAACGGTAGAATAGGGGAGCCCCTGGATTTTACGCTGTCCGTCATAATATTCATAGAAAGTGCGAAGGCTCTTGCCGCCAATGAGCTTGATCGGGGTGGTAGAAATCACCTCAGGTCTTTCAATAAGATCGTTCGGGGATGCATCCAGGGAATCCAGAAGAAGCCGGATCAGGAATCGTTTCTGCGAAGGTTTAATGCTCGACCAATCTGTGATTTTTTCGGGGTCGGTGAGCCAGGAAACTTCAACCTCAGCGGAGGGTTCATTGTTTTCCCGAACTTCGGATCGTTGGGTTCCTTGGCCTCCTTTCCTTCCAGGCTCACGAGGGAAAATTTCTGCCAGGCTGTCTGGTCGAAGCTTTGGATTGCCTGTCAACCGGGCAAGTAATTTTTCGGATGATTCGTTAGGGTAGGATTCGCTCAGATAGAATTCGGCGACACGCAACGCATTCTCCCGAGAAATCGCCTTAAACTCAAACCAGTGAGTGACCATGCCGGAGTGACCTTTGGGAAGATGAGGAGAAACAGAATCAGCAAGCTGCTGCTGGTTAATCCGGTAATAACCATACACTCCATTCGAAATCCTTTCGAAATTATTAAAGAAATGAAGACGGGCCTCTTCCGGAGTAAAATGAATCTGAAGCGGCAGTATCCATTCTTGAAGAAGCCTTTCCGGCAATTCCGGAGGTTTTTCAAGCGGATAAACGGCTTTCTTGAACATGGCTTCAAGCATTTCCCGGGACAATCCTTTCTTCCCGGTCAAAACTGAAAGCAAATCTACTTCAGAAGTGCCTGGATAGAAGTCACTCAGGATGTAATGGGAGGCCTTGAGAGCCGATTCGAAACTGATGACTCCCCGGCGAAACCAGTGCGAGACCATTCCCGCATGCGCCTTGCCACGTTCTTTCTTGCCGCGTTCTTTTACGATATGCAGCGAAACATAATCGGCAAGCTCCTGCCGAGTCACGCTTTTGGCTTCCATTATTTTTTCTAAATTGTCCAGAAAGTTCCGTTTTGGATTCATGCCTTTTTTAAGCGGCAGGATAAGTTTTTGGGCTTTGCTTAAGGTGAATTTCTCAGGAGCTGCAATACTCGCTTTGGATTCTACGGAAACACCAGGTTTGGGTCTTACGACGGGTTTCCCCTCAGAAGACCCATAGGGGAAAATCAATTTAAGGAGGTCTGTGTCCAAATCAGCTTCACCCACCATTAGGGCTAGAAGTTTTTCGGAAGATTCTCCGGGATAGGCCTTGCCAAGAAAGAACTCCGCCACGCTTAATGCATAGCGCCAGGAAATGGATTCGTTTTCGAACCACTTATTGACCATTCCCGCGTGTCCTTTCCCGCGTTCGGCCACGATTTCCGGAGAAACAGAATCGACAATGGCTTGATAGGTTACTCGAGACTTGTCAATCAGCCGTCTAAGACTTCTAAAGAAATTTTTTCGCGGTTTCATCCGGCCGGCCAGCGGGGTGATCAGCCCTTCGATTTCTTGCCGTGTCAGCTCTGACTGCGTAGGACGACTGCTTCCGGAAGAAGTCTGCGCCGTTTCGACCCGGACTTCGGAGCGCGAAGATCCGTTTTGTGAAAATTGACGCACGTACAGACTATTCTGGAATTCGTGTTCCAAGAAGTCCCGGTTTGGTTCCGCCGAAATAATTTTAGAGACGCGCTCAAAAATCAGCGGCTTGATCTTGTCGGAATCAAAGCCAAGCTGGCGCAATTCGGATCTAGGCGTGGGAATAAACGGGGCCGTTTCATAGGTCGAAGAAGACACCCCTTTGATTTGATAATCCATAATCGTGTGAAGATAGGCTTCGCGGCCTTCGATCGCCGTGAGTTTCGGCGTAATCAATGCATAGGAATAACCCTGGGATTGAAAATATTCTTTGAAAGGCTCCGAGTGAAATCCCCCCGTGACAATCACGGTCTTTTCGGAGCCAAGTTCTTTCAATCGAAGCTCCACATTCCGCAGCATGGAATGATCGCGGTTTTTTGCTCCCCGGTAAAACTCCATCGCCTTTTGAAACAGCGAATCAATCTCGGTCAGGTGAGTAAAGGCAACATTTTTTACCCGGTTTCCTTTATTCAAATCGAGAAAGTGTTGAATCAAAACTGCGGGACGGAGGCTTTGTTCCCGCCGCAGAATTTCTTCATAATCCCGGGGCGTCAACTCCAAAGCAAAGAACTTTTTCAGGAGCCGTAAATCCTTGAGGAGTCCAAGAAGTTCTTTGGCCTCATTCGACCCGGCCAGCTTCTCCGAAATCTTGTTTGCGATCACTTCCGCCTCATTGACAAGACGGCCCCCTTTAAGTTCGCTCTGCAGAATCAAGCGCCCAATGACATATTCCGTATTTGGAAATGAGCTGTAATGGAAATCCGGCGGCAATGCAGAAACCATTCTTTCAAAAAGAAGGCCGGTTTCAGGGTCCGGAAGCTGATGATCATTGAAAGGCCCCGAAAGGAGCTTTTCAATCTGATCAAAATCTCCTTTGGAAATCCGGCGGATGGTTTTTAGAAATCCGGGGCGCTCTTTGGCAAAAATATCTTGATTGATTTTGACTTCAGATTCTTTCAGTTTAAAAAACCGGAGAAGCATGGGCCAATCCATCTGTTGAACCGGGTCCGTGAGATCGATTTTCAAGCATTCTTTGGCTTTATTTTTCAAAATAGCAAGCCAGTCAAAAAGAGACTGCCGGTTTGCTTCAAACCGGTCGAGTTCTTTCAAAAAATCCCGGAGATCCTTATCCAAATAGGTGCTCGCAAGCCGGTCAATCTGGCTTTCCATACTTTGGACAAAAGCCTGGCTCTTCTCCTGCTGAATTAAAACAGAGCGGAAGGAGTCTCCATTCGAGACATAATCTTTCAAGGTTTCGATTCCATAAGCCTCCGCCTGCGGCTCTTCCATTAAAAAAAGTTCAGGGCCTTTCACCAGCGCTTGTTTGGTTAAATCATCCATGACCGTTTTGGTAAGATCCATCCTGTCAGGAAGAAGACGCAGCAGCTCTGGCTTGAGCTTAAAGGCGCTCCCCTCCAAAAGTAGCAATTTGAAACCGTAGGTATCCTTGAGGTAATGCAGAATGGCCTGGATCTTTTTTTGGGCTTCGTAATTTCCGTGGGCGGTTTGGATATGAATGACTGTCCTGCCGGATCCTGATACTAAACTTTGAATGGTCCCTAAATCCGGAGGTAAATCGAGTTGAAATCCGGGCGAAGGAATTTTGACTTCTGCAGGCTGGCTTGCCCACGCATGCGGAGCGGCACTTAACTGATTGAGCGTCAGAAAGACCGCCGTCATGAGCGCAATTAATTTCTTAATTTTTGTTTTTTTCATGACTTTTCTAATGGCCTTAAGTAAGGGGTAAAAAAATCTCCTTGATTCATGAATTTTGAAAACTGGAAATTATTTCATCTTCGAGAAATTATCTAAAGATAACACCTGAAAGGAGATATATCAAGTCAGCGGCAGGGGGTAAAATTGCAATGGCAAGTGTACTTTATCAAAAAAGAACTACGTTGTATTTCTTGTAACTTTTGTTTCAGGGTAATTTTGAAGAAAATTAACAAAATTGGGTGCGCCCGGCGTGAATTGAACACGCAACCCTCGGTTCCGAAGACCGATGCTCTATCCAATTGAGCTACGGGCGCATAAGTAAAATTTATAATTCATTGTATAATATCAACTTATGAAACATTTTTAAACGATTGTTTATACCAACGTTGGCATGAGTTACATTTAGTCTCATTAATTTTGTATATAGTTTCATCAAAAAAATCAAAATTTAATCGGCGAATTAGTAAGGGGTTCCTGCATATAGTCTCACTTTTTCATGCATATAGTCTCATTTATGGAAACCCTTACACTTCGGTTACTTCTTTGACCCTTCTCGACCGTGGCGGAGACTTCTTAGCGTCATCTTTTCTTCTGTTGTGAAGGGCATTTGACAGTCCCGTAGGAACAAAAGACGCAACAGTCCCCTTTTTGGGGCCGGAGGGTTGATTGGCAGTTCTTACAGGGATAGAAAAACAGGCATCGATCTGTCGGCATCTCTTCTTCTGCCTCATAGCCACAGTGAGGGCACTTAATGACGGATTTGAGAATCACCTTGAATTCCCTTCTTTGCACTGGTTGCAAACTGATTTAGCCCAAAGATTCCAGACTGAAGCCCCAATAAGCATCACAGCACCTGTCACCATCAATGAAACACTAAACCAGATATGACGGCCCGCATAAATCAGAACAGCTCCGGCTAATCCTAAAAGAAAAATCCTATTTTTTCTGTGAGATCGTAACGACCAGCCAAGCGAGACAACGGCGGCAGCGAGAAAAAAGATCAGTATCCCCTTTATCACTTCAAACTTTAGCGCGAATCCTAATCCCAGGGATGCCAGCAAAGCGCCAAATGCCGGAATACAAAGCGGGCAGACGATGGCTAAGGCAGATGAAAAAATCGAAGCAACCGGCGCAATTTGTTTGGATAATTTTTCTTTCATTTTATCAATTGACAGCCGGGGTAATAACCGCACAAGCGATACGGCTTCCGGCATTGCCTGTGGGTTGGCCAA
>OBEQ011960389.1_pt1 | contig 19423 bp, 13 predicted proteins | sample 1670901 | NCBI WGS metagenome assembly OBEQ01 (sample SAMEA104232315, study PRJEB22302) | groundwater metagenome | biome: forest; feature: aquifer; material: groundwater | place: USA | collected 2011-08-07 | depth 5.4 m
CCTTCCATCACCGGCTTGGCGGCCAGCGGGCCAATCGCGCCCAGACCGAGCACCGCCGTGCCATTGGTAATCACCGCCACCAGATTGCCGCGTGCGGTATAGCGATAGGATTTGACCGGGTCGGCATGGATTTCCTCGCACGGTGCGGCCACGCCCGGCGAGTAGGCCAGCCAGCGCCCGTCGTCGGAGACCTCGTAGACGCCGAGATCCACGTAGGCCTTGCCCGCCGCCACCAGGTTCAGGTCGAGCGGGACGCGCTCGACCGCGTCGTCAGCCTGCAGCCAGCGCCGCATGTAGATCGGGTACGCCTTGCCCGCCGCGTGCCCGCGGTAGTCCTCCCACTCGCCCCGCCGCACCGGTACGTCGACGTCGTCCTCGACGACGCGCGCGCGCATCTCCTTCTCCAGCTTCGCCACCAGCGCCGCGCGCGGCTTCATCAGCGCGGCGGCGGAGGCATTCTCCGCTTCCAGGGAAGGCGCGCCGTCCGGGTGGTCGCCCCGCGGGAGCCACTTGTACTCGTCGTGGCGCTCGTCGCCGTGCAGCGTGGTGACGACGTCGACGCGCTTGGCGACCGGCGGCGGGGGCGCGGCGGCCTTCTTCCCCGGCGCCGGCGCCGCGGCGATCGCAGCGACCGCAGCGACCGCAACGATCGCCGCACGCCTCACAGGTCGGCCGCGAAGCTCGGCAACGACGCGAACCGGCGCACGTGGTGCTCCTCGTCGCCGAACAGCGTGTTCAGCGAGCACATGCGCTTGAAGTACAGCCCCACATCGTGCTCGTCGGTGACACCGATGCCGCCGTGCAGCTGGATGGCCTGCTGCGTGACCAGCTTGCCGCCCACGCCCAGCTGCGCCTTGGCCGCGCTCACCGCCGCTGCCCGCGCCGCGGGATCCGCATCGCTCGCCTTGATCGCCGCCAGCATGGCCGTGCCGCGGCACAGCTCGACCTCGACGAACATGTCGACGGCGCGGTGCTGCAGGACCTGGAAGGTGCCGATCTTCACGCCGAACTGCTCGCGCGTGCGCAGGTAGTCCACGGTCATGCGCAGCACCGCCTGCATGATGCCCAGGCCCTCGGCGCAGGCCGCCGTGGCCGCCTGGTCGACGACCCACTCGAGCGTCTCCGCCGCGCGCGCGCCGCCCACGTTCAGACGCCGCGCCGAGTCGACCTCGACACCGTCGAAGCGGACGATGGCCGCGCGCTGCCCGTCCATGAGCTTCACCGGCTGCAGCGAAAGCCCGGCGGCACCCTTGTCGACCACGTACAGCCCGAAGCCGCTGGTCTCGCGCGCCGAGACGACGAAGTAGTCGGCGTCATGCCCACCCAGGACGAAGATCTTCTCGCCGCTCAGCTTGACGCTGCCGCCCGAGCCCGACGACTCGGCGCGCGTGGTCACGCAGGTCAGGTCGTAGCGCCCGTCGCGCTCGGCGTAGGCCAGCGCCAGGGTCGCGTCGCCCGCGATCATGGGCGCCAGCCAGCGCTGCTTCTGCGCCGCGTCGCCGGCGCGCGCGATGGCCATGCCGCCCAGCAGCACCGACGACAGGTAGGGCTCGGGCACCAGCGTCGAGCCCAGCTGCTCGAGCAGCACCATGACGTCGACCATGCTGCCACCCAGGCCACCGTCGGTCTCCGCGAAGGGCAGGCCGAGCCAGCCCAGCTCGGCCATGTGCTTCCACACCTTGCGCTCGTAGCCGATGGCGTCGTCGCGCAGCCGGCGCATGCGCGTCACCGGCGAGGTCTTCCGGGCAAAGCTCGCCGCGCTGTCGGCGAGCATCTTCTGATCCTGCGTCAGGTCGAAGTCCATCGAACCCTCCTACGAAAGCCCCAGGATCAGCTTGGCGATGATGTTCTTCTGCACCTCGCTCGAGCCACCGTAGATGGTGGTCGCGCGCGCATAGTTGAACGATGACGGAACCCACTGCTCGGCGGGCGAGATCACGCCATCGTCGTTGAACCACGACAGGCTGTCGTGGCCCATGACCTCCATGGCCAGCTCGTAGGCCTGCTGCTGGATCTCCGAGCCACGTAGCTTCAGGATCGACGACTCGGGCCCGGGCGCCTTGCCCAGCTGCGCGCCCGCCAGGGTGCGGTAGTTGGCCATCTGCAGGCTGCGCAGGCGGATCTCCAGGCGCGCGATCTTGCTGCGCATGCCCGGATCCTCGAGCAGGCTCTTGCCGCCCACGGTGGTGGCCGCGGCGATGCGCTTGACCCGCCTGAGCGCGCGCGCCGACAGGCCGACACCCGCGATGAGCGTGCGCTCGTGCCCGAGCAGCGCCTTGGCCAGCGTCCAGCCGCCGTCGAGCGGACCGACCAGGTTCTCCTTGGGCACCATCACGTTGTCGAAGAAGGTCTCGCAGAAGGCGGGCGTGCCACCGATGGTCAGCATGGGCTTGACCTCGATGCCGGGCGTCTTCATGTCGATGAGCAGGAACGAGATGCCTTCCTGCTTCTTGCCGCGCGGATTGGTACGCACCAGGCAGAAGATCCAGTCGGCGTACTGCGCATATGTGGTCCAGGTCTTCTGCCCGGTGACCGCGAAGTGACCCTTGCCGTCGTCGAGCGCGGCGCAGCGCAAGGACGCGAGATCGCTGCCGGCGTTGGGCTCGGAGTAGCCCTGGCACCAGACTTCCTCGCCCGAGAGGATCCTGGGCAAGTAGCGTTTCTTCTGTGAATCATTGCCGAATTGAATGATGAGTGGCCCGACCATGGAGAGGCCGAAGGGCGACAGAGCGGGCGCACCGGCCAGCTCGAGCTCCTCGCTCAGGATGAAGCGCTGGGTCGCATCGAAGCCGGGTCCGCCGTACTCCTTGGGCCAGTGCGGCGCTACCCAGCCACGAGAAAACAGGATCTTGTGCCACTCCATGACCTCGTGTGGGTCGAAATTTCCGTCGACAGCGGCTTTTGCCTTGAGGTGGTCGGGCATCGCCTGCCGTATCCACACACGCACCTCGCTCCGGAAGGCCTCGTGCGCGGGAGTGAATGAGAGGTCCATGGCCGGGTAGCTTACTCGCGCACCCGCGGCGTGTCAGCGCGTGCCACTCTAGTCACTGATTCTCCGTCGACGACGCGTGTAGTATGTAGGCTCGCATGGGGGTGGGGTCACATACGGGGGGCACGGGAACCGGTACTGACCCGACGCTCGTTTCGGCGTCGCAGCCGCAGGTTGCTCCCGGGCTGCGAGGCTCGCGTGACGCGGAGTACGAGCGCGAGCGCGAGCGCGAGCAGGCGGACGAGGCGTTGCTGGCCGGCACCATGGTGGGTGAGTTCCACATCATCCGCCGCTTGCCGCGCGGCGCCATGGGCGCGGTCTACGAGGCGGTTCATCCGGTGATCGGCAAGCAGGCCGCGGTCAAGGTCATCGCGCGCCGGCTGTCGGGCGATTCCACCGCGGTCGCGCGCTTCGTGCAGGAGGCGCGCTCGGTCAACCAGATCGGCCACGTGAACATCGTCGACATCTTCGCCTTCGGCGAGCTGCCCGACGGCCGGCCGTACTACGTCATGGAGTGGCTGCAGGGCGAGAGCCTGTACGATCGGCTGGCGCGCGGCGCGCTCGACCTGCAGGAGGCGCTCGAGATCCTGGATCCCATCGCCGACGCGCTCGAGGCCGCGCACGAGAAGGGCGTGGTGCACCGCGACCTCAAGCCCGACAACGTGTTCCTGGTCGAGGTGCGCCACAACCGCCGCCTGGTCAAGCTGTTCGACTTCGGCATCGCCAAGCTGCACGCCACGCACGCGTCGGCGCCCGAGCCCACGCAGACCGGCATGGTCATGGGCACGCCCGGCTACATCTCGCCCGAGCAGGCGCGCGGCCGGTCGGTCGATCACCGCACCGACGTCTACGCGCTCGGTTGCATGGCCTTCCAGATGGTCACCGGGCGGCTGCCCTTCCCGGCCGAGTCGGCCATGGACATGATCGCGCTGCACCTGACCCAGCCGGCGCCGCGCGCGAGCGTGCAGCGGCCGGGCGTCTCGGCCGGCCTCGACGACCTGATCTTCGCCATGATGGCCAAGCGCGTCGAGGACCGACCCACCCTCGAGCACATCCGCGCCAGCATCGCCGAGCAGCTCGAGCAGCTCGGCGCCGCCGGCAAGGCGTCGACGGGCGATCCGCGCCGGGCCACCTTCAAGCCCAAGCTGGTCACGCCGCCCGCGGGCGTGGTGGTGTCGTTGCCGGGCGCGGATCCCAAGGGCCCCGAGGCGCTCATGGCCACGGCCGCGCCGGGCGAGCTGGCCTCGGGCGACGCGCTGCCGACGCCCAGCTCGGGCAGCATGCGGGTGCAGCGCTCGACCGCCAAGCCTTCGAGCGCTTCGCTGCTGGCGACGGTGGGCGCGGACGCGGGAGCGAGCGCGCAGAGCACGCCATCCATGACGTCGGCGTCGCTGCGGCATGCGCACGCGCGGCGTGCCTGGCTGGTCGCGGGCGGCGTGGCCATCGGCGCGATCGCCGTGGCTTTCGTGGCCGGGGTCATGCGACCGCGCGCGCAGCGTGAGCCAGCCATGGCTGTAGCCGCGGCGACCGCCTCGCGGCCACTCGTGCCGGCGCCGGTGCCCGCGCCCGTGCCGCCGGCAGCCGCGCCGCCCGTGGCGGTCGTCGCCGCTGCGCCCCGTCCGGGTGCGCTCATCGTGCAGGTCGATCCGCTCGACGCGCGCGTCGTCCTCGACGGGCGCGCGCTGCAGGTCATCGACGGCCTGGTGCGCGTGGAGATCGCGCCCGCCACGCCGCACATCGTTCTGGTCGAGGCGCCCGGCCACCAGTCGATGCAGTTCGATGCCGAGGTCAGCGAGGGCGAGACCATGAAGGTCCCGGTACGCCTGGCGCGCGGCAGCGGCAAGGGCCGGATCGACGGGCTACCGAGCGGAACGCGGCGTGCGCCCGCGGCGCCCGCGGCTGCGCCCGTGCCGCCTGCGGCCGCGCCCGCAGCGCCTCCCGACGCGGGTACGAAACCCAGGCCCGCCGGCGACAAGAACTACACGATTGATCCGTTCTAGTCGCGGGCAGTACGCTGCGGCGGTGCGGCTCCGCCTCCTCCTCGTCGCGATGGCGCTCGTGGCGCTCACGCTGCCCACGCGTGCACGCGCCGACCAGCCCGCCCGGCCGCCACTCGAAGGGCCGCCCGTGGCCGAGAGCGCCGACGAACAGGCCGCGCGTGCCCACTACGAGCTGGGCCTCACCCACTACCACCTGGGCCAGTTCGACGACGCCGCGAACGAGTTCAAGAAGGCCTACGAGCTGTCCAAGAAGCCCAAGCTGATGTTCAACATCGCGCAGGCGCTGCGCCTGGGCGGTCACCACAGCGAGGCGGTCTACTTCTATCGCACCTACCTGCGCCTGGTGCCCGACGCGCCCAACCGCAGCGACGTGGAGGAATTCATCGGCGAGTCGGAGAACGCGGCGCGCGCCGAAGCCGAGCGCGTCCGTGCCGCCGAGGCCGAGGCGCGCCGCGAACGCGAGCGTGCCGCGCGCGCCGACGACGAGGCGCGCCGCGAGCGCAGCCTGCGCCGCACCGGCCTCATCACCATGGGCAGCGGCGTGGTCGTCGCGGGCGTGGGCGCGTTCTTCGCCGTGCGCGCGGCCTCGGCCGCTTCCGACCTGACCGCGCTCGCCGACGGGGGCGGCATGTGGAGCGACGAGATGGCGCGCAAGCAGCGCGACGGCGAGCGCGACGACGTCATCGGCACGTCGCTGATCATCGCGGGCACCGCCGTGGCCCTGACCGGCGTGGTCGTGTACACGTGGAACACCTGGCACGTGGGCGAGTCGCCGCCGCGCGTCGCCGCGCTGCCGGCCAGGGGAGGCGCGTCGCTGTGGCTCGGCTGGTCGTTCTGAGCGCGCGCGCCGCGTCCGTCGCGCTGGCTGCGGTTACACTCGCCGCCGCGCTCGCCGGCTGCTTCTTCGACCCGCAGCTGGGCAAGGGCAAGATCGCCTGCGCGGCCGACGGCAGCTGCGCCAGCGGCCAGGTCTGTGGCGGTGACGATCGCTGCTATCCACCCGGGCCGACCGTGCATGTGCACGTGACCATCGATCCGGTGGGTGCCGGCCGCGTCACCTCCTTGCCCGCGGGTGTCGACTGCGGCGACGCCGAGTGCAGCGCCGAGCTGCCCTCGGGCGTGCCCATCCGTCTCACCGCCAGCGCGAGCGAGGGCTACCGCTTCGCCAGCTACGACGGCTGCGTGCCGGCGGCCGGCGCCAGCGCGCCCACCTGCGAGCTCGCGCTCGACGCGCAGGCAAGCGGCGACGTGCACGTGCACTTCGTCGGGCTGGGCGGCCGGACGCTGTGGGCGCGCGGCTTCGGCGGCGTCAGCGGCGACGAGGCCTACGGCATCGCGACCGCGCCGATGGGCACTGCGCTGGGCGACCAGCTATTCGTCGCCGGCGGCTTCGCCAGCCCGACCGTCGACCTCGGCCCCGGCTTCGAGGTCTTCAACCACGGCGTCGCCGACTCGGACGACGCGCTCGTGGCCGGCTTCTCGAGCGCCGATGGCGCGACCCGCACGACGCGGGTGCTGGGCAGCATCGGCTACGACAATCTGTGGCACGTGGCCATCGACAGCGACGGCAACGTGCTGATCGCCGGGTACATCGAGGGCAGCGTCGATCTGGGCGGCGGCGCGCGCACCTGCACCGGCTACGACCCGTTCGTGGCCTCCTACGACCCGAGCGGCGCCTGGCTGTGGGACCGCGTCTTCCCCTGCGGCGGCGCGCTCGTCGACGAGGCCCAGGGCCTGGCCATCGACCAGATGGGCAACGTCTTCGTCTCCGGCACGTTCGGCAGCACCTGCAACTTCGGTGACGGGGTCACGCGCGACGGTGGCAGCGGCGACGGCTCGCCCTTCGTGGTCAAGCTGGCCGGCAATGGCACCGCCTTGCCCGCGGGCCAGACCATCTGGGCGCGTCACTTCCCTGCCGCCACCGGCGGCACCGGCTCGGCCATGCGCGCCGCAGCGGCCATGAACGGCGACGTCGCGGTGGTGGGTTCCTTCCGCGGCTCGCTGGCGCTGCCCGACCTGGGCACGCACATCGACGCCGACGGCCTGCAGGAGGACGCCTTCGCCATCCGTCTCACCGGCAACGGAGCGACGGTGTGGGCGCGCCGCTTCGGCGGCGCGGGTGCCGACTGGGCCAACTCGGTGACCATCGACAGCGACGACAATGTGCTGTTGACCGGCCGCTTCCAGGAAACCGTCGATTTCGGCAACGGCGCGCGCCCGTCGGTGGGGCTGGCCGACGTCTTCCTGGTCAAGCTGGCGGGCAGCGGCACGCCCGCATGGGACGTGGTCTTCGGCGGTACGGGCGACGACGACGGCTACGGCGTGGCCATCGACTTCGATCATGGCGACGACGTGCTGGTCGGCGGCGGCATCGACGGCACCGTCGATCTGGGCGGCGGCCTGGTCGTGACCACCGAGAGCCGCGACGGCTTCGTGGCCCGTTTCGGCGCCGACGGCACGGGGCCGACCTGGATGCGGCGGCTGGGCGGGGCGGACAACGACACCGTCTTCGATGTGGCGCTGGCCCAGGGTGGCAGCCATCCGGTCGTGGCCGTGGGCAGCTTCCGTGGCAGCGTCGATTTCGGCGGCCCCGGCCTGCTGCGCACCACGATGGGCGAGCGAGACATCTTCGTGCTCGCGCTCTCACCGTAGTACCTTTGCCAGGGATGTCATCCTCGCCGGACAGCGTGCGCCATCTCATCGTCGGTGCGGGTGTGAGCGGGTTGTCGCTCGCCGCCTTCCTCGCGGAGCCGGACTACCTGGTCCTGGAGGCCGATACGCAGATCGGTGGCTACTGCAAGACGGTGGTGCGCGACGGCTTCACCTGGGATTACTCGGGGCATTTCTTTCACTTCAAGAACCCCGACATCGAGGCCTGGCTGCGCGCGCGCATGCCCGGCCAGGACGTGCGCACGATCGAGAAGAAGACATTCATCCACTACGCCGGGCGGATGATCGACTTCCCCTTCCAGAAGAACATCCACCAGCTGCCCCAGGACGAGTTCATCGACTGCCTGTACGACCTGTACTTCGCCGCGCAGGCACCCGCCGCGGGCGCCGACGACAACTTCAAGGCCATGCTGTACGCGCGCTTCGGCCGCTCCATCGCCGAGAAGTTCCTCATTCCCTACAACGAGAAGCTGTACGCCTGCGATCTGGCCACGCTCGATCGCGACGCCATGGGCCGCTTCTTCCCGCACGCCGACCTGACCGACATCATCCGCAACATGCGCGTGGCCGACAATGCCAGTTACAATGCCACGTTCACGTACCCGCAAGGCGGCGCGATCCAGTACGTGAATGCGCTGGCCAGCGAGGTCGCGCGCGAGCGCATCGCGCTCGACGAGCCGCTGGTCGCCATCGACCTGACCCGACGTATCGCGCGCACGCCGCGGCGCGAGATCCACTTCGAGCGTCTGATCTCGTCGGTGCCGTTCCCGCGCCTGGTCGGCATGACCGGCCTCACCCACGACCTGGCCGCGTTCGACTGGAACAAGGTGCTGGTCTTCAACCTCGGCTTCGACCGCAAGGGCGCGCGCGACGTGCACTGGGTCTACTACCCGGATCCGTCGCTGTCCTTCTACCGCATCGGCTACTACGACAACATCTTCGCCAGCGACCGACTCAGCCTCTACGTCGAGCTGGGCTACCGGCGCGACGCGCAGATCGACGCGAACGCCATGCGCGCGCGCGTGCTCGACGACTTGCGCCGCGTCGGCGTGATCGACGACCACCGCCTGGTCGCCGAGCACTCGGTGGTCATGGACCCCGCCTACGTTCACATCACGCGCCGCTCCCAGGCCGAGCACCGCCGCCTCTCCCGCGTCCTGCAAGCCAACGGCGTCTACTCCATGGGCCGCTACGGCGGATGGACCTACTGCTCCATCGAGGACAACATCCTCGAAGCCCGCGCCCTCGCCAACGACTTCAACGCCACCTAAGGACACCTACCTAAGGGGACAGGATCTACCCCCACAAGTTACCGGATTCAATGGCGTTCTAGCCCCAAACGCGCATTTCACCTGGCAAAGCGAAATGCGCGCATCTCGGCGGCGCGCAAAGCTCGCTCACAGGGGGACAGGATCTACCCCTGCAAGTTACTGAATTCAAACGGGTTCTAGCCGCGAACGCGCATTTGCGCATCTCGCCTGGCAAAGCAAAATGCGCGTTTGGGTCCAGAAACGTAATGAAATCAACGATGTGGGACCCCGGAACCTGTCCCCAGGCTAGCGCTTGCACTTGCAGGGGGACAGGATCTACCCCTGCAAGTTACTGAATTCCAACGGGTTCTAGCCGCAAACGCGCATTTGCGCATTTCGCCTGGCAAAGCAAAATGCGCGTTTGGGTCAAGAAACGGAATGAAATCATCGAGATAGGACCCCGGAACCTGTCCCCAGGCTAGCGCCGGGCTAGCGCTTGCTGATGTCGACGAAGTTGATCTTGTTGTTCGTCGAGCCGGCGCCGTTGGTCAGGGTCAGCTTGCCGTCGCTGACGGTGACGATGCCGGTGGCCTCGACCCAGTGCGCGGTCGCGCTCGGGGTGCCGCTCAGGAGCGGCACGCCCTCGGCGTTGATGCGGAAGACGCGGTCGAAGTGGTCGGAGTCGCCGGCGACCACGTGCACGTCGTAGCTGCCGTTGGGCACGGCGATCTCCCATGCCGCGTCGGGCAGGCTGGGCTTCTGCAGGTGGCACAGCGTGTCGTAGCGCTGGTCGGTCGACGCGGCCGAGTCGCGATCGCGCGTGTTGGCGCTGTTGTCGCCATTCCAGCCGTAGGTCAGGCCGTTGGCGCGCGCGCCGTAGGCGGAGCCGTCGTCGACGACGTAGCCGGTGGGTACGGGCGCCGCGGTGGGCTGGAAGTTGACCTTGGCGCTGAAGCTGCCCGAGCCGGTCGTGAAGGTCGCGGTGTAGGTCGTCGCCGTCGCCGGCGTGGCGATCACGTGCTCGGCGGCGCCGCCGTCTGACCAGGACTGGAACACCGAGCTGCCCTGCGCCGGCGCGTTGACGCGCAGGCCCCAGCCCTGCCACGAGACCACCGTCTGCGGCGCCTGGATGTTGGTGGTGTTGTCGAGCACGACACGCATGCCCGTCGGCGTCGAGCGGAAGGTCAGGTTCACCTTCTTGGGGTTCAGGTCCTGCGTGACCGTGGTGGTGAGGCCGCCCGAATCGGTCGCGGTGACCTGGATCTCGAGGTACGAGTTGTCGGCGGCGGCCAGGTCTTCGGGCGCGGCGCCGTCGATGGTCACGCTGGCGCCGGTGCCGGTGAAGTAGGGGTGGGTGTGCTCGGCGTGGTGGCGCAGCACCGTCCAGCTGATGGCGCTGCCCGGCAGGTTGCCGTCCTGCGCGTCGCTGGCGGTGGCGCTGAGCGTGATGTGCTCGCCGACGAAGAACGTCTTGCTGGCCGCCGGGCTGGTGATGCTCACGCTGGGCGCGCTGTTGCCGACGCTGATGGTGATGGAAGCCGCCGCCGACGTCGCTCCGTGCGTGTCGGTGACGGTCAGCTTGGCGACGAAGGTGCCCGTCGCCGTGTAGGTGTGGATGACGGTGGGCATGCTGGTGTTGCGCGGCGGGCTGCCATCGCCGAAGTCCCAGTGGTAGCTGGCCACGCTGTCACCGCTGTCGGGATCGCTCGACGCGCCGCCGTCGAAACTCACGTTGAGCGGCGTGCCGCCGCTGGCCGGGCTGGCCGTGACGCGCGCGGTGGGCGCGCGGTTGGCGTTGCCGGTGAAGTTGACCCGATGGATCTCACCGCCCGAAGCGTAGGTCGTGTAGTAGAGCGCCTTGCCGCCCGCGCCGTCGGGGCCGAAGGCCATGGCCACCGCGCTCGAGCCGCCCAGGGCCGAGCCGAACACGCTGACCGCGCCGCTGGGCGCCAGCTTGAAGATCTTGCCGCACACGTAGTCGGAGAACAGGTACGAGCCGTCGAAGCTCGAGCCGAACGTGCCATTGGGCACGAACGCGCCGCCGGTGATCGACTTGCAGCCGCCGGTGGCGCCGCCTGCGTCGCGCTCCCAGGCAAAGATGGGGTCGGTCACGCCCGCCGGAGGCGTGCCCGGACCGTTGCCGCAGGTCTGGCCGTTGCCGCAGTAGCCTTCTCGGTTGGGCCAGCCATAGTTGGCGCCCTTGGCGCCGCGGTCGATCTCCTCCGAGACGTTCTGGCCCACGTCGTCGATGTTGAAGGTGGTGCCTTCCTCGTTGAAGGCGAAGCGGAATGGATTGCGCAGGCCCCAGGCGTAGGTCTCGACGCAGGGCCGGGCCGTGCTCAGCTCGTAGCCCGGGTCGGTGCCTGGCTGACCGCAGCGACGGGCGCCCGCGCTGTTGACCCACGGGTTGTCGGAGGGAATGCCGCCGTCGCGTGTGATGCGCAGCATCTTGCCGCTCAGGATCGACTTGGACGCGGCATTGCGGTTGCCGCCGCCGCAGGCCGAGCCGTCGTCGAGCTGGCAGCCGCTGTCGCCCACCGAGATGTACAGGTTGCTGTCGGCGCCGAAATGAATGTCGCCGCCATTGTGATTGCCGCCGAGTGACAAGATATTGTCGAGCAGCACGGTCTCGCCGCCCAATGTGTCATTTCCGGTGTTGTAGGTGAATCGCGAGACGCGATTGACCGGACCGTTGCTGGCGTCGTTGGTGTTGCAGTTCCCGTTCTTCTTGAAGGTGTAATAGAGGTAAACGAACTTGTTGCTGTTGAAGTCGGGGTCGACGGCCACGCCGAGGACGCCGCGCTCCGAGTTGGTGCAGATCTTCGAGCTCAGGTCGATTGCTGAGGCAGACAGCAGCGAGCCGTTCTTGACCACGCGTACCGGGCCCCGTTGCGATGTGATCAGCAATCGGCTGTCGGGCGTGAATGCCAATGCCGTCGGACTGTTGACGCTGGCAACCAGCGAATCGGTGAACTGATTGGGCAATGTGATCGCTTGTAGTGTGGGCTGCGAAGATTCGGATTCTTGGCAGGCCGTTGCCACCAGGCACCACGCGCCTGCGGCGATGACGGACATCCCGTGGAATGCACGAAAGGACATAAACTCGGCTCCTTTCTCCGGCCTCGCCCTGAGGCGCGGAGGCGGCCCAACGTTCCTTGAACGGGGCCTCACTGACGCCCTATGCGGGCGGAGACCGCCTCAAATGCGAGGCGTGACGGCGCTCACTGGCGCACCGAACGAAACGCACTCTTGCATAGAGCGCGTGAAACTTTCGTGGACGTTTTCAATAAAAGTGATGACACATCCTAAACAGGGGATCGCGACCGGTTGCGGATCGCTATAGTCCCGGTCTGCCGATGACGCGTCTGTTGCAGCGAATTTCGGTCCCTTTCGAGTACCCGGTCTATTTCACGCACGACCTGTTCTCGACAGCGAACGACGACCTGATCGAAGCACTCTCCTCGCGCGAGCCGACGCGGCGACACCGCGTGCTCGTCGTCATCGACGCTGCGGTAGCCACATCGTGGCCAGCATTGCTGACCGACATCGAACGTTATGCCGATCGCCATGCCGACCGCATGCAGCTCGCGGCCCCGGCGATCGTGCTGCCCGGTGGCGAAGACTGCAAGAACGACGCGAAGCTGGTGCCGTCTCTGTACGCGCGCTTTCGCGAGCTCTGCCTCGACCGGCATTCGTACGTGCTCATCATCGGCGGCGGCGCGCTGCTCGACGCGGTCGGCTTCGCTGCCGCGACGTGTCATCGTGGCGTGCGCGTCGTACGCGTGCCCACCACGGTGCTGGGCCAGGCAGACAGCGGTGTGGGCGTGAAGAACGGCGTCAACCTGATGGGCGCGAAGAACTTCGTCGGCAGCTTCGCGCCGCCCTTCGCGGTCATGAACGACCCCAACTTCCTGCGCACGCTGACCCGGCGCGACCGCATCGCCGGCATGGCCGAGGCCGTGAAGGTGGCCCTCATCCGCGACGCGGCGTTCTTCGCCTGGCTGGACGAGAGCGGCAAGCTGCTCGAGAGCGGCGACGCCAAGGCGCTGTCCTACCTGTGCTGGCGCAGCGCCGAGCTGCACCTCGATCACATCCGCACCGGCGGAGATCCGTTCGAGCTGGGCAGCGCGCGCCCGCTCGACTTCGGCCACTGGTCGGCACACAAGCTCGAATCCATGACCGAGCACCGTCTGCGCCACGGCGAGGCGGTCGCCATCGGCATGGCGCTCGACACGCTCTACTCGCAGCGCATCGGCCTGCTCTCGCTGGCTGACGCGCGCGCGGTGACCCGGCTGCTGACGCGTCTGGGCTTCCGCCTCTGGGACGACGTGCTGACCAGCGTCGGTGCGGACGGACGGCCCGCGGTCCTGGGCGGCCTGGACGACTTCCGCGAGCACCTGGGCGGCGAGCTGACCATCACCTTGCTGCGCGGCATCGGCCGCGGTCAGGAAGTGAACCGCATCGACGAGCCGGCCATGCTCGAGGCCCTGCAGGAGCTGCACCGCGAGGACGGCGCGCGATGAAGCTGGGCGCCGGGCCGGGCGCGCCGCACCTGACCTACTGCACCAACATCCATGCCGGCGAGAGCTGGGCCGAGGTGCGCGCCAACGTGGCCACGCACGTGCGCATCGTGGCCGCACGCGTCGCGTCGGGCGCGCCCTTCGGCGTCGGGCTGCGCCTGGGTGCGCGCGCGGCGCACGAGCTGGCCCAGCCGGCCGAGCTGGACGCGTTCCGCGACCTGCTGGGCGAGAGCGGCCTCTACGTCTTCACCATCAACGGCTTTCCTTACGGCACCTTCCACGCCACGCGCGTGAAGGAGAACGTCTACCTGCCTGACTGGCTGGACGACGCGCGCCTCGAGTACACCGACACCCTGGCCCGCATCTGCGCGGCGCTGGTGCCGGCGGAAGACGGGCTGGAAGGCAGCGTCTCGACCGTGCCGGGCGCATTCCGGCCACGCGTGCGCGGCGACGACGACGCGCGCGCCATCGCCGCGCGCCTGGCGCGCCATGCCGCCACGCTGCACCGGCTGCGCGACGAGAGCGGCAAGATGGTCACCCTCGGGCTCGAGCCCGAGCCGCGCTGCTTCCTCGAGACCGCGGCCGAGGCGGTGGCGTTCTTCGAGCGCTTCGTCTTCGAGGCGCGCGTGCCCGGGCTGGGCGCGAGCGAGAGCCAGGACGTGCTCAGGCGCCACATCGGCGTGTGCTTCGACGCCTGCCACATGGCGGTGGAGTACGACCCACCCGCCGACGCGCTGCGTGCCTTTGCCAGCGCGGGCGTGCGCATCACCAAGATCCAGATCAGCGCCGGGCTGGAGGTCGCGCTCGCCGGCGAGCCGGACGAGCTCGAAGCGCTGGGCCGCTTCGCCGACGACGTCTACCTGCACCAGGTGGTCGAGCGCGGCGACGACGGCCGGGCCGGACGCCGCTGGCTCGACCTGCCCGAGGCCATGGCCGAAGCGGCCGCCGCGCCCGCGCGCGCGCGCGAATGGCGCATCCATTTTCACGTGCCCCTGCACCGCGAACGCTACGGACGCTTCCGCTCCACCCAGCGCGACCTGGCCGAGCTGCTCGCGCTCGTGCGCCGCGACCCACCCTGCCGGCACTTCGAGGTCGAGACCTACACCTGGGACGTGCTGCCGCCCGAGCACCGCGAGGCCGACGTCGCCTCGGAGATCGTGCGTGAGCTGCGCTGGGTCATCGACGAGCTAGGATGGCCGTGATGAAGCGTGGCGTCGGCATCTACCTGCGGCTCGGCCGCGTGTCCAACCTGCCCACGGTGTGGACCAACGTGCTGGCCGGCGCGCTGCTCGCGGGGGCGCCCGTGGCGCCGGCCACGCTGGTGCCGCTGGCGCTGGCGCTGTCCGCCTTCTACGTCGGCGGCATGTACCTGAACGACGGCTTCGATCGCCACATCGATGCGCGCGAGCGGCCCGAACGCCCCATTCCCGCCGGCCTCATCTCGGCCGCGCGCGTGTTCGGCATCGGCTTCGGCCTGCTCGCGCTCGGCCTCGCCGGCGTGGCCGCGGTCTCGCCCCGTCCGGCGCCCATCGTGGCCGGCGTGGCGCTGGGCGCGACCATCGTGCTCTACGACGCGTGGCACAAGGCCAACCCGCTCAGCCCGGTCATCATGGGTCTGTGCCGCGTGCTGGTGTACCTCACCGCGGCGCTGGCGGCGACGGGCCGGCTGGAGCGTCCGGTGCTGCTCGGTGCGGCCTGCCTGCTCGCCTACCTGATCGGCCTGACCTACGTGGCCAAGCACGAGAACAAGCCGCTGCTCGCGCGCATGTGGCCGCTCGCCGGCCTGGCCGCGCCGCTGGTCTACGCGCTGCCCGCGCTGTCGCTGCGTCAGCCCGTGGTGACGCTGGCCGCGGCCGCGCTGCTCGCGTGGGTCGTGCGCGCCATCGTGCTGCTGCGCTCGAAGGCGCCGCGCCGCATCCCGCGCGCGGTCACATCGATGATCGCCGGCATCTCGCTGGTCGACGCGTTACTCCTGGCGCACGCCGGCGCGAGCGTCACGGTGGTGGCGCTCGCCGCCGCCGGCTGGCTGCTCACGCTGCTGTTCCAGCGTTACGTTCCCGGGACGTAGCGCTCTCTTCGGCCAGGTCCAGGTGGCGCAGCACCAGCTGCTTCACGTCGGTGGCCTTGACGGGAGCGTCCCCGGCGGCGAGCAGCGACGGCTCGCTCGACAGCACGACCGGCCCGTCGCGGCGCTCGGTGATCCGGCCGTGCGAGCCCTTCACCAGGCTGGCATCGAGCGGGATGACGTCCATGAGGTAGCGGAAGCCGAGCAGCTTGCGCGCCACGCGCGCGGCCACGCGCAGCCTGGGAAAGCGGATCTTCGGGTCCACGAACAGCTCGACCGGGTCGTAGCCGGGCTTGCGATGGATGTCGACGGTGCGGGCGAACTCGGGCGCACGCGCGTCGTCCAGCCAGTAGTAGTAGCTGAACCAGTGGTCGGGGCGCGCCAGCGCGACCAGGTCGCCCGCGCGCGCGTGGTCCAGCCCGTGCGCGCGCTTGCCCGGCTCGTCCAGCACGCTCTCCACACCCGGCAGGGCCGCGAGCAGCTGGCGCACCTCGTCCAGGCGTTCCTTGCGCCGCACGTACACGTGCGCCACCTGATGATCGGCGACCGCGAATGCCTCTGACGCGCCCGCGTCCAGCTTCTCGAGCCCGCGCTCGACGCGCACGCGCACGAGGCCGGCCTGGCGCAGCACTCGATTCACGTGCACCACGCCGGTGACGCTGGTGATGCCGTACTCCGACAGCACCAGCACGCGTGCTCCGTCGCGCTGCACATGCTCGATGAGCTCGCCGCAGATGGCGTCGATGGCGCGCAGCTCGCGCCGCACGTCGGCATGGTCGGGCCCGAGCCGCTGCAGGCAGTAGTCGAGATGCGGCAGGTAGACCAGCGTCAGCGACGGCTTCCTGGTGTCGTACACGTGGCGTGCGCAGTCGGCGATCCAGCGGCTCGACGGCAGGCCGGCGTTGGGCCCCCAGAAGTCGAAGAGCGGGAACTCGCCCAGCGCGCCGATCAGCTCGTCGCGCAGCTCGGGCGGGTCGCTGTAGATGTCGGGGTACTTGGCGCCGTCGGCCCAGTAGATCGGCCGCGGCGTGACCGACCAGTCGGCGGCGCTGTACATGTTGAACCACCAGAACAGCTTGGCGCAGGTGAACGAGGCGTCGCGCCGGCGCGCCGCGTCCCAGATCTTCTCGCCGCTGACCAGATGGTTCGACTGCTTCCACAGCGCCACTTCGGCGACGTCGCGGAAGTACCAGCCGTTGCCGACCACGCCGTGCTCGCGCGGCAGCAGCCCGGTCGTGAAGGTGGCCTGCACCGAGCACGTCACCGCCGGCTCGATCGTGTCGAGCGCGCGCATGGCACCCTTCTCCGCCAGCGCGCGCAGGTGCGGCGTGTCGTCACCGACGAAGCGCTCGGCCAGCCCGACCACGTTCAGCACCACCGTCCGGCGCATCAGGAGGCTTTCCCCGCCACCACGGGCGCCTGCCCGCGCAGCACCGAGTTGCCCTCGTAGAGCTCGCGCTGATCGATGCCGGGCTGCGATTCCAGCTCGGCCAGCTCCAGGCGTCCCGACTGGGCGAAGAAGGCGATCGGGTTCTTCCACACGATGGTCTCGATGGCCGCCTCGGGCACACCGCGCGCCTTCATGAGCGCCGCGGTCTTGGGCACCTTGAGCGGATCCGAGACGCCCCAGTCGGCGGCGCTGTTGACGATGATGCGCTCGTGCCCGTACTTCTGCACCAGCGCGACCATGCGCTCCTCGTCCATCTTGGTGTTGGGATAGATGGAGTGTCCGGCCCAGCAGCCGGTGGCCAGCACGAGCGGCAGGGTCTCCTCGTTGTTGTGGTCGATGAGCACGCGCTCCTCGGGGAACCTGGACTCACGTACCAGCGCCAGGCTGCGCTCGGTGCCGCGCTTCTTGTCGCGGTGCGGCGTGTGCACCAGCACGGGCAGGTCGAACTTGCGCGCCAGCTCGAGCTGCAGGATGAAGACGCGCTCCTCCTGCGGCGTGATGTCGTCGAAGCCGACCTCGCCCACGGCGACCACGCTGTCCTTGCCCAGGTAGCGGGGCAGGAGCTCGAGCACGCCCGCGGCGAGCGCCGCGTCATTGGCCTCCTTGGGGTTGATGGCCAGGGTGCAGAAGTGGCGAATGCCGAACTGGCTGGCGCGGAAGCGCTCCCAGCCGATGAGCGAGGCGAAGTAATCCTCGAAGGTGCCCACGTGCGTGCGCGGCTGGCCCAGCCAGAAGGCCGGCTCGACCAGGGCGGCCACGCCCGCGTCGGCCATGGCCTGGTAGTCGTCGGTGGTGCGCGAGGTCATGTGGATGTGTGGATCGAACAGCTTCATGCGCGGTCCCTTCGCTCGGAGACGGTGAGCAGGGCCAGGTCCTCGGGCACGCTGCGGCCGGCGGCGCGCCGCTCGGCCGCGTAGTCGTCGCCCATGCGGGCGAGCTCGGGCGTGACCCGGGCGGCGAGCCCGAGCACGCGCGGCAGGCGAACGCCCATGAAGACCGCCTTCAGCACCATCTGGTGAAAGTGGAGATCGGGAAAGTGGCGCGCGGGAAACGGGTTCTCGCACGCGATGGCCTCGAAGATGGGCACCACGTTGGTGCGACAGGCGTCGACCGCGAGCGCGACGAAGCGCGCCGGCTCGGGCATGAACGGCAGCGCGCGCAGCACCGCGCGCCGCTCCTCGTTGTCGCCGGTGCGGAAGCATTCGGCGAGCAGCGCGAGGTCATCGTCGCCGCCGCTGCTGGCGCCGACCAGCAGCGCGACGCGGTAGAGGTCGTCGCTGCGCTCGGCGGGCGGCCAGTCGACGCCCGCGGCGGCGAGCCAGGCGACCGTGTCGGCGGGCAGCACGAGCGGCTTCTTGCCCGCGCGGCGGGCGGCGGCAGCGAACTCGATGAGCAGCGCCTCGCGCCCGCGCACCGACGGGACAGGCAGCTGGAGACGCTGGCACAGCTCGGTCAGTACTTCCTGCATGGGGTACGTCCTGCCGGGATAAAAGCACGGTCCGGCGCGAAATTCTCGCCAATCCGCCCCGGGTGACGCGGATGCGATGGTCCCGATACCTTTCATTCTGCTCCTGAATGATGGCTATTCCATGGCGTGGCTTTTCACCATGTGGACCGGCGCTGTATGACCGGAGCCGGCGCGGGGGATGGAGGTCCCCAATGTTGCGTTCCCATGCGTGCGGGCACCTGGTGCGAATCGCGTTGCTCGTCGCGACCGCCTCGAGTCCCGGAATCATCGGCTGTGTGGGCGAGGTCGACTCCATCGAGGGTGTCTCTTCCGTTCAGGAAGGCGTCATCATCGGTAACAACGACCTCGTGGAAGTGACGCGCGACGGCAGCAACGTTCCCGCACGCTACCGCGCCGGCCTCGACGGCTTCGGTCGGCTGCACATCCCGGGCGGGTTGTGCACGGCCACGCACGTCGGCAATGGCATCGCCATCTCCGCCGGCCACTGCTTCAGCGCGCCCTCGTCGCGCGTCGATGACCAGCCCTGCTCGGGCACGAGCGTCGAATGGGGCTACCGCGGCGGTGGCACCACCAGCAACTCGACCTGCACGCGCGTGCTCGCCATGCAGACGGGCAACGGGCTCGACTACGCCATCTTCCGCGTCTCGCCCGTGCCTGCGGTGGCCATCGGCGTGGCCCTGAGCTCGCCGCCCGGCAACGGCCTGGGCCTGACCATGTTCAGCCACCCGGGCGGCAGGCCGCTCACGTGGTCGCAGACCTGCTCGGTGCTGACGCCGAGCTCGACCGAGATCAACTACCAGTGCGACACCCAGGGCGGCAGCTCGGGCGCGTCGGTGCTGCGCGACGACACGCTGCAGGTGGTCGGCATCCATTGGGGCGGCGGCGGCAACGCCAACGCGGCGACCAAGCTGACCTCGACGCCGCTGGCCGAGTTCCTGGGCACGCCGCCTCCGCCGCCTCCGCCGCCGCCCACGGGTGAGGCGCTGGGCTCGGCCCCGAGCGGCAAGCGCC
>OBEQ011899963.1_pt1 | contig 19422 bp, 22 predicted proteins | sample 1670901 | NCBI WGS metagenome assembly OBEQ01 (sample SAMEA104232315, study PRJEB22302) | groundwater metagenome | biome: forest; feature: aquifer; material: groundwater | place: USA | collected 2011-08-07 | depth 5.4 m
CTTCACGATCGACTTTGATACTCACAAACCAGTTATTCATAAGTTCAGTGGTATGAGGGTCTTCGAACGACTCGTGTGCCATGACATGACACCAATGACAAGCGCTATACCCCACACTAAGAAAGATTGGTTTGTTTTCATCTTTTGCCTTTTTCAGAGATTCATCATTCCAAGCATACCAATAAACGGGATTATGTGCATGTTGAAGTAAATACGGACTGGTTTCATTTATCAAACTATTTTCTTTCACAATCAAATACACTCCTATTGGTATTTGTACCTAATTGGCATAAATTAGTAAAAGATTCCCTTACCTTCTTCTAGCTCATAAATTCGGAGATTGATTTTGGCCAATAGTTTAACTTTTGATTTATGGGCTTTTTTGTCATGGCTGTAATCTTTTTTCTCTACTAATTCTTGCAGCCGTTTTAATTGTTCTAGTGAAAGCTTTTTGAATTCATTTTTTGAACTTGAAATAAGCTGGAGTAGGGTTATTCGTTCACGATCCTCAGCAGTGATATCTTTAGACATGTATTGCTGTGAAATTAGGCTCTTTATTTTTCTAATGAACGAATACTAGTAAATCTTAGACTTCTCCGTTTCTTATAACCATCAATTATGCTTAGAATAGGCATGTCTTACATCCCAGTGGTCAAAACCAGAGAATGTGTGACAAGTTTCAAGTGATGAAAGAGGGGGGTTGCAAAATCGGCATATTCGACATGACAAAACTTGCCATTCTTATTATAAATATTCTGTAAGATTTCTTTTGCATCAAAGGTTTTTTTGTAAAATTCTATTGCATTAGATGCTCCGCTTATTGTAAGTGTTGGAGTAACAGAATGATATCCATCTGGAATTGGTTGTCAAGTATTTTGTTAGAACAAGTTCATCTGTTTTTTCATTTTTAGAGTTTTTTTAGGTAAAAAGATTGAATCAATCAAAATCTTTGAATCATTCAAAGAATTAGAAATATAATATGATTGAACAAGAACAAAAGGATCAAGAAATTAGCCCTCAAACATTCAATGTGTCTCAGACTTTTTAGTTAATTATTCGGCGGATTTTTGGAGTGTTAATGAATGTGCAAGAAATGGAAAACAACTAATTCTTGAATGTCTTACGGTGAGTTAATCGTCAACAGCATTCAGGTTAAAAAACAAACTCAAATCTTCTTTCTTTGTATGCCGGATTTAGTTTTCCTATGATTGGTATTTTGGTGCCACAATATTTGCATTGATTATCATCATCAAGATTCCATTCTAAGATATCAAAATTGTATCTCCTTACAACAATTTTTTTACATTCATGACAATAGGTATGCTCCAATGGATGCCCTGGAACATTCCCAACATATGCATATCTCAAACCTTCTTTTTTTGCAATTTCATGATGTTTTTCTAATGTGATTACTGGTGTTGGAGCAAATTCCATCATCTTGTATGCTGGATGAAACTGTAAAAAGTGAATTGGCATATCTGGCCCAAATTCATCGTAAACAAACTTGCAGAGTTTTTTTGCATGCTCTAGGTCATCTCCTACTCCTGGAACCACTAGATCTGTTATTTCTACGTGAATTTTTGTTTTATCGCGAATTTCCAACAGTGTATCAAAAACAGATTGGGAATTTGGAATTCCAATATATTTTCTAACAAATTTTTCTTCACCATTTCCCTTAAAATCGACTGTAATACTATCTAGAAATTCATTCATCATAGAAACTGATTCTGGTGTGCCGTATCCATTTGAGACAAAAATGTTAAACAATCCATTCTTTCTTGCCAATACGCCACAATCTCGAGCATATTCCAAAAATATGCTTGGTTCATTGTACGTGTATGCTATTCCATGACATCCGCTTTGAAGTGCCCTTTCTACCACTTTTTCAGGTGTAATGTCGACTCCTTCTATTTTCCGTCTTTGGCTGAGATCAAAATTGATGCAGTATTTACACAACCAATTGCATCCGGTTGTTCCAATTGAGAATATCTTGCTTCCAGGCATAAAATGAGTTACTGGTTTTTTCTCTATTGGATCAATATGAGCTGCTGCAACCTTTCCATATACGTAAAGAACTAGTTTTCCTCCTTTATTTCCCCTAATTCCACATAATCCAATTTGATCCTCGCCAAGCTCACAATACCTAGCACATGCTAAGCATCTTACCTTATGATTTGCTAATCGCTCATAAAGAACCGTTTCATTTTGCACGATAAAATTTAGATGAATTACAACATTAAATCAATAGATAATTATCAGTTTTGGTAATCATGAAATAGGACTTATGATTCTGTTTACAAAGTTTTGGTGTGACAAATCAAATATTTATTGAATCTGTAAATAATATACCTACATTTAAAAAAAGATTTGAAATTGTAGAGAGAAAAGGAATAGGACATCCAGACACCATTTGTGATCTGGTAATGAATCAAGTCTCCATTGATTTATCAAAATTATATCTTAAAGAAACTGGTGCAATTCAACATCATAACATGGATAAAGCATTGTTAGTAGCAGGGCAAAGTGAAAGTAACTTTGGAGGTGGTAAAATCATAAAACCAATGAAGATGATTTTAGGGGATAGAGCAACATTTGATATTGGTGAAAGAAAACTTCCGATAGGCGATCTTGCAATACAAACTGCAAAGGAATGGTTTGAAAAAAATCTAAGATTTGTAAATGATGAACATGTTGAATATCAAGTAGAAATCGGTGTTACATCAAAGGAACTTCAATCAATATTTGAAAATACTAGCTCATTTGCAGCAAATGATACATCTGTACTTGTAGGTTATGCTCCATTTACAGAAACTGAATCTATCGTACTAAACACAGAACAACACATAAACTCTAAACAATTCAAAGACAACTTCCCAGAATCTGGCGAAGATGTTAAAGTAATGGGATTTAGAGATGCAAACCACGTTGATCTTACTATAGCTACAGCATTTGTAGATAAGTTCATCTCATCTGAGAATCAATATTTTCAAAGAAAAGAAGAGATGCTTCAAGAAATAAATGAATTTCTAAAAAAGAATTACAGTATGGAAATCACTGCAAATATGAATTGTTTAGATTCTAAAAACAGAGGAATGTCTGGTCTTTATCTAACTGTTTTAGGTACATCTGCGGATAGTGCAGATTCTGGACAAGTAGGAAGAGGAAATATGGCAAGTCGCGTAATATCTCCCAGTAGACCTGCGGGTTCTGAAGCCACTGCTGGCAAAAACCCCGTCAGTCATATTGGTAAAATCTACAATGCACTCTCTTTTAAAATTGCCAATGAAATACATACCAAAGTATCCGGTTTGGATGAAGTATGTGTATGGATGTATAATGTAATTGGAAGGCCAGTAAATGATCCCAAAGCAGTCATTGTACAGCCCACTATTGTAGGGCAATTACATGATGCTGAAAAAAATCAAATCAATGAAATAGTTGAAAATAATCTTCAAAACATACACGAGTTTTGTAATGAATTGATTTCAGGCAAACATCCAATAGCATGATCTGATTTTGATATTTAGCACACATGGTATTCCTGTGCTCTAAATTACTCTATTTTTCTCTATCAAATTTCCCTAAAAGGGGCACAAAAACATAACCAGGTTGATTTTTAATTTCCACAATTCCATGAGATGTATTTTTTAGTAAAACTAGTGATTGTGGAAATTCCCCTACAGGTGCAATCAACAAACCATCTGCGGATAATTGTTCAAGTAATGATTCTGGAACTTTTTTACATGCAGCAGTAATTATGATTCTATTAAAAGGAGATTCTTCTGGAAACCCTAAACTGCCGTCGCCTAAAATTACTTTGACATTGTTTATTCCTAATTTATCTAGATTTTTTTTGGCAAATTCTGCAAGTTCTGAATGTCTTTCAATAGAGTAAACTTTGCCATGTCCTACCAAGTAGGAAAGAATAGCAGTTTGCCAACCTGAACCACTACCAATCTCCAGAATTTTTTGTCCTTCTCGGATATCTAACCATTCAGTCATTCTTGACACCACTGACGGTTGAGATATTGTTTGATTTTTCATTATGGATAGCGGGACGTCTTCATATGCCTCTTCTTTAAGCGATATTGGTACAAATTCATGTCTGGGCATTTTTCTAATGGCGGATTCTACTTTATCATCATTAAGAAATCCTGACTTTTTCATAATAATGATTAAATCATCTAATCTTTGTTGATAATTTTTATTAGTTTTCATTTTGGTTAAAATACAGTCAGAGTAATTATTTTACGAGCATTATTATCAAAATTGGAATTTGTACTAATTGTATTTAGTTACAGTAAAGTTTTAGAATTACAAAAAACAGATCTGGATAAAATCATAAAAAAACAGATTGCGGGTGGGATAAAAGATAACTCATGATTTTAAAATTATCTCTTGTGATAACACACACATTAAAAACAACTGAAAAATACTTGATCCTGCTTTCAAAAATGAACATTAGGTGCTCTCCATAAATAGACTACAAAAGTATCATGGTGTTATGACTCAAGTAGGCACAACTTCAGAGGGCGTACCTGTAATTTTAATTAGGGAAGGTACAAAACAATCACGAGGACGAGATGCTCAAAGAAATAATATTCATGCTGCAAAGTTAATTGCTGAAATAATTCAGACAAGTCTAGGTCCACGAGGAATGGACAAGATGTTAGTTGATTCAATTGGAGATATTACTATTACAAACGATGGTGCAACCATTCTAAAAGAGATAGACGTACAACATCCAGCTGCTAAAATGATGGTTGAAGTAGCAAAAGCTACTGATAGTGAAGTGGGTGATGGTACAACATCTGCAGTTGTTCTGGCAGGGGCATTACTTGAAAAAGCTGAATCATTAATTGACGATGAAATTCACCCCGTCATCATTGCGGATGGCTATAAAAAAGCCTCAAGAAAGGCAATTGAATTTCTAAGTGAAATTGCAATAAATGTAGACCCAAAAGACAGAAAGATTTTAGAGAAAATTGCACATACTGCTATGCAAACAAAATTGGTATCCCTCGACGCAACTGATCTTGCAAAGTTAGCAGTTGATGCAGCATTGGCAGTTATGGAAGAGAAAAATGGATCTTTTAAAGTAAATCTGGATAACATAAAAGTAGAAAAGAAGACAGGGGGCTCAGTTTCAGATAGTGAACTAGTTAGCGGAATAATACTTGATAAGGAAATAGTTCATAGTGGAATGCCACGAAAAATCGAAAATGCAAAAATTGCTTTAATTAGTGAAGCATTGGAGATTAAAAAAACAGAGTTCGAGGCAAAATTAAACATCTCTAGTCCTAATCAAATCAAATTATTCATGGAAGAAGAAAGCCAGATACTCAAGGAGATGGTTAAAAGCATAAAATCTGCTAATGCTAATGTGGTATTATGCCAAAAAGGTATTGATGATATAATTCAACATTATATGAGTAAAGAAGGAATACTTGCAGTAAAACGTATCAAAGAAAGTGACATGACAAAACTTGCAAAATCAACAGGCGGAAGAATAGTTGGTAGTGTCAATGATCTAAATACTACCGATTTAGGTTCAGCACAAAATGTAGAGGAAAAAAGAATAGAGGAAGATAATTGGGTGTTTATTGAAGGATGCAAAAACCCAAAAGCAATTAGCATATTGATCCGAGGTGGTTCTCAGCGAGTAATAGATGAGGCAGAGAGATCAATGCATGATGCATTAATGGTAGTCAAAGACGTGGTTGAGAATCCAAAAATTGTTTATGGTGGTGGTGCTCCAGAAGCATATGTCGCACTTAGGCTTAGAGAGTGGACAAAATCGCTTTCTGGAAGGGAGCAACTCGCAGTTGAAAAATTTGCTGATGCTATGGAATCTATTCCACTTGCTCTAGCAAGAAATGCAGGTATGAATCCCATTGATTCAATCACTGAACTAAGATCAAAACATAATGCAGGAAAAAAATTTACTGGCGTGGATGTAATTAATGGTACAATCGGCGATTTTGAAAAACTCGGAGTAATCGAACCACTCAAAGTAAAAGAACAGATCATAAAATCTGCCACAGAAACTGCAAATATGATACTAAGAATAGATAATGTAATTGCCGTATCAAGATCAATGCATCCTGAATCTCAGCAAGGCATGCCACCCAGTGGTGGCATGGGCATGTAGACTTTCATAAAGGATTGTTCACTTTCCATGATTTTTCTATTTGACGGTAGATTTTCAAGCGTGATTTTTGGTTGGGGCAATAAATCACAATATGTTTCACTTTTTCTATTTTTTGCAAAATTCTAAAACAAAACTAAATTAGAGATTAATTTCAAAGAGAATCGTTTGTTGATTCTCAAAACTGAATTTCAAAGTTTGTGTTTTTAGGCAGTTAAATTGATTCCAAATGTGGTGAAATAAGACATGCTTGCATACATTTTGTTAAATTGTATGCCTTCACAAGAAGAAAATATTATTGGAGATCTAAACAAAATTCCTGAAGTGATTGAGGTTAATGTCATAATGGGAAAATACGACATAATTGTAAAAATTACTGGTGATCTCCCCGGCGATATAGATTTGGCAGTAAGCAAAATAAGATCAATTAACGGAGTGACTAGTAGCTATACCATGACTGCAATTTACGGTCAAGGTGGTTCAATTGACAAGAAATAAGATATAGATTCAAGGTTAGATTATTGAATATGGATTCATCTATCTCAATACCGGATGAACATAGAAGACTAGTGAGAAAACTGATGGAGCATTTTGAATCTATGGGATTAATTGTAACTTGTGCATGTTCAGGGTATGTAGATTGTGAAAAAGTAAAAATATTTGAGCCAGATGTGAGAGCGCAAGATATCAACCATGAATTAGATTACATAGGTGAGGCAAAAACATGTGGCAATATCAATAACCAATACACCAAACAACAGTTTCAAGAATTTGCAAACAGAGTAATGACTGGTGGAAAATCTACAGGAAAAGATGTTCCGTTTTACATTATAATCTCCAAAGGATGCGAATCAGAACTTCATCAGGCATTGGTAGAACTAGGACTAGAAGATAGGAAAAACATCCACATAATTTGATTTATGTGTGAAAGATGATTTTCTCTACTCAGTTTCAAATGCTCTGAGAAGATCACATGCACAAACTATTGTAGTTATTTTTCCTTGACTTGTCAGTGGTAGTCTCTTGATTTTATTGTCTGCCATAATGCTAGCAGCATCATGAAAGTTTATTCCAACTTTGGCAGTTATTAGCGGATGAGATGAGTATTGACCTACAGTTTCAGACATGTCTGCCTCAATTGCCAATAAATTGCAAATCAAGTCTCTTTCTGTAAATATTCCATATGGTTTGCCCTCTCTAGTCACAATAACACTTCCAACTCTTTTTTCATTCATTAGTTTTATCTGATTAAATAGTGAATCATCATAAGAACAAGTGTAGAGTGTGGGGGCTAGAACTTTGTCTAGTCCGGGGGCAGTACTTAGTTTTCGTAGACCTCTGAGCATGTCAGATGTTGTAAGTATTCCTACCAATTTGTCATTATCAAAGACTAGCAATTTTCTATTTTTTTCAAACCTGATTTTGGCAGCATCCAGTAATGAAGTATCTGGAGAAATTTTTGTAAACATACTTGTTGCCACATGACTCATAGGTTTGTCATGGATGATTTTTTCAGTTACTAAATATTGCAGAATTTGTCGCTCAGATAGTAATCCTATGACTTCATCGTCATTGATCACAATTAAATTTCCAATTCCATTTTTGTACATTTTTGTAACTGCATCAAAAAATGAAATGTTTTGAGATACGGTAATAGGAGTTTTTGTCATGTATGCTGAAACATCAAGTTCTACAGGTTCTCGAGACATCTTTCTTCAAATTGTTTTTTTTAGGATAAATTTAACTTCTTCTAACCAATTTCATGTTCCTTTTGCAGCATCTACTTCGATTGCTGGATTTGTGGTTAATATCATCATGATTAGTGGCAGGATAGCAATCCAAAGTACTTGAGTGTCTCATTCATTGAGGATTGACATTCCAAGTAATGATAAAGGATTAATCCAAATCTTGTCCAAATGTTCTATTATTAATTTGAAAATTTTCTTAAATAATATTTTAAAACATGGGTAAATGTTCGATTAATTTATCATAAGTTATCTGTCACACCCAAAAGCGTAGAGTATGATTAATTTCTGTCACCCTTTTTTTCTAAATCTTTAGGAGGATACAAAATTCTCATTTTTCATTCAAGACTGATGTCGATATCTAATCATACTGCACAATCATCATAAAATCAATTTTATTATTGGATTTCATACTTAGAGTTGACAATATTTTATTGACTTTACAAGCATCAAATATCTCAACTTGGTTCAATTTTGATTAATGGTATAACGTATGGCGAAATAGTTGGCATATAGATTTTGCACTATTCACTTTCCAATTTTAGTAGGCACAAATCTTACTATTGTAATAGAAATATACGATAAGGGTAATGGTAATAAAATATAACGATCTTTTTAATATTATATCTAAAAATAGATTTGAAAAAACAAGATGTATTTTGAAAATTAATTCTTTTATAGGCTCTGAATAACTGTTTGGTGATTTCAAATGGTAGGTGATCCACATACTAAACGACTTTTATGGTTTGTTTTTGCAGGTTCTAAGGGTGGATTAAACAGGCTCAAAATTATTAAAATTCTCCGAGAGAATCCAATGAATACAAATCAGCTTGCAAATAATTTGGGTTTTGATTATAAGGCTATTCAGCATCATCTAAAAGTACTAGAAAAAAATAACTTGATTGTAAAGAGTGGAGAAAAATACGCAGTGTTATACTTTATTGCGCCACTTCTTGAAGTTAACCTTGAGATATTTGATGGAATTGCACAAAAATTGGATAAAAGTAAATAAGATTGTGTTAGGTGTGATGTCTAAATGGAACCTAATTCGATAATTCTTTCTATAGTATCTATAGCCAATATGGTGATTCTTGGGGTTTTGATTGTAATGTTTGCTAAAATGTATGTCAAAACAAAGGCAGAGCTTCCGCTAGGCATGATTGTTGTTGCAGGTATGTTATTTCTTCATAATGTTATTGGGGCATTCGCATACTTTTCAATGGATCAAATTTTTTCACAAGAGATATTTCCATACATGCTAGGAGTAGGTATTGCTGAATTGGTAGGACTGGTAATATTTCTCAAGATTTCTCTTGAATGATTTATAAAAAAAATGGTAAAACAATACAAAATAATTTTTATCTAGTGTTAAGTGAGTTAAAAATTAGTTTCTGAAACCGCAAGAATTACATTCAAATCTTTTTCGTTTGTGCGCTTTTATCATATGACGTAACATTCTTTCTTGAGATAGAAATTCCATTCCACATTTTGAACATACATTCTGTGTGGATATTTTAGTTCCAAACATATTTCATTAATCAAATTTGCATCGTACTAGAAAAGGGTTATTTCAATTTTGTATTGTGCCTTCAAATTTTATCTTGCTATTCAAGCAAGCATATCATCAATGATTTTTTGGAATACTGAATATGGCTGTGCTCCAGATATTGGAGTTGCATGTCCATCGGGTCCAATCACAATAAATGATGGTGTTGAACTGGCACCGCTTTTTGATGCAATGTTTTTATTTTCTTTGACTCGGTCTTCGTATTTCCCAGAATCAATGCATTTAGAAAATGAATCTGTATCCAACCCACTTATGCCTGATACTATCTTTTTGAGATTATCTGTGCTTGCCCATCCACCATTCTCATGGCCTTGATTTGCGTATAGAAAGTCATGATATTGCCAATAGAGTCCTTGCTCAGCCGCACAATAACTTCCTGCATGTGCCTTGATTGAGTCAGGTCCGACTATTGGAAAATCAACATAAATCAACTTAACCTTTCCAGTATCAATATAGTTTTTTTCAACTAGTGGTTTTGTGTTTTGATTCCATTTCTGGCAAAAGGGACACTGATAATCACCAAATTCCACTATTGTTACTGGTGCAGATTCCAAACCCAATACTGGAGAACCCTTTGTTGTATCAATTGAAAGCGATGTGGTTTGAGTATCATCTGAGGTAATGTTATTTGTAGAAATTGTAGCAGAGATTCCTATTACTATGGCGACAATAACTCCAATAATGATAAATTTGGTCTTGCTTGATTTTGTAATCTTTGATTCTTGTTTGTCTTTACCCACAACAATTGTTTTTGGGATAGTTTAAAAAGTATTTTCCAAATTGAAATTCAGGAAATCGGTGAAATTATTTTGTTTATTTTGACTTGTTCTAAAATTCAAATATTGTGACTGATTTCATAATTTTCTATGGATTGTTATTTTTGGGTGAAATTTTACATTCTGTAGTAATTCTCTTTATCATTGAAAAATAAGTAATGCCAAGTATTACTATTGCAGCAATTCGAATTGGAATCTCATAATCATTTAAAAAAGATATTGCAGTTGTGCCTGCAATACCAAATGATGATGCAATTGAAAATCCAACAGCACTACAGCTTGTACAAATTCCTGAACCTGCACCTAATACTGAACTAAATATTCCAGCTCCAATTTTTTTCGAGTTTGTCTTTATCATCCTGATCTGAAATATGGAAATGCCAGTAACAATGCTTGTAAGCAATGAAACAACAAATATTGAGATAAAACTTGGCATCATATCGTCTGGAATATCAAAAATCAAAAAAGGTTCAAAAAACAAAAATCCACGTGCGTATAACAACAAAACGAACATGGATACAAAAATGATTCCAGATAATACAAGATATGAAACGTTTGAAAAAACCAGTCTGATAACTTGTGTGTGCTTGTTCATCTCAAATCACTATCAATACTGATGACTAGTCTTAACTGGAATCCTATATCTATAAGACATCCAGTAGTAGTTTTGAAAACTAGTGACACTAAGATTTTTTTCTGTAAAAATATTAAAGGATTCTTCCAAATCATGCGCATGTTGTATTCTAATTGTTTAGTCATCAATGAGTTATTCAATATTTTACGAAAATCCGTTTAAGTTGTTTTGAATAATTCAAATGATTCTTTTAAGATTCCAGGTTATCTTTATCAATTAATTATCTGTATTTTAGGCGATGAATGAGATCTCATCAGACAAATGGGAAAAAGAGGTATTATGTTCTAAATTACCAGTGTTTGTAGACTTTTGGGCTGAATGGTGTGGACCATGTAGAATGGTTTCCCCAATTGTCGAAGAACTTTCAAAGGAATATGAAAACCAAGTTCATTTTGTAAAAGTCAATGTAGATAATAATCAAGATCTTGCTATAAAGTATAATGTACTTAGCATACCTACATTATTGTTATTGAAAAATGATCATATTATAGGACAAAAGATTGGAGCAAGCTCAAAAAAGACAATCAAAGAATGGATAGATAAAACTTTGAATTAATATAGGCACAATTAAACACTCCATCATTATGTATTTTGATTTTGGATAGATAATAGCATTTTATTTCTGTCAACATATTTTTTATACCCATTATGAAATTACAACATATCCATTAATGTCTGCTAGTGAGATTATCCAAATTTTTGGATGGTTTATCGCTGTTTTATTACACTTACACAGTTTGATGATAAAATCAGAGTTTGAACATCTTTTGTGGGGTAGGGAAATTACAGATAGTTCAAACCCATGATGATCAAAGAATTTACAAAATTTTGATCATTGACATTGCTTTGATGATTATAATAAAAATAGTCTTTAATCATGAAATTAGAATTAGAATATTTCAATAAAATATTTCAAAACATTTATCGTTAAAGATTTTATTGAATTTTATATGTTAAATTTTTTCTTTAATAATTCAATAATATCTTTTAGTATTGGTCATACTAAAAACAAGTGTGGGTAAAACTCTTCATATAGCTACTTTTGGAGCAGACAGCGAAGGTATCTTGGCAGGCATTAGAAATTTTCCTGTACATAAATTAATTTTATTGCATTATTCAGAACAAAGGGAATCTCTGGAAGAGTTTGTAAAAAATATACGTTCTGTACTTGGAATTCCAATTTCTACATTGGAGATCACCATGCCAGACGTAATACGCAGTGTTCTTGAAAACATCAATAAAGTAATTGAAAACGAAAAAGAGGAATATGAACAAATTCTGATTAATGTTAGTGCGGGAGACAAGATGATTGGGTGTGCTGCGCTCTCATGTTCATTTATCAATGGCATCAAGGCATTTGGAGTGGATTCAAATGGGAACCCAATGATGTTACCTATTTTAAAGATGAGTTATAAAGAAATTATATCTGATGCCAAGATAAAGATCCTAAAGGCACTTTATGAGAAAGGTGGCTCAGTAGAAAATCTTGATGAACTAGTACAAGCTTCAGGTTTCGGTAAACCTCTACTAAGTTATCATATTAATGGAACTTTAGAATCCAAAGGACTGCTACAGCTTGGTCTTGTTGATGTGGAAAAATCCAGATCAAAATCAAAGATTGTTTTAAACATGCTTGGGCAACTAATAATTTAGAGTTCTAATTCAGTTTAAAGCACATCTTTAATTCTTAAAGAAAAAATTCAGGAATTTCAGGCTATCCTTATGATCTCTTGATCACAAAAACCATCTGTGGCTTTAGAATATTCAGTAAGAAAAGGAATTGGTACTGGAATCATTGCAGGAATCATTGCAGGAATTGTCATGTTGGGCCCAATGATGGGAATGATGAACACGATGAATCTGCCAGTAGATCTATTTCCAACTCTAGTAGGTATGATGATGGGTCAAACACCGGAATCAGCTGCCATGTTTGGTATGATGCTCCATTTTATTCCTAGCATAATTATCGGAATAATTTTTGGTGCATTGATCAGCACGTCAAAACTAGTTATTACAGGTTTTAAAAAAGGAATTGCATTAGGCATAGTTGCAGGAATTGTAACATTTGCAGTTTTGTTTTTGCCAATGATTATGACAGTGTTTCCTCCAGTAATGTTGCAACTTATGCAAATGATGAACCCTAGTGCGTCACAAGAAATGATCATGAGTCAACTACAGGCAATACAGCCAATGATGCTTATTGGATCGTTAATTTCACACATAATCTACGGACTAGTTCTTGGAACTGTATCATCAGTGATTTTAAAAAGATCTTCAAAAACATATTGAGACAATCAAAATTAAATTAAGAATTACAACATATTCTTAAAATATTCCTTATAGATAATTATTCCAATGTGTTTTCTTTCAAATTTCTTAATCTAGTAGTATCTGGCTTAAAGAAAATTGATATTAGCCAATCCAATGCAACTCGGATCTTTTTTTCTCTAGTTGGAAGATTTGATAGGTAATATTGGCGCCATATCAGCCAAGCCAAAAATCCATGGATTTTTAATCCCATCAAAAGTGCAACACCGTTTCGTTTTCCAATTTTTGCCATACTTCCTTTTGCATGATATACAAATGGTTTGAATGTGTTCTTTTGTTGTACTGACAGAATAATATTGTCTGCAAGAGTTTTTGCTTCCCTTACAGTGTGTTGTGCAGTTGGTGGATATGGTAATCCGCTTTTTTTATCTATTATCGATGCACAATCACCCAAAGCAAAAACATTTTGATAATTTTTGAGCCTAAGAAAATCGTCTGTGGTTAATCTTCCTCTGGAATCCTTCTCGCAGTTAAGACGTGTAATTACAGGGTCAATTGCAATTCCTCCTGCCCATAAAACGGATTTGGTTTTAATTTTATCACCCATATCTAAATAGACAAAGCCATCATTAATGTCAGTAACTTTACAATTTGAGATTATTTCAATTCCATTTTTCTGGAGAGATTCATGTGCATATTTTCCAAGATCTTTTCCAAGCTCTGGCAGTATGAATTCAGATGCTGAGATAAGAATGACCTTAACTTCTTTTGGATTTATTCGTCTGTAAAAATATGAAACTGATTCTTTTATAAAATCATTGATTTCTCCAACTGTTTCAACGCCAGAAAATCCTCCTCCAACTACTACAAAGGTCAAAAGTCCATCCCTTAATTTTGGTTCATCTTCTTGGTCAGCATTTTCTAACATTGTTATTATATGATTTCGAATTCCAATTGCATCGCCGAGAGTTTTTACCGTGTGTGAGTACTTTTGGATATTTTTATTTCCAAAGAAATTTACTCTGCTTCCTAATGCAATTACCAAATAATCATAATCCAATTTTCTGATTTGGGAATCATATATTCTTCTAATTGAGACAGATTTTTCTTCTAAATCAATTGAATCTACTGATGCTTCAAAGAATCTTGCACGTTTGCAAAAAGTTCTCACAGGTGTTGCAATATGTCTTGGCTCAATCATTCCAGTTGCCATCTCAGGTAGCATTGGAGTAAATAGAAAAAAATTATCTTCACTTACTAGTGTAATGTCTATATCTACGCGCTCTTCTAGTTTTTCTTGGAGTTTGTTTAAAACCTTGATTCCACCAAATCCTCCTCCTAGAATTAAAATTTTAGTCGTTTTAAATTCCTGATTTGTATGGTGAAAAGCGTGATGTTTGTTAAATATTCGCATTTTTGAAAATTGTATATTGCATGTTTGACATCTATAATTTGCACCAAATTTCTGAGTGAGTTTTATTGAGACCATTCCCATAACTGTGCCCCAAATAAGATGAGTGAATAATGATTCTACAAGTGTTTTTAGATAATTATTCTCGATTGATAATTTGGCTTCCTCAAAAGTCAATCCTGGGATGGACTCTGTCATGATCTGAGCCATATTTGGTTCCAAAATTACAATTTGTACTGGAATATAAAACACAAGATAAGTAACAACTCCTACAATAATTCCAAAGAGTATTCCGTTAGAGGATTTAGATATTGCAAGTATGTTACTTTTATATAGAATTATTCCAATAACAAGACCAATAATAGTTCCGACAAACAAATGTAATAACGCTCCAATACTATACGACTCTGAATTGACTACTTTGGAGAAAACCAACCAAGTAAGATAGTATTGAGTACCAATTGCAATATCTAATAGATAGTATGGAATAAACATTGCAAATGCTCCAACAACTGAACCAATAATTACAAAAAAGATTTCTTTTTTGAAAGAAAAATCAACACGAAAGTTTTTCAGAGTATCACCAAATGATTTATTGTGAAACGAATCTATTTTCATGTTAGTAAATATCTAATAAATTAAAACCATTACATAATGAAATAAATTGCATAAAGTCACAAATTATTTGGTGGTCCTAGATAAAAGAATTTTTCCAAATATATCACCTTTTAGATAACTTGAGTAATAATGATCGCACGAAAATCAATTTAAAAATCCACATGTTATCTCTGAAAACTTTTTTGGTTGTTCTACAAACGGAGTGTGTCCACATCCTTTCATCATAACAAGATCACAATTTGTAATTAATGATGCAAATATTTTGGCATAACGTGGAGAGATTACCTGATCTTTATCTCCCCACACTACCAAACATGGACAAGAAATTTTGTGTAGATTGTCCGCAATCATAGATTTTTTTAAATTGAGAAGAACAGATGTGACAACAAATTTAGAATTTGGCTCAGTCATTCTGGAAATAAAATCATCAATCATATTAGAATCCACAGGTTTTTTTGATCCCGTCATCATCTGAAACACCTTTGTGATTCTCTCTCTATTAGGGCTAATCATGGCTAACAAATATTCATTCATTATTGTGGATAATCTTGGGTTTACACCTGAGGGGGCACATAATATCATTTTTTGTATGTTGTCGCTAAACCTTATGGCATATTCAGCTGCTACTTGCCCACCAAAAGAAGAGCCTATGACATGAAAATTTCTCATTTTAAGGGATTTCATTAAATCATGAAAAAATTCTACAAAAAAATCAACAGAGTAATCAATTACGGGTTTATCGCTGTATCCAAATCCAATAATGTCTGGAATTATTAGGTGATATTGTTGCTCTAAATACGGCAACAGTGGGAACCATCTTTCCGCAGAAGCCCATAGACCATGAATTAAGACCAGATTAGGCCCATTTGCTCTTCCTTCAAAATATCGTATTTTGTTGTTATTGACTATGATAAATTTTTCAGAAACATTACTCATGATAGAAAAAATTATTTTGGAGGGTTCATTGATTCGTTGAATTGCGCAAGTATTTTGGCATATGAATCCATCATGGTGTGGGCATAGTTATCAAATGATTTTATCGTCGAAATCCTCATCTTGACATAAGCATCAAAGAACTTTGCAGACATGTCTATATTATTCAGATAATGATTTTTCACTGCGTCTGAACTTTTCTTGATTTCCTTTAGTATTCCTTGATCGATGTTCAGTTTGTCAAAAAACTCCTTTTCTGCCATGTAACATGTTCCAAAAAGATCATCAAACATGTGTATGTACGCAGCATATAGCTCGGAATAGTTTTGAACAAGTGATGGTATATTGGACTCTATCTTTTGTATTACTTCTGAGGTGTTGCCTTTCATGACATCACAGATAGAGACGTGTTTTTCCTCTTGTCGATTTTGTGTTTGTTCATATTTTTTATCCATGCAATAAATGTGATTTGGCGAATTTAAACAATGTTCCAAATTAATTCCAATTGCATTGCCACTCAGTGCATTCGGATAACTTTTGGATATTTAGTTAAATCTAATTTCATCATATGATAAAGATGATGTCTTCTAAATTTATTGACAAAACAATAAGAAAGTGGAAAATGAGATTGTTTATCAAAAAACCCGTATTTTGGACAACTGATTTTAAAATGTGGAGGCAATTAGGAGGAATAAAGAGTAGATTTAACTCAAAACAAGTATGGGATCCATTCACACACCTCAAAATATAATTTTCATAAATCTGAAAAAAAATGACACTAAAGAAGAATTAGAAGACACGATAATTCATGAGTTACTTCATGCAAAATATCCAAAACTCTCTGAAAAAAAACTACGTGCAAAGATAGATGGACTAGTAACAGCTAAATATGCCCATAATCTATCTAAGTAAATTTCCAATTTCGGAATTTTGTAAAATATTGGTATTAGAAAAATAAAAAATTTGCTATGACACAGTTACTGTGCCACGCATTGTGGTGTGAATTGTACAAAAGTAATTGTATGTACCTGGTTTGTCGAGTTTTACATCAAAGCTTTGTCCACTTGCAAGTAACTTACTGTCAAACTTTCCATCAGGACCTGATTCTGGAGTCCCACTTGTAACTGTGTGAAAGTTTCCATCTGTATTATCAAATGTTAGTGTAGTTCCAGTCTTTACATTAATCCCATTTGGAGAGAAAAACGGAGATTCAAGACCAAGTATGTTGATGTGGTTTTCAGCAGTCTTTAAAGTTGCAGCAGTTTCTCCAACAGAGTCAGATACCAATATGTTGAATCTTGCAGAAGCATGACCAAATTGATAGTTTGAAACTGGAAGACTGTTTAGATCAACGTTGACCACATAGTTTCCAGCACTTGGGAATGCTGCAGTGTATGACATTTGTCCTACATGTCCATGATATGCACCATTCATGGGCATCATTGGATCTCCAGGTTCTGCAGAATTCGATAAGACGTAAGAACCTCTTCTAACAGAGATTAATGCATCTGGATGTGTCAACATTTCACCATTTGGCTGCGTTACAGTCAAAATTAGTGTAATTGGCTGACCTGCAATTATTTCATTTGAGGAAGTGGCTAGTTCAACATTTACCTTAGTTCCTTTTTCAGAACCATCAAGTATTCGAGTTTGTTTTTGTGGAAGCACATAAACTGGGTATTCAAAGATTCTTGAACCAAAGTTGTTTTCACTATCCTTTTCAAATGTCATTGGACTACCTGAACTCATTGTATGAGTTCTTGCCATAAGTGGTACATCCATGCCCATCATTTTAGATCCAATTGAGGACGAGGTCAGTGATATAGTATTTTCTCCTCCGATTGGAAATGCAACATTAAAGTCCATTATTCCCACATGAGAATGTCCTGTAGTTGTTTTATACACAACATTACCATGTGGATCCTTGACTACTATTGCCCAATCAACATGTGACAGATTAGCCCCAGAATTTGCATCAGTAACTTTGATTTTTACTGGTGTAAGTTCAGTAGCATAGACCTTGGATGGTACTTCAAATTCTACTTTGATTCCATCTGATGTCGTTTGTCCTTGTTGATTTTCTTGTGGGATGGTTGTAGGTGCGGCATATACATTACTTTCATATACGTTTTCAGATATTACAACAAATGCAATTAGAGCGATTGTCGACATTGCAATTGTAGCTGAAAGTAATTTTTTCATTTGAGGCTTGTGTTCCCTGTTATTATTTAAGGGAATTTCCAAATCTATCATAATAAAATTGAAACTGAATGTATCTGGATGTTCTAAGAAATGAGATTAGCACTAATTAAAGAAATTATTGAATGATTAAAATTATTCTTGTTGAATTCACACGCTTGCTATTGTTTTATTTTTCTAATTAATTTTTTAATTCCTCTATAACATAAAACAGGAATTATGCATGACGGACATCCAATTTTCATTACTGAACAACAACATAAACAATCACATTGTCCTTTTTCATGATTACAGTTATTGCATTTCATTGGGTCTTGCTCCTACGTTTTGATCTGAGTCGTGTTCTACAGCATAGACAGACATAATCATTTGTTAAAAAGAATAACGCACAAAGAGAACACCACTTTTGTCCTGACTGATATCTGAAGGTAGTGGGTATGGATTTTGATTTTAATCTGACACATATTCCAGAACATACTTGTGCCATACGGCATCAAATTTGTGATCTTATTTAAGAAAATTTCCAAATTCACAAATGATTAGATTTGGAAGAATTCTTAATACTTGAAAAATTTATTTATTAAAACATGAAATATGAATACCCAATCATGGGCATAGTAGGAGTAATTCTAGTTGTAACTATTTTCTTTTTATCACAACAAATGATCTTACCTGATACAAAAGATAATAAAATAATCACAAATGTGACATCAGACGCAAATTACGACAAATCAATAGAACCATCTACAAGCAAAATCCAAACAACAAATGGGCTTAAACATATAGTTTCATTAGATAAGATCAAAAGTGGAGGGCCTCCAAAGGACGGAATTCCATCAATTGATGACCCCAAATTTGTAAAATCTTCTGATGCAGGATTCGTTTCAGATGATGACCTTGTCATAGGACTCGACATTAATGGAGAACAAAAGGCATATCCGCTATTCATCATGGTATGGCATGAGATTGTAAATGATGAAGTAGGGGGAATTCCTATTGCCGTGACATATTGTCCTTTATGTTTTACAAACCAAGTTTTTGATAGGACTGTTAATGGAAAAATTACAGAGTTTGGAACATCGGGTAAACTATACAACAGCAATCTGGTGATGTATGATAGAAA
>OBEQ010402050.1_pt1 | contig 19421 bp, 22 predicted proteins | sample 1670901 | NCBI WGS metagenome assembly OBEQ01 (sample SAMEA104232315, study PRJEB22302) | groundwater metagenome | biome: forest; feature: aquifer; material: groundwater | place: USA | collected 2011-08-07 | depth 5.4 m
CCAGCAAATTTTCCGACGGAGATCACGTGAGCGGCAGTTCACACCACATTCAGAACGAATCGACAGGTACGCAAATACTCGGGCCCAGCACTCAACGCTTTCTTCTTTCTCAAAGTGAGAGTTTGTGGCGTCGCGATTTTTTTCTGTGCGCTCGGTTGCTTGAGCGCCACGCCCATGGCGCACAGCGCGCCAACGCACACGATTATTTTTTGGATATCGCGGCGGGAAAAAATTTCGTGCGCACGGCTGGACCACAATTCGGGATCGTGAGCGATTGGAAGAGTTGCGGTTGAAGGGATTTGAGTGAATGAAAAATCAACTAGTTACGCTTTGGGGACAGTCCCCGAAGCGTAACTAGTTGAAATTGCGTTTGTCGGGTTTCGCGGTCTGGCGGTGGCCCGCGCAGTGAACGATTTATAGCTACCAACTACTCACCGACTGTCCGCAGAGGCGATAATCTGTACCGTTGTTGGTCACCAACGTCTTCGACTTGAGCGCGGCGAGTTGGGCGGGCGGAATACCGGCGAAACACAGGTTGACCAGATCGTCCTCGCCAATACCGGGGTTGGCAATGAGTGGTGCAATGTCCGTGATGTAACAATCGTGCAGAAGACTCAACACTTGCAACTGCGTGGCCTTTTCGAGCGGGCTCACATCTTTCAGATTATAATTATTGTCGAGATATAATTTTTGTACCGTCGTGACCGCACTCCCGAGTGGCGCAAGATAGGCGATGTCGTTATTGGTCAGATCGAGTTCAACTAATTTTTTCCCCGCGAGCGGCGTGAGATCTGTGAGACAGAGGCCGGCACTGGGCCCACACCCATATTGCTGCGCCGACCAGAGATGCGTCAGTTGCGTGAGATCTTTCAGCGCATCGAGTGAGGCGACCGCAGTGTAATCGGTGCAGAGTTTTTGCAGACTGAACAATCCTTTGACCCAAGAGATGTTTTTCAACGCGGCGTTTTTGTGCAGATACAACTCCTTCACGTGAGGCACGCCCTGCAAGAAAGTCGTTTGGGTGAGCTTATTGCCGGAGAGGTCCATGAATTCCAGATTCGGCAAATCGGTGAGTGCTTGCAACTTCGCGTCATCGAGTTCTGCCTTCGTGAGCGTGAGTTTTTTGAGGGCCTTGAGATTGTTGATGCCGGCTAGACTGGTGATGGGAATATATCTGATCGTTAATTCTTCGAGTGCCGGGACGGATTTGAGCCCATCGAAATTGAAGCCCGCCGCAAATCCACCGCTGAGTGTGAGTTGTTTCAGTTTCGGCAGATTCGCCAACGTCGCCAGTTGGGCCGGATCGATCTGGTGCGCTCTTGCCAACGTCAGACTTTCCAGATGTGACAAACATTGCAGCCCGTTCAGGTTGGTAAGATCGGCGTAATAATTTCCATACGCCAAAGGATAGTTCACCACAATGTCGTAGCCGGATTTCTTGGTCGAAAAATCTTCGAGTGAAGTGAGTTGCAGCGCCTGAAAAAGACTGATCGGTTGATTTTTTTCGGGGCTGTCGTTCACTTCGGGCGGCAATATTTGGCCTTTGGATTTGTAAAACACATTCATCCACACCAAATGACGCAACAACGGATCGGTGAATTGATCGTCGATGTAACCGTCGCCATCCGGATCGCACGTTTTTGCGATGTCGGCGTAATCGGCGCCCAGGCACGATTCACTGGGCATTTGCTGCGGATTCGGATTGTTCGGACAGTTGTCGTAGCTATCAGCCACTCCATCGCTGTCGGCGTCGGGAATGTTGCAGAAATCGTCGGAGTTGCCTTGCGCATCGATGGGTCCCGCGGCGCACGTCGCCCCGGGAATACTATTGCACGGCACCTGGATTTTCATCTCCTCACCACCCACGGCGTCGATTTTTTTGCACGCGGCCTCAAGCAAGATACCACCCACGCAAAAATCCCGTGTGGTATACGCAAAACTCCCGCCGGAAATTGTCACTTCGACGTGACTCGGCGTTTTCACCGATAAATTTTTCGCGAGTTGTTTCGGATCGGCGAGCATGGCTTGTAGCGCAGAAACATTAGTGGCGTCGTAATCCTTGCAGATCTTGATGCCCGCCACCGTACATTGACCCAACACGCAGGTCTCGCCAGCCGCACATTTGCCGTCGGCAACGATCAGTGATTTTTGTCCAAAGGTGGCGACCGTTTGAAAACTGGCGTCGCCGGTGCATGTGCTCTCCGCGCTATCCGGCACGACACAATGCGCGTACTTCACCGACGCAACCTCCGCTGGTGTTACGCACCACGCGCCAGCATCGCACGTAACGACTTTGGTTGTCAGTCCGCGCCACGATTCACGGGTGACGGTTTTAGACACACAGTCGTGACGCAACAAATATTGCGGAAACAGTGCCGTCGCGGCGTTCAATGTGTTTTTCCATTTGGACTGCGGTTGACTGGGATTGGGAATCGGCGATGATTGCACTGCACCCGGCAACATCAGGCAGCTCAGCAACATCACAACCACGATCGCGCGAATTTTCATTTTCGAACCTCCGACTTTTTTTTGAGATCTGCCCCGTGGTCGGGGCGAGAGGATTCGAACCTCCGACTTCTTCTGATTTCGGAGAAAACGCTCCTGCTCGTCGCGTTTTATTTTTTGCTACCGCGGGCCATGCTTCCGCTATCGCTCCAGCGCCCTTGCTCCCAAAACAAGACAGATACACCCCGCGGTCGGGGCGAGAGGATTTGAACCTCCGACTTCTTGCTCCCAAAGCAAGCGCTCTAGCCAGGCTGAGCTACGCCCCGGCTGCAGGGTGCATCTGCCGTCGAGTACAACATTAACGTACTTCAGAAGCATGATGCAATAAATCTCCGAGGATTTTTTGCAATTTTTCGGCGGCGCGGGCGCGGTGGCTGATGCGATTTTTTTCTTCCGGCGATAATTCCGCCATGGTGTGGTGATGTTCCGGCAGAAAAAATAGCGGGTCGTAGCCGAAACCACCCTGGCCGCGGGGGACGCTGGCAATGACGCCTTCGCATGCGCCACGCACCAAACAGATCGGCGCGCCGGGCCGCGCCAGCGCGAGTACGCAGACGTAACGCGCGCTGCGTTCATTCGGCGCGACATTAATTAAGTCGAGCAAGAGTCGTTCGTTGTTGCGTGCGTCGTGGCATGGCACACCCGCATATCGCGCCGAGTACACGCCCGGCGCACCACCCAGCGCATCGACCATGAGTCCGCTGTCGTCGCCGATCGCCCACGCGCCCGTCGCCGCACAGACGGCCTGCGCCTTGATGGTCGCGTTCTCTTCAAATGTTGCGCCCGTTTCCGGCGGCAGTGTCACGTCGGGAAAATGTTCCAGCGTCTGCAATCGCCACGGCCCGTCGCCCAACAACGCCGCCAGCTCCTGGCATTTGTGCAGATTGTGCGTGGCGAGGATGATGAGTGTAGAGTCGTGGGTCGTGAGTTGTGAGTCGTGAGTCATCGCGGAGCTCGTCAAATCGTGCTGTGCAGCAGACTGCGCTCCAGCGCTAAACGAATGAAGCGTTGATAGTCAAGTCCCAACATAGTGGCGTGTTTTTTTAGTTCACGCAGCAACTCTTCGCTGATCCGCAGCGTAATCGTTTTGCGTTTTGGCTTTGTTAATTCAAACCGCGCCTCTTGCCACAAGCCGGTGGTCAACAAATTGGACAAGTCACCGACCAGCGGATCGGCAGAGGCGTTACGCGGTTTCGTCCGTAATTTTGCGCCGAAGCGTTTCATAAGCAACAACCTCCTTGGTATGCATGTAGCGGGCAGAAATAACGCGCAGCCTCGTACCGCGCCGCTGCGGGCGCATGGTAAATGCCACAAAAAGTGGCCGCTTGGTCGCCGACCGCCCCACCGCAATAAAGCGTTCTTCGGCCTGCGAATGCCGTGTATCCGGCACAATCAGCAACAATTGCTCAAAAAACGTTTCAATCTCCCGAATCGCAAGCCCATGCTGCTGACACTTCGCAAGATTGCCAGTGTCCCATTCAAAACCATCGTAGGCCACGCGAACCGTTTTCACTTGTCACACTGTGCCAAAAAACAATACAGATGTAAATACATTTGTGTGACTCATACTGGGTCACTGTGATTGGCGCGGAACACGCACGGTCGCTGGCGCTGTTAATGCAGATGGGGTACGAATTGACATCGTAGCGCTTCGGTAGCATAGGCGGACCGGTCAATGCAAAATGCAAAACATCAAAAAATATTTTTTTGTTTTCTGTGTGTTCTTTCGTGGCCAATTCTCCTGACCGCGCCAGCGACCGCGCGACCGCTGCAAGGTTTCCACGAAGGACCGTATCTGCAATTCGTCTCGGGCGCACGCAACGCCGACTTTGACACGAATATCGTCGACGCAAAAAAAATCTCGCGCGAGGTCGAACCGCTGTTTGGCTGCAATTTTGGCTGGAATATCCGCGATGATGTCGCCGTGGAATTGGCGGCACAATACACGAGTACTGGCACCCACGACACCCAACAACATTTAATGAATCTGCTGCTCGGTGCGAAATATTTTCTGCTCACCGACGCGCTCACGCATTTTTCGTCGCTGCGCATTCTGCCGTTTGTGAGCGGCGGCGCGCTCGTGCAGCTCAATGTGCAACCGGGCGCGACGGGCGCGAGTGAGCCGCGCGTGTTACAATGGGGCAGCGGACTGCACGCGGGCGCGGGCGCGAGCTTTCTTTTTTATCACGATACGATGTATCTCACCGCGCAATACACTACCGCCGCCATGCATCGTTTCGATGCATCACAAATAATCGGCGGCGCGTCGCAACTCGTTTATGCGGGCGGTTGGGCGCGCGACTGGAGCGCCACACTCGGCACCGGCGTGCATTTTTAATGTGAAAATATTTTTGCGGCGCGCAGTTTTCTTGACTTTGTCCGCTTCACAATTTAGGTTGCGCCGCGTTTACGATTCAATTTCCTGTCGGGGGAACACATTATGAATATCGTCGGACGATGTATCGTCGCGTGTCTGTGTGTTGCAACGCTGGCCGGTTGCGGCGCCAGTTATTCCACCAATCTCGAAGAGGCACAGTTCGCGCTCGACACGGGCGACTACGCGTCGGCGGTCACCAAAGCCACGGCGGCCTTGGTCGCCACGCCGAACGACTTCGAGGCCACCATGACGTTGTCGTCGGCGCTCGCTGGTCGTGCGGGTGTCGACTTGCTCACCATCTCCAGTTCGTTGGCCGACACCACACTCACGGCCCAGATTTTCAGCACGATTCACAATTCGCTCGTGAGCGTGCTCGTGGGTGGTGGACAAGGTCTGAACGATTTGCGCGCGGCCATCACCACGCTCACGGGTTTCGGGGGTACGGTCAGCAACGTCCACCAATATCGCTTTCAATTAGGGTTGCTGCAATCGGTCGAGTCGTTTGCGCTGCCCACCATGGCGGCCCAACCGGCGTCTGGCGGCACCATTACAGCGACCGCCATCTCGGGAACCGATGCGACCAACACGCAAAACGATTTCATCGACGCCGATAACAACTTAATCTTGGGCGGTCTCGCCAGTACGAACGCGCTCGTGACCACCATGCGCAAAAACTATTGCGCGCTGCAACTCTTGTCCGCGGGTGGCGGCTTTACTACGGCCGAACTGCAAGACTTAACGCTCTGCCAATTAAGCTCGAGCGCTGTGCAGAACACACTGACTGCGGTCGCGGGTTCCTTTCAATCGGGCAGCGTCGCCACGTGCGCGAGTTTTGACTTTACGCAGTGTGCCACCACCGACACCGCGTTGTGATTTTTCTTTTGTAACTTAAAAGAGGACTACTTATGGTGAATCGCAAAGTGCAGGGGGGATTCTTTGCCGCCATCGCGGTCGTGATGATTGCCGGAACCGCACACGCCAAGGAAACCCATAGCGGCGACGGCTTTCCGAGTTTGGGTGTGAGCGTGCGGGCGCTCGGCATGGGGAATGCCATGCTCACGGTGCCCGGCCGCGAAACATTCGACATGTTGTACAATCCGACCGCACTGCACGATTTGCCGCACGGCGTTCGCTTCGACCTGCCCGGTATCCGCGTGGTCGCCAGCAAATCCATTTATTCGGTGATCAAAGACGTCAAAGATCTGCAGAACCAACTCAAGGCATCCCTCACCGATTCCGGCGACATCACCGCATTTCAAACCTTCTTCAACAATCACGTCGGCCAATTTCAGACGGCCCGCGTCGCCGTGCCACTCCTCGGCTTCTCCTGGAAAGATTGGGGCTTCGGCGTTTTGACCGACAGCCGCAGCACCGTCTCCATGCGTAATCGCGCCTTTCCGAACTTCGAACTGCGCTCGCGCAGCGACGCCGCGGTCGTCGCCGGAAAATCGCTGGGTTTCTTTGGGAGCGACTTGGTCGTGGGCGCGGTGGTGAAGGGAATCTATCGTGCGGAAATCGATCGCGTGCTCACCGAAGGTGACATTGTCGGCACGGATTTGGCCAGCACACTCGGTTGGTCGCAATGGGCCAAGGCCTTCGGTGTCGGCGCGGATCTAGGGGCGCGCTACACCATGTCGATGGTGCCATTGCACCCAACGATCGCCATGACATATCAAGATGTCGGCAAGACCAGATTTTTTGGCAAGAGTTCCATTAACACGCCGCAAACGGTGAACGCGGCGGTCGGAATTCATGGCGATCTCGCGCAATTTAATTGGGCCTTGGAAGTTGGCGCCAGTCAGCTGAATCACAAAAAGGATTTCATGAGCCGCACGCATGTCGGTGCCGAATTGCGCTTCCCGTCCATTGGCGGCACGACCATCGCACTGCGCGGTGGTGCGAATCAAGGTTACGGCACCGGTGGCGTCTCGATCTACTGGCCGGGTGGCGCGCTCGATGTGGCGTACTACGGCGAGGAAATCGGCGAAGTGCGCCGTCAGGGTGCCAGCTACAATGGCGCTTTGGGGTTGCACCTCTATTTCTAATTGTGCGGCATTTCAGAATTTTCGTGGGCTAAATTTTCAAAGCGCGTGTAATCGTTGAGGAAGGCAAGTCGCACGGTGCCGGTCGGTCCGTTGCGCTGTTTGCCAATAATCAATTCCGCCGTCCCTTTGTCGGGCGAATCTTTGTTGTACATCTCATCGCGATACACAAAACAGATGACGTCTGCATCCTGTTCAATCGCACCGGAGTTATGACTGACAATTCCATCTGCAATCCAATTCGCGGGGCCCGGTACCGTCAGGTCGTACACATCTTCTTCTCCATCGGCGACAATCGCCACAACACGATCCCAGAATAAATCAGACTCGGTCCACTGCAGCAATTCATCGCTGTGCAGAATGGCAGCATAGCTTTCCAACGTTTCGCGAGACGGGGCGAAACGAAAATGACTGGAGCCGCCATACGAAGTCCCGCGCGCCGTGGCCATTTGTCGTTGCGTCATTTCCTGCTGCTGCATGAGCGCTTTGACCTGCTCGAAAATTTCTCTGGGCAAAGTATCGACGTTGGTATTTTCCACGGTGTTCAACAGATGTAAACGGAGTTGTTCGGCGGGCGCAACACGCGGACCAAATCCACCAATCACGTCGAGAAATCGCAGTTGCTGACTTTTTCCCGAAACGTCTACTGTGTACAACGGTCGTGCGCTGCGCTGCTGTACCGTTTTGATGCGCGCAACAATTCCCAATCGCAGCAGCAATGCCGCAACATCGCGCGCCAATCGCTGACCGCACGTCGCAAAAAATATGCGCGAAGATCCGCCGTGTGTGCGAACATGGATGGAACCATCCGTCGCCCAAAGATGTCGCAGCAGTAACGCGATTTGAGTCTCTGCAAACTGAAATACTTCCGCTGGCAAATGTTTTTCGTGCGAGCGTTGACCAAAAATTCCCAAGTTGCGTAACCAGAGATTCACGCCCGCCGGATGCCATCGATTGCCGTTTCCACTCAGCACCAATTGATGCCAATTGCCCCGACCGACCTGACGTTTAACCACCGCACCAAATCCTTCAACCGCCGCATTCGTGACGGCCACACTGTTTTCCTCGGAGGCCGTGGTGTACCGCAATGGTTGATGCGAAATGTAACTGCCGTCGCCAACTAAATGCGCGAGCAAAACAATATGGGACTCAGGCCATGTGACGACGGTTTGCGGCCCCGGTAATTTGCGTGAAATCGCAATGCGATCCCCCACCACGAGTTCCGATAGCGTGTGCCATCCTTTAGCTGAAAATATGCGATGCTCCGCCGTAGCGCGCAATTCCCGACCACTCGCCAGACACAACCGAGAAATCGGTCTCTGACCCACTTTCCACACTTTGTCGCTCACCGCCGCAACAATCCGCTGTTGCTCGGACATCGCCCATACTTCCGGCGCGGTATCAACCAACTCAACAATCGGTACACGACGACCATCGGTGAGACACACTAATGTGTCTCCAGTCACGCATTCACGTAAATCCGACATCATCGGGCGTTTGTCTTGGCGGGATTCGACGGCGCGGTTGAGTTGGGATAGCGCCACGACCGGAATATTCAGTTCCTTCGCCAGCGCCTTGAGTGAGCGAGAAATTTCCGAAATTTCGCGTTCGCGACTTTCCACCCGACCGCCGCCGCGCATGAGTTGTAAGTAATCGACAACAATGAGTCCCAATCCTTTTTCGCGTTGCAGTCGTCGCGCCTTCGCGCGCATTTCCAACACGCTACTCGCCGCCGTATCGTCGATGAAAATCGCCGAGTCGGACAAAATACCCGCGGCCTTCGTGAGTTTGGGCCAATCACTTTCCGCCAAGTATCCACCGCGCAGTCGCGACGCATCGACACGCGCCTCGGAACAGAGCAGACGTTGCACCAATTGTTCCTTGCTCATTTCGAGCGAAAACACCGCGGAGGGCACACCGTGTTGAATCGCGGCGTTCGCCAACATGCACATGGCAAAACTGGTTTTGCCCATGCTGGGCCGTCCGGCCACAATGATGAGATCGGAACGTTGCAATCCCGACGTGATGCGATCGAGATCGAGGAAACCCGTGGAGACACCGGTGATGGCTTGTTTGCGCTCGAAGAGACTTTCAATGAGTTTGAAACTTTCCTTCACCACCTCGCGCATGGTGTAAAATGAACGCTTAATTTTTTGCTGCGCGATTTCGAAAATAATTTTTTCGGCCTCGTCGACCAAGTCATCCACACTCTGATCGCCGGGCGAAAATCCCATGCGCACAATGTCGGTCGCGCCACTAATCAGGCGACGCAACACCGACTGCTGATGTACGATTTTGCCGTAAAACGCGATATTCGCCGTGGTAGGAACCTGATCGACGAGCGCGGACAAATAGCTGGGGCCACCGACGGCCTCGAGCCGTTGCGCGGAACGCAAGACTTCGGTAACGGTGACCAGATCGGCAGGTTCGTTGCGTTGAAAAAGGGAAACGATGGACGAAAAAACCTCGCGATGGGATTCGCGATAAAAATCTTCGGCAGTGAGAATTTCGAGGATGCGCGGAACGGCCTCTTGATCGATGAGCATGCCACCCAACACCGCACGCTCGGCGTCGAGATTTTGCGGCGGCACGCGCTCCAGCGCTTCACTCATATGGGCAGAATCCGTAAAAAAAAATGTGCGTCATGTAGAGACTTGTACCGCAACCTGCAGTTCAACATGGACCTCGGAATGTAAACGGACGATCACGGCAAATTCGCCGAGTGTTTTGATTGGTTGTGGCAACGACAAGCGACGCCGGTCGACGGTGAGTCCCTGCGTTTCCAGCGACTGCGTAATATCGCCCGTCGTGACGGAGCCAAATAATTTGCCATCTTCGCCGGCCTCGCGCGTGAATTTGAGCACCGCCGTGCGCAGTTTGGTGGCCAAAACTTCGGCGTCTTGTTTGAGTTTGGCCTGTTTGGCGGTAACGACCCGACGCTGATGTTCGAGCGCCTTCAGATTTTCCGGATTCGCCAACACGGCCAGTTTTTGCGGCAACAAATAATTGCGCGCGTAGCCGTTGCGCACGGTCACCACGGTTCCGGCGTTACCCAATTCGGGGACATCGTCTTGCAAAATGAGTTGCATACAAACTCCTTAGAGTGACGGTTGATTGCCGGTGTAGGACAAAAACGCGATCTGGCGCGCCAACTTCACGGCCCGAGAAATCTCGCGTTGCTGATGCGCGGAAACGCCCGACACGCGCCGCGGCACGATCTTGCCACGCTCCGTCACGAATTGCTGCAGAAAGCGCAAATTCTTGTAATTGATCTCGCCGTCTTCGATGCGAATCGATTTGCGACGCCCCCGCATGAGTTGTGGCGCGGCACCCGCTGGCGCCCGACGTTTTTTCATTTCTCTGCTCATAACCGTGTCTCCTTAAAATATAAAAATCATGACGCCGACGCAGCGGCCGCAGCCACTGGGGCGGCCACTGGAATGACTGGAACTACCGGCGCGGGCGCGGCGGCCACCACGTCACCGTCAGCGCCCAGACTCACGCCAAAATATTGCTCGAATTTTTTGCGGTCTTCGCCGTGCGCGGCCTGGCGCAGTGCAGGATCGACCTGTTCGGCGGCTTGCACCGTAAGAAATTTGACCACAAAGTCGTCGTAGCGACAGAATCGTTCGATTTCGGAGACGATTTTTCCGTCGGAAAGAAAATCCCAGAACAGGTAAATCGCGCGCGATTCCTTGGCGATTTCGTACGACAAGTTGCGTCGCCCAAGATTCAGCTGATGCAACACGACGCCGCCCGATTGTTCAATGAAGGTGCGGACCTTTTGTTGGATCTGTTTTTGTTGTTCCTGCGAAGCGCTCGGCTTCACGATAACGGTCAATTCAAATTCGCGTGTCATGGGACTTCCTCCTGATTACTATCGCTGTGATACTGCTGCATCACTGTTGGTGCCCCGGCGGCATACAATAATTCGATGGCATCCGCCGCCCGTTCTACCGTCTGCCGAAATTTTTTCTGCTCTGTCTTGCTCATGGCGACGAGGACAAAATCCGCGGCGTCGCCGCTATGGACCGGGCGACCAATGCCCACACGCAATCGCCAAAACTTGCGCGTTCCCAGACTCGCGATGATGGACTCCACCCCGCGGTGACCGCCCGCGCCGCGATCGAACGCCAATCGCAACTGCCCAGGAGATAAATCCAGATCGTCGTGAACCACGAGGAGGTCTTCGCTTCCTACCTGATAAAACTGCAGGCACGCCGCGACCGAACTGCCACTCCGATTCATGTAGGTCTGAGGCTTTAAGAGCCCAATCTTTTGGTCAGACCGCGAAATCTCTGCCCAACTTCCACAAAATTTTGTTTTCGTCAACCGGGTAGCGACACGTTCTGCTAAAATATCGATTACGAGAAACCCGACATTGTGGCGGGTGTGCACATATTCGTCGCCCGGATTGCCCAACCCGACACAGATTTTCACTTCTTGTCAGCACCCTTCTTTTCTGGGGCCTTCTTCTCCGCTGCCTTCTTATCCGGAGTCGCGGCCGCTGCCGCCGCACCCGCCGCCGCCGCTGCTGCGGTCGCCTCGGTAGCCGGGACCTCACCCGCTGCTACGGCCACCGGCGCCGCCACTTCTTCCTTCTGCGGCGCGACGACTTGCACAATACTGAAATTTTCCGTGTGCGGGAATTCGATGCCGTCGGCGAGTTGCAAATCGTTGGCGTGCAGATTGTCGCCAATCTGCAGACCGGAAATATCGACCGTAATGAATTCCGGAATGGCCGTCGGTAAGCAGCGCACCAACAATTTGCGGCGACTGACCTCGAGTACACCACCTTCTTTCACGCCCGCGCACTTGCCTTCGAAATGCAACGGCACTTCCACTTCCATTTTTTTCGTGAGATCGACGGCCTGCAGGTCGATGTGGCGAATGCTGCGGCTGATTGGATGCGATTGCACTTCCTTCACGCGCGTCACGAATTTTTCTTTTTCGTTGATGGTGAGATCGATGAGCACGTTCGCACCGGCCGCGGTATGCAAGACCTTGTCGAGCAAGCGCTCGTCCAACGCCAAGGTTTGATTGGCATCGCCCGCGCCGTACAACACTGCGGGAATTTTGCCGACCAGACGCAGCCGACGCGCGGGACCTTTACCGCTTTCGCGAGTAACGGCATTTAATGTGGCTCTCTGCATAATGACTCCTTTTGCTACACAAACAGTGATGAAATCGAATCGGCGTTATATGTGCGCCGAATGGCCTCGGCGAGAATTCCCGCCACAGACAACACCGTAAATTTTTTACTCGCCGCCACCGCCGGGCTGACCTGAATCGTGTTGGTCACAATCACACCAGTCACGGCGGATTGTTCGATCAGCTCAACCGCCTTGCCAGAAAACACGCCGTGCGTGCAACACGCGAACACCGACTTGGCGCCGCGTTCGTAGAGCGCCTCGACCGATCGCACCATCGTGCCACCGGTGTCGACCATGTCGTCGACAATCACCGCGGTGCGGTCCTTCACTTCACCGATGATGTGCATGACTTCAGTCACATTCGGCGAGGGTCTGCGCTTATCGATCATTGCCAGGGGGCAGGTCAAGCGTTTTGCGTAGGCCCGCGCGCGTTCGGCCCCACCAGCGTCGGGGGCGACGATGACGAAATCGTCGCACACCAGGGTGCGCAAATGGCCGAGCAGGATGGGCATGGCGAATAAATGATCGAACGGAATATTGAAAAATCCCTGGATTTGCCCGGCGTGCAGATCCATGGCCAACACGCGATTCGCGCCCGCTGCGGTCAGCAGGTCGGCGACGAGTTTGGCGCTGATCGGGGTGCGCGGTTGGGTTTTGCGTTCCTGACGGGCGTAACCGTAATACGGCATAACCGCCGTGATGCGATCGGCGCTGGCGCGTTTGAGCGCGTCGATCAGGATCAGCAACTCCATCAAATTTTCGTTGGCCGGGTACGAGGTGGGCTGCACGACGAAGACGTCCATGCCGCGGACGTTTTCCAAGATCTCGATCCAGGACTCGCCGTCGCTGAACCGCTTGACGACGCATTCCCCCAACTTCGTTCCCAGATCCGCGGCAATCTCCTGCGCCAACGGCAGGTTCGCATTGCCCGCAAAAATCTTCATGTTCTTAAATTGCGCCATAAATATTTGTGTGAAATTCGTTTTGTTGATCGGGTGACCCGAGGACTGTGCGGACTTTCCTCGTGCCGCTCGCTACGGCTTACGGGCCTCCGCTCACTGACGCGACGAACCGCACGGCTTCATCACCATCGATGTGCGATTCGCCGAGTCGCCCGAGAAAAGTCCGCACAGTCCTCGGCTCAGCAATTTTCACCAAAACATTACTTGCACTCAATCAACGGCGCAATTCTGCGCCCCCTCATCACAAAAAAACACCCCTACGCCCTTCGATCACTACGCCGTTTCGTCCCTCGTCCCAGTGAGCGCAGCGAACGGTCGTCCCTCGTGCTTCGCCCTCGGTCTTCCTGTTGGGGCGCCAGGAGACGATTACAGGGGCTCACGTCGCCCTCCACCGGCAAATACATTTCACTACCGCGCAGTTTGCCTGCAGCCACTGGCTGAAGTTTGCCTGCTTGCTCCCCCTCTCGCTCACGGTGTTCGCTGGAAACTAGTCACCACTTCAACGCACTCCGTGCTGTTGCGTCCCTCGTCCCAGTGAGCGCAGCGAACGGTCGTCCCTCGTGCTTCGCCCTCGGTCTTCCTGTTGGGGCGCCAGGACTCGAACCTGGAGCTGTCGGCTTCAAAGGCCGATGCCTTACATTTGGCGACGCCCCCCCCATTTCCAGGGGGCCCACGCGCCCCCCGCCCCCCTCCACTGGCAAAGCCAGATGGAGCCTCCCCCCTCTCGCGCGCCGTGCGCGCTGGGAAAGCAGTCATCACTAGAAAAAAATCTCAACTCTCCGCGACTATCAGTCACTGCTTTCCGTGGCGCAGAGCCACCACGGGTCGGCGGCAAATGCGGTGGCGGCGTGGTCGCGGGCTTGGCGGCTGGGAAAAATTCCGAACACCGTGGGGCCGCTGCCACTCATGAGTGAACCGATCGCGCCGGCCGTTCGTAATCGCACCTTGATCACATCGATCACTGGCCACTCGGGAATGGTCACCGACTCCAGATCGTTGGACAAAATTGCGGCAACATTTTCTTGCGTCGCGAAAAACGGCGGAGTCCTAACATCGGGCCTTTGAGGCGTCAAATGGAAAGCATACCGTTTGAAGATCTCGGCGGTGGCCACATGCACACGCGGATTCACGAGTAGGATCCACAATTTTGGGAAATTGGCGTACGGCGTGACCTGTTCGCCAATCCCTTCCACCAAGGCGGATCGTCCCCAACAAAAAAACGGCACGTCGGCGCCCAAGCGCACCCCAATCTCGGCCAGTTGCGATTCGGACCATTCGAGCTGCCACAATTGACCCAGTCCACGCAGCACCGCCGCCGCATCGCTCGAACCGCCGCCCAAGCCCGCCCCGACGGGCGTGTGTTTGGTGAGATGGATCCAGATTTTTTGCGACCCGCGACCCGCCGCGACGCGTATGGCGTTCGCGGCGCGCACACACAAATGTCGATCATCGAGCGGCACGGAATCGTCGTCGGTGGCGAGCGTAATGCCGTCGCGTTCCCACACGTTGCGCGCGGGCGGGCACGCCACCGGCGCCTCGCCGATCACGAGTTGATCGCCGAATTGCAGCGGCACCATGACCATGTGCAACAAATGATAACCATCGGCGCGCTTGCCGACCACACGCAGCGACACATTAATTTTTGCGGGCGCAAAAATTTCGATCACCACACACTCCCCGGCTGCCAAAAAGAAAACCCTCGCCATGTTGTGCATGACGAGGGTTTTGAAAAATCACCGCGGTGCTGCATTACGCAACTTTGCGGACTTCCAGCGCGCTCGGGCCTTTCGGACCGTCGCCAATCGAGAATTCCACCTGATCGCCTTCGGCGAGGCTCTTGAATCCTTCGGCCTGGACAGCCGAGAAATGTACGAACACATCTTTGCCGCCACCTTCAGGCGTGATGAATCCGAATCCTTTTTGGTCGTTGAACCACTTCACTGTACCGCGTACTCGATCTGCCATTGCTTGCTCCTTGTTGTTGGTACCATACCAAATGACGCGGCTTCTTAGCGATATTCTGCGGATGAAGGCAAGCAGAAAAATTTCATGCCTGAACAAATTGGTCGGGTGCGTCGAAAGATTAACCACGCAGCATTGAGGCGCACGCAAATTACGCGGCGCGTACTTCAACGGTCAGTTTGAGTCCCATTTTTCTGAGTTGCTCTTCCAGCACACACGCCACAAACTGCGAGACGGAATAACCCAGCACCTTCGCAAATCGAGCTGCCGTCTCCGGGGTTACGACGCGCCGTCCTTTTTCAATGTCACACAAATGCGCGCGTGAAATTTTCATTTTTTTCGCCAAATCCACCGAGCTGATCTCGTCGCAGGAACGAATCGACGCCAACAGGCGTCCAAAAGTCAACGGTCCACCCCGCACTGATTCAAAAAATTTCCGCGCCGGACTTTTTTTAGTATTCATGTTTCGTGACCTCCTCTCTCACCATTTCCAATCCATCAATTTCAACCGCCTGGACCCAAGATTCCAGCTTATCCACGATGCCATGCGGCATTTTTTCCAATTGCCGCATCGCTCGTTTTGCCAAACTGACAATGTGAATCATAAATATTGTACCCAGATATTGGGTACATGTCTAGACGGTCGTTGTCAAATTATTCATCGTGCTGAAACACACCGCCCGGCAGAAGGGTAAAGAGAAAAGGGAAAAAGGGAAGTCACGGTCTCAAGAGTCCTCCTGTGTGAAAAAAACCTGCCTACTTGTAGGTATCGGCAGCGCGCCAGAAAAGTTGCGTGGTTTGGAAAAATAAATTTTTGGGGCCCCACTACCACAACAAATATTCCCGCAACGACTCGCGGGTGGGTTTGGGGAGATGGCGTTTGGCGGTGACGACGACGGGGCGTTGGATGAAATCGCGCACGGGTTGCAACACATGCGATTCGTCGGGGACGTGGCGGGACAGGCCGTTGCTGGCGATCGCCAATAATTCGCTGACCAATTCGCGGACTTCAATGCGACCCACGCGCGCGGCGAGTCCATCGCGGATCACGTCGACGTAGAGTTGCTGGCGATCATTAAAGGTTAAGCGCCGGGTCAGGTCTTGCGCGGCGTCCATGAGGGACGATTCGGAAAAGAGTCCCCAAAAAATCGCGGGCAGCGCGCACGCCCACGCCACGCGGCCTGCATCGGCGCCGCGAATTTCGATGTATTGTTTCAAGCGCACGTCGGGAAAGAGCGTCGTGAGATGCAACATCCAATCTTCGAGTGTAGCGAAATGTCCATCGTAACCACGCGCCATAAAATCGGCAAACGTCAGACCGCGCACATTAATCCACTGCGCATCGCGCATGATGAACAACATCGGCACCGACAACGCGTAACGATAATACGATTCGAAATCGAACGCGCCGGCAAATACTTCCGGAATGAGTCCGCAGCGCGCGGGATCGGTTTGGGTCCACGCCTGCAACCGATTACTCGCAAATCCAGAATCCACGCCATTTTCCCACGCCCCACTCGCAAACAGTGCGGCAATGAGCGACGTGACGGAATACGCGGTGCGAAATTTTTCGCGAAAATCGGCGGAACTTTTATAATCGAGCGCACACTGCCACGCACAATTGCCGCGCATCATGTAGTGCGACATCGGGCCCACTTCCGCCAGGCGTGGCGCCATGATTTGATAACGATGTTTTGGAATGAGCGGAATCTTACCAATGTTCGCCGTGGGATGTTGCCCCAAACTCAGACCATTGAGTCCGCGCGATTCAGCAATCGTGCGCCATTCGTCGAACACCACATCGAAACCGGATTGCAACGCGGCCAGATTTTCCACGGGCGGGGTCGCGTATTCCAGCTGACCGCCGGGCTCGAGCGCAATGACTTCTTTTTTGCGACGCAGCGCAATCACGCGCCCCGCCTCCAGTTCCGGTTGCCAACCGTAGCGATCGACCAAGTCGAGCAACAACGGTTCGATTTCGGCAAACGTGCAAAGCGCGAGCGACTCGTGATGCACCAGAAACATTTCGATCTCGGCGCCCACGCGAAATTGTTCCGGCGATTTTTCCCCGGCCGCAAAATACGCCATCGCCGCGTCCATGGTGAGCGGCACCGCGTCGGTTCCCGGCTGATAGGCGAAATGAGACATCGTGACTGCGTAGCAGGAGTCGGGGGAGTTTGCCAAGTCCCGTTAGTGGAGTGGCGAGGACCGAGGGACGATATGCCGAGGGACGAAGGACGCAACTACAGTGACCAATGTTGTTGCGTCCTTCGTCCCAGTCTGCCACAGGCAGACGGTCGTCCCTCGTCCCTCGAAATCATTTTAGAAAGTGCCCTAAAAATTCGACATTGCCATCGGCGCCGTGGATCGGTGATTCGGTGGTGGCGCGGTGGTGCCAGTGCAGTTGCGTCGCCGCGGCGATCACGTCCTGCACCGCCTGCGCGCGCGCGACCTCATCGCGCACGATCCCACCTTTGCCCACGTTGGCACGACCAACTTCGAATTGCGGTTTGATGAGCGCAATGATCTGCGCATCGGTTGTGGTCAGGCGATCCACCGCCGCAAAAATTTTCGTGAGCGAAATAAACGAGAGATCGAGCGTGACAATACTCGCGAGTGCGGGCAGCGCAGTGGGCAGCATATCACGCAAATGCGTGCGCTCCAGTACCACCACGCGCGGATCTTGACGCAGCGACCACGCGAGTTGCCCGTAACCGACATCGACCGCCGTTACTTGCGCCGCGCCGTGTTGCAACAGACAGTCCGTAAATCCACCAGTCGATGCGCCCGCATCCAGACACGTCGCCCCGCGCACATCGATCGCAAACGTTGCAAGCGCATGCGCGAGTTTTAATCCGCCGCGACTCACATACGGATTCGTGTCGCCGCGAATCGAAATCTCGGCGTCGACCGCAACGCCGTGTCCCGCCTTCGTCACCGGATGTCCCGCCACCAACACCTGCCCCGCCAAAATCAATCCGTGCGCCTTTTCCCGCGACGCAACCATCCCGCGCGCCACCAAAATTTTATCGAGCCGCTCTTTCGCCATGTGCGCCTCTTGCATATCGACGCAACTCACACTAGGAATTTTTCGATGCGCATTATTTTTGCTCTCATGCTGAGCTGCAGTTTGCTCGTCCCCACACTGGCCAGCGCCAAAGGCGCGTTGAGGGGGAGGCTCCATCCGGCTTTGCCGGTGGAGGGGGCTTTGCCCGCCCCTGAGATCGAAAAAATCGAACGGGCGTATCAAAACCTTGCCGACCTGCGCGCCGATTTCACTTCGGCCACGCTGGTCAAATCACTCGGTCGCGATGTGCAAAATCATGGCGTGCTCTATTTGCAAAAACCCGGTCGCCTGCGCATTGAATATCAGGGCGCCCCGCCGCGACATTATATCAGCGACGGCAAACGCATCTGGATTTACACGCCGGGCGATCCGCAAGTCATGACCGGCAAACTCGGCGACGCCGGCATTGCGCGCGAGGCGTTGGCGTTTCTGGGCGGCTTCGGAAAATTGCGCGAACAATTTACGGTGGACGATTCCGCCGGCAAAGGCGCGCTGACGCTAACACCCAAGGCCACGCCCGCCGCGTATCAAAAATTGGAAGGCACTTTCAACGCCGCCGGATTGCTCACCGATCTCACCGTCTTCAACAACGATGGCGGCACCGCCCGCTACCACTTCACCAATCTCACCACCAATCCCGGCCTCTCGCCTGAATTTTTTCGGTGGCCTCCCAAAACCATTGACCCGCCGCGCAAGCTTCGCTAGCAGACCGTCATGGCGAATATTCCCATGACACCGAACGGGCACAAGAACCTGCAGGCGCAGTTTAAACAGATGAAAAACGTCGCGCGGCCCGCCGCGGTCGAGGCGTTGGCCGAGGCGCGTTCGCACGGTGATTTGTCCGAAAACGCCGAGTACGACGTCGCCAAGGCCAATCTGGCGCTGCTCGACAAACAGCTCAGCGATATCGAACAGGCGATTGCCAACGCCCAAATCATCGATCCCGCCACCATCTCGCACGACAAAATCGTCTTCGGCGCCACGGTCAAACTCCGCGACGCCGCCACGGACGAAGAGGTGCAGTATCAAATCGTCGGCATCTACGAATCCGACATCGCGGCCGGAAAAATTTCAATCGAGTCGCCCATCGCCCGCGCGCTGATCGGCAAAGAAGAAGGCGACGAGGCCAAAGTCACCACCCCCCGCGGTCAACGCGAATTCGAAATCATCACGGTTAGTTATGGGGCGTAAATTTTTCGACAATTCATACCAGATTGCGGCACTTCGTTGCCTTCCGGGGCAGTGTCCGCCGGGGGCACGCATCAAATTTTTCTTACGCGAAAAATTTGTGCTCGCACTCACTCGCGGTGTCGATCATCTGGCATAGGGACCGCGAGCTCATTCACTACCGCG
>OBEQ012224030.1_pt1 | contig 19416 bp, 16 predicted proteins | sample 1670901 | NCBI WGS metagenome assembly OBEQ01 (sample SAMEA104232315, study PRJEB22302) | groundwater metagenome | biome: forest; feature: aquifer; material: groundwater | place: USA | collected 2011-08-07 | depth 5.4 m
AGACATTCGCGGAGATCCCGATCGAGGTGGTCGACGACGTGATCCTGGTCGATGACGCCAGCCGGGATGAGACGCCCCAGGTGGCCCGGGAACTTGGGATTCGGACCATCGTCCATCCGGAAAACAAGGGCTACGGAGGCAACCAGAAGACCTGCTACCGGGAAGCGCTAAGCCACGGGGCCGATGTGGTGGTGATGCTGCACCCCGACTACCAATACACCCCCAAATTGATTCTCGCGATGAGCTCGATGATCGCCTACGGAGTTTACGATGTGGTGCTCGGTTCACGCGTGCTGGGCAAAGGGGCGCTGGCCGGTGGAATGCCGCTCTACAAATTCATTTCAAACCGGTTTCTGACACTGGCGCAAAATCTGTGCCTGGGGCGCCGACTCTCGGAATACCACACCGGTTTCCGGGCCTTCTCCCGCAAAGTGCTGCTGACGTTGCCGCTCGAGCAGAATTCGGACAACTTTGTGTTCGACAACGAGATGTTGGTTCAGCTGGTCCATTTCGGCTATGAGATTGCCGAGATCACCTGTCCGACCCGCTATTTTCCGGAGGCCTCCTCGACCAACGTCAAACGGAGCATTGTCTACGGATTGGGAGTGCTTGGAACCACCGCGAAATTCCTGCTCCATCGCTGGGGAATTCGGCGCTACGCGCTGTTCGATCCCAAAGGCAAGAAACTGGCCCCATGAGCACGGCAGCTCCCGATTGCCAGCTGTGTGGAGCAACCCAGAACACACCCTGTCTTTCCTGGGGCCCTCAACAAATCGTCCGCTGCGCCGGCTGCGGGCTGCTGACGACCCTTCCTTACTTATCCTCCGAACAGCTCTCCGGACTCTACGAGCAGGGCTACTATTCCCAAGAAAAAGCACAGCGGTTTCGAATCGGACTCGCAGAGACAGTCATCCGCTTCTTTCGATATCAACGGGCAAGGAAAATTCATTGGACGATCCGTAAAAGAAAGCTGGGGCCCCGGATTCTCGACATCGGCTGCGGCAAGGGCTACATGCTGGGCCGGCTTCAACAGCTGGGCTACGAAGCATATGGAACCCAAGTCTCCTCTTCGGCGATGCAGTTTTCAAAAGAAAAACTCGGGTTAAACCGCATCTTCCACGGAGATCTGGGCGAAGCGAAATACACTGACCAATTTTTCGATTTCATCTCGATCTATCATGTTCTCGAGCATCTGGCCGATCCCGCCCAACAGCTGCGGGAAGTCCACCGCATCTTGAAGAGCGGTGGGTTGCTTTACGTCGAGGTGCCGAACGCCGGATCCCTTTCCGCACGTTGGCTGAAAAATCACTGGCTGGCCTACGATTTACCGCGACACCGTTTCCATTTCACCCCGAAAACCCTGGAAACCCTAACGAAAAAGTGCGGTTTCCAGCGGGTCCGTTCGGAATTTTTTTCGTTGGAGTACAGCCCGATGACGCTGCTGTTCAGTGTCGTCAGCGCGATTTTCCGCGACCAGAACGGGCTTTTCCGATGCCTGGCCAGCGACTCCAACGAATCTCCGATGGAAAGACGGCCGGTTTCCACAGTCAAATTGGCGCTTGAGCTGACCGCTGCGCTGATGCTGGCCTATCCGATCCTCTTTCTCAGTCTTCTGCTAGCGCTGTTTCGGACCGGAGACACGATGGCCTTTTACTTTAAAAAGGAAGCCGCCGCATGAGCGGACACAGCCGACTTGCGCTGACCGGCCTGCTGGCTTTCTGCCTGCTAATCCGGCTGGCGTTCGTGCTTCAGGTGCCGGCCCATGACCCTTTTTATGCAGACGGAATGGATTATTCCCGGGTCGCCGCAGGAATCGCCGAGGGGCGCGGTTTCTACCCGCCGGAGATGAAACCGCTGATCGTTTACCGTGCGCCCGGCTACCCGTTCGCGCTGGCCGGGATTTACCGGCTGTTCGGAATCGGTAACTTCACCGCGGTGCGCATCGTCCAGTGCGTGCTGGCAACATCGACAGGGCTGTTGCTTTTTGAGATCGGCGCAACGCTCGCAGGCGTTTCGGCCGGTCTGGTAGCACTAGCGTTTTACGCGGTGCATCCCTTCTTCATCTATCACTGCGCCACTGTAGCGCCGGAAGTCCTCTTTACGTTTTTCGTAGTCGCCACCTATCTTTCATTGTTCCGGTTCTTCGCTGATCGGCGGCTGCGAGAGATCCTATCGACCGGACTGACGATGGGACTGGCGGCGGTCGTCAAGGGAACCGTTCTGCTGACCCTTCCCGCAGCAGCCCTGACCATCCTGTTTCTGCTGCGCCACCGATGGAAACGGGCCTTCGCGGCGGTCCTGCTGCTCGGAATTGCCAGCTTCGGAGTCATCGCTCCGATTCCGCTCTGGGTCTATCACCGCTGGCACGAATTTTCGTTGATCCTCGATGGATCTGGGCTCAATTTTTGGATCGGCAACTCGGACGTCAGCGCCCGCCTGTTCCGGGCAAAAACCGCCACGGAATTTCAAAACATCCAAAAACAACTCTGGATGGAAACACTGCCCGGCTTTGACAAAGAAATCGAAACGTTGGGGCCGGCGAAACGGGACGCGTTCTACTTTGAACTCGGAAAAGAGCAGTTCCGGAAAAACCCCCGCCGCAGCTTCTGGATGATGACCGAACGGTTCAAGATCTTCTGGAGGCCCTGGGTTCATCCAAAAGCATACGGCCAGGGACAGGTGATCCTTTCCGCGCTGGCCACAGTCCCTCTGTTCCTGTTCGGCTTTTTCCAACTGTTGCGTCGTGCAGCGCAGCAGCAGCCCGACGCGCTGTTCCTGTTGCTCTCGATAGTTCCAATCACGCTGCTGACCGGGATGATCTTCAACACCGAAATCCGGTGGCGCATCCCGCTGATTGACACGCTGTTAATCATCTACGCTGCATCCGCTCTGACGGCCTTCGCAACCCGCGGTAAACGGAAGATGGGGGCTTCCCAAATCTGAACGGGCCTGCGAAGGTATTCGCCGCCGCCGCGTTTCTTCTGCTGGTGCTCCGGCTTCTCCTGCCAGGGGGGATTCCCATCCTTCTTGCCGCCGCCATTGTGTGGATTACCCGGGAAATCAGCTGCCGAAAGCTGCACGATCCGTTTCTGCACCGGAGCATCGTCGCCGCCACAATCTTCCGTCTGGGGGTCTCCTTTCTCCTGTTTGGGGCCTCCCGCTGGCATCTCCCGCTTTTTGAAACATACCAGCTGGGAGACGGCTTCTGGAACTTTGCGTGGGATGCCAAGGTCTACCATTTTTATGGACGGCAGGTGGCCGAGGCGGTCGCCGCCGGAGGGTTCCTTCCGGCGCTGGGGCCGGAGTGGCCTTTCGTCCTCTATACCGCTTTCCTTTATATGATCTTCGGGGCCAGACTCCTCAACGCCATCGTTCTCAACTCCCTCTGGATCGGTTTGGCGACACTTCTGGCGGCCCGAATTGTTCGACAATTCACCCCCGATCGGGCATCGGGCAGGGCCGCCGCCTTCTCGGTTCTGCTGTGGCCCTCGCTCTTTCTTTGGTCGACCCAAGCAATGAAGGAATCGGTGATGATTTTTCTGATCTTTCTGCTCTTCTATCTGGTCGTTTCCATTTTGGGCGGCGCCCCTCGGCCGGCCGTCCGATGGACCGGCCTGGCGGTCATCGCTTTCCTTATTTCTCTGTTTCGGGGATACGTTGGCATCGGGCTCTCCGCCGCCGCTGCGGCCGTTTTCCTGCCGATGGCCCTGCTGCAGATTTTCCGCCGGTCCGGCGCGAGAACATTCCTCTGTCTCGGCCTGCTGGCTGCCGTGTCCGGTCCCAACTGGGGCGGGACTCGGTTCTCTTCCAAAGAAATCTTGGCCTACTTGAACCCGGTCTCGCCCCGAGTGATCATCGAAGATCTACCGGACTACTTGGGAAATCTCCGGAAGGGGATCGTCCATCAGTCCAGCGCCTCCACGGTAGACCCCCAGGTCCAGGCGAAGAGCCTGCCGGAAATCATCTGTTACACTCCAAGAGTTTTGGCCATTTTCTTCTTCGCTCCATTTCCGTGGCAGTGGGGCGCAGGGGGGAATTTAAGACTCTTGGCAGGGATGGAAAGCCTTCTTCTCTATCTCTTGATTCCGGCGATGATCCGATTTCTGCTCCTGCTGAAGGGCAGACGAGAGCCTTTTCTTCTCTTTCTGCTGGCCTTCATTCTTCTCTTGGCCGTTCCTTTAGGCGTGGTGGTTCCGAACCTGGGGACTCTCTTTCGCTTGCGGATTCAGTTGTTGATTCCTCTCGTGGTTCTTCTATGTACAACTGGCAGTATTATAAAGAGTTACAGTTTTATCTCTTTCCGAAACTCCTGATCTAGTTTCCACTTGACACCGGATGAACCGCATTATATGTTCATAGAATGAACAGTATCCGATTTCAGGCATTCCAAGGAGCCTGCCCGATCGATGCAGATTGATTCTTACCGAGAACTGAAAGTCCTGGACGAACTCTCTGACAATCCAACCCCAACTCAGAGACATCTCGCCAAAAAACTGGGAGTGGCTTTGGGACTCACCAACTTGATGCTCCGCCGCTGTGTCAAAAAAGGGTACGTTCAAGTCGTGAACGTCCAGAAAGAGAGGCTCAAGTATCTCCTCACCCCCAAGGGGATTGCCGAAAAAACCCGTCTCACCTACGAATACCTCGAATACTCCCTCCATCTTTACCGAAACGCCCGTGAGTCGCTCCGGGGAACCCTCTGCCAAATTGCCGAGAGAGGCGGTAAGGAGGTTGTCTTTCTGGGACGGGGAGAGATCGCCGAAATCGCTTACCTCACCCTGCAGGAGTTGGGCCTTCATCTGAAAGGAATTTTCGATGATCAGACCGCGGGAGAAAATTTTTTAGGCCACCCTGTGAAAGAAATGAAGAAACTGCGCTCCGCGACATTCGACTGCGCCGTCATCGGGTCACTCAACGGAAATCTTGAAGGAATCAAAGAAGCGTTTAAGGAAATGAAGCTGCCTGTGGAAAAGATCGTGCTGATCAAACAGAACGGTCCGCTGATTCGATCGGTCCTGCCGGGACCGACGGAATAACTAGACGAAGAAAGGATTCAATCGTGCCGACGAAAAATGGTTTGGATCTCAACGACAAAGTCATTCTGGTCACGGGGGGCACAGGCTCCTTCGGACACAAATTCACCGAGGTCGTCCTGCGGGATTGGAAACCCCGCAAGCTGATCATCTTCAGCCGGGATGAGCACAAACAGCTCGAGATGGCCCGCCAGTTCAACTCGCCGGACTTGCGGTTTTTCGTGGGGGACGTGCGGGATCTTGACCGCCTCCACCGGGCGATGCGGGGGGTGGACATCGTGATCCACGCCGCTGCGATGAAACAGGTGCCTGCCTGCGAGTATAATCCGTTCGAAGCGGTCAAGACGAACATCCTCGGTGCCGCTAATGTAATCGACGCCGCCATCAACTCCGGCGTCAAGAAAGTGCTCGCCGTCAGCACCGACAAGGCGGTCAATCCGATTAACCTCTACGGCGCCACCAAACTCTGCGCGGAGAAGCTGTTTGTCCAGGGGAACTATTACTCCACTGCGCAAGGGACCCGCTTCGCCTGCGCCCGGTACGGCAACGTCGTTGGCAGCCGTGGCTCGGTGATCCCCCTGTTCGTCAACCAGCGCACCAAGGGGGTCGTCACCGTCACCGACAAGCGGATGACCCGGTTCTGGCTGACCCTCGAACAAGGGGTTCAGTTCGTCCTCAAATGCCTCTGCCAGATGCACGGAGGGGAAATCTTCGTCCCGAAGATCCCCAGCATGCGGATGATGGACCTGGTGCAGGCGATCGCCCCGGACTGCAAAGTGGTCTTCACCGGCATCCGGCCGGGCGAAAAGATCCATGAGGTGCTTGTCTCCGATGACGAGGCGCACCAAACGGTCCAGTTTGAGGACATGTACGTGATCCGCCCCTCATTTGACGGCTTCGGGAATGAGGAGAACTATGAACAGGGCAAACCCCTGCCGGACGGGTTCAAGTTTGCCAGCGACAGCAACGACCGGTGGCTGAGTCTTGAGGAGCTGAAGGCGATGGTCGGCCTCGTTGAGGTGTAACGTTGTCCAAACTGGCTATTCACGGCGGAACGCCCGTCCGCGACATTCCTATTTCGTACGGCCGGCAATGGCTTGACGATCAGGATATCGCCGAGGTCGTCAACGTCCTGAAATCCGACTGGCTGACGACAGGCCCAACGGTGGACCGGTTCGAAAAATCCTTCGCCGAGTATGTCGGAACCAAAGAGGCTGTCTCCGTCAGCAACGGCACGGCGGCACTTCACGCCGCCATGTACGCCCTTGAGATCGGCAGCGGGGATGAGGTTATCGTCCCCTCCATGACCTTCGCCTCGACAGCCAATTGCGTCGTTTTTCAAGGCGGCACACCGGTCTTTGCCGACGTCGAACCGGACACGCTTCTCGTGGACCCCACCTCGGTGAAGAAAAAGATCACCTCCAAAACAAAGGCGATCATCGCGATGGACTATGCCGGCCAACCCTGCCATTACAACGCCCTGCAAACGATCGCCGAGAGAAACGGCCTGCCAGTGGTCGCGGATGCCTGCCACGCTCTAGGGGGTAGCTATCACGGACGAAAGGTCGGCTCGCTCGCTGCACTGAATACCTTCAGCTTCCACCCGGTCAAGCCGATGACAACCGGAGAAGGGGGAATGGTGACGACCAACGACGCCAAGCTGGCTAAGCGGATGCGCACTTTCAGGAACCACGGGATCGCCAACGATTTTAGGCAGAGAGACGGTCAAAATTCCTGGTTTTATGAAATGACGGACCTCGGCTACAACTATCGCCTCTCTGATACCCAATGCGCTCTCGGCTTAAGCCAGCTGAAAAAACTTGAGGAGTTTATCCGAAGACGCCAGCAGATCGCTTCGTTGTACAACCAAGCATTTAAGGAAAACACCGGATTCTTTCCGCTCACGATCAGAGAAGGGACTTCGTCGGCGTATCATATCTACGTGATTCTTCTGAATCTAGAAAAGCTGCGCGTCAACCGGGGGGAAATCTTCAAGGCCCTCCGGGCGGAGGGAATCGGCGTCAATGTTCATTACGTCCCCGTTCACCTTCACCCTTACTACAAAAAGAAATTCGGGACAAAACCTGGCGATTGTCCCGCGGCCGAGCATGCTTATGAAAGGGCGCTGACCCTTCCTCTTTACCCCAAGATGACGGACAAAGATATCGCCGATGTCAGCGCGGCGGTCAACAAGGTCTTGAACTTTTTTCTGAAATAAAAAGGAGCCGCCGATCAGAAACCAGATCCGCATACGAAACAAGGTCATTTCCGAAAACCATCCTGTCTTCATCATTGCAGAGGCCGGAGTGACCTGCAATTACGACATGAAGATCGCCCGGGAGCTGATCGATGTCGTGAGGGAATCGGGTGCCGATGCGATCAAGTTCATCTTCTGGTTCCCGGATGAAATCATGAGCGACAAAACGATTACATACACCTATGAGACGCTCGAAGGAACCGTGTCCGAGAACATGTACGAGATGCTCAGCAAGCTGCGGTTTTCGCTCGACCAATGGAAGGAGCTGAAGGCGTACGCCGATAAAAAGGAGGTCATCCTTTTCTCGACCGTCAACTCACCCGGCGGCATCGCGTACGCAGAGGCGCTCGGGTTGGAAGCTTACAAACTCAGCTCCTGGGATTACAATTACCTCCCGCTGTGGAGGCAGATCGCCTCCTTGGGCAAACCGATGCTGATCGACACGGGCCCGGTCAACACGCTGGAGATTGCCAAGACCATGCAATTGATAAAAGAGGCAGGCAACGACCAGAGTGTCCTGCTGCACTGCATTCATACCGAAAAGTACGAAGAGATCAACATGCGGTCGATCCCGTACATGCGCTCGGCATTCAACACGCTGGTCGGCTACTCCTCCAAGGGGAGGGAGTCGGAGACGGACATCATGGCGGTGACGCTCGGAGCCGCCGTTCTTGAGAAGCGCCTTACCATAAGCCGACAGCTCCCCGGCCATCACCATGTTCTTTCTATGGAACCCCGCGAATTCAGGGACTACGTGAAATTGATGCGCAACGTTCAACCCGCGCTCGGTGAAAACGACTTAAAGCCGAGTCCCGCGGATCTGGAGGAAAGAAAAAGGTGGTTCAGGCACCTTGTAGCTGTGCGGCCGATCCGCAAAGGAACCCAACTAACGATGGACATGCTCGATGGAAAACGGCCGGAAAAGGGGATTTCGCCGGAATTCTTGGAAATGTTCATCGGAAAAGAAGCCAAAAGGGATATCGGTATTAACGAGGCATTGACATGGGAAGACATCGGGTGACACGAGCCTGTCTTATCCCCGCCAGGGGAAGGTCCAAGCGGTTCCCGGGCAAGAACATCGCTCCATTGAAGGGGAGACCACTTTTGGAGTACAGCTTGGATGCGGCCGACCGCTGCGGGCTGTTCGACCGAATCTGGGTTTCAACGGAAGACGAGGCGATCGCTTCCGTGGCGAAAAGGTGCGGCGCCTTCATCCACCATCGTCCGCCCACTCTGGCGGACGATAGAGCGACCGTTGTGGACGTTTGCCTTGATTTTTGCGACTGGCTTTTGAAATCAGAGCCGGCTCCGGAGGTTCTATGCGTCGTCAGCGCAACGGCGGCTCTACTCGAGCCGGAGGACCTCACGGGTGCTTGGAACATGCTCGAGCGGACCAGCGCCGATGTTGTCATGGGCACCACCTCCTTCTACGAGAAACCGTTCTGGGCTCTCTACGAGTCAAACGGTACCCTTAAACCATATTTCGGAGAAAAGTTCCTCAAAAAAAGTCAGGACCTCCCGCAGGTCTGCGTGGATTCCGGATATTTTTATTTCGCCCGTGTTCCCGCACTCCAAGAAGAAAAAACGTTCTATAGCCGGAAGCTTGTCGGCTATCCGATTCCAAGAGAGCGCTCCGTGGACATCGATGAGCCGGTTCACCTCAAGATCGCCGAAGCCCTGATGGGACTTCGGAAGAGGGAATATTCCTCCGGGAGGATCCGATGAAATTTCTGGTCGTCGGCTGCGGCTCGATCGGGCGAAGGCACCTGCGAAACCTGGCACAGCTGAAGGCCGGAACGATTTCTGCTTGGGACCCGCAACTGAAAGATTCGGCGGAATTGGTGCGGGACTGCGGAGCTGTAATTTACAAAACCCTGCAGCAGGCTCTCCAGGCGAAACCAGACGTCGTCTTTGTCTGCACGCCAACCCATCTGCATACGCCGGTTGCCGGAGAAGCGCTCCAGGCAGGCGCAGATTTGTTCGTCGAAAAACCGATTGCGACAACCTTGAACGAAGCGGACATCCTGCTGAAAAAGGCCGAAGCTCTCGGAAAGACCGTGAGTGTGGCCTGCAACATGCGGTTTCATCCGGGAGTGGCCTGCATCAAAAAAGATCTGGAAAAGAGAACGCTCAAAGGCCCGCTTCTTTTCCGAGCCCATTTCCACCACTACCTGCCGAACTGGCGGCCTGGGACCGACTACCACCATTCATACAGCGCTGGCCAGATCACCGGCGGCGGCGTTTTCTTGGAGGGAGTCCACGAGATCGATTACCTGCAATGGATTGCCGGAGGGGTTTGCGAAACGGGAGCGCTTGGCGGCCACTTCAGTGACCTCGAGATCGAAACAGAGGACACCGGCTTACTACTTCTTCGCTTCCAGAACGGGGATGCGGCGGAAATCACCCTGGATTACCGCCGGCCGCTGAAAAGTCGCGGCTGCGAAGTCATCGGCTCCAATGGCATCCTCCGGTGGGTAAGCGAGGGCAAGAATCCCGAGAAGGTCCTTGTGGAGCGGTACACCGTGGCCTCCAACGTGTGGGAAACCCTTTACAAAAATGACGCCTACGACGCCAATGAGATGTACCTGGAACAGATGAAAAACCTCCTAGATCTCCTTGCCGGGAAAAAAGTAGCTCTACAAAACGGCATAGAAGCGCGGGAGACCCTTCGCATCGCGCTCTCGGCAAAGGCAGCGATTGGCTACCCTATTCTCGAAACCGAGCTTCCTTCCAGAGGGGAACCTGCGGCCAGATCCCTGGTGAGATCACAGGAATTAAAAGAACGGGCGCAGCAGGTTATACCCTCTTGTTCGCAGACATTCAGCAAGGGACCGAAACAGTTCGTGCAGGGTGTGTCCCCCGTCTTCCTTCAGCGGGGGCAGGGATCACACGTCTGGGACGTAGACGGCAACGAATACATTGACTACCCCATGGCTTTAGGTCCGATCCTTTTGGGACATAATTATCCTGCGGTCACGAAAGCGGTGATGCATCAGCTCCAGGAAGGAACTATTTTCTCCCTGCCGCACCCGCTGGAGGTGGCGGTGGCGGAGTTGCTGACCGAGGTGATCCCTTGCGCGGAGATGGTCCGGTTCGCAAAAAACGGATCCGATGCGACAGCGGGCGCCGTTCGGGTGGCGCGGGCATTCACCGAGCGGGACGTTATCGCCTGCTGCGGCTACCACGGGTGGCAGGACTGGTACGTCGGCTCCACAACTCGAAACAGGGGTGTGCCGAAGGCAGTCCGGGATCTAACAATCCCATTCGAGTACAACAAGATCGAAACGTTGGAAAGGATCTTCTCAGAGCATCCAAACCAGGTCGCCGCCGTAATCCTGGAGCCGATTGGAGTGCTCGAGCCAAAGGACGATTTCCTTGCCAAGACGGCTGCGCTGGCCCGGCGCAATGGAGCGGTGGTGATCTTTGATGAGATTGTCACCGGATTTCGGCTGAACATAGGCGGCGCGCAGGCGCACTTCGGGGTGACTCCGGATCTGGCCTGTTTCGGCAAATCCATGGCCAACGGCTATCCAATCTCCGCCGTGGTCGGCCGGCAGGACATCATGGGGCTCTTCGACGAGGTCTTCTTCTCCTTCACGTTCGGAGGAGAAACCTTGTCACTGGCCGCAGCGCAGGCAACCATCCGTGAAATCCGCGAGAAGGAGGTTATTCCCTACCTGTGGCGGCAGGGGAATAAGCTCAAAAAAAGGTATAACGTGCTGTCCAGGGAATTCGGGCTGGAGCGGCATACGGAATGCGTGGGGCTGCCGCCCCGCACGATAATCCGGTTTCAAGACGCGGAAGGGAAAGAATCAATGGTCTACAAGAGTCTATTTCAGCAGGAGTGCATACAACGAGGCATCCTCTTCACCGGCAATCAAAACATCTGCTACAGTCACGACGACGCCGACATTGAGCGCACACTCCGGGTTTACCGGGAGACCATGGAGATTCTGGCTGAGGCTGTCCGCCGCGGAGACGCTGAAAAACGGCTGGCTGGCCGGGCCGTGGAGCCTGTCTTTCGGAAGGCGTGAAGGAACTTCTCGAATGAAAAAAGTCCAAATCGGGAAACGGCTTGTGGGAGAGGGGGAACCCTGCTTCGTAATCGCGGAAGCCGGCAGCAACCATAACGGAAAGCTTGAACAGGCCAAAAAGCTGATCGACGTAGCAGCCCAAGCCCGGGCCGACGCCGTGAAATTTCAGCTTTTTCGAGCCGATCGCCTCTATACGAGAAACGCCGGAGAAAGCAATTATCTGAAGCTCGGACGGCCCATCTACGAGATTATCGCCGACATGGAAATGCCCTACGAATGGCTCTCCATCCTCGCCGAATATTGCCAGGACCGGGGCATCGTCTTCATGGCCTCCGCCTTTGATGAAAAATCCGCCGACCGTTTGGACCCCTACGTCCAGGTCCATAAAATCGCTTCCTATGAAATGACCCACACCCCGCTGGTCCGCCACATCGCCAGGAAAGGAAAGCCCATGCTCCTTTCAACAGGGACAGCGGACATTTCTGAAGTTACCAAAACGGTGGATTCCATCAAAAGTGCTGGAAACGAATCCTTCATCCTCCTGCAGTGTACGGCCGCCTATCCGGCCCCGATCGAATCTCTCAACATACGCGCCATGCAGACGCTGAGCGCCCGATTCGGCGTGCCGGCAGGACTGTCGGACCACTCCAGAGACCCTCTAATCGGCCCCCTTGCCGCCGTCTCACTCGACGCAGCCGTAATTGAGAAACATTTCACCACCGACAACGATCTTCCCGGGCCGGACCATAAGTTTGCCCTGGAACCGGAAGAGCTCATTTTGATGGTTCGGAAGATCCGGGAAACGCAGCAGGCACTGGGCTCCGGAGAGAAAACACCCCATCCGGTTGAGCAGGAGCTGCGGAGCTTCGCGCGAAGAAGCATCTTCTCGGTTCAGCCCCTGGCTCCTGGCGATGTGGTAACTCTGGAGAAAGTTGCCGTTCTGCGTTGTGGAAAGCAAGCCGCCGGCCTTGAACCCGACCGGCTGGATGAGATTCTCGGCAGAAAGGTTTTGAGGGCTGTCCCGGCTGAAACCGCCATTCGGGAGGGGGATGTCGCATGACAGAGGAACCGTTGTCTCTTCGGCTCATGTCTGCATCGATGCAAGACTGCAGGAAGATCTGGCAGTGGCGGAATGACCCGGAAACTCGGCAGGCCTCCTTCAATACCGCCCCCATTTCCTATGCTGCGCATGAAAAATGGTACGAACAGGCCCTTCAAAACGGGACAATTCGCCTTTATATCGCAGTAAGCGGGCAATCCCAGCCGGTCGGTTACGTCCGGCTGGACCAAAAAGGGGCTGAAGTCTCCATCCATCTCAGTTTGGATCCTCAGCACCGGGGCAAGGGCTACGGGAAAGCGGTGATCCGAGCCGCCTGTGCGGAGGCCTTCCACCTCCCTGGAGTCAATCAGGTCAGAGCACTCGTTAAAGAGGAGAACACCGCCTCCCGGAAGATTTTCGAACGATCGGGATTCCTGCTTTCCGGATGGTCCAAAAACCCGCAGGGAGAAGCCCTGGAGTTCCTTTTTCACCAAGATGCGTTCCGTTCAAACCCGCAAAGAATGAGAAGTTTCCCCAGGGTGCTTTTCCGGCCGGACGCCGGGATTTCCGCCGGCATGGGCCATCTCCAACGGTGCATCTCGTTGGCCACCGCCTTGAGGGAGCAGGGAATCGAGTCCTTGTTCCTTCTTGATAACGATAAGGCCCAAGAGAGGGCCGAGAAATTCGGCTTCAACACATCGGATCCCGGCCGCCTTCTGAGCGGGGACAGGGAAGATCTTGATCTGACCCAAAAAGCTGCCCATCGGGAGGGCTGTGAAGCCGTGGTGGTGGACTCGTACCGGATACCTGCATTCTACCTGGAAGCCCTCCGGGCGTCCGGACTGCTGGTGGTCGCGGTGGATGACCTGGCCGCTTATCCGTTTCCAAATCAAATGGTGATCAACGGCGGGATTCAAGCTAAAGGCCTGGATTACCGATCGTCATCGGGCAACACGCGGTTTTTGCTGGGAACCGACTACGCCCTGTTGCGGCCGGAGTTTCGGGGCACACCAGCGCGGGCAATCCGCCGAAACGTCGAGAACATCCTGGTGACCATAGGAGGGTCTGATCCGGCAGGACGGCTTCCGGAGATCCTCAAATCGCTCGACAAGTTGTCCGGGGATTTTACCCTGACGGCGGCGGTCGGCTTGTTCTTTAAAGAGAGTGGCCTCCTGAAAACAGCGGTCCGGGAGTTCCTGCATCCTGTACGGCTCCTGGAATCACCTCTCACTCTGGCCCAGGCCATGCAGGAGGCCGATATCGCTGTGTCGACCGGAGGGCAGACGCTGTACGAACTGGCGGCAACCGGTGTACCGACGGTCGCTTTTGAAGCAGCCGACAACCAGCGTCACCCAATGGCGGCATTCCTGGAAACCGGGTTTCTCCGGTCCGCCGGAGCGGCAGGAAGAGACTCCATTGCCCGGACAATCACGAAGGAGGTCAGCCACCTCCTGGAGAATACCCAAGAGCGCTTCAGCATGGGAGAGGCGGGACGTCGGTTGGTGGACGGTAACGGTGCCGCGCGAACGGCCTGTGCGCTGAGCGAGCTGCTTGCTGCGGAATTAAAAATAAGATGAAAAACGGAAAGAAGGTCTGCATCCCATTTGTGAAAGGGGAACGGATTTACCTCAGGGAGCTTCGGATATCGGACGTCAACCGGAAATATCACCAATGGATGAACGACGAGGAAGTCACCCGCTTCCTCGAAAGCCGGTTTTCGCCGAATTCAACAGAGAAATTGCGGACCTACGTGACCGACATCACAAAAAACAAGAATTACGTCTTCTTCGCCATCGTAGAGAAGAATTCAGACCGACATATAGGAAACATAAAACTGGGTCCAATCAATTGGATTCACCGGTTCGGCGACATCGGAATCATGCTGGGGGATAAATCCTCGCATGGAAAGGGCTATGGCACAGAAGCCGTAGAGCTTGTCACCCGGTTCGCTTTTGAAACGCTGAATCTCCGCAAGGTAACAGCCAGCTGCTACAGCAACAACATCGGTTCGATTCGGATCTTTCAGAAATCCGGATTCTTTGAAGAAGGCCGGCGCAAAGAGCAGTACTTCTCCGAGGGGAGCTACGTGGACTTAGTCCAGTTCGGAAAAATCAACCCATCGAAAACCGGAGGAGGCAACGGATGGCCGGAAAAATCCTGACGGGGAAGGCCCAGGAAACGGGGCAGCAACGTGCGCCGCGACGCTGCAGCCGATGTCTTCTGCTGGAGACGCACGACACGATCGTCTTCGATGAGGAGGGGGTCTGCAATATCTGCCGAAACACAGAGCATAAAAAGGAAAAGATCGATTGGGCACAGAAAGACAACGAATTCCGGGAGATCCTCGACCAGTACCGGGGAAAGTACGCCTACGACTGCATCATCCCCTTTAGCGGCGGGAAAGACAGCGCCTACACCCTCTACACGATGGTTAAACAGTACAACGTAAAACCCCTCGTCATCTGCTTTGACCACGGCTTCATGCGGCCAACGGTCCTGGCCAACACGGAGCGGGCAATCCGGGCAACTGGGGTGGATTTCCTCAAGTTTCGGGCCGGTTGGAAGGTAGTACGCCGCCTAATGGTGGAGAGCTTAAAGCGAAAAGGGGACTTCTGCTGGCACTGCCACACCGGCATCTTCTCCTTCCCGATGCAGATGGCAATTAAGTTCCAGGTGCCACTGGTAATCTGGGGTCAGCCCAACACCGAGTACAATGCCTTCTTCCGGATGGACGAGCCGGAATTGGTGGATGAGAAGCGGTTTAACCGGTACATCAACCTCGGCATCACGGCAGAGGACATGGCTGGAATGCTGGGGCCGGACATCGACCCGCGCGACCTGGAGCCGTTCACCTATCCGCCGAAGGAGGATTTGAAGAAACTCGGCTACCGGTCGATCTGCATGGGGACCTACATCCCCTGGGACGTCAAAAAACAGGTGGAGATCATCGAGAAGGAGATTGGCTGGCAGGCTGAGGACGTGGAAGGGGTACCCGCTGAATACAGCTACGAGAAGATCGAGTGCTACCTTCAGGGGGTCCGCGATTATCTGAGGTTCATCAAGCGAGGGATGGGTCGGACGAACCATCTGGCCTGCATTGACATCCGGGACGGCCGGATCACCCGGGAAGAGGGTGAGAAACTGATGAAACAGTTCGACGGCAAGCGTCCCGCCTCGCTCGACGTGTTCCTCAAGCTGGTCGGCATGACCGAGGCGGAGTTCAACGAGATCGCCGCGTCGCACGCCGTGTACCCGCACAAGCCGGACCTGGACAAGATGGAGAAGGGCAAGGAGCTGTGGGACCAGAAGCTGTGGGTCAAGCCGTGAGCCGCATCACAATCGTCGATTACGGAATGGGCAACCTCGGTTCAGTGGCAAGAGCTTTCGAATCACTGAACGCCGAGGTAGAGTTTGCCCGTTATCCCGAGCAGATCGAGAATGCCGAGCGAATTGTGTTGCCTGGCGTCGGCGCATTCGGCGAGGGGATGCGCAACCTGGAAAGCCGAAAGCTGATCGCCCCGCTCGAGTCGGCGGTGCTGCGGCGGAAGGTCCCGTTTCTCGGAATCTGCCTCGGCATGCAGCTGCTGGCGAAGGAAAGCCGAGAACAAGGAATGCATAAAGGTCTCGGCTGGATCCCAGCCATCGTGCGACCGTTTGAACCTAATAGCTTCGGATACAAAATGATCCACATTGGCTGGGACCCCGTTGTTCCGACCCGTCCAAATTTCTTATTTGGAGCCACTGGGATTCCGTACTTCTATTTCGTCCATGGCTACCACATGGACTGCAATGAGCCATCGTCTGTCTGCGCGACTTCATCCTACGGCAAGCCGTTCGTCTCGGCGATCCTGCGGGACAACATCGCCGGCGTCCAGTTTCATCCGGAGAAGAGCCAGGAGGCTGGCCTTGGGTTGCTGCGTAACTTCATGAAATGGAACCCGGCTTTGGCCCACGTACCGGCCCCGGAAACTCCCAAGTGTTCCGCACCGAGGACGCCGAACGTCCGGTTGATCCCGACGCTGCTGCTGCATGGCAACCGACTGACGAAAACAGTCAAATTTCAGGTGCAAACGGACGGTCTCCGACGGGACGTTGGCCATCCGGTGAAGGCGCCGATGGTGTACGACGCACAACTAGCTGATGAACTTATCTTGCTCGATTTTCAGGCTACGCAGGAAGGACGCGATTATAAACAACTGGCTCGAGCAGTTTCTGAAATTGCCGGAAGAGCATTTATGCCACTGACAGCCGGCGGAGGAATCAAAGAAACCTCCGATGCCCAGGAGCTTCTAAAAGCGGGTGCGGATAAAGTTGCAATCAATACTGGGGCAGTTGAGCGCAACGGGATTCTTATCCGAACATGTTCCGAATATTTCGGCAGTCAGTGCGTGGTAATTGCAATCGACGCAAAAAAGGTGAGTGGCGGATGGAATGTATTCACGCACGGTGGTACGCGAGACACCGGGATGGATCCTGCCGACTGGGCAAATAAAGCAGAAAAATTAGGCGCCGGCGAGATTCTGCTCACCTCGATCGACCGGGACGGCACGATGGAAGGGTACGACCTGGAGCTGGTGTGCCGCGTTTCCGAGGCGGTGAAAATCCCAGTGATCGCCTCCGGCGGCGCCGGACGCCTGCAGGACCTGACCGACGCGGTCGGAGCAGGGGCCTCGGCGGTCGCAGCCGCATCGATCTTTCACTTTCGGGACATCAGCCCGATCAAAGCCAAGGCATTCCTGAAAAGGACAGGGCTTTCAATCCGTGACTAATATTGCGCTGGTGGATTACGGGATGGGAAACTTGAGGTCGGTTGCCAACGCGTTCGAGGCGATCGGCGAAAAGGTCCAGATCACCCAGTCGGCCGCCGACCTGGAGTCGGTAGAGGGCATCATTCTTCCGGGCGTCGGGGCCTTCGGCGACGGAATACGAAACCTGGAGAAAGCTGGGCTGATCGAACCACTCTGGCGCGAAGTGATCGAGAAGGGGAAGCCGTACCTTGGGATCTGTCTGGGAATGCAGTTCCTAGCAGAATACAGCGAGGAAGGGGACAGGCACGCCGGCTTCGGCTGGATCCAGGGAAAGGTGAGGCGGATCGAGCCGTCGGACAAGAAACATAAGGTCCCTCATATGGGCTGGAACGACCTGAAACTCGCAAGGCAAAGCGACCTTTTCGAAGGATTACCGGAGGAACCGGTTTTCTATTTCGTCCACAGCTACCATCTGGAGCCGTTGGAACCCGAGGTAGTCACCGCTACATGTGATCACGGGATGATAGTCACCGCTGCGGTTCAGAAGGGAAACATTTACGGCGTCCAGTTTCACCCGGAAAAGAGCCAGCGAGTAGGTCTTAAGCTCTTGGAAAACTTTGTTTCGATAGTAAAAAACTATGCTGAAAAAACGGCTCATTCCTGCGCTGATCCTGCGTGACGGCCAGGTCGTCCAGAGCATTCAGTTCAAGCACACGAACGTGATCCACTGGAACTCGGTCACCGCCGTGGATTTCTTTAACAAGTGGGCGGTGGACGAGATCGTCCTGCTGAACGTCAGCCGGACCACGGAAAAGAATCAGAAATTCTACGATGCCGTCTCGGGGCTTTCGAAGAAGTGCTTCGTTCCACTCACGGTCGGCGGGTGGGTCACATCGGCGGAAGAGGGGAAGAACCTCCTGCGGTTGGGGGCCGACAAGGTGGCGATCAATACCGAGGCGGTCCGGCGGCCGGAGTTCATCACGGAGTGCGCGGCCATCTTCGGAAACCAGTGCATTGTCATCTCAATTGACGCAAAAAAAGTGAGTGGCAAACACCGGGTCATGATTGATCGGGGGCGGGAGATGACGGACCTGTCGCCGGTCGAGTGGGCAAAAGAGGCCGAACACCGGGGGGCGGGGGAGATTTTCCTCACCTCGATCGACCATGACGGCTCCCGGGGCGGCTACGACCTGGAACTGATGCGGGAGGTGGCCCACGCCGTCTCGATCCCGGTGATCGCTTTCGGCGGGGCGTTTACCTGGGACCACCTGGTCGAGGGGATTTGGACAGGAGTCGAAGCGGTCTCCGCGGCCAATGTCTTTCATTTTACCGAACACAGCACGAAGAAGGCCAAACAGCACCTTAAAGAAGCAGGCATAGAGGTCCGATAGAAAAGGAAACGATGAGATACTGCGCGCGATGTCTTTATCCCGAAAACTCCAAACCAACAATTATCTTTGACGAACAGGGGATCTGCAGCGGCTGCCGGCACCACGAGTCCCGACACCGGATCGACTGGACCGATAGGGAGAAGAAACTGGGCAAACTGCTCACCGAGTACCGGGACAAGCAGAGGGCGGCGGGGGCGGTATACGACTGCATCGTGCCCGTGAGCGGCGGCAAGGACAGCCATTTCCAGGTCCACCTGATCAAGGAGGTCTACGGCCTTAACCCGCTGTGCGTCACCTTCAACCACTGCTTCAACACCGAGTTGGGCCTGCGGAACCTGAACAACCTGGTCAGCCGCTTCGGTGTGGACTTGATCCGGTTCACCGCCAACCCGGAATCTGTCCGGAAGATCGCCCGCTACATGGTGAAAAAGGTGGGGGATATCACCTGGCACTACCACGCCGGCATCATGACGGTGCCGTTCCAGGTCGCGGTGAAATACAAGGTACCGCTCATCGTCTGGCCAGAGCATTACGGAGAGCTGACCGGCGTCTTCACGCTGGACGACATGGTGGAGTTCACCAAGTGGGTCCGCCAAGAGCACGACATGCGGGGGATCGAGCCGGAGGACATCGCAAGTGATCCCACAAGCGGGATCACGATGCGGGACCTTTACCCCTACACCTACCCGACCGATGAGGAGTTGGAATCGGTAGGGGTGCGCGGCATTTACCTGGTCAACTACATCTACTGGGACCCGAAACAGCAGTCGGAACTGGTGCTGGAAAAGTGCGGGTTCGAACCGCTGGCCCGCAAGCGGGACCGGACGTTCCACCTCTGCGCGAAGACAGACGACCACGCCAACGAGGTGCACGACTACATGAAGTACCTGAAGTTCGGCTACGGCCGGGCAACC
>OBEQ011103614.1_pt1 | contig 19412 bp, 16 predicted proteins | sample 1670901 | NCBI WGS metagenome assembly OBEQ01 (sample SAMEA104232315, study PRJEB22302) | groundwater metagenome | biome: forest; feature: aquifer; material: groundwater | place: USA | collected 2011-08-07 | depth 5.4 m
ATTTTCATTAATAATACATATATGATAATCCTTTAAATATTAATCAATTAATATTAATTATAATTTTTTTTTGAATAAGTCTATTTAACTTATTCTTTTGTTTGTTTGATAAATTATTATAAAATTCCGCCGGATCGATAAAGTTACGTACGGAGTTGTATTAAAAAGTACGCATAAATTTTTACTAAAATTTTGCTCGGCCTCGCGCCGGTCGCGCTCCGGATGACCCTTTATAGGGGTGCCCCCGGGTCTCGTCCTTTATCCTATAATTTTCAATGCTATGTTCGAAGGCTATTCCTGGGTCCTTGGTCTTGCGCTCTTCATGTATTTCGTAGGATTTCTCGTGGTCGTCAAAGGTCTCCACGAAACCAACATCAAGCTCCTGGTGCCGGGCTGGATCACCAAACTTGTGGCGATTGGGATGATGATCTTTTTTGCGATCAAAGTTTGGTGAAAAACACGAACGCGGCAGCCGATGGATCCTAAGATCTTGAGATCGGCTGCCGCGGAGGAGATGGAAGAATAAAGAACGATCAGCTCTTAACGCGATCGCACCACTGGCGGGCGTTGGCGAAGAGCCTCATCCAGGGGCTGCTCTGACGCAGGCGCCAGGCGGGCGGAACCCAGGGATGTTGGCGCATCTGGAAGGTGCGCTCAGGGTGGGGCATCATCGCGAGATGACGACCGTCCGGAGAACACAGAGCCGCGATGCCTCGCGGACTCCCATTGGGATTGTAGGGATAGGCCTCGGTCGGCCGACCCTCGAGATCGAGATACGAAATGGGCGCGAGCCCGGCCGCGATGATGCGATCGAAGACCGAGCGGCTCGGCACGTGCAGGCGTCCTTCGCCGTGCGCCACCCAGCAGCCGAGTCGCGCGCCCGCCATGCCCCGCAGGAGAATCGCCGGACTCTTGGCGATCCCGAGCAGGGAGAACCGCGACTCGAACCGTCCGGAACGGTTGGCGATGAAGCGTGGCTGCTGCTCGTCGGGCAGAGAGAACCCAGGCACCCATCCCATCAGAGCCATGAGCTGGCACCCGTTGCAGATGCCGAGCGAGAAGGTGTCCGGTCGGGCCCGGAAATCTTCCAAAGCGCGGCGCGTGGCTTCGTGGAAACGGATGACGCCAGCCTGGCCCTTGCCCGCGCCAAACACATCTGCGAACGAGAACCCGCCCGCAAAAGCAAGTCCGCGAAACGCATCGAGCGAAATGCGTTCTTCGACGATGTCCTGCATGATCACGTCCCAGCACTCGAACCCAGCCAGGTCGAATGCCGCCGCCATCTCACGATCCCCGTTGGTACCTTGTTCGCGAATGATCGCGACCTTGTGCTTGAGCCGTCCGACGCGTCGGGCAGCCTGGAACGGAGGGAACGTCGCCTCATACGGCGGCGCTGTCACGGATCGTGAGGCCAGGATCTCCTGGTCCACGCAGGCCGGATGAGCCTGCCGCCGTTCGAGCGCATTGCTCGTGGCTTGCCAGATCGCGCGCAGGTCCTGCATCGGCTCTTCGAGGATCATCACGCCATTGTGACGAACACGAATGCCCTTGGTGACCTCGACCACGTCTCCGATGATCGCCACCGGCACGTGACGCTGACGGAAGAGCCTGAGGATCTCGGGAAGACGATGAGGGCGACATTCGATCACCACGCCAGGTTCCTCGTTGAAGAGATGCGCAAGCGCCATGGACTCGCTACGGAGCGAGACGTTCATCCCGAGATTGCCGGCAAAGGCCATCTCGAGAAGCGTCACGATCAGTCCACCGTCACTCTTGTCGTGCAGCGAGACGATGGCACGCGTGCACACCAGCTCCTGCAAAACGAAGAAGGTCCGTTGGAGGAGCAGGGGATCATCGAGATCCGGGCATGCATCGCCCAGCTCGCCGTAGACCTGGCCCAGAGCCGAAGCCCCGAGACGATCCTTGCCGCACGACAGATCCACGAAGAGGAGCGTATGACCTGCATGTTTGAAGTCTGACGTCACATGACGTTCGACATCTTCCATGGGTGCATACACCCCGAACACGAGGGTCGGAAGCGAAGGAACGGTCACGGCCGCGCCGTTTTCAGCGAGCGTGGTCTTGGTGGCCATCGAGAGGCTGTCCTTGCCGCCATCCGGCGCGATGCCGAGCTGCATGCACACCTCGGAGAACGCGAGCATGGCGTCGTAGAGCCAGGCCAGTCCGCCGCGCACCTTGGTTGCAAGCATCCAGTTGGCCGAACCTTTCACATCTCCCAAATGCGTAATACGCGCACCAGAGAGATTGAGCAGGGCTTCGGCGACCACGAGACGCGCCATGGCGCCAGGCGAGAGCAGTCCGGGGAGCGACCGTTCGCCGATCGCATGCGCGACCCCGGAAGAGCCATGAAAGCTCGACGCGAGAATGGCGGCATCTGCGAGCGGGAGATGGTTCGGGCCTATGCATTGCTGCTGGGCCACGAGACCACCGACCGAACGATCCACCTTGTTGGTGAGGAACTGCTTGGATCCCACGCCCAGCAGGCGCAGAACGCGTTCGAGAGCCTCACGCACCGTGATGCGCTCCAGGAACGAGAACGGGACACGCGTGCTAGTCACGCGTTCATCCGTGAACCGCTTGCGCGGCAACGTGCCGAGGATCTTGTCGAGTGGCAGGTCTACGGGAGTGGAATGATTCGCCCCATCGTAGAGAACGAAGCGGCCGTCTCCGGTAACTTCCCCCACCACGGCACAGGGCACGTTCTCTCGCACGGCGATGGTCTGGAACCGTTCCAGATCCTCCGGACGCACGAGCGCGACCATCCGTTCCTGCGCTTCGTTGGTCCACTTTTCCAGGACCGTGAGCGTAGGATCTCCACAGGGAAGATCTTGCACACGCACGCGAGCGCCGAGAGGATGAACGCTTTCCGGCAGGGCATTGCTGCTTCCGCCGGCGCCCAGATCGTGAAGGGATACGATCGGATTACGATCGCCTAGCTCGATGCAGGATTGCACCAAGCAGTAGACGCGCCGCTCCACTTCCGGAGCGCCACGCTGAACAGACGCGAAGTCGAGTTCCTGGGCATTGTCGCCCTGGATCATCGAACTTGCCGCTCCGCCGCCCACGCCGATGCGATAGCCGAGTCCGCCGAACTGGACCACGAGCATCCCGATCTCGGGTTCTCCCTTGCGCACGTGCATGAGATCCACGATTCCGAGTCCGCCCGCATACAGCACCGGCTTGATGGATTCGACCCAGCCACGATCAGCGAGGAACATCCCGAAGCTGCGCGTGAATCCGGTGATCAGCGGCTTGCCGAAGCAGTTGCCGTATCCCGAGACCCCATCGCTTCCTTGCAGAAGAATGGTGAGAGGATTAGCGACGTGCGTGGGAAGAACGAAACCGCGCTGTTCCCAGGGCAATGCATAGCCCGGGATGAACAGGGACCCGACGCTGTAGCCCGCGGTGTTGGCGCCACAGAGTCCGCCGCGACCGATCGCGAACACGTCACGGAGATTGCCACCGATCCCGGTCGCCGCGCCCGGGTAGGGAGCGATGAGCGTGGGATGGTTGTGCGTCTCCGCCGTAAACGTGTAACACATGATGCGTCGCGCGGACACGAGCCGACACGGCCCGCCCGTCGAAGCTTCAGCGGAGGCGGACTGATACACGTTGACCGCAGGCCCCCTGATCGCGGAGCTATCGTCGCAGAACGCGACGACCGAATTGCCAGGATTCAGAGCGAGCGGCGCCTTGACCAGATCCATGAGGGACCTCGGCTGCTCGACCCCGTTGATCACGATCCAGCCCTTGAACACCCCGTGACGCGAGTGTTCAGAATTGGCCTGAGCCAGTTGGCCTGCTTCCACCTCTGTGGGATCACGTCCCAGACTCGTGAACAGGTTGATGATGAATCCGCGATCCTGCTCGTCGAATCCCAGCCCGTGCTTGCGGCTGTAGATGTCGAGCGCGGCCAAGGGGTCACGCGCGCCGAGGATCTGGATCGTGCGCCAGGGCAGGGGACGCGACGACGACGCGAAGCTCTTGAGGGGCTTCACGTACGGCATCTCCGTCATGCGATCGCACACGAGAGCGATGAACGCCTCTCGTTGCGTCTTCGTCAGCTTGACGTTGAGACCGTAGCGCACCGAGCGCTCCAGCCGCGTCACGCCTTCGATCCCGCACCGCTTGCAGATCTCGACGGCCGTGGTAGACCACGCGGTCTCGAAATTCGGCCTGGGGCCGATCTCGAGCACCGTCTTCTCCTTGAGGAAGGACGCACGGCCGAAGTTCTTCGACTCGAACGTTTCCGCGAGCAACCACGTCAAGCGGAACATTTCCGCCTGAGTGAGTGCGCGCGTGGACTCGACATAGAAGCACCACTCGGTGCCAATCGTGACCTTGCGGCCACCCAGAATCGCCGAGAGCTCTGCCCCCAACGATCCCGCCTGGCCCGAAAGAGCCGGTGTCCGAAACATCCGTGTGATCACCATGAGGTATCTTCCTTCCATTGTTTCTCTGTCTCTTATTGTAAGCCAGCATCGGTTAAAGATGCCCGATAGAGCTTGAACTAAAAGATCGAATCGCGCAAAGATCGCGCAAGAATCGCGCAAGGTTTTTTTGACAGAGGAATGCCCATGACCGAGAGTAGGGAAGTAACCTTCGATGATGGACGCCGATACCGGGTCTTCTTCGAGGTCGGGAGTCGAACCATGATGGTTCGCTGCGATCGTTGCAACCGGGAGATGTTGGAACCGATGATGACCTTCACCTTCGATGACGTCATCATCGATGTCGAGACAGGGGAATCGTACACCGGCTCCGCCATCACGCGTGAGCAGATTACGCTGACGGCACGACGTGAATACCTGATGGCTGAAGGCGAGGTCGGTGCATCAGCGATCTTGTGCGAATCGTGCCGGGGCTCACCCGTCTTCGATCCAGCCCAAGCCGACGGCGACGGCTGATCTCCACACGCTGATGTGCGCCAAGCAACTCTCTACGTCCTCACGCCTCGTCGTGAGGCTTCGTCGTTTTAATTCTCTGACGGATTGGCGGGGTAGAGGAGTATCAAACAGGAGTTTTAGAAATCTCATCATGCGTCGCACAATATATCTTATGCGAAACAAACTGATCATTCATGCAAAAGGCAAAGCAGATTCTTACTTCACAAAAACTTTTCCAGGCACGCGCAGATCCACATATTCCTTCACGACAAGCCCTCGCGGTTTTTGCGCAAAGAAAACCTTATACGCGTTTAATTGCGCTTCTAGCCCATCATGGGTATCTACCCACACCGGAAATCCGTCTGAGCTCGTTATGATGAGCCGTGTGCTTGAGCTCTCTTCCGGAGGCTCCATCTCACGATACATGACGCCTTGTTTTTTGATTTGCGACGTTATATCCATCCATCCCTGAACATCTTGAGGTGCAGCGATTCGCGTTCCAGGTACAAGGACATCATCCAGATTGCGATGAATAATGGGCGCGTCATCAGGATCCATAAGACGCTGTCCAAGCAAACGCGCTTGAATTATTGTACGTTCTGATGGGGGAACCTCGTTGACGATCAACCCTTGGAGATTCATCGAAAAATATTGTTGATGCGAGTGGAGAATTACCCCCCGCGCCCTCTCCTCTATCTTGAGTCGTAAAACACTTCCATAACTTTTATCCACAGTTACATTTTCCGCAAAAAGTCGGCTCTTTAACGCCTTGGCCAAGCGTTCTCGATCTACAAACCACGCTTGCCTGGCCGGACGCCAAAAAGGGTGCGGCTGATGATCCAGCGCATCGAACACTTCCCTACTCACGTCAACCGGATCCAACGTTTTCAAACCGCTTGCTTCTACGCGATGAATGCTCAACGCTTCACCTGCTAAAAAAAGATAGAGCCAGCCGATCACGGCCACGACAAAAAGAAACAGAAAAAAAATCCGTCGAGACGTGCGCGGATCCGGAGAGTGAAATCGCACGGGCCGCTCCCCTCTTTCGGATCCAAAGGGTTGATGATGAAGTTTCGATGACATTAACCAATGCGGTCAAACCCGCACAACGATTGTAACACCTCGGGAATCAAAATGGATCCATGAGCTTGTTGATAGTGTTCCAAAATCGCGATGAGCGGACGGGTCAGCACCATGCCGGTGCCGTTCAACGTGTGCACATATTCTAACTTCCCTTCGCGCGTGCGATAACGCAGATTCAAACGCCGAGCCTGATAATCTGTGCAATTGGAAGCGCTGGTAATCTCTCCCCACCCGCCTTTTCCATCGCCTCTCCCCCACATCCAGGCTTCCAGATCATACTTGCGATAGGCGGGCCCGCCTAAATCGCCGGTGCAAATGTCGATGACGCGAAAGGGTAGACCGAGTTTAATGAAAAGCATCTCTTCGATGCGACGCAACTCTTCATGCATGGCCTCAGACTGCGACGGTGTGGCATATACAAACATTTCAACCTTAGAAAATTGATGCACGCGATAGAGTCCATACGATTCGCGTCCATACGCCCCGGCCTCGGTACGAAAACAATGGGAGACCCCCACGTACTTTAACGGCAACTGTTCTTCTTCCAGCACCTCGTCCTTGTGATAACCGCCAAGAGGGATCTCGGCCGTGCCCACGAGCGAAAGATCCGTCTGCTCCAATGAATATATCTGCGTTTCCGGCCCGCGCGGCGTATAACCAGCTCCGATCACGATTTCATCTTTGGCAACATCCGGTGTCACCATAGGGAGATAGCCCTCTGCGACAATCTGCTGCAAAGCCCAATACGTGAGCGCCTGTTCGAGCAGCGCCAACTTGCCTTTCAAAAAATAAAACTTCGCGCCCGCGACTTTTGCTCCGCGTTCAAAATCAATCAGATCATGCTGCGCTGCGAGTTCAAGATGCGACTTGGGCGTGAAGGAAAGTTTCGGAATGTTGCCGACGACCTTGATCTCCCGATTGTCTGCGTCACTCGCTCCTTCCGGAGCATCTGGATGCGTCTGATTCGGAAACGTGAGCAGCGCGGTCTGCCACGCCGCTTCTATCTCGGCCAACGCGGCTTCTTGTTCGGCGATCTGTATTTTGAGTTCCTTGCCACGCGCAATGAGCGACGTTCGATCTGCTGCGGTTGCGCTCTTCATCTGTTCCGCGACCTCATTCCGTTCGTGTCGCAATGTCTCGACCATCTGCAAAAGTTTCAAGCGACGATCGTCCAGCTCCAAAAACGCATCCACGTCCACCTTCAAACGCCGACGTCGGATATTCTCTTTGACGTCTTCGACGTGTTCCCGAAGGTATTTGGTATCAAGCATATTCCGCAAGCTTTGACGATTTATATCTCTCCGGATGATAAGCCGCGGCACGTCGAATGTCTATCGAGAGTCCTCGAGACGTAAGCGCTTCGGCCAAACGGTCGGTGAACGCGCTCTGATCATACCCAAGAAGAATCACATCCGGTTGAAGTTGTTCGATGATCTGATATTTATCTCCCGCGAATCCGAGATGCGCTTCATCCACGAGACCATGATCCTGGACGAGACGCAGACGCTCGTCTTGATCCAGACGCGACGCACGGCCCTTCACTTCCATGACGGTCTCGTCACGCGCCACGACAACGGTGAGATGGTCCCCGAGCACCTTGGCCTGACGAAAATAATCCTCATGTCCGGGATGCAAGCCGTCGAACGTGCCGAAACACAGCACCTTCATACTTCCGACTCCGGACGCAGCGTCGGAAATGCAATCACCTCTTTGATATTCGACGCGCCCGTAAACACCATCACCATACGATCCACCCCAATCCCTAACCCGCACACCGGCGGCATCCCATGACGGATCGCATCGAGATAATCCTCATCGGTTTGATGCGCTTCATCAAAACCCGCCTGCTCCTTTTTCTTTTCTTCGATAAAGCGTTGTTCGAGATCGATCGGATCATTCAGCTCCGAATAGTTGTTCCCAATCTCACTCCCCAAAGCAAACGCCTCAAAGCGCTGGGTAAAACGCGGGTCATCACACCGCTTGGCCAACGGTGACACCTCAACCGGATAATCGTAGATGAGCGTGGGCTGGATCAATGTTCCCTCGACACATTCCTCAAACGCAAACGCCGTGATCTCGCCGATGGTCTGGAGCTGATTCAGCGATTCGACTTTCGTGGACTGAAGATGCGGCTGCACCGCTGCTCGCGCCTCTTCAACGGTCTTCCAATCCAACGGACGCAGATGCGCGACTTCTTCGAGCGCTTCCACCAAACGCATGCGACGCCACGGACGACTCAAGCGCAAGGTCTGCCCCTCGTGTGGCACTTCGGTATTTTTCAAAACCGTCACCGCAAGGTGTTCAAAAATTTCTTCAAACAAATCCATGCCAAAGCGATAGTCCTGATACGCGATCTGCGCTTCGAACATCGTGAATTCCGGATTGTGATCGCGATCGATCCCCTCATTGCGAAAGACTTTCGTGATTTCGTACACGCGTTCGAATCCGCCGACGATCAGACGTTTGAGATACATCTCGTCCGAGATCCGCAGATAAAAATCTGCCTCGAGCGCGTTGTGATGCGTTTTGAAGGGTCGCGCAAAACCTCCGCCATAGACGGGCTGGAGCGTGGGTGTCTCCACTTCGAGAAAACCCCGCGCATCCAAAAAAGTTCGCAGTTCGGAAATAAGTTTCGATCGCGTCTCCAGCCGCGCGCGCACTTCCGGATTCATGATCAGATCCAGATACCGCTTCCGAAAACGGATTTCCGTGTCTTGCAATCCGTGCCATTTCTCTGGCAAGGGCAACAGCGCCTTGCTTAACAAATTCCAGGATGTGACGTTCAACGTTTTTTCTCCGCGCTTGGTGAGAAACAACGTTCCTGATGCTTCGACGATGTCGCCCGGATCGATCAGATCGCGAAAACGGGCAAACGCTTCTTCGCCAAGCGCATCTTCCTTAAAGGCGATCTGAAGTTTTCCTTCCGCGTCCTGCAGATCCGCAAACATCATCCCGCCATGCACACGAATCGTGAGGATGCGGCCGGCAAGCGTGATGGGGTGAATGGTCTCGATCCAACTTTCAAAATGCTTCAGCGCTTCTCCACAGCTCGCGCTTCGCTCGGACGCGGCTGGATAGGGATTGAGCCCCAACGCACGAGCGCGCTGCAACTTTTCCCTTCGCACCTGAGCTTCATCCAACATAGATTAGGCGATCCCTCGAATCTGATAGGGATGGGTGCCGGCCGGAGTAGTGACCTCTACTGTTTCGCCGACATGATGACCCAGCAGGGCTTGGCCGATCGGCGATTCATTGGAAATTTTTCCGGTCAGAGGATCGGCTTCATTAGAACCCACGATGGTGAACACTTTTTTCTTGTCATGAACCTCGACCGTCACTGTGGAACCGATATGCACCGTGCCAGAAGCCCCACCCTGATCTTCGATCAAGCGCACGTTCTTTAAAAGTTCATCCACCTCAAAAATCCGATTCTCTAGCAAAGCCATAGCATCTTTGGCCTCGTGATATTCCGCGTTCTCCGACAGATCTCCCAGAGCCTTGGCCACTTCGATACGATCCGCCGCTTCACGACGTTTGACGGTTTTCAAATCATGCAACTCGGCTTTCAGTTGCACCAAACGTTCCGCGCTCAGATATTCAATGTGATCCATAGTTCGAAGTTATCCTAACCAGTAGCGCGCCAAAAAGCAAGAATTAAAACTTCCCTCCGCGTTTGGCACGCAGGTCCCACCACTTTTGCAACACCTCGCGAGCCACGGGGACAGCCGTGCTTGACCCTTCCCCTCCTTCCTCGAGCAGAACCACCACCACGATCTCCGGCTGCTCGTACGGCGCAAAGCCCGTAAACCAAGCATGCGTTTGTTTTCTGCCACCGGCCTGGGCCGTGCCGGTTTTTCCAGCCAGAGGAAAAGACAACGTATTCAAGGAACGCGCTGAACCATAGGTGACCGCTGCACGCATTCCTTCACGCACGACTTGTAAGGCACCCGGATCCACAAAACCCTGAGCACGCACAGAAACCGGCAGCGCGGCTTCCTGGCCGTTGCCGACATCGATGAAACTCTGCAAAACGTGAGGCTTGAGCAACGCGCCTCCATTGGCGATCGTCGCGGTATACCCTGCGACCTGCAGCGGGGTGACTAACAGATCGCCTTGGCCGATGGAGAGATTATACGTGTCGCCGACAAACCAACGCTCGCCTTTGGTGGCCTGCTTCCACGCTTGCGAGGGAACAAATCCCGAAGCCTCAGCTGTGAGATCCACGCCGGACTTTTCGCCCAATCCAAATCGCCGCATCCACGTACCCAACCGCTCGCTTCCCAAACCCACGAAGGATTCATAGCCACCGCCGATATAATAAAAGAAGGTGTTGACGGACCACGCGATCGCGCGCCGCACATCGGTTGGACCGTGTCCTCCGGGTTTCCAATCTGGAAAAAACCATGGCCCCACGCGAATGCCTCCCACGGAAAGCACGGTCGTGTGTGGCGTGATGATCTGCTCAGCCAAGGCCGCAGCCGAAATCACGATCTTGACGGTCGAGCCTGAGGGATAGGTCCCGGCCCAGGCGCGAGGGAACAGCGGTTGTTCGGTGTTCTCGAGCAAGGTGCGATAGACGGTGGAAGACACGCTGCCGGAAAAAAGATTGTTATTGAACGCAGGCCAGGACACGGCTGCCAGTACCGAACCATCGCGCGGATCAAGAGCGATGACCGCTCCTTGGCTTTTGTGCGCCGCGGCCAGCTCATCACGCAACGCTTGCTCGGCACGCCGTTGTAATTCGCTGTCCAACGACAACCGCACGTCCTGCCCATCGCGCGCGGCCACCTCGCGAATGGCCGCCTTCCAATGACCGCGCGCATCCACCTCGCGCACCCGCTCCCCGACGGTGCCGCGCAACGACTGCTCGTAAAATCGCTCGATTCCACCTTTTCCAATTTCATCCACGTGTTGATATCCCTCGGCGCGGCGATCTTGATATTCCTCCGCGGACAACTTTCCGACATACCCCAACACATGCGACAAACTGGGAATCTCTTTCGACAAAGGGTAGCGGCGCTTGGGACGCACCTCTAGTCGGAATCCAGGCAACTGTGGCATGGCTACCGCAAAGGCCATGGCTTGTTCATAGGGCACCTGATCCGCCAATAAGCTCGCCTCATCGCGCGCCGTGCCCGTGGCAGACGCGAGTGCTTCAATGTCGTGAACGCTCACCCCGAGCAGACGCGCGGCCTGTCCAACCACGAGCAAAAGTTCGTCTGAGACGATGGGCAACTCACGTGGGACCAACGTGACCTGAAAGCGCGGAGTATTGTCCGCTAAAACAATCCCCTGGCGATCCCGAACAATACCGCGACGAGGCCACAAAGGCATCAGGCGTAAGCGATTGGATTCTGCCAAAGAGCTATACTCCTTGCCTTTGACAAACTGCATCCAGGCCGCGCGTCCCAAGAGCAAACCGAGACACGCAAGCATCACACCGGCGAACGCAAAAAAACGTTGACGGGAAAAAGCCGAACCCACAAACAGCGGACGATCTTCGATGCGCATGGCTTGATCCTCAAACAACACTTCATGCCGTACCACTTCCGATGGATGGCTCTTCACGCGCCAGGCACGCCGTCCCGCTTTGGGAACAAAAAAAGGATCACCGGCCATAACTCAAAAAACGACGCGTCCATAAAGCCAAGGCCACAAACCCAAGCGTCACGGCCAAAAAATCCCAGACAAAGACCCGAAGAGAAAACAGATCGAGGAACAGATGCGCCGAAGGATCTACAAGACGCAAGATGATCCAGGCCGTTAGCCGCTCCACTACGCGCCCGATCACCGCCAGCGCACAGACTGCGTACAAAGAACGATGGGTAAACCATTGATGGATAAAAAAGTCCAAGAACAGCACCATGACCACCAGACGCACGAGCGCCAAATCCTGTGCTGCCGGCGCATAGAGGTCGAGCAGGGCTCCCCCGACCGCGGCGGTCCCGAGGGCGCGGGAACGGCGCGTGGTGATGAGCAAGAGAACAAGAAGCGGAACCAGAGGATAAAACCATACCAAGGACGGCATAAACGGCCGCACCGCGATCTCCCACAGGCCTGCCAAGAGGCCAAGCAGAAGGCTGATAAGCGTTCCTTTCATAGGGCTCAAGGCCGCAAGACCGTGGGACGCAGAATGGAGACAAAACCCACACGATCCAAAGGAATCAACGGTTCAATGGCCGCGTTCCAAAACGGATCCGTGGGTTTTCCTTCTACGGCGTTGATGATCCCGATCGGCAGATGAGCCGGAACTTTTTCCTCTGTCCCCGCCGTGACCACCACCTGATCGCGCTCCAAGGATTCTGAGGAAGGGATGTACGTCAGCATGGCTGCGCCGTTACCGCGTCCCTCGACCACGCCCATCAGATGTTTGGCGCCCAAACGCATGGCCGCGGTTCGACTCTCCGGATCTGTGAGAAGATCCACCGTGGCTACCTGCTCATGCAACGCTGAGATCTTTCCGATAAAAATTCCTTCATCCGTGACAACCGCTTGCCCGATCTCCACATGATCATGCCTGCCCCGATCAATCACAAACCGCGCGCGGCCCTCGCTGAACTGGCGCGTGATCACGCGCGCGCCCACGCTGTCGTAACCTGAGGTTTCAAGAAAGTGGGCCTGGGTGCGCAAGGCGCGATTCTCCTCTTCCAAGGTGTGCAAACGAATATAATCAACGGCCAAACGTGAAGCGCGTTGCTCCAAGGTCTGGAAGCGTTCGGGGGTGATCTCGTTGGTGTGTGGGCCTTTTGAAAGACCGATCCGTTGCCCCAAACTCGCACTCGCACGCACCATGGGCAAGGTGATCTGACGCAACCCTTCTCCGATCGGACGCCAGACGCCGGCCACGCCCAAAACAATAGCTGCCACGCAACCCAACAGGAGCGCCATCCAACCGCGAGACATACAAAGAAAAATTAAATCCCGGGAATCCGTTCCGTAGCGGGAAAAGCCACATCCAGAAGAAGCGCAGCATTGTCGAGTAAGATACCGGTACCACGCACGACGGCCGTCAGCGGATCTTCAGCCACACGCACCGGCAATCCCGTGCCTCGGCTAATAGCTGTATCAATCCCGCGAAGGAGCGCTCCCCCGCCCGTCAGGACAATCCCTTGTTGATAAATATCTGCCACGAGTTCCGGAGGCGTGACCTCCAAAATGCCTTTGACCTGTTCCACAATGGCTTTAATCGAGCGTCCAATGGCTTCGCGGATCTGAGCATCATTGACGATGATTTCGCGAGGCAATCCGCTCAAAAGATCACGGCCACGCATGGAAGCCTCTAACCGCTCAGGAATTTCGACGGCGGAACCAATGGCCATCTTGATCTGCTCCGCAATCCCCTCTCCCAACAACAAATTGAAAACGTCGCGGGCGTATTGAGCAATATTTTTGCTCAGTTCATCTCCGGCAATGGAAATACTCTTAGCCGTCACAATGCCGTTCAAAGAGATGACCGCAATCTCGGTTGTGCCGGCGCCAATGTTCACCACCATGTTCCCCAAGGCTTCGGAGATGTTCATGCCAGCGCCAATCGCCGCGACAATCGGCTCTTCCACCACGAGCACCTCTCGCGCGCCTGCGCTCATGGCTGCATCCCCAACCGCCTTCCGTTCAACTTCCGTGACGTCCAAGGGGACGGAGATGACCACCCGTGGACGCGGGGTGATCATGGAGCGATCATCGTGCACCTTTTCAAAAAAGTAACGCAACATTTTTTCCGCGACCTCAAAATCCGCGATGATCCCCCGTTGCAGCGGCCGCGTCACCTGAATGTGCGGCGGGGTTTTTCCCAACATCGAACGGGCCTCTTCACCCACAGCCAACACGCGACCGTTGCGTTTATTCACAGCCACGACCGAGGATTCATGGACCACGATCCCCTTTCCCTTCAAATACACGAGGGTATTGGCGGTTCCCAGATCAATCCCGATCTGCTTGCTAAAACTACCAAAAAAAGAAGCCCACATAGCAGAAGCGAGCTTACACCCTTCGGCTCTCTTCCATCAACACGAACAGATATTCGATCAAACCTATAATAAAAAACACCCCGAACAAGTTCCACCAGGTCAAGAGGTTTTGCGCCGATAAAGCCAGGCTAACGACGCCGGCCAGAGACAGAATGATCCCATGACGGAAGGCGATGCGCACCTCGCGAATGATGAGATGATGGCGTTTGAGCTTGAGGACGCGGTAGAGAACCCCGCCCACGGCCAGGGTTCCGACCAACGAGGCAAACAAGGTCACGTAAAATAACAGGAACCCAATCAGGCCCGCTTCACCCGGATCCATCCGAAACAGCACCAATGCCCAGGTGATCCAGGCTAACATGGTGCCAGCTCCCATCAGCCAAAGATATCCGAGAAAACTCATACGTCTGGCATTGTACCTTAAAAGGTTTTGGACACGAAACGCAGACGATGCACGGCTTTGGCATCGAGCGCGCGATTGATCTCATTTTGAATGCGCACCCGATCCACCTCGAGCTCCTGCAATGCGGCCGGCGCCAGGCCCGCGATCTTGAGTTCGCCTTCCTGAAACGCAAGCGGCTCCACATACGCCGCGCGTTCTTCGCCCCACAAACGCACGACGGATTGCCGCGCCACCTCAATCACCCGCGCCGCCGTGACCTGGCGCGTGATGCCCGCCGAGCGAATGGCTCCTGGCAAAATCCGACGGATGGATTGAAACGCCATATCTCACATTTTCCGAAATTCACAAATGTGCTTAAAATCACAACTTCCACACGTTTGCACGCTTGGCGTCGGTTGAAAATCCGAAACCAAAATTCCATCCATGCGCTCCAAAAGTTTGGCGATAAACGCTTCCCGCTTGTCTCCAACCAACGGCTCGACCTCACGCACCGTTCCATCCATCACATAGAGATACGCCAGCTTCCCCACACGCAACCCGCGTTCTTCGAGCGCCAGTTGATAGAGATGCAACTGTTCTTTATCCCCGCTCTCCAACTCGGCTCGGCTGCGTCCGGTTTTATAATCAACCACCATCACACTCCCGTCCGGCAAACGATCCACACGATCAATCTTTCCCTTCAGCGAGTGCGCCCCTAGAACCAGCGTGAAGTTTCGCTCCACCTCGAACACGTCCGGCAGTTCTGCGTTCCAGGCTTGCCACAGTTCCCGCACCGCAGCCCGCCCCGCGCGTTTCTGCTCATCATGATCTAACCGCTTTTCATACCACTCATCGATCCACGCTTCTTCAAAAATCTCCAGCGCCTCCTCTTCCGTAACGCGGAACCCCTCCTGTTGCGTAACAGGAGGTGCGTGTTGAAACAAACTCCCTTGCACCGCTTTTCCACGCTCGAGATGCAATTCCATCAGACGCTGGAACGTGAGATGCATGGACTGCCCGAAACTTTTCTGCCAACGACCCAGCACCGGAATGCGATAGATGTGTGAAAACTTATATTGCAACGGACAGGTGCGGAAGGCGGCCAGCTGCGTGAAGCTGAAGCGACGTTTCAGCGGGTACAAGGTGCGCTCCTCGTGCTCAATCGTGAGCACGGCTTCCTCCGGTGGCAAGAGTCCGCGCGTCGGCTGTGTCATCGTAGAGAAGGACGGCGGAGCCTCAAATCCCGCTTCTTCCCAAAAAACGGATGGCTTCTTCAGACGCGTGCCGCCGTAATCTGCCGCGCCGCTCACGGTCAGCGTATCCTTGGCCCGGGTCAATGCCACATACAACAGACGACGCTCCTCTTCCACATGATAATCCCCTTCGGCCAAACGTTCCGGGACCAGTCCATCCGGCAACGGAATAGCCTCGCCGCGGGCGCGCGTGGGAAAACGCTGATCCACCAACGACACCACAAACACATGCTTGAACTCCAATCCCTTGGCCGCATGCACGGTGAGAATCTTGACCAATTCCGGTCCGGCTTCTGGATCCGTATCGAGCGCGCCTTCTTCTCCACTGTCCATCTCCAAATGCAACTCCTCCAAAAATTCACGCAACGACGGATCATGTACCGCGGCCTCGTAACGCTTGATCCGTTCCGCGAACGCATTCAACCATTGTAAGGTTTCACGCTTCTCGCGTTCGGGCAAACGCAACACGCTGGCAAGATACTCCGTTTTCTTCAAAGCCTCCTGCAACATCCGCAACGGCGATGCGCGACGCGCTTGCTCCGATAAGGCTTCCACATCCGCGACCAGCCGCGCGATCGCGCGCTTACCGTCTTCGCTCACGCGCGTGGATACGACCAGCCGCTCGCTCGCCTGTTTCATCACGCTCCACAATGGATGCCCTGTGCGCTGGGCCTCTTGCAACAGCTCAGCGCGATCGCGCGCGGGCACCGGATAACACGGCAAGCTCAACACGCGCCACACAAGCGTCGCATCTCGATAACCGTCCAACACAGAAAGGAAAGCGATCACATCCACGATGACGGGCTTGGTGTACAAGCCGCGCAAGGCCATGAATTGAAACGGAATACCCTGGCGTTCCAAGCCATGCACAAACGGTTCGGCTCCATCATTGGAACGCACCAAAATCGCAAAATCATTCCAGCTCGTGTCTGCCTCCGCGGCTTTGCGTTCTCGAATGTGCGCGATCACGGCCTCGACTTCGTCTTCGACGCGCGGTTCCCAAATCGTGGTGACATTCCCGCTCGAACCCCGCACCGCCTCTAGCTTCTTAGAAAGGCCCGTATCTTGCAGTTGCACCTCCAAGCGATGCGGATTATTTTTTTGAATGCCCTGATACGCGACCGTAAGGATCTCTTCTCGCGAGCGATAGTTTTGCGTAAGCGCAACGGTTTTGGTGTCTGGAAAATCTTCGCGAAATTGTAGGATATTGGCCAGCGAGGCGCCACGAAATTTGTAGATGGCTTGATCATCATCTCCGACCACGGCCAAATTTCGCGAGGCCCCGGCCAGAAGTTTCAACAGTTCGTACTGCGCCCAGTTGGTATCCTGAAACTCATCCACCATCACGAAACGGAATTGAGAACGATACGATTCGAGGACGGCCGGACGTTCCTGGAACAGCCGTAACGTTTCTAAAATCAAATCGCCAAAATCCAAACACCCTTCGCTCAACAGCAGACGACGATAGGCCACATACACGTCCGCCAATTCCTGCAGGCGTTTACGTTCGCCGCTCACCACCTCGCTGTCTCCATTCAAAACAGCGGCCTGCGCAAACGCGAGATACGCTTCGGGCGTGACCCCTTCATCCTTGGCGCGCGAGATGTGCTGCACCAAGGCGCGCAAAAATTTCACCGGATGTCCAAGCGGACGATAGTGATCAAGCGGAAGCTCGTTCAGATGACGTTTGAGCAGCAACCATGCGTCCGTGGAAGAAAGAACACGAAAATGATTCGGGAGTCCGATCTCCAGAGCATGGGCTTCGAGCACGCGCTGACAAAACGCGTGAAAGGTAGAAATCCAAAAATCGTACGCGCCGGTCGGAAGGAGCTGTAACACGCGCTCCTCCATCTCGTTCGCGGCCTTATCCGTAAACGTCAGGGCGAGAATCTGATCCGGAGATAATCCCTGCTCTTGCAACAGATAGGCATAGCGTCGCGTGAGCACGGTCGTTTTTCCCGTGCCTGCGCCAGCCACGATCAACAGCGGCCCGGATTCATGCGTCACGGCTTGGCGTTGCGCTTCATTCAATCCTTCCAAGAGATCCATAGCTTCCTGATCATGCCTCAACAGATTCTCTCATGCAAACATTCCTGCGAGCCTTTCCCCCATTGTACGATCACCGCATGAGCCTCCTGCCAATCAACGATAGATCTGGGCATCGTCATTTCGCAGAAGCTACGTACTTCCTCGTACGGACGCGTGAGCCAGATCGAATCCTGCATAACGTGGGAAAGCCAGCGACGCGTGTAGCTGTCTACGACGAAAAAAGGTTGATCAAGGCCGTACAGAAGAATGGTGTCTGCGGTTTCCGGACCGATCCCCCAGAGATGTAAGAGACGCTCACGCTTATCGCTCATCTGACTCAAAGAGCGAAGATCCCCTGCGCAGGTTTGCAGGACAAACTCGGAAAAGAGTTTGATCTTCTTGGTCTTTTGTCGAAAATATCCGGCAGAATGAATGGCGTTTTCGAGCTGAACGGGAGACGCGCGCACCAAGGCTTCTGGCGTGAGGAGGTCTTGATTCGCCAAAGCGATAAGCGCGCGCTCGACGTTTTTCCACGTGGTGTTCTGCGTGAGAATGGCGCCCAACGCCACTTCAAAAGGTGGATCGATCGGATCCTGGATCACCCGCGGCCACCATCCTTGCGGGCCATATCTCTGCTTCAAGTCCTTGAGCGCTTGAAGAATTTTTTTCGTCATACGATGGACGCACGAATCCTCTCCATCAACTCCAGATAAAATTCAAGATTGATTTGCGTGGCGAGACGCAAGCCCAGCATCTCATCAATGCTGAAGAGGTGACGCAGATAGCCAAACTCCTTTGACATCTTGTATTTTTCATTCGTGACATGGATGGTCTCGTAGAAATCCGGACGCGTGAGATCATCGTGGACGAAACGATACAGCAATCCGTGGCGAGCGTTGCGTGTAGGCAAGACGCAATCAAACAGATCTACGCCACGCTGGACATACGCCACGATCTCATGCGGTTGCGCGCCGCCCATGAAGTAGCGCGGACGATCTTTAGGAAGAATGGCATCAAGATGTTCAAGGACGCGACAGGCGTCCTCAAACGGTTCACCAACCGAAAGGCCTCCAATCGCGTATCCGTCAAAACCAATAGCCATCAATGCTTCCGCGCTTTCCCTACGAAGATCCAGATGCGTGCCTCCCTGAACAATGCCAAAGAGTGCGGCGTCTGGATTGATGGAGCCTTCGCGAGTCTCGAGGAACGCTTCCTTGGATCGACGGGCCCACCGTGTCGTGAGTTCTAAAGCGTGCCGTAGATCTTCTTCGCTAGCCGGTAACTCCGTGCAGACATCGAGCACCATGCAGATATCGCTCCCGATCGTACGTTGAATCTCCATGCAGAGTTCCGGCGTGAGCGTCATCTTCGCGCCATCGATATGCGATTGAAAAGTCACACCATCCTCTGACAGTTTGCGCAGACCGGCAAGACTGAACACTTGAAAGCCGCCGGAATCCGTAAGAATCGCGCCCTTCCAATCCATGAAGGCATGAAGTCCGCCCATCGCTTTCAATACCTCAAGCCCCGGACGCAGCCAGAGGTGATACGCGTTTGCGAGGACAATCGGCGATCCGAGCGCTTCGACATCGTGCGATGATAACGTCTTGACAACACCGCGCGTGGCAATGGGCATGAAAAACGGCGTTTGCAAAATCCCGTGCGGGGTCGTCAATGTTCCCCGTCGAATCGAATTTCGAACAGACGTGTTTAACAGCTGGAACATAAACGGAAACCCCCCCACGCCCCCCTTTTTAAAGGGGGGGAAGGGAGTACCATCAACACCCCCACA
>OBEQ012178616.1_pt1 | contig 19403 bp, 13 predicted proteins | sample 1670901 | NCBI WGS metagenome assembly OBEQ01 (sample SAMEA104232315, study PRJEB22302) | groundwater metagenome | biome: forest; feature: aquifer; material: groundwater | place: USA | collected 2011-08-07 | depth 5.4 m
AAGGAAAGATCGTCGAAGACGGAACGTGCGAAGCGATTTTTTCGACTCCCAAACACCCTTACACGGAGATGCTTCTCTCATGCATGGAATTCCGGAACCTCTCTTAGAAGTTTCAGCTCTCGCGAAAACCTTTGGCAAGGTCCAGGCCTTGAGCGGCGTGCCCCTTTCCGTCGGTAAGGGAGAGGTCGTGGGGCTTGTCGGGGAATCGGGCTGCGGGAAGACGACCCTTGCGAAACTGGCCTTACGGCTCCTCATGCCGAATAGCGGAGAGGTCCGCTATCGGGAAAAAAATATTTTCCGCCTGCAAAAAGAAACGCTCCGCGTCTTTCGCCGGGAGGTCCAGATGGTTTTTCAGGACCCTTTCGGGTCGCTCAATCCCCGGATGAAGATCGGGGAGATTATCGAGGAGCCGCTCCTTGTCCATCACATCGGAACCTCTCTTGAGAGAAAAAAGAAGGTCGCCGAACTTCTCGAGTCCGTTGGACTCAAAGAAAATCACAGCCGCCGGTATCCTCATGAGTTCAGCGGTGGGGAGAGACAGCGGATCGGAATCGCCCGCGCGATCGCTCTCTCTCCTAAACTCCTTATTCTGGATGAACCGGTGTCGAGTCTCGACCTCTCGATCCAGACGCAGATCTTGCGCCTGCTCCTTACGCTTCACCGGAAAAAGGGGATCGCTTACCTTCTCATTTCGCACGACCTGCGGGTCATTTCCAAAGTGAGCGACCGGACGCTCGTCATGTATCTGGGGAAAATTGTCGAAGAGGGGAAGACCAGCGACATTTTTTCGAACCCCCAGCACCCCTATACCCGCGCGCTCATCGCCAGCCAGCCCCAGTATATTAAGGAAAAAAAGTTTTCCGGCATCCCCAAGGGGGAGGTCCCATCTCCGATCGACCCGCCTTCCGGATGCCGCTACCGGCTGCGCTGTCCGCACGCGGAGAGGCGCTGCGCCGATGAGGAACCGCTCCTTTTAGAGCGCCAAAAGAGCCACTCCGTCGCCTGCCATTTTGAGTTATAACTATGATATAATAGGGCCGTGACCGACAGAGCAAAGCCCCTATTTCACGATACTTCACCCGAAGCGGAAGAGGTCCAGATTTCCTTCCTGCGGCGTGCGGACGTCTCGCGGCGGCTCCAATTAGTACAGGCCCTTGTGGAAGCCGCGCACCGTCTCTCGTGGGAGGGACTGCAAAAACGCTATTCCGATTTACCCCTTCCGGACCTTCAGGTCCAATGGGTGAGACTCTTGTACGGCGAAGCGATCGCCTCGCAAATTGCCGAACGACTCCGATCGACCGATTCCCCCGATGGCCGCGCCTGACATACTCCGTATCACGATGCAGGTGGCGCAGACCCTTGAAGCGGTCGGTGCCTCCTACCGGATCGGCGGCTCTCTTGCCAGTTCCGCTTTTGGAATCGCCCGTACGACACTCGACGCGGATCTTGTCACGGACCTGAAACAGGAACAAGCCGGGCCCTTCGTGAAACACCTTCAGGACGAATTCTATGTGAACCCCGAAGCGGTCCAGGAGGCGATCCGGCGGTATTCCTCATTCAATCTGATTCACCTCGCCTCGATGTTCAAGGTAGACCTATTTGTCCTTCAGCCGGATCTCTTTCACAAAGAGGCCTTCCGGCGCGGAATACGCCGGACGGTCGATGAAGCGAAAAAAGTCGAGGCCATTTTCATCACCCCCGAAGATATTATTCTTCAAAAGTTGGATTGGTATTGGCAGGGAGGGGAGGTCTCCGAGCGGCAATGGCAGGATGTCCTCGGCGTCCTCAAGGTTCAAAGCGACCGGTTAGACCGGCAATACCTCGAGCGCTGGGCCAAGGAGCTCGGTGTCACGTCTCTGCTTGCCAAGGCCCTCATTGAGGCGGGCATGAAATGAGAAAATACAGAGACTGTCCCTGCCCGACCAAATAAGTATTGTGTCACCGGAATTTCCGGAATTTCTTCGGAATTTCTCTATTGCGGAGAGGGCGATGGGAGGGGATCTCCTTGAAATGGTTTCTCATTTGATCGACTCGAATAACGTCATGGCGCAGCAGGCTGTCTCATCCGTGAACCAGGAGGTAGAAATGCGGATAACGCGAAAAAGGAAAGTGCTTTTTTTTCTCATGTTCAGCGCAGTGTGGCTTTTCTCTCAGAAGGTATGGGCGGAAGAGACACATCCTTTTGTGGTGAGTTCAGAGGTGGTTGTCACAAGGGGAAATTATGGAACTTCCCAGGATACGACCGTCACCCGTTTCGATGAGGACGTCACGTATTTAGGAGAAATCGGAAAATTGGGTTTGACGATCCCCTATGTTTTCCGAAAAGGGGCGAGTGTGACCGCGGGTGAAAGTAGTCTGGTTAATAGGAGGACGATTCCGAATAAAGCGGATGGATTGGGAGACATTCAGCTTCACGGCGATTACTATTGGCTGAAAGAAACCGAATCGCAGCCCAAAGTGGACCTGACCGGTCGGATCAAATTTCCGACGGCGGATGAAGATAAAGGGCTCGGGACGGGGAAGCCCGATGTCGGTTTCGGATCCTCTCTCTCAAAGAAAGTCGGCGCTTTTATTCCCTTTGCGGATCTGGAGATCGCTTTGCGCAATCGTCCCAAAAATGCAACGATCAAATCGACCCGCCTGGGCTACGATATCGGGACCGGTTACCCCTTCACCGACCAATTGACCGGCTCTCTTTTCCTACAGGGTGCTACTTCCTCAAGTACCGGCGTCGACGCCCCTTTGGCCGTTGTTTGCTCCGGTGACTACCAACTCACAGAAGTCACCCGTATCAATGGGCAGGTTTTGGCCGGTTTAACCGACGGAAGCCCTGACTTTGGCGCCGGCGCAGGTCTCACGTACCAGTTTTAACCTCCCGTTTCCATGCTTTCCCATTGGAGAATTCCGGGGGCACACAACTTCATTCGAAACTGAAGGAATGAGATCACTATGAAAATCGTCGTGAGCGGGGGAACGGGATTTATCGGGAAGACACTCCTCAAAAAATTAGTTGAGGCGGGGCATCAGGTTGTTCTGCTTGCCAGGAATCCCGACGCGGTCAAACAGCTTGCGTCAGCATCTATGATTCTTGAACCGTGGGACGGCCGGTCTGTCGGGAGATGGGCCGACCGGATGGAAAATATCGACGCGGTGATCAACCTTTCCGGTGAACCGGTCGTCGGGAAAAGATGGAATGAGGAACAGAAGACCCGAATCCTCAAAAGCCGCATTGATGCCACACGGGCGCTCACCTCGGCGATGGCGCAGTGCCGGAAAAGACCTTCGGTCTTTGTGAACGCCTCAGCCGTCGGCTATTATGGAGATGTTCCGTCGGGAGAAGTGACCGAATCGTCACCGAAGGGAAAAGGATTCCTCGGGGATACCTGCGATGAATGGGAACAGACGGCGCGCTCGGCGGAGGCCTGGGGGATTCGCGTCGTACTTCTTCGGATCGGCATTGTTCTCGAGAAAGATGGCGGCGCCCTTCAGAAGATGATCCCTCCGTTCACATTTTTTGCCGGCGGGCCGCTCGGCTCCGGCCGTCAATGGCTTCCATGGGTGCATCGCGACGACGTTGTCGGAATGATCCTTTTCGCGCTGGAAAATTCTTCCGTGAGAGGCCCGGTGAACGCTACGGCGCCGAATCCGGTGACCATGAAGGAATTCTGCGCGACCTTGGGAAAAGTGATGCGGCGGCCCTCGTGGGCGCCGGTCCCCGCATTTCTGCTCCGCCTTCTCCTCGGAGAAATGTCGGAAGTCCTTCTTTCGGGCCAACGCGTCATCCCCAAAAAATTGAAAGAGGCGGGCTATACATTTCGTTATTCTCTCCTGGAAGAAGCCCTTGCCGCTATCTTCAAGAAATCCCCTTATGACTCCTAAAGTTTCTGCCACAGCCGTCGCGGTTCCCGAGCACCGGATCACCCAAAAAGAGATCATCGAAATTTCCGGAAAGATTTTTGGAAAAAACCCTCATCTGGAGCGGCTTCTCAAAATTTTTGAAAACGCAGGTGTCGCGGAGCGCTATTTTTCATTCCCTATCGACTATTACTTAAACGGCCGCACTTTCGCCCAGAGGAATCGCGATTACATCGAGCAGGCGAAGAAATTGGGCGCGCGCGTGATTGAAGAGGCGCTGGAGCGCTCCGGCTCTTCCGCCCGGGAAATAGACCAGTTCTTTTTCGTGACGACCACCGGACTGGCGACGCCGAGCATCGAGGCGATGCTTGCAACCAAGCTCGGTTTTAGGAGCGATGTGAAACGGTATCCGCTTTTCGGACTGGGATGCGCCGGAGGAGCCGCCTCTTTGGGGCGCGCCGCGGAGTCTTTTTCCGGGAAGACGCTCATTCTTTCCGTTGAGCTGTGCGGACAGACTTTTCTGAACCGCGATGTCAGTGTTTCCAATATGGTGGGAGCCGCCCTTTTCGGCGAGGGGGCCGCGGCGGTGATTCTCGACGGTGAGGCGCCCGGACCCGAAATCATCTCGTGGGGTTCCGAGATTTTTGAAGGGACGGAGGAGGTGATGGGATGGGAATTTCTGGACGAGGGGTTTAAGCTGGTCCTTTCGCAGTCTGTGCCGGAGGCGATCAGGACCCATGTGGCGCCGGCCCTCAAACGTTTCCTTGATCGAAATCATTTTTCTTTGGAGGGGATCAGCCATTTCTTGCTTCATCCCGGCGGCGCAAAGGTGCTGGACGCTTATCAGAGCTCTCTTGGGGCGGATCTTCAATGGACCCGAAAGTGCCTCCGGAACTTCGGAAATTTATCTTCGGCCTCTGTCTTTTTCATTCTTCACGACCTTCTGGCATCGGGCACGGCACAGAAAGGGGACCTCGGCCTTTTGGTTTCGGTAGGGCCCGGATTCGCCATGGAAGCGTCTCTTCTTCGCTGGGGGTAATATGCGTTTCAGGACCGTCTGTTTCAGCGTTTTTCTCCTTGGGCTCATCCTTTACGCGGGCACCCTCCGTGCGGGCTTTTATTTTGACGATCAGAGCGCCATCGTTTTAAACCCCGCAATCAAGCATCTGGGAAACCTCGCGGCGGTCTGGAGTGGGTTCAACACACGATTTATCGTCGGGTTCACCTTCGCGCTCAACTACGCGGTCGGGGGGCTGAATCCCTTCGGCTACCACCTGGTGAACATTATTTTCCATATTTTTTCGTCCCTCCTCGTCTATCAGCTCGCCTCGCTTACGTTCAAAACCCCCGCGTTGAAAGATCACCCTCTCGGCCAAATGGGAGGGGCGGTCTCTTTTTTCGCGTCCCTTCTTTTTCTGGTTCACCCGGTTCAGACAGAAGCGGTCAATTTTGTCTGGCAGAGGGCTGCCTCCTTAGCCACTTTTTTTTATCTGACCGCCGTCGTGTTATACATCCGGGCGCGGCTCTTTTCCCGTTCATATGATTACGTCGGATCGCTCGCCGTGACACTCCTCGGGATGTTGACAAAAGAAATCACAGTGACGATCCCCTTGACCCTCCTCCTCTATGAATGTTTCTTTTTCAGACCAAGGCTTGTCCGTCTCCTTCCTTTTTTGTTCACCTTGGCGATTATTCCTCTATTCCTTCTCCGCTCGGACCAGGTGATCATGAAACTAAAACCGCCGGTCACAAAAGGAGAGCCGTTTACAGAAACGTTGCTGAACATGACCCGTTGGTCCGGAACGCATTCTTTCCCGCGTCGGGTCTATCTCTTGACCGAAGCGAACGTCTTCCGGACCTATCTGGGCCTCTTCTTTTTCCCGGCGCATCAGCGGATCGACTATGATTACCCGATCGCCCGGACGCTCTCCGATCCGGGAACTCTTTTTTCCTGCCTTCTCCTCGCCGCCATTCTGATTGCTGCAGTAGCGTTGTCCCGAAGGCACCGCCTCATCAGTTTCGGTATTTTCTGGTTTTTCATCACGGCGAGCGTCGAAGCACTCTTCATCCTGAGGGATGTCATCTTTGAATACCGCCTTTATCTTCCGATGGCCGGCTTCGCGCTCTTTTTGCCCGCCTCGGTTTTTACCCTCTTCAAAGACCGGGTCAAATCGACCGCTATCTTGTCCTGTTTTGTGTTCGCGTTTTCCGCCGCGACCTATCGCCGTAACCTTGTCTGGAAGGATGAGCTCTCCCTCTGGAAAGACGCCGCGTTGAAATCCCCCCGCAAGTCGAGGGTTCTGAATAACTTGGGGATGGCCTACGATAAAATAGGGAACGAGACAAAAGCGTTTGCCTGTTACAAAAAAGCGGTCAAGATGAATCCCCGTGACGCGGAGGCGTATAACAATATGGGTATCCTTCGCGGCAAAACGGCCGATGAGATGAAATCGGAGGTTTATTATCGGCGGGCTATCGCGGTCAAGCCCGATTTCGCGAAGGCCTATAATAACCTGGCCGTCCTCTACCATAGGAGGAGCCGTCCGGATGAGGCCGCTCGACTGTTTCAAAAAGCGATTCAGCTGGATCCCCTCTACGCGGAGGCCCATGTGAATCTGGGGACCTCTTATCTGGAAATGAAGGAGTATGAAAAAGCGTTTGCCTCTTACCTCACGGCGGTTGAAATCAATCCCGATTATTCCGGCGTCTATCACGCTCTCGGCGTCTATTACGGCATGCAGGGCAAGTACGACGAGGAGATCTCTCTGTACCAAAAAGCGCTTCGCCTCGGCGAGAAAACACCCTATCTTTACAACAACCTGGGGGCTGCCTATCATTCCAAGGGGATGCAAGGCGAAGCGATCGGCTATTTTGAAAAAGCGCTCAGCCTCGACCCTCACTTTGCCGACGCGCAAGAAAACCTCAAAAAACTGAAATCTGGTATAATGAAAACAGAAGGAGGAAACACGAAGCCATGAGGAAAATATTGTTTGGAATCGCCGCGTTTTTTTTACTTTTCGGCGTCTCAGGAGCAGAGGAGGGGATTGTGAAGATCAAAATCAAAACAACGATGGGGGAAATAAGCGCCGATCTTTACGCCAAGGAAGCCCCAAAGACGGTGGAAAATTTTTTGACGCTTACCAAGAAAGGTTTCTATAAGGGAATTATTTTTCACCGGGTCATTCCGAATTTCATGATTCAGACAGGGGACCCGACCGGGACCGGGACGGGCGGGCCGGGGTATACCTTCTCGGATGAATTTTCCCCGAAGCTCCGTCATGATTCAGCCGGCGTCCTTTCCATGGCGAATTCCGGACCGAATACGAACGGAAGCCAGTTTTTCATCACGGAAGTTCCCACGCCCTGGCTCAACGACCACCATTCCGTTTTCGGACGGGTCACCGGCGGCATCGAGGTGGTGCACGCGATCGCCAATACGCCCCGCGGCGCAAATGACAAACCTACCAAGTCGGTTGTGATCGAAGAGATCGCCGTTCTGGAAAACTAAAGAAGAAAAGAGGCGGCCATTCGGAATTTTATTTTTTCACTAACAGTCATTCTTGCTATTTTAGGCGTGACCATTGGTTTCGCGGCTGCTGAAAACGGCGGACGGTTCGGTGTGCATCTCGGCGGCCAAGGCAAGGCATTCAATGTTATACCTATCCTTAAAGATTTGGGAGTAGGTTGGGTCAGGATTAATAACAGTCTCGACGGAATGGGTGTTGATATCCGGCCTTTTTTGGAAGCAGGGTTCAATGTCGTCATTACCATCAATAACTGCGACCCGTCTAATATCGATACAACCTACGGTGCCCTGATCAACGCGGGCTACCCTTTTCAATCCAAAGAGGTTTATCAAAATCGGATTCGGGAAGTCTTGACCCCGCTTCTCCCCTATCTGAAACAGGGGCGCCAAATTTGGGTCCAATGTGAAAATGAAGTCGGAGACGCTTCGGTGAATCCGAAAGCGAGATTCTGGCGCGGGACCATGAAGCAATATTCAGAGCAACTGAATGCTTTTTATGAAGCGGTTAAATTGGTTGATCCTTCCATGCCGGTTGTATTAAGCAGTTTTACTTCAGAGGGGCTTAGAAGGGTGATTCATCCCGATGACCCTCGCCACGAGGGCACAAGCAGATTTTTGGGCGCTATGCTGACAAAAGGCCGGTACGACGCCGTCGATCTGCATTTTTACGGATGCGTCGAAGACATTCCGGCGGAGGTGAATTGGGTGAAGGCCCACATGGGTTCGGACAAACGGTGGATCTCGACGGAAAACAGCGGTCCGGACCGCCGCTGCTCTTCGACCCCTTATCGGTGGGAAGAAAACCGGGATCTCTTTGAAAAAGTTGAGGCCGAACAGGTCGTCTCGCGTCTTTCCGCCTGTGCCGATAACGGGGGAGTTGTCTGTCTTTGGTTTTCATTTCTGGATTTGAGAAAAGAGACCGATGTGTTTCGGCATATGGGACTCATTGACCAGTCGGGAGTGATTGAAAAATTGGCCCCGCTTGTTAAAGGGTCCCGTAAAAAAGGGAGGGGAAATTTTTCTGAAGAGACTCTTAACGAAGCGTTCCGCTCCGCCCGCAAAAAGCCGGCCTACCAGGCGTTCAAAAACTTTGTCGCCACCCATCATTAATCGACACAGAAGTTAAATATTTTACCTTGCTTTTAGCCCTCCCGTAAGGTAAACTTGTCTAGAAGAGGGCTATTTTTTTACCCTCTTTCTTTCGAGTTAATACAAAGATATGAAACAAGTTACAAAAAAACTTATCTCATTCCTCCTGGTAGAGTTCTTCCTCTATATATCCATCTCCTCCGCCTGGGCGCATCCTTTTGATTCCCTGAGACCGAGAGCCGCCACGGAAACGTTGGTCGGGGAGTTGGAACGTACGACCGAAAATCAAGCGGCGAGGGATGGAAGTGGAAAAAACAGGTCTTCTTTCACATGGTCGGAATTTTCTCTGGAAGGAGAGCGAAGAAAAGGTGAAACTCTTTGGAAGGGAACATTGCGTACTGGCGGAGAGGAATTTTTAGTAACTCTTGGAACAGGGGAAGAAGCGGCCCGTTTCGAAGTGCATGATCCACAGAGCGGGGTCATGGTCGCTTATGCCGAATGGTTTCGGGGTGAACGGCCGTGGCTCCAAAGGATTGAAGTAAATCCAGAATTTCGTGGACCCGGTGCAATCGTTCGGCTCGCAGATGTCCTGATGGCAATTCAACTTTCCGATATGGCCGCTTATGGATCATCCTTTGATCATCTTTGGTCATCCGTGGCGTTACGTCGCGAAGGAGGGCGTCCAAATTCATTCGGTGTCTTTCGATTACTTGAACAGATCGGCCTTCGCCCTGATTCGGAAATCTTAGAAAAATGGGCTGATCGTGTTCAAGGAGGAACGGCAAAACTTGAATTACAGCAACAATTGGGTTATCCTTGGGTGCTGGAGCCAAGTACGCCGCATCTGAGAATTTCCTGGTCGGGTGGTGAATACCCCCGCCTGTTTGAACAACCATGGATCGAACTATTCCTGAAGGGAGAGGACGGACAGGTTTTAGCAGAGGGCGACGTCTATCGACGTCTTTCAACCGAACCAAGACAAGTTGAGGAGATATTGCGAGGGATCGCAGGAGGCATCGAGGCCGTTACCGTTGAGGGAAAATCATACTCTGTTTGGATGGGTGGCGTTGAATACCACTTAGATCTGAAACAACTCCCGTCGCTTCGAGCGACCATTGCATCACTCCCGCCGGTCCCCTGGGCGCTTTCCCCGGCGCGGGATGGGGGAGCGCATCGCGTTGAAATGCCGTCCCGTTTGAATCTCGTTCCTTCCAACTTCCCTTAAAAAATTATTTTAGTTCTTTTGGGAGAAGCTCTATTTTTGAAGCGAGGATGAAGTCGTTTTCGGAAAGCCCTTTGATCGCGTGCGTGGAAAGTTCAATCAAAAGTTTCCTGTAGCCGGTGAGATGGAGATCGGGGTGATGGTCATCCGCTTCCGCCGCTTCAGAAATCCGGTTGATGAACCGAATTGCCGCTAAGAAGTCCTTCATCACAAAAAGTTTCCGGATCGCTCCCGCTTGCGGGTCCAATTCCCACCCTGAAAGCCCCTTGAGGTAGTCGCGCGCCTGCTGCTCCGTGAGCGGTGCCACACCCCCCTCACACGGCTTGCACTTTTTCCGGCCCCACTCCTTGATATTGAACATAGCCACCTCCCCGACTATTATAATGGATCTGATTTTGTGATACAATCATGCTAATATGACAAACCTCACCCGTGAAGAGATTCTGCGTTACAGCCGCCACCTCATCATGCCCGAAGTCGGCGTAGAGGGGCAGGAAAAGCTGAAGAGGGCCAAGATTCTCCTCATTGGCGCCGGAGGGCTCGGTTCACCCCTTGGGCTTTATCTGGCCGCCGCCGGCGTCGGGACTCTGGGGCTTGTCGATTTTGACAAGGTTGATTTCACGAATCTTCAGCGGCAAATTATCCATCGCACCGAAGATGTGGGGCGGCTCAAGGTCGAGTCGGCGCATGAAAAGATTCGCGCGATCAATCCCGAGATCGCCGTGAAAACGTATAACACAAGAATCTCCCGCGAAAATATTTTGGACCTCATCCGGGATTATGACATCGTTATCGACGGGACCGACAATTTCCCGACGCGGTATCTGGTGAATGATGCCTGCGTCTTCCAGAAAAAACCGAATATTTACGGATCCATTTTCCGGTTCGACGGCCAAGCGACCGTCTTTTATCCCGGTAAAGGCCCCTGTTACCGCTGTCTTTATCCGGAGCCGCCCCCTCCGGGAATGGTCCCCAGTTGCGCCGAGGGAGGTGTCCTGGGAGTTCTGCCCGGTATCATCGGAATCATTCAGGCGACGGAAGCGGTAAAACTGATCATCGGGAAGGGAAAACCGCTCATCGGACGCCTCCTTTTGTATGGCGCGCTCAACATGGAATTCCGCGAAGTGAAAATCCGCCGGGACCCGAATTGTCCGGTCTGCGGGGACCACCCAACGATAAAAGAATTGATCGACTACGAACTTTTCTGCGGCGTCGGACGCGGAGAGGAGACCATTTCTTTCAGTCAGTACGATTTGAAGCCCGCTCAAGTGAAAGAACTCCTCGCGAAAGATAAAAAAGTGATTCTCCTCGATGTGCGCGAGCCGCACGAGTATCAAATCGTTCGTATTGAGGGCGCGCGGCTTATTCCCCTGGGGGAGCTTCCCCTTCGCGCCAACGAACTCGACACGGCGGACACTATCGTGACCTATTGCCATCACGGCCAGCGCAGCCTCTCGGCGATTAAAACGCTTGAGCATTTCGGATTCAAGAAACTGAAAAATTTACAGGGAGGGATTGATGCCTGGGCCCGGATGGTGGATCCGACAATGGCAAGGTACTAAGACGATGGACATTGTTCATCCTCACATTGAGGACTATCTCGGAAAATTGACCTCTCCGCCGTACGATGTTTTTCGGGAAATGGAGAAACGGGCTCAAAAAGAAAATTTCCCTATTGTGGGGCCGCTCGTCGGGCGGCTCCTTGCCACTTTTGCGAAAGCGATCGGCGCCAAAAAGGTTTTTGAAATGGGGTCCGGTTTTGGATATTCCGGGCTCTGGTTCGCCTCCGCACTTCCCGACGACGGAAAGGTCATCATGACCGACACCTCAAAGAACAATGCCCGCGACGCAAAGGCCTATTTTGAAAAAGCGAAACAGGACGACAAATGCGAATTCCTGTACGGCGACGCCGCCGCAATTATCGAAAATTTTCCGGACACTTTTGATATTGTCTTCATCGATATGGACAAAGCCCGGTACCCGCTCGCGTTTCACAAAGCACTTCCCAAACTGCGCGTCGGCGGACTCTTGATGGCCGACAATGTCCTCTGGTTCGGAAAGGTCCTCGAGAAAAATCCCGACGAGGACACAAAAGGGATCTTGGAGTTTACCCGCCTGATTGCTACTACCCCCAGTTTGTCAACGACCATTATTCCTCTGCGCGACGGTGTTTCGGTCTCGGTTAAAGGATCCTAACGGATCATGTATCTTGAAATCGAGGAAAATCCGAATTGCGAAGAGAGCCCCCTTCAGGTTTTTGAAGAACTTTCACCGCCGCGCCTTGTGAAACAGATGTGGCTTACCGTGGAAGGAAAGGGGAAACTTTTTTGGGTCGCGGGGATTGAAAAAGGGGGAGCCATTTCTCCGGCTTACGCCCAGAAGGTTTCTGATTCGGGAGGCGGCATCTCGGTGATTATTTCCGGAGGGGGATGGGGCATTCGATTCAAGCCGGTTGAATATGAGAGCGAGTTGTGGGACTTCAAAAACACGCATCAGTGGGGTGAGCCGTACAAGTTCTATGGGAATGAGAAAGACCTCGTGTATGAGTAGGCCCTCTTGCAAATCCTCCCGATTTTCTGTATAATGAATAAATAGATTATCAATAACCCATTTTGAGAATTGGAGTTACGGAAATGACGATAGTCAAGAAAGAAAACGAAGCTTTGGTTATTGCGGACAAGGTCTATACGTCACGCCTCATTGTCGGAACGGGGAAGTATGCTAATTTTCAGGTGATGAGGGAGGCGCACGAGGCCTCCGGCGCCCTTATCGTGACGGTTGCGGTCCGCCGGGTGAATCTGAACGACCGGACCAAAGAATCGCTTCTGGATTATATCGACCGGAAAAAGTTTACCCTTTTGCCGAATACCGCGGGCTGTTACACCGCCGAGGAGGCGATCCGCACCGCGCACCTGGCGCGTGAGGCAGGGCTGACGAATCTCGTGAAACTCGAAGTGATCGGCGATGAGAAAACACTTCTTCCGGATAACGAAGCGCTTTTAGAGGCGACAAAAATTTTGGTGAAGGAAGGATTTGTTGTCATGCCGTATGTGACGGATGATGTCGTCATGGCGAAGAAACTTGAGGCCGCGGGAGCGGCCTGTGTGATGCCGCTTGCCGCCCCGATCGGTTCGGGACTCGGGATTCAGAATCGTTTGAATATCGAATTGATTAAGGAAGCGGTTTCGATTCCGGTCATTGTGGACGCTGGTGTCGGGACGGCATCGGATGCGGCAATTGCGATGGAGCTCGGCGCCGACGGCGTGTTGATGAATACCGCGATTGCGGGCGCGAAAGATCCGGTGAAGATGGCGCGGGCGATGCGCCTTGCGGTGGAAGCGGGGCGATTGGCTTATGAGGCGGGTCGTATCGGAAGGAAAAAGTACGCTTCGGCATCAAGTCCTCTGGAAGGTATCGTGCGGTAGTATATTGATAGCCGAGGGGTGGCGCGACCTAGGGCTCCCATTCGCCTGCAGGCCAAGGCCGAAGCCGAATGGGATAAGGTCGCGGCAGTGGTTCGACGGGCTCACCATCCCTCGAACAATCCCGAGCGAAGTCGAGGGAGACCCCGAGGCAATGAAGCAGACCGAGGAAACCGAGTTGCTTGGAGCGACTCGGTTTTTATTTTGCTCAAAATTTAAGGACTTTTAAAGAATAGAAAACTCAGATGCGAAAATATTCTCTCATCCCTGTTATGTTGATTGAATGTTTCCTGGTGAGTACCCTTCACCCGGAATGGGCCGCCTTCCAGAATAACACTGGGCGAGCCTCGCTTCGTATTTTGGTAATGAAGCGGGCCTGGGCCGGGGAACGTTTTCCCTCCGCAGTGGGAAAATCTTGTTCCCTGCGCCCAGGCCTCTCGCTTTTGCGCCCCAAGCCCGCTCTTCGGGGAGAGCTGGAAGAAGCAATGGCCGGGACTTCGAAAGATGGCGGTGAACGCAATTCCACCCTGTCAGACCCATTTTCATTGAGTTTCGCCAACTTGGGACAGGGCCGCCCCGAAGAGATTTTAAGTGAAACTCTCGAAATTCTCGACGGAGATCTAAGCGTCGGCCCGAGAGGGATTCTCATTCCCCGTGAAGGCTCGGAAAGCCCCTACGCCCAATTTTCCGAAATCTTGAATCGCAATGAAAGGCCTTATTGGCGGACGAGAGAGCTTTTCGCAAGTCTCGCGCGGCACCATCATTTCAAATTTGCCCGCGGCATGAAATCATTGATTCAAAGAGAAAAAGATGGACGCGTTCTGATTCACGCATCACTTACCGATCCTCGTTATGCCCCGCCGAAAGAAATTTTCTGGGAATTTTGGGTCGTGCTTCTTCGGTCCTCCGCAATCCGGCATGATCCGGAGCTCATCGGGAATCAGGTCGGATTTACCGCACATCTCTTCGGTCTCCTCGGAGAGGTCGGCCGGCTTCTTCTCATGAGTCAAGAAAAAAGGGAAAAATTGACGGACTATCTTGTCCTCCTTTCACAATCACCCGATTTTTCGGTCGATACCGAATTTCTCAAACGCTATATGAAAGCGGTCGATGAGGTTGAAGAGCGATTGGAAAAGAATTTTGTCGATCTTTCACGAGGGACACGTCATATCTATACCAATTTTGGGTTGCGTCAAGCGCTCCCTCCCCTTGTCCGTCTTTTGAATCCGAAGGGATGGCCGGAGGAAGCGTTTACAGGAGAATTTTTACCGCGCGATGTTCGCGTGCGCCTCTCAACGGAACTGAAGCGCCTGCGTCGGGCGGAAGAGTATCAGCGCGTGATGCGAACCATCAACGGGGAGGGGGACCGAAGGGTTCCCGAGATAGCTGTGATCGGAGACGTTAAGATGGACGCAAGGGCGCTCCGCCTCCTTTTAAACAGAGCCGTGGAACGCGATGTCGATAAGATTATCATGGAAGGGGATATTTTCGGAAAAAGCCGGGGCCGCTCCCAAGGAGGCTCTCCGCTTGCGATGTATGACGCGCTTCGGAAATTCGAGGAGACTTTTAAGGGGCGGATCATCTACCTCTTCGGCGCGGACGACCTGATGTTCCTTTTTACCATGATGGGGTATCCGCGCCTTGAGCAGCGTTGGTTCAGCGGGTTCGGAGGAAGGGAATTTCTCGAAGCGCGGAATGTGGAGATTCGAAACTACAATGAAGAAAAGAAAAGACAGGAGGGGCCGGAGGCCGGACTCTTGCCGGAAGTCACCCTAAGTAATTTCCGGGAAGACCCGCGATTGAGGGAGGTTGCCGAGTGGATGAAAAATCGGTTTTACATTTATCATTTGGATGAATTCGGGGTGCTCCATATGAACGGCGGCCTTCCGGGGGCTTTGGAAGGACGGGAGTCGGTTTCCTTTGCGGCTTGGGACAGAGTCGAAGGATTCATTCGCACACACGGCAGTTTTAAAGCGAGGGCCTTCAGTGACGTCATGGATCCCCATCGCTCCCCGGTCATGTTTGGGGATTGGGAGAAGGTGAGCCGGCAATTGGCACTCGCCGAATTTCTCCCGACCGTTAAAGTCGACGGGGAAGGCGGGCATGAAGTGATCGCCATTATGACCGGAGCGCCGAATTTCAATCATGACAATCGAAGCTTCGGAAACGATTTCGATGACCCGAGCGCGGAGGGAGGGGCGGGCGTGGCTCTGCGGTTTGTGGGACGCCAGGGGATCGAACTTGAGCGCTATCGGGAAGAAACGTGGGTATCTCAGCAAGAAGAGTCTCCGGAATCCTTTTTAGGAAAAGTTCGTGAGAACGCGAAAAAGAGAATTGAAATCGTCGCAAGGGATTTGCCCCGTCAGGACGAGATCATTTTTTCTCTATTGAGGCAACCGGTCCTTTCTGAAGAGAGCCGGGACCTCCATTTTGTCAGGACGGTCAAGGCGGCACTCGAAACAGGGGCAAGACTTTCCGAAAAAGGGAAAGAGCGGTTGAGGAACATCGCGGAAAAAGTACTCTATCATCCCGAAGAAGTTCCGGACCGCGAAGAACTTTCCCGGGCGCTCGGGATTGAGCCGTTTTTCGGAAATATTCTTTATAACAAGGAGACCCAAGAGGCGATTTTCCTTGTCGGTGAAGAAAATATCGGCCGCTCCTATATCTCATGGCTTTTGGTTGGGGAGAAAAAGGAAGGCTCCGAAGAGCGATTTTATCCGGGCTGGATACTCATCAGTCATGAAGCAACACAACTTTTTGTCATCGGCGACACCCTTTTTGGCGGCACGCAACCGCTTCGGAATATTCCGGAAGAATGGCGGGAACTTTTCTATAAAGACAGAGAAGGAAGGATTAAGAAAACAGGAATTCTTCCGACCGAGAAAATAGTTGAAATATCCAGGATTATTTTTCTGACGGATGAAAGGATTGTTCGGGAAGCGCGTACGACGGTTGAGAGGTGGCTGCGCGCGGTGAAAGGATCAACCCATGAAGATCGGATTCAATCGATCCTGGCCATTCAAAGAGCGGCCCATCAGGTTCCAAGCGAAGCGCTTGAGGCGGCGTTACGGAAAGTTTCAATTGAGAAATTTCATGTAGGGACATCGAGAGAAATTCGGGGGGTTCGCCTGCCGAGAATCGCAAGGGCCATTGATGCCGAGGTGGGGCATCGGGCCTTGATGTCTCGCGGGGCGGTATGGGCTTCAGTCCATCTTCCACGCGGAAGGGAACTTCTCGAAACCTTTAGGGAATTTCGGCATGGCCAAGAATTTCCACAAACTGCGTCGAAGAGAGATCTGAAGGGAGGGGAGGACCGTCAAAAAAACAGCTCCGACGGGGGTGCGAAGAAAGTTGAAACGGTCGTCACCGTCAGCAATCAACTCGGCATCCACGCAAGACCCTCGGCAGAAATCGTTTCGGCCGCGACTCAATTCGCGAAAACCGAAATTCGGCTCACGAACCTCACCTTAAAGCCGGGTGAGGAGGCAGACGCGAAAAACATTTTGGCGGTGATGATGCTTGCCGCGGAGAAAGGCCATGACATTCGAATTACCGCGGAGGGGGAAGATGCAGAGAAGGCGGTCGCAGCCGTTGCGGATAAAATCAGAAACCTCTCGGACTATAGTTTCTCGAAAGACGGTGGGGAAAAGATCATCGAGGAGACTGTTGGTGTAGGGGATCCCGCAGACTTTATACGAAGGGTGGCCCCGGCGATTGTAGGAATAGCCATGACATTCCCGACGACTGAGATTTGGCTGACAAAAACCGGAGATGAAACGCCGCGGGCCGACGCGAAAAGTATTACCACGCTCTGGTTCCTTAATGTCGTTGAAAATGACACACTCAGGATTACGGCGCGGGGGGAAGATGCAGAGAAGGCCGTGAGCGCTATCAGAGAAGTTATTCTTTCTGGCGCCCAGGACGGCGGGGGGCGGCGAAATGAGATGCGGGAGGGATCGAAAACATTCATACAGAGTCTCTCCGGCGTCCGTCATCCGTTTGGTGAAGGAGGAGCGATTACCGAAGAGGAGCGCATTTTTACTTCTCTCTACGGGTATCACTACCTGATGCAGAGAATCGAACGGCTCGGGAAGAAAAAATTGCGACTTGTCATCGGACGCGATCCGAGGCCGACGGGTGAAATGGTTCGAGATGCTCAAATTGTTGGGTTTTTGGCGGCAGCCAAAGAAGCGAATGTTGAACTCGAAATTGTGGACCTTGGCGTTCTTCCGATTCCCATACTTGAAAGTGCTGTTCGGACGCTTGAGGCCGACGGGGGCGTGATGATCACTGCGAGCCACAATCCGATCGAATGGAATGGTTGGAAGTATTTGACAGGATTCCATGAACCGGAGGGGGATCTCGTTCAAGGAGGGGCCATCTTAAGTCTTCGCGATATGGAGGAAGATTTGAGAGACAAGCGGATGGTCTCTTCAGTCCAGGCCGTCGACGCAGGAGACGAGGCGCTCCCTCGCGCCTTCCGAGAGATTACCCCTGCTCGGGTTCAGTCGCGTTTGCGGGATCGTTCGGATGAAATTCGAAAAGTCGAAGAGGGGTATTTGGAGTTTGTGAAAGGAGTTTTCCTGATAGACGATTCTCATCTTGAGGCGTTGAGGGAAAGGGCGGGAAGAATAAAAGTTATTTTAGACACGAACGGCGGAGCGGCCGCGGGGATCTACAAACGATCGCTGGAGTATTTCGGTTTTCAGGTTGTTGAGATCGAGAGATCCCTCGGTCAGCCGGCCCACCGGATCGAACCGGTAGACGAGGCGCTACAAGAAACAAAGACCCTTGTTGAAATGGAAAAAGCGCACTTCGGATCGGTGACGGACTGGGACGCGGATCGGAGTAATTCAGTCATTCTGAGTGCAGAAGGGAAGGCGGTAGAAAACGATCCTCAACAGGTCTCTGCCCTGAATGTCGCGATGATTCTCTCCTTGTATGACCTCGCAGGAAAATTCGAAGGAGGAAAGAAAATTGCGATCGTGGCTCACGATCCTACAAGTAGAAGGGCACATGAGGTTGCAAGACAGTTCGGTGCAGAAGTGGTAGAGGCGGAGGTCGGAGAAGTCAATGTGGTAACCCAGATGGAAATCCTTCGGAACCAAGGATACGTTGTCCCCATCGGTATCGAGGGTTATAGCGGTGGAACTATTTTCGGGGAGTCAAAAAGTAGAGACGGATTCCTGTCGATACTCGCCACCGCTCTCCTTGCCACAGATCCTCGGATCGGTGAAAACTGGCTCAAGAAAGCCGGAAACCCTGCGGCAGGCAGAGACCATTTCACACTTGAAGATCTTGTCGCGGCCCTCCCGGTCTATTATTCCAAGCGAGGTGAAATAGAAGAGCAGCATCTCGATCAAAGGGCGCTGAAAGAGCATATCGAAACGCTTTTCCAAGGTCTTCTTACGAAGAAAGGGGAGAGCTTCGTTATCACCGGACTTCCGGGGAGGAAATATCAACGATATAACATCCTCCATTACGAAGGAACTGAAGTGGGCCCCGTTTTGAAGGAAGGAACCGGTGGTTTTAAAATCCGTCTCTTCAATACAGATGGGAATGTCTCTTATATGTGGTTGCGCGGTTCGAAAACAGGATCGGGCTTCCGATTGATGGCTGATTCGAAAGATGAGAAAGAAGCTGAGGCCCTCCTTGCGCTTGTCAAAACCCTTTTCTCACAGGCAAAGCAGGATCTTCAAGCCCAGGATGGAGCGAAGAAAAGTCCTTTCGGCCATGAACTCTCCAAGGGAGAGGAGGAAAGCATGATGGCCATGATCCGATCCTTCAAAGAAAGAAAGTATACTCTCAAGAAAAAATCTCACCGGGAACACTCCACTAAAAAAATCATCCTTGAACTTTTAAGAAAAGATTACTACTTCCGTTTCTATGAGATGGACGAAGCGGATTTTTTCATGTTTCCAAGAAAAGAAGGTACCCCCTTCATTGTCAAAGCCGAGGGAGAAGAAATAACCCTTCTTCAAGAACTCCCCGCAGGAACCTCTTCTCTTGATTATGACTTCCTTGAGTCGCTTCTCGGAGAGCGGATGGCTCGTTTATATAGGGCCAGTCAACCCTATCAAAGAGCCGCGGCGCTTCAAGGGTGGTTACAGGACAGAAAAGCGAATAAAAGAGAAGCAATCCGTCTTTTATCAATAGCCGTCGCTAAGGATTATCATGGCGCCTATCAGTTCTACAAAGATCGCATCACTGAAGGATTAAACTCTACCGCCGCTTACGCCCTGGCCACAACCTCTGACCGTGAGAAAGCGTATCAGTTCTACAGGAAACA